>Ga0315274_10001311_pt1 | contig 38321 bp, 29 predicted proteins | sample YL17G02_20_MG_FD_203700 | JGI IMG/M metagenome (GOLD analysis project Ga0315274, IMG submission 203700) | Sediment microbial communities from Yellowstone Lake, YNP, Wyoming, USA - YL17G02_20 | ecosystem: Environmental > Aquatic > Freshwater > Lake > Sediment | place: USA: Wyoming | collected...
CGATCTTGAGGGACGGAGAAGGTCGTTCCCTCGGTGGCCGCGTCCTTCGGTTCGTCCGGGATGAAAGGTTGGCGCGTGCCTGCAAGGCGTCCCGGTCGCAGGGGTATTTTGCCCCGGAAATAGCGTTGCTTGGCAGTCGGGCGCTTGTATAATGGGGCACTCCTGGCATGTCACGAGGGTAAGTGTCTCCGGCTCGGACGTGAATCTGGGCAAGGGGCACGCGTGTGCCGGGGCGACCCGCCGGAGAGGTGGGCTCGCAATAAAGAGCGGATTGTAAGCGTTCTTTTAGTGAGAAAGGCGCTTGGCAGGAATGGTGTGCGGTGCACACCCTGTGAGTCCTTTGAATAAGGAGGTACGAGATGGCTAGACCTGTAACGCTATTTACGGGGCAATGGGCGGATCTGCCGCTGGAGACGCTGGCGCAGAAGGCGAAGGGCTGGGGGTATGACGGGGTGGAGCTCGCCTGCTGGGGCGACCACTTCGAGATCGACAAGGCGTTGAAGGACGACAAGTACTGCAAGGCGAAGCGGGACATGCTCAAGAAGCACGGCTTGCAGGTGTTCGCCATCTCGAACCATCTGGTCGGGCAATGCATCTGCGACAATATCGACCAGCGTCACAAGGCCATCCTCTCGCCGGAGATCTGGGGCGACGGGGATCCGGAGGGTGTCAGGAAGCGTGCGGCACAGAACATGATCGATGCGGCCAAGGCGGCCAAGAAGCTCGGCGTCGGCGTCGTCAACGGCTTCACCGGCAGCTCCATCTGGCACCTGCTGTACTCCTTCCCGCCGGCCTCGAAGGAAATGATCGACGCCGGCTACGCAGACTTTGCAAAGCGTTTCAAGCCGATTCTCAAGGCTTTCAAGGAAGAGGGGATCAAGTTCGGCCTGGAAGTGCACCCGACGGAGATCGCGTTCGACATCGCCTCCGCTCAGCGGGCGGTGGACGCGGTCAAAGGCCACGAGTGCTTCGGATTCAACTATGACCCGAGCCACTTCGGCTATCAGCACGTGGACTATGTAAAGTTCATCCGCACGTTCGGCAATCGCATCTTCCATTGCCACATGAAGGACGTATGGTGGGGCCATGGGGATGGCACCGTCGGCGTCTTCGGCGGTCATACCGACTTCACCGATCCGCGCCGGTACTGGGATTTCCGCTCCATCGGCCACGGGGACATCAATTTCGAAGAGATCATCGTGGCTTTGAACGACATCGGCTATCAGGGCCCGCTGTCGATCGAGTGGGAAGACGGCCGGATGGATCGCGAGCACGGTGCGGCCGAGGCCGTCCAGGCGATCAAGCGGGCCGACTTCAAGCCCTCTCAGATCGCCTTCGATTCGGCGTTCGAGAAGAAGAAGTGACAGAATTCAGGGTGGCAGCGTCAAGACCGAAGGTTTTTGTTTGTAGTGACGCCGTAAGGCGTTTCAGTAGCATGGGCGTCCCGCCCATGATTCAGGGTCACGGGCAAGATGCCCGTGCTACGTGATGCCCTTACGGGCACACTGCAAACGAGCGGCGCTTGACGCCGCCACCCATAACATGTGAAGTGTATTCAGCATCACCGGTTAACATTTGGAGAGCGGTGGGCATGAGCACGAGCCAGAACGTCAGCCGGCGGCAGTTCCTCAGCGGGATGGCCGGCGCCGCGGGAGGGGTGATTGCATTGCCATACATCGTCAGCTCCTCGGCTCTTGGCAAGGCCGGCCGCTGCGAAGTTCCTGGCACCTGTAACAACAGTAGCACGGGCGTCTCGCCCGTGGAACGACGACGATACGCAGGGCCAAGATGGGCCTGTGATACATGGGCAAGATGCCCATGCTACGAAAAAACAAGAGGGTAGTTGAATGATGCACAAGAACATGAATCGACGTGACTTTCTCCGGGCGGCGGCGGGCACCGCGGCTGTCACGGCGTTCCCTTATGTCGTGCCGTCGTCGGTTCTTGGCGCCAATGCGCCGAGCGAGCGGATCGTGCTCGGGTTCATCGGCTGTGGCAAGCAGAGCCAGCACCTGATGCGGTCGTTCCTCGGCTCGCCCGGCACGCAAGTCGTGGCGGCGTGCGACGTGGACAAGCTCAAGCTCGAGCGCAGCAGCAAGGGGATCGTCGAAAAGCACTATGCGGACAGGAAGGATGGGTCCTATAAAGGCTGTGCGGCCTACAGTGATTTCCGCGATGTACTGGCCCGCAACGATATTGACGCGGTAGTGATCTGCACGCCGGACCACTGGCACGCGGTCACCGTGATCGAATCGTGCAAGGCGGGCAAGGACGTCTTTTGCGAGAAGCCTCTCTGCCAGACGGTTCAGGAGGCCCGGGCGATGGTCAACGCGGTCCGGCTGTACAACCGCGTGTTCCAGACGGGCAGCATGCAGCGGTCGTCGCGGGAGTTCCGCTTCGCCTGCGAGCTGGTGCGAAACGGGTACATCGGCGATATCCAGCACGTCACGGTCGGCGTGGGCGGGCCGCCGGAGGACAAGCGGCTCCCGGCACAGCCCATACCGGACTATCTCGATTGGGATATGTGGGTCGGGCCCGCCATGTGGCGACCCTACAACGAGGACCTTTCGCCCAACATCAGCTTCGACGGCTTCCCCAACTGGCGCTATCACAGTTACTATGGCGGCGGCGGCATGACCGACTGGGGCGCCCACCATTTCGATATCGCCCAGTGGGGCCTCGGAATGGATGGGACCGGACCCGTCGAGATCTATCCGCCCGACGGCAAGGACTATAAGGTGCTCACGTACAAGTACGCCAACGGAATCCCCATGACGCGGGACAACGCCAACGGCGTCCTGTTCGAGGGCACCAAGGGCAAGGTCGAGGTCAATCGCGGCTATCTCAAGACTACGCCCGATGCCCTCAAAGACCAGAAGATCGGCCCCGAGCAGATCAATCTCTACAACAGCCCCAATCATTACACCGACTGGCTCGACGCCATCCGCAAGCGCACCAAGCCGATCTGCGACATTGAGATCGGTGCCAGCTCGGTGACCGTGTGCCACCTGGGCAATATCGCCTACGAGCTTCAGCGGCCCCTCAAGTGGGACCCGAAGCGGGAGGTGTTCGTCGGTGACGACGAGGCCAACCGGCTGCTCTCACGCGCGATGCGCAGCCCCTGGCATCTATAACAGCGAATGAGGAGAACGATACATGACAAGAAATCACATATCGCGCCGCCGGTTCCTGGGAAGTGTGGCGGGCATGTCCGCCGGCATTGCGGGCTTCCCGTACCTCATCAGCTCGTCGGCGCTCGGAGCGAACGGGGGCGTCGCGGCGAGTGAGAGGATCACGCTCGGCTGTATCGGCGTGGGAGGCCAGGGCACGGGCAACATGCAGGGCTTCCTCGGCAAGAACGAGCAGGTCCGGGTCTTGGCCGTCTGCGACGTGGACAAGCGCAATGCCGAAAAGGCCAAGGGCATCGTCGACAAGAAGTACGGCAACTCGGACTGCATGATCTATCGCGACTTCCGCGAGATCATCGCCCGCGCCGATATCGACGCACTGTCGCTGGCAACGCCGGACCACTGGCACTCCATTCCGGTGGTGATGGCGGCCGAGGCGGGCAAGGACATGTACGGCGAGAAGCCCCTGGCCCGCACGATCCACGAGGCCAAGGTGATGCGGGACACCGTGAACCGCTACGGCCGGATCTGGCAGACGGGCAGTTGGCAGCGCTCCGTGGCGAACTTCCATCACGGCTGCGAGCTGGTCCGCAACGGGCGAATCGGGAAGATCACCCGCGTGGATGTGGGCCTGCCCACCGGCGGCGGCAGCGACAACAAGCCGGTGGTACCGGTGCCGGAGAACCTGGATTGGGACTTCTGGCTGGGTCCGGCCCCGTGGGTCCCATTCCGCAGCGTGTATCACTGGGACTGGCGCTGGATCATGGACTACTCCGGCGGGCAGTTGACTGACTGGGCGGGCCACCATATCGATATCGCCCACTGGGGTCTGGGGCTGGATGACACCGGCCCGGTCGAGATCGAAGGCAAGGGGGTTTATCCGAAGGACGGCATCTTCAACGTTCCGACCGAGTACAAGTTCACCTGCAAATATGCCAATGGGATCGAGATGGTCGTGGCCAACGACCGGCAGGTGCCCAAGGGCATGGGGGCCGTCTGGTATGGCGAAAAGGGCTGGGTCCACGTCGATCGCGGCCGGCAGGCGACCGAGCCGGCGAGCCTCTGGAATGAGACGATCGGCCCCAACGAGACCCGGCTGTACGAGAGCCGCGACCACCATCAGAACTTCCTCGATTGCGTGAAGTCCCGCAAGAAGACGATCACGCCGATCGAGGTGGCGTGCCGCTCGATCAGCGTGGGCCTGCTCGGCGAGATCGCCATGCTGCTGGAGCGGAAGGTCCGGTGGGACCCCGTGAAAGAGGAGTTCGTCAACGATCCCGAGGCCAACCGCATGCTGTCCAGGCCGATGCGGGCCCCGTGGCATCTGTAGAAAGAAGAGGTGTGCGGTGCACACCCGGAATCTGAGAAAGGAGCTAACATGATCAGGTCGAGAAGGATGGCCGCAATGTTGCTTGCCGGCTTTTGTCTGTCACTGATAGCTGCGCCGCTGTGGGCGGAGTCGCCGAAAGAGTTACGCAAGGTAACGGAGGAGGAGATCGCCAAGATCAAGGCGGCCATGCCGGCCAAGGCTGTGGTCACTCCTGAGAAGCCTCGCAAGATGCTCGTGTTCTGGCGATGCGAGACGTTCTTCCACACCGTGATCCCCGTGGCGAACGAGGCTCTGAAGATCATGGGCGAGAAGACCGGCGCGTTTGAGGTAACAGCCGTCACAGACGACTACTCCGTCTTCACGGCCGACACGCTCAAGCAGTTCGATGTGGTCTGCCTGAACAACACGACGAGCCTGAAGTTCGATCCGAAGGTAACGCCGGAGCGATGCCAGGCCCTGATGGACTTCGTCAAGAGCGGCAAGGGCCTGGTCGCCATCCACGCCGCAGCCGATAATTTCTACCAGTGGCCCGAGGGGATGGAGATGATGGGCAACAAGTTCACCGGCCATCCCTGGGGCGGCGGCGGTACCTGGGCCTTCAAGGTCGATGAGCCCGATCATCCCCTGATGGCGCCGTTCAAGGATCATCAGAAATTCAAGCTCAGCGACGAGATCTATCGCACGGACCCGCCGCTGTACTCCCGCGACAAGCAGTACGTCCTGATGAGCCTGGACGTGAGCGACCCGACGACCCGCAACGTCCGCGACTGGAAGGACACCGACGCCGATACCGGTATCACCTGGATCAAAGACGTGGGCAAGGGCCGCCTCTTCTATGGCTCGCTGGGGCATAACGATGAAATCTTCATGAACCCGATGCTTCTCGAACACTATCTGCGTGGCATCCAGTTTGCCATGGGTGATTTCAAGGTGCCGACGAAACCAAAGGGATCAGTAAAGGAGCAGAATATGGCGCAACCACAGACGGAAGGCGGGAACTGGGCGAAGGTCAAGACCTACGATTTCGGCGACAGCCGGCAGCCCTTGACGGAGATCAGCGATGAGATCCGCAAGGCTTACGGCAAGCCCGAGGAGCTGAAGAAGTTCGAGGCATCGCTGCTGGACATTGTGAAGTCGGACGCGAAGTACGCCGGCAAGCAGTACGCCTGCCGCGAGCTGAGCATCATCGGGACGAAGCAGTCGGTGCCCGTGCTGGCTCCCATGCTGACCAACCAGGAATACTCGGACATGGCCCGCTATGCCCTGGAGCGCATTCCGGGCGACGGTCCCAACGTGGCGTTGATTGCAGCGATGACGAAGGCGGAAGGCAAGGCCAAAATCGGAATTGTCAACAGTCTGGGCGAGCGCGGCTGCGTTGTGGCGGCTCCGATGATTGCCAACCTGGTGGACAATTCCGACAGGCTGCTGGCCGGCGCCGCCATCAGCGCGCTGGGCAAGATCGGCGGACCCAACGCTCTCAAGGGGCTGGATAAGGCCCTCCAGAGTGCTCCCGACAATCAGAAGATGCCCGTGTACGACGCGTACCTGAAGATCGCGGAAAAGATGGTGGCCGAGGGCAACAAGGCCGACGCGCTGAAGATCTACAGCAGCCTGAACAAGCAGGGCGTGCCGCAACTGGTTCGCACCGCCGCACTGAAAGGCATGGTAAGCGCCGCCGGGGCGAAGCCGAGCACCAACAAGTAGTCAAGGCAGAACACGGGACGCCAATATCTGCGTTTCGCAGGGGTTTGGCTTGAGATATTCGATCCTTCGGGTGGCGGCGTCAAGCGCAGCTTGGCGATAGCGTACATGCCAAGGCGTAAACCATCGCCAAGGCTTGCGGCTTGGACGATGCCACCCGGTTGAGGCTGAGTACGTGCTTGTGCAAGGGTAAGCTTGGTGCCCGACAGGTCGTTTTGAATAGATTTAGGATTCCGGCTATGGCTCGGCAATCGAAGAGACTCTGTGTGTTGTTGGCAATCGCGTCTGCCGTGGTTCTGCCCGGCGCGGCCGTGATGGCCGTCGCGGGCGACGAGGCCAACCAGGAAATCATCGCGCAGGTGATCGACGCGCTCAAAAGCAACGACCCTGAGATGCAGACCGGGGCGATCACGATCGTTCGCGAGATCCCTGGCGCAGAGGTCACCAAGGCCCTGATGCAGGAGTTGCCCAAGCTGCCTGCGGCGGCACAGGTGCAACTGCTCTCGGCCCTGGCCGACCGTGGCGACGCGCTGGCCCTGCCGGCGGTGGTCGAGACGATCCAGTCGTCCGATGAATCCGTCCGCGTGGCGGCCCTGAAGGCCGTCGGCCAGTTGGGCAGTGCCGCAAGCGTCCCGCTGCTGGCTCAGCATGCGGCGGCCAAAGGCGCCGAGCAGAAAGCGGCCCGCGAAAGCCTTTACCGGCTGCGCGGCGCGGAGGTCGATGCGGCGATTCTGCAGAGCCTGCCCTCGGCCCCGGCCAGCGTGAAGGTCGAGCTGATCGGCGCCGTCGGCGAGCGCAATATCGGCGATGCCATCAAGACGCTGCTGACGACCGCGGCGGATGAAGACGGCAAAGTCCGGCTGGAGTCGTTCAAGGTCCTGAAGGTTGTCGCCAAGCCGGAGGAGCTGCCGGCCCTGGTGAATCTGCTTCTGGAGGTCAAGAATGATTCCGACCGCACGGAGGCGGAAAAAATGGTGGCGGCCGTCGCGCACAAGATCGAGGAGAAGGGGCGTCAGGCGGCGGCCGTGCTCGCTGTGCTGCCCAATGTGAAGGAGACCGCCGGTCGGGCATCGCTGCTTCGTGCGCTCGGCCGCATCGGTGATGGCAGCTCGCTGCCGACGCTGCAGGCGGCCCTGACCAGCCGCGAGCCGGAGATCCAGGATGCGACGATCCGCGCCCTATCGGATTGGCCGACGCCGGAGCCCGTGCCCGATCTGGTCAAGGTGGCGCAAACCAGCGACAATAAGGTCCACAAGATTCTTGCCCTTCGCGGTTTCGTGCGGCTGCTCAGTCTCGACAGCAGCCGGCCCGCTGAGGAAACAATCGACCTGTACAAAAAGGCGATGGAACTGGCCGGTGATGCGGCGGAGAAAAGACGAGTGCTTTCCGGCCTCGCGGCCGCCAAGTCCCCGGCGGCGCTGAACATGGCTGCCCAGTATCTCGACGACCTGACGCTGCACCTGGAGGCGGAATCGGCCGCTGTCCGGATCGCTCGGGCCACTGCCGGCAGCGACCCGCAGCGCACGAAGGAAGTGCTCCAGAAGGTGATCCAGGGCACGAAGAACGACACGCTTCGCCAGCAGGCGCAACAGATCCTCGACCAAACCGACCGGTTCGAAGACTACATCGTCGCCTGGCAGGTGAGCGGCCCGTACATGAAGGAGAACGTGGACGGGCAGGGCCTGTTCGATGTGACGTTCGCCCCGGAGCAGGAAGGCCAGCAGGCGACGTGGCGGCTCGTCTCGGCCGGCACGAACGAAGAGCAGCCGTGGCTCGTGGAGCTGGAGAAAGACGCGGCCATGAATGGCGAGAATCGCGTCGCCTACCTGCGGGCGCAGGTCTGGTCGCCAAAGGAGCAGAAGGCGCAGCTCGAGCTCGGCAGCGATGACGGCGTCAAGGTCTGGCTCAACGACCAGGTCGTGCACGCCAACAATGTGATCCGGCCAGCCGCACCCGGACAGGACACGGCGCAAGTGACGCTGAAGGAAGGCTGGAACCCCCTGCTGGTAAAGCTGACGCAGGGCGGGGGCCAGTGGGCCCTGGCCGTGCGATTCCGCAGCCCCGGCGGCGGCAAGCTCGAAGGCCTGAAAGTCGAACAGAAGTGAGTGCAAGTGCGGCACACATCCGAGGCCGCTTGAATCGGCAGTACGTATCAACGGTTGTTTTTTGAGGACAAGGGACATGGAGAAAGAAGCAAACACGAGAAGAGACAAGAGGCTTTCTCGTCGTGATTTCATGGGTGCTGCCGCAGCGGTCGCTGCGTTTACCGTCGTGCCCCGGCACGTCCTGGGTGGTCAAGGCAACACACCCCCGAGTGGGAAGCTGAACATCGCCGGCGTCGGCGTCGGCGGTATGGGCCAGAATAACGTCGCCAAGTGCGCCGATGCGGGCGCCAACATCGTGGCCCTGTGCGACGTGGACTCCAAGTATTCTGCCGGCGTCTTCAAGAAGTACCCCAACGCCCGCCAGTGGACGGACTTCCGCAAGATGCTCGACGAGCAGAAGGATATCGACGCGGTGGTCGTCGCCACCCCGGACCACCTGCATGCCGTCGTCGCGATGGCCGCCATGCAGCGGGGCAAGCACGTCTACATCCAGAAGCCGCTGACACGCACGGTGTGGGAGGCCCGCATGCTGACCGAGGCGGCGCGCAAGTACAAGGTGCAGACCCAGATGGGCAACCAGGGCCATTCCAGCGAGGAAGTCAGGCTGGTCAATGAATGGATCCAGGACGGGGCGATCGGGGACGTTCGCGAAGTGCACTGCTGGACGAATCGTCCGGTGTGGCCGCAGGGCATCGGCCGGCCCAAAGATACGCCCCCGGTGCCGGAGACCCTGGACTGGGACCTCTGGATAGGCCCATCGCCGATGCGTCCGTACAATCCGGCGTATCTGCCGTTCAACTGGCGTGCGTGGATCGACTTCGGCGCCGGCGCGTTGGGCGACATGGGATGCCACGTGATGGACGCGGCGTTCTCGGCGTTGAAGCTGAAGTACCCTGTGAGCGTCCAGGCCAGCCACTCCTGGGAGGTGGAGGAGATGTGGACGCGGTTTGACAACAAGGAGACATACCCCTCGGCCGAAGTTGTCCACTATCAGTTCCCGGCTCGTGGAAGCATGCCGCCTGTGAAGCTGCACTGGTACGACGGGGGCATCCTGCCGGAGCGGCCGGACGATCTCGAACCGGGAAGGAAGATCCCGGAAAGCGGCACGATCTTTGTCGGGGACAAGGGCAAGCTCAGCTGCGACACATACAGCGAGAATCCCCGTATTTTCCCTGAGAGCAAGATGAAAGCCTATAAGAGGCCGGCCAAGACCCTGCGCCGGGTCGAGGGCGGTGTGAACGGCCACGAGCGGGACTGGATCAATGCGTGCAAGGGCGGACCGGCCGCCAGCTCCGATTTCGACTACTCCGGCCCGTTCACCGAGACGGTCGTCATGGGCAACCTGGCCGTGCTCAATCCGGACAAAGTTCTGCTCTGGGACGGCGAGAATATGAAGGTCACCAACGATGAACAAGCGAATGCCTTTGTGCGACCGAAGTTCCGCGATGGATGGTCTCTGTAAGAAGGCACTTTCAATCACTAACAGTTAAGGAGCCAGGCTCATGTCGAACATCACGCGTCGTCAGTTTATCAAAGGCACCGTTGTCGCTGGAACCGCATGCACCCTTGGCTTCCCAAGCCTCATCCGGGCCCAGGGACTCAACGAGAAGCTACAGGTGGGATTCATCGGTGCGGGCGGACAGGCGGGGAGCCATACGGGCTTCTGCCACGGGGCAGGCCTTCAGTGTATCGCCTTCGCAGAGGTCGACAAAACCCGGTGGAACGGGGTCCTCGGCAAGAAAGGCTGGGAACAAGCCGCTGGGTATACGGATTGGCGGAAGGTGTTCGAAAACCATGGCAAGAAATTGGACGTGGTCTTCGTGGCGGTGCCGGATCACAGCCATTTTGCTCCGTCGATGACCGCCGCTTCCATGGGCATTCACTGTTATACCGAGAAGCCGCTGACCTGGTCGGTGCGCGAGGCGCAATTGCTGGCGGCCGTCTATGCGAAGAATCCCAAAGTCGTCACCCAGCAGGGAAACCAGGGTCATGCCGGTGACGGATGGCGGAAAGCATACGAACTCGTTAAGGCCGGCGCGGTTGGTGACATCCAGGAGTTTCATACCTGGACGAATCGGCCCATCTGGCCGCAGGGTGGCGACCGTCCGCAGGGGGAAGATCCCGTCCCAGCGACCCTCGACTGGGATGCCTGGATCGGCGCGGCGCCGATGCGGCCCTACGTCGGTCCCAAGGACGGTAAGGGAAACGGTCCTTACCATGCCTTCAACTGGCGGGGCGTCGTCGATTTCGGCTCCGGGGCGCTGGGCGATATGGCCTGTCATACGACCGACGGAATCTACGCGATCATGAATCCAGGCTACGCGGCCACGGCCGAGCCGATCATCATGACCGGACCCGTCAAGGATCAATGGCCGGCCGGGATGGTGGTCAAGAGCACCTACCGCGCCAAAGACGGCCGACCCGGGTTCACCACCTACTGGTACGAGGGCCAGGACAAGGACGGAAAGCCCTTCATGCCGGAGGTCCCTGAAGAACTCAAGAGCGACGGGCGCAAACTGCCGAGGACTGGAAACCTGATCTTCGGCACCAAGGGAAAAATGCTGGTCATTGGCGATTACTGGGAGACCCCGATGCTGATCCCGGAGGCGCGGCGCAAAGAGTTCGGCCAGGCCAAACAACTGCTGGAACGTTCTCCCGGACATCACGAAGAGTTCATCATGGCCTGCAAGGGCGAGAAGCCGCGGGAGTTCAGTCAGTCCAATTGGAGCTACTCGGGTCCCATGGCCGCCAACATCCAACTCGGCAATCTCTGTGCCCGCGCGGGCAAGAAGCTCGAGCTGGACGAGGCTGGGAAGATCATCAGCGACCCGAAGATCAATGACCTGGCCTGGCGCGAGCCCCGCAAGGGTTGGGGACCGCTGGAAATGAGGGTCTAAGTGATACGGATTGCGCCAGACTCTTTTGTAACAAGTCATCAAGGTTGGGTGGCAGCGGCAAGCGCAGCGTGCCGATGGTTTGTCCAATTCGCCATCGGCAAAGCCTTCGGCCTTGCCGCTGCCACCCGTTGCTGGTCACGTTGGGCAATGAGGGGAAATGACATGAGTGGATCGGCGGATATGAAAACGACGATCGAGAAAGGGACGACATTGTCCCGGCGTGATTTGATGGGTGCGGCGGCAGCAGTCGCCGCGTTCACGTTTGTGCCCAAGCGCGTGTTGGGCGGGGCGGGGCAAAGCTCGGCCAACGAGAAGCTCAACATCGCCGGCATCGGTGTCGGCGGCCAGGGGGGCGGCGATATGGACGCCCTCAGCAGCCAGAACATCGTGGCCCTTTGTGACGTCGATGACGAGCGTGCGGCCGGGACGTTCAGAAAGTTCCCGAACGCCAGAAAGTACAAAGACTTCCGCGAGATGCTCGACAAGGAGCAGAAGAACATCGATGCGGTGATGGTCGCCACCCCGGACCACTGCCATGCCCCGGCGGCCATCATGGCCATGAGGATGGGCAAGCACGTGTACTGCGAAAAGCCGATGGCCCACACGATCTACGAGGCCCGCCGCATGACCGAGGTCGCGAAGAAGATGAAGGTCGTGACGCAGATGGGCCAGGGCGGCCACGCGGGCGAGGGGCTGCGACTGACGTATGAGTTCATTCACGACGGCGCGATCGGTCCCGTTCGCGAGGTGCACGTCTGGTCGGACCGTCCGATCTGGCCGCAGGGTATCGGCAGGCCCACGGACACGCCGCCAGTCCCGAAGACGTTGGACTGGGACTCGTGGTTAGGCCCCGCCAAATGGCGTCCTTATCACAACGCCTACGTGCCGTTCAACTGGCGAGGCTGGTGGGATTTCGGCTGCGGCGCGATGGGCGACATGGCGGTCCACAACGCCGACCCGGCGTTCTTCTGCCTGGACCTCGACGCCCCGACGGCGGTCGAGGCCGAGACCAGCGGCGCGAACGACGAGACGCTGCCCAAGTGGTCGATCATCAAGTACGAGTTTCCTGCCAGGGGCGACCGGCCGGCCGTGAAGATGATCTGGTATGACGGCGGCAAGATGCCCCCGCGTCCGCCGGAGCTGGAGCAGGGCCGCAATCTCGGCGACAACGGCATTCTCTTTGTGGGCGACAACGGCAAAATCCTGTGCGGCGGCTGGTCGGGCCCGCCTCGGCTGATTCCCGAATCGAAGATGAAGGAGTACAAGCGGCCGAAGGAGATGCTGCCTCGTTCGCCCGGGCATCATCAGGAATGGATCGATGCCTGCAAGGCCGGCAAGCCGGAGATGGCCATGGCCGGCTTCTGGTACTCCGGCCCGTTCACCGAGGCCCTGCTGGTGGGCAACCTGGCCGTGCGGCTGGGTCAGCGCATCGAGTGGGACGCCAAGACGATGCGCTCGCCGAACTGCCCCGAGGCGGACAACTACGTTACGAAGTTCTACCGCGCCGGCTACGATCTTGTGTGACCGCCGTGCGACAAGGCGTGAATCATGGGGCCTGCGGTTGCAGGCCCCATCTCTAAGAATGTTCGTGCAGCGAGGAATAGACGGATGAATAGGCGTCGGTTTCTGGGTGGTGCGGCGGGGGTGGCCGCGTTCACGATGGTTCCCCGGCACGTTCTGGGCGGCGCGGGACAGACGCCCCCGAGCGAGAAGCTCAACGTCGCGGGCATCGGCGTGGGCGGCCAGGGCGGCGGCGACCTGGACGCCCTCAGCAGCCAGAACATCGTGGCCCTTTGTGACGTCGATGATGAGCGTGCCGCCGGGACGTTCAACAAATTCCCGAACGCCCGCAAGTACAAAGACTTCCGGGTGATGCTCGACAAGGAGCAGAAGAATATTGACGCCGTCGTAGTGGCGACGCCGGACCATGTCCACGCCGCCGCGTCCATGATGGCGATCAGGATGGGCAAGCACGTCTACTGCGAGAAGCCCCTGACGTACTCCATGTACGAGGCCCGCGAGGTCGCCAAGGCGGCGCGCGAGGCAAAGGTGGCCACGCAGATGGGCAACCAGGGCCATTCGGGCGAGGGCATCCGCCTGATCTGCGAGTGGATCTGGGACGGCGCGATCGGCCGGGTGCGCGAGGTGCACGCGTGGACGACGCATGCGGTCTGGCCGCAGGGCATGGAGCGTCCGAAGGAGACGCCGCCCGTGCCGCAGACGCTGGACTGGGACCTGTGGTTGGGCCCGGCACCGTATCGATCGTATCACGCGGCCTATCTGCCGCAGTTGTGGCGCGGCTGGTGGGATTTCGGCACCGGCGGACTGGGCGACATGGGTTGTCACAACCTCGACCCGGTGTTCTGGGCCCTCAAGCTTGGGTACCCGACGAGCGTGGAGGCAAGCTGCTCCATCTTCGTGCCCACCGTGACATGGGACAAGCCCTTCAACAACGAGAGCTACCCGCAGGCGTCGATCGTGCGGTACGAGTTCCCCGCTCGCGGCGAATTGCCCCCGGTGGAGCTGACCTGGTACGACGGCGGCTTGATGCCGCGAAGGCCGCCGGAGGTGGAGGCGGGGCTGCACCTCGGGGACAGGCTCGGCGGCGTGGTCTTCGTCGGGGACAAGGGCAAGCTCATCTGCGGCAGCTACGGGAGCAGCCCGCGGCTGATCCCCGAGTTGCGGATGAAGGAGTACAAGCGGCCGGCCCCGAGCCTCCCGCGATCCAACGGGCATCACACGGAATGGGTCGAGGCCTGCAAAGGCGGCAAACCCGCCGGATCGAATTTCGATATCGCCGGTCCGATGACCGAGGTGATTCTACTGGGCAACATCGCGGTCCGCATGAGCCTCAAGACGCAGGAAAAGGGCCTGCGCCTCGCGTACGACGGCCCGAACATGAGAATCACGAATCTGCCTGAGGCCAATGAATACCTTCATCGCAAGTACCGGGAAGGATGGACGTTGTAGCTACTTCGATACGTGCAATAGGAAGCCGAATACTGATTTTGACATCCGACTGGAGAAAGAGAACGGTGAAACTCGAGTCCCTGTCTTTCATTCTTTTATCAGGGTTTATCGTAGCCGTGTGCCAGAGGGCTCTGGGAACAACGTATTACGTAAGCCCGTCCGGCGATGACGGTCATTCGGGCACCTCTACTCAGGCCGCATGGCGGACGCTTGATAAAGTGAACAGTACAGGTCTTAGCCCAGGCGACAAAGTGCTTCTTGAAGCCGGGCGTGAATTCTCCGGCAACCTGCTTTTGACGGCAGAGGATGCTGGCACACCGATGCAGCCTGTCGTTGTTGGCTCTTACGGTTCCGGACGGGCCAGGATCAAGGCCGGCGACGGCTCCGGTGTGACCGTGCTGAATGCCGGCGGTGTCTTGGTAGAGAATCTCATCGTGCTTGGGAACGACCACAGGACCAATGTCGGCAGCGGCGTCAAAATCGTCAACACGTTGCCCAACAATCAGAAACTTCGGTACATTAGAATACACAACGTAGAAGCAGCGGGTTTTGGCAGGAAAAAGGATCCGGCCCCGGAGGGACTTCAGCCACCAGATGGATGTGGCATCTTCGTGGGCGGAGACGCCTCGGACAAAAGTAAGAGCGGCTACCAAGACGTGCGAATTACAAATTGTGTCACCTATCAAAATGAATACTTCGGTATCTTGATGACTGGCTACTGGCAGGACGATCCGGACACCTACGCCAATAGCGATGTCTACGTTGGCTATTGCAGGATGTATGACAATCCGGGTGACCCCAACTACTTCCAAAATCATTCCGGCAGTGGTATCTTGATGGAAGATGTAGACGGCGGCGTCATCGAGCACTGCCAGGCTTATAATAATGGGTACGAAGGTGGCTGTACGGTCGGCGGCCCCATTGGTATCTGGGCCGCAGTCGCAAACAACGTCATAATCCAATGCTCTGAATCACATCACAATCGGGCTGGAAGAGGTGATGGCGGCGGTTTTGACTTTGACGGCGGCACTACAAATTCCATTCTCCAATACAACTACAGCCACGACAATGATGGAGCCGCTTATCTTATATGCTCGTACAAGAATGCGCCTCACACATTCAACAAAAACATCGTACGCTACAACATCAGTGTCAATGATGGTCGTGGAGGATACCACGCCGCGATCCATTTGTGGTCAGGTAGTCCCAAAGAAGACCCTATTCACAATACCCACATCTATGGAAATACAATTTACGCGGCGTACAGTCCTGCCATTGCTTTCGCGCCAAGACAGGGAATCCATGACACGAAAGTCTGCAATAACCTGTTCGTTACCGCCAATAGTCAAAAACTAGTAGCAGGTAGTCCCGACCAATCGACGGCAACATTTGCGGGCAACGCCTACTGGTCCGTTGACGGTACGTTTGACATTGCCGGATATAAGAGCTTGGGAGACTGGCGGAAAGACACCGGCCAGGAGATGCTGAACGGAAAGCCCGTCGGCTTCGTTGTCGATCCCAGGGTGACGGATCTGGGAAAGAACCCTATTATTGGTGATCCAAGCAAGCTCCATACCCTAAGCGGCTATCGGTTGCAGGAAAACTCGCCATTGACTGATGCTGGATTGGACCTTCGGTCGCTGTTCGGGATTGACGTTGGAAAGAGGGACTTTTACGGGAATCCCATTCCTCATGGCAAGGGTCTCGACATCGGGGCACATGAAATCGTTTTAGAGAATGCTTCGAAGACAGAACGGAAGTAGTCTTCCGGAAATGATTCTGATACGAAAGGAACATTCCCATGAGATACAGGAAGAAGGCACACCAAGGGCAAGGTGAGAACATATCGCGACGCACGTTCATGGGCGGTGCGGCAGCCGTGGCGGCCTTTACCGTTGTGCCGCGGCATGTGCTGGGCGGGGTGGGGAATGTGCCGCCGAGCGAGAAGCTCAACATCGCCGGGATCGGGCTTGGCGGTCGCGGCGAGGGCGACCTCGACGAGTGCGGCAGCGAGAATATCGTCGCGCTGTGCGACGTGGATGAGGCCTACGCCGGCCAGGTGTTCAAGAAGTACCCGAACGCGAAGAAGTGGACGGACTTCCGCAAGATGCTCGATGAGCAGAAGGATATCGACGCCGTGGTGATCGCCGTGCCCGACCACTTGCACGCCGTGATCGCGATGGCGGCTATCAAGCATGGCAAGCACGTCTATTGTGAGAAGCCGCTGGCCCATTGCATCTGGGAGTGCCGTCAGCTCACTCTCGCGGCCCGTGAGGCCAAGGTCGCGACGCAGCTCGGAAACCAGGGCCAAGCCTCCGAGGGCAACCGCTTAGTCTCAGAGATCATCTGGGACGGCGCGCTCGGCCCGGTTCGCGAGGTGCACGCATGGTGCAACCGCTACATCTCGCCGCGTGGGATCGGTCGGCCGAAGGACACCCCGCCGGTGCCCCCGACGCTGAACTGGGACCTGTGGCTGGGACCGGCCAAGTACCGCCCATATCATCCCGCCTATGCTCCCTTTAGCTGGCGTGGCTGGTGGGACTTCGGCACGGGGGTGCTCGGCGACATCGGCTGCCACCAGATGGACGCGGTTTTCCGCGCGTTGAAGCTGGGCTATCCCGCGACGGTGGAGGCGTGTTCGAGCGGCGTGAACGAGGAGACGGCCCCGCAGTCGTCGATTGTCCGCTTCGAGTTCCCCTCGCGTGAGCGTATGCCACCGCTGACCCTGACCTGGTATGACGGCGGGCTGATGCCGCAGCGGCCGGGGGAGCTGGAGGAAGGCCGCAAGTTCGGCGAGGCGGACGACAACCTGTTCATCGGCGATAGGGGCAAGATGTTGGGTTACCGGCTGATCCCCGAGGCGCGGATGAAGGAGTATGGCAAGCCGCCGCAGAAGATTCCCCGCTCGCCCGGCCACCACAAGGAGTGGATCAACGCCTGCAAGGGCGGCGAGCCGGCACGGGCGAACTTCGACTGGGCCGGGCCGCTCACGGAAGTTGTCCTGGCCGGCAACATCGCCTTGAAGATGGAGAAGCAGCTCTACGAGAAGGGCCTCAAGCTGCATTACGACGGCCCGAACATGCAGGTGACCAACCTGCCGGAAGCCAACAAGTACATCCGTGACGAGTATCGCGAAGGCTGGAGCCTGTAGCCATTGATGAAGGATAATTGATGATTGACTATTGAGGGGAATGACAGGGGGCGGCCCCGTTAGTTGTAACGAATGAGCCATCGGCGCAATATTTAATATGAGGAGTCATACAGTGAAAGAGCAGAAGATAACTCGACGTAGTCTGATGAGTGCCGCCGCCGGTGTGGCGGCGTTCACGGTTGTCCCCCGACACGTCCTCGGCGGGGCGGGCCAGACGCCTCCGAGCGAGAAGCTCAACATCGCCGGCATCGGCGTCGGCGGTCGCGGGGCAGGGGACATGCAGGAACTGGAGAGCCAGAACATCGTGGCCCTGTGTGATGTGGATTGGGCGAACGCGCGGGGGACCTTCAAGAGGCATCCCAACGCCAAGAAGTACAAAGATTTCCGTGAGATGCTGGACAAGGAGGACAAGAACATCGACGCCGTGATGGTCGCGACGGCCGACCATTGCCATGCGGTGGCCTCCATGGCGGCGATCAAACGTGGCAAGCACGTCTACTGTGAAAAGCCTCTGACGCACTCCGTGTATGAGGCCCGCATGCTGGCGCAGGCGGCCCGTGAGCACAAGGTGGCCACGCAAATGGGCAATCAGGGCCAGGCCGGGGAAGAGACGCGTTTGGTGTGCGAAATGATCTGGGCCGGGGCGATCGGCCAGGTGCGTGAGGTGCACGTCTGGACGGATCGGCCGCTCAACGGGATCAACAATGTGTATTGGCCGCAAGGCGTGGACCGGCCGAAGGGAGAAGATCCAGTGCCCGACACACTCGATTGGGACCTCTGGATCGGTCCGGCGCCGATGCGTCCATATGTGAAGGGTGTCTACAATCCGTTCGTGTGGCGCGGCTGGTGGGACTTCGGCACCGGGGCGCTGGGCGACATCGGCTGTCATGCCATCGACCCGGTATTCCGGGCGCTCAAGCTGGGACATCCGATCAGCGTAGAGGCCTGCTGCACCCGGGTCAATGATGAGACATATCCCGTGGCGTCGCGAGTCACGTATGAGTTCCCCGCCCGGGGCGACATGGCGCCGGTGCGGCTGAACTGGTATGACGGTGGGATGAAGCCGCCGAGGCCGCCGGAACTCGAAGAGGGTAGAAAGTGGGATACGAACGGCCATCTTTACGTCGGCGACAAGGGCATGATGCTTGGAAACCGTCTGATCCCCGACGCGCGACAGAGGGAGTTCGGCAAGCCGCCGCAGAAGCTGGAGCGCTCGCCGGGCCACCATCAGGAGTGGATCAATGCCTGCAAGGGCGGCAAGCCCGCCGGCTCGAACTTCCCCGATCACGCGGGCCTGCTGGCCCAGGTGGTCCTGCTCGGCAACGTCGCTTTGCGCCCGGCACTGAAGGAGAAGATGCTTTCGACCAAGCTGCTCTGGGACGGCGAAGCCATGAAGATCACGAATCTGCCCGAGGCGAATCAGTACCTGCAGCGGGAATACCGCAAGGGCTGGAGCCTGTAGTGGATTATGAATGGTTGGCACCTGCTAACAGGAATGAGGTATTCAGCTATGGCTGAGAAGAGAAGAACAGTATCGCGCCGGGATCTTCTTCGCGGCACGGCCGGGGCGGTAGCCGCGTTCACCTTTGTCCCCGGCCATGTGCTTGGTGGAGTGGGCAGTCGGCCGGCCGGCGAGAAGCTCAACATCGCCGCTATCGGCTCCGGCGGCATGGGCGCGTCGAATATCAATGCCTGCAGCAGCGAGAACATCGTTGCGCTGTGCGACGTGGACGACAAGAATGCGGCGGGAACGTTCAACAAGTTCCCCAACGCGAAGAAGTACAACGACTTCCGCGTCATGCTCGACAAGGAAGACAAGAACATCGATGCGGTGATCGTCGCGACGCCGGACCACACACACGCCGTAGCGGCGATGGCCTGCATGAAACGCGGGAAACATGTGTACTGCCAGAAGCCTCTGGCGCACTCGATCTACGAGGTGCGAAAGCTGACCGAGGCCGCCCGCCAGTATAAAGTCCAGACGCAGATGGGCAACCAGGGCCACTCCTCCGAGGAGATCCGCATGCTGTGCGAATGGATCGCGGATGGCGCGATCGGTCCGGTGCGCGAGGTCTACACCTGGAGCGACCGGCCGGTGGGCGGCGACCCGTGGTCGGATTTCCCGATTATGGCACGGCCGAAAGAGACGCCGCCGGTGCCCGCTACGCTCGACTGGGATCTGTGGCTGGGCCCCGTCCAGTACCGGCCCTATCATCCCATCTACTGCCCGATGCAGTGGCGAGGCTGGTGGGATTTCGGCACGGGCGCACTCGGCGATATGGGTTGCCACATCATCGACCCGGCCTTCTGGGCCCTGAAGCTCGGCGCCCCAACGCGGGTCGAGGCCACGACGACGCACTACCAACCTGAGGTGGCGTCCGAGACGTACCCGCGGGCCTCGATTGTCCGGTACGAGTTCCCCTCGCGTGGCGACATGCCTGCTGTGAAGTTGACATGGTTTGACGGCCGGCTGCTTCCGCCGCGACCGAAGGACCTCGAGCCCGCCCGGCGACTCGAGGGCAACGGGGCTATTTTCCTCGGCGATAAGGGCACGATCATGCACGGGTCGCACGGCGCCGGCGGCGTGCGTATCGTTCCAGAAGAGAAGATGAAGGCGTACAAGCGGCCGGAGAAAACCCTGCCGAGAGTCCGGCGCGGCCAGGCCGGGCACGAGCAGGACTGGGTCCGCGCCTGCAAAGACGGCAGGCCCGCCAGCTCGACCTTCGACTACGGCGGCCCGCTGACCGAAGCGGTCCTGCTGGGTGTGCTGGCCATGCGGATGAAAGATACGCCGCTCGAATGGGACCCCGTGAACCTGAAAGTCACGAACGTTGATGAAGCGCAGAAGCACATCAATCCGCCTTACCGTGAAGGCTGGACACTATAAGAAAGGTTACGCTGTGAAGAGCAAACAGATCAACAGACGGCAGTTCTTGGGCGGCGTGGCGGGGGCGGTGGCGTTTACGATTGTCCCCCGGCACGTCCTGGGCGGTCCCCGAACGGTGCCGCCGAGCGAGAAGCTCAACATCGCTTCCATCGGTGTCTCCGGCATGGGGGCCAGCGACGTGCAGTCGGTGAGCAGCGAGAACATCGTCGCTCTTTGTGATGTCGACTGGAGACATGCTGCGGACACGTTCAAGAAGTATCCGAACGCGAAGAAGTACAAGGATTTCCGCAAGATGCTCGACGCCGAGGAGGAGAACATCGATGCGGTGACGGTCTCGACGCCGGACAATTGTCATGCCGTGGCGGCCATGGCGGCGATCAAGCGGGGCAAGCATGTATACTGCCAAAAGCCCCTGTGCCATGACATCTATGAGGTTCGCCAGCTCACCGAGGCGGCCCGTAAGTACGGCGTCAGGACCCAGATGGGCACGCAGCTCCACGCGACCGGCGAGATGAAGACGTTCGTGGAGTGGGTCAAGTCCGGCGTCATCGGCAAGGTGAACCGAGTGGACCTCTGGAGCGGCAAGAACTGGGGCGGCGGCGAGCGGCCCACGGATACGCCCCCGGTGCCCGAGACGCTCGATTGGGACCTGTGGCTGGGCCCCGCCCCGGATCGGCCCTATCATCCTAAGTATCTGCCGGGTGAGTGGCGGCGTTGGTGGGACTTCGGCACCGGCACACTCGGCGATATGGGCTGTCACATCATCGACCCTGCTTGGTGGGCGCTCGATCTGGACTACCCGACGAGTGTGGCGGCACAGCCCGGGCTGTTCAACAGGGAGACGTATCCGCAGAAGACGGCCGTGACGTGGGAGTTCCCCGCCCGCGGCGACCGTCCAGCGGTGACCATGACTTGGTGCGATGGTGAGAATCGGCCACCGCGACCGAAGGAGCTGGAGGAAGGAAGGCAGCTTCCGGATCAGGGCGGGCTCTACTATGGCGACAAGGGCGTGATCCTCCTGCCGCACGGTGGCAATCCCCGGCTGATCCCGGAATCCGGGATGAAGGGCTTCAAGGCCCCGGAGCCGTTCCTGCCGCGGGACGTCGATCACTACCAGGAGTGGATCCGGGCCTGCAAGGGCGGGCCCAAGCCGCTGTCGAACTTCGATTACTCGGGCCCGTTGACCGAGGCGATTCTGCTGGGCAACGTGGTGGCTCTGGCGGGTCAGAAACTCGAATGGGATGGTCCCGGCATGAAGGTGAAGAACATGCCCGAGGCCAATCGGCTCCTCCGCCGCAAGTATCGCGAAGGATGGAGCCTGTAATTGATGAAGGATGATTGATCATTGTTGGGTGTGTAGAATTCAGGAGAAGAATCAGATGAGCAAGTGGATGAAGGTAGGCATGGTTCCGTTGGTTGTAGGAACCTGTATCTGTGCCGCAGGTGTGAGCAGCGCGCAGACGAAGGAAAAGTGGCGTCTGGGGCCGCAGGCGTACAGTTTCAATCGGTTCACTTTTGTCGAGGCGGTGGCCAAGACGAAATCACTGGGCCTGAAATACATCGAGGCCTACCCCGGCCAGCGCCTTAGTGCCGAGAAGCCCGATGTCAAGGTCGATCACAATATGACCGCCGAGCAGAGGCAGGAGCTCAAGCAGCTTCTCAGCAAGGAGGGGCTCACGCTGGTCAACTATGGCGTGGTGTCTCTGCCGAACAATGAAGCCGAATGCCGCAAGGTGTTCGATTTCGCGAAGGACATGGGCCTTGAGAACATCGTCTCGGAGCCGCCGGAGGACGCCTTCGAGATGATCGACAAGCTCTGCAATGAATACAAGATCGGCGTGGCGATTCATAACCATCCGAAGCCCTCTCACTACTGGAATTATGAGACGGTATTGAAAGTCTGCGAGGGCCGCAGCAAGTGGATCGGTTCCTGTGCCGACACCGGCCATTGGACTCGCTCGGAAATCGATCCGCTCGTGGCGATCAAGGCATTGGGCAAGGCCGGCAGGATTCGCAGCCTTCACTTCAAGGACCTCAACAAGTTCGGCGGCGACGCACACGACGTCCCCTGGGGCACCGGCGTGAGCAAGCCCCGGGAGGTCCTCGTTGAGCTGGCCAAGCTGGGTTTCGAGGGAACCTTCTCCATCGAGTACGAATACAACTGGGACAACAGCGTGCCGGAGATCGCCAAGTGCGTCGAGTGGTTCAACAAGACCCGCGCCGAGTTGAGCGATGTCCAGGCCAAGGACGTATTCCAGAAGGACCTGTCCAATGCTGTCATGCCCCCCGGCGGCTGGGCGTTTGATGCCGACGGCGTTCTTACGCCTACTCCCAGCGGGCACGGCGACATCTGGACCAAGGAGCGCTACGGCAACTTCACGCTCGAGCTCGACTTCAAAGTCCCGGAGAAGGGCAACAGCGGCGTCTTCATCCGCACCGGCAGTATTGAAAACTGGATCAACACGGCGATTGAGATTCAGATTCATGCGACCACCGACGGGACGCCGAAGGGCCAGTGCGGCGCCGTCTACGATTGCCTCTCGCCGTCAAAAGACGCCACGAAGAAACCGGGCGAGTGGAATCATTACGTCATCACTTGCTTGGACAACAAGATCTACGTGAATCTCAACGGTGAAGACATCATCGACATGGACCTGAACCAGTGGTCCGAGGCCCACAAGAACCCGGATGGCACACGGAACAAATTCACGACGGCGTACAAGGACATGCCGCGTGTGGGACACCTGGGCTTCCAGTATCACGGCAACCCGGTGTGGTTCAGGAATCTCAAGATCAAGTCCTTTGATTGAGGTGGATTGTAATGAAAAAGATAGCAGTTCTAAGCTTGTTTGCGATGCTTGCGGCCGGCCTTGGGCACCCGGTGCTCGCCGCCAATGCAAGTGCCTCCGACGAGTGGGTTTCCCTGTTCAACGGCAAGGACCTGACCGGCTGGGACGGCGATACCCGCCTGTGGTCGGTCAAGGATGGCGTGATCCACGGCGAGACCAGCGAGCAGAACCCTGCACGCAACAACACTTTCCTCGTCTGGCGGGGCGGTTCGCCCAAGGACTTTGAGTTGCGGATCAAGTTCCGCATTCAGAACGGCAACTCGGGCATCCAGTACCGCAGCAAGGAATTCGATAAATGGCGGATCGCCGGCTACCAGGCCGAAGTGGTCAACGGGGATACCGCCGGCTTCCTCTATCACGAGGCCGGGCGGGCCTCTCTGGTCAACGTCGGCGAGTTCGTCCTCATCGACAAGGATGGCAAAAAGCAGGTCGTCGGCCGCGTCAACGACAAGCAGGAGCTGATCGAGGCCGGCTTTGTCAAAGAGAAGGACTGGAACGAGTACCACATCATCTGCCGGGGCAGCCACATCGTCCACTATCTCAATGGATACAAGACCATTGAGCTGATCGACAATGATCGCGTGACAAATCCTAACGATCCGAAGGACAACAAAGGCGCCAGTCGGGAAGGACTTATCGCACTGCAGATTCACGTCGGGCCGCCGATGATCGTTGAATTCAAAGACATCAGCCTCAAGGTGATCGAGGAAAAGCAGTACGGCGACGCGCAGTTGATCTTCAACGGCCGCAACCTCGACGAGTGGACCACAAACGCCGGCTCGGGCAAGGCCAACAAGTGGGTCGTCGGCAAGGCGAAAGTCTCCGCGAGCAATCCGAAGCAGTTGGAGGCCGCCCCGGGGACCGGCGAGATGATCAATGTTACCCCCGAGCACGGCGCCAGCCGGGACATCTATTCCAAGGCCAGGTTCGGCGACTGCCGGATCGAGGTGGAGGTGATGGTGCCGCAGGAATCGAATTCCGGCATCTACGTGATGGGCGAGTACGAGGTCCAGGTGCTCGACAGCTACGGCCACGAGAGGATGGGCAACGGTGACATGGGCGCCATCTATGGCGGCTTTGCACCGCCTGTCAATGCCTCGAAGAAGCCGGGCCAGTGGCAACAGTACGTGATCGAGTGGCGTGCCCCGAAGTTCGACGCCGGCGACAAGAAGGTCAAGAACGCCGAGTTCGTGAAGGTCGAGCTCAACGGCCAGGTCTTGCACAAGAACTTAGTGATGCCCGACAAGACCCCCGGCGGCGTGACGAACAAAGAGGCGCCCGAGGGACCGCTGATGTTCCAGGGCAACCACGGGCCCGTGGCCTATCGCAACATCGTTGTGATGCCATCGGTGAAATGAATATCTTGCGCTGCGCAGCGTGATGTATTGTCGTGCCGGCATTATCGGACGGTATGGAAAAACGGGTGACTGTCCTTGACAGCGATCCGGGCCGCTTGGATAATGGCCGGCTAAACTCGAAGCATGGGTTATGAACTGTGAAGTTCAATTTTCGGGAACAGGTAGAGATACAATGAGCGAGCAACAAGTACAACAAGGGATGGATAGACGCAGCTTCCTGCGTACAACGGCGGCGTTCGGTGCAGGTCTGGCCTTTTCGCCGAGAATCTTTGCCCAAGCGGCCGGCGGTGCGAACGATATCAATGTTGCCCTGCTGGGCGCGGGTGCCCAGGGACAGGTCCTGATGCAGGCCTGCCTGAAGATCCCGAATGTCCGCTTCAAGGCCGTGTGCGACATTTGGGAGGCCTACAATCAGAAGCGCGTCTCCAAGACACTGGAACGGTACGGCCACAAGAACAATGCCTACGTCGATTACAAGGAGATGCTCGACAAGGAGAAGGGCAATATCGACGCGGTGATCGTCGCGACGCCCGACTTCTGGCACGCTGAGCACGCCATCGCCTGCATGAATGCCGGCCTGCACGTCTACTGCGAGAAGGAGATGTCCAACGACCTGGCGAAGGCCAAGCAGATGGTCGAGACCCAGAAGAAAACGGGCAAGCTCCTGCAGATCGGCCATCAGCGCCGCAGCAACCCTCGCTACATCCACTGCTACGATAAGTTGATCAAGGAAGCCGAGATTCTCGGCCGGATCACGACGGTCAACGGTCAGTGGAACCGCGGGGCCCAGGAGCCTCTCGGATGGCCCAAGACCGCCGTCATGGATGATGCCACGCTCGGCAAGTTTGGCTTCGCCTCCATGGACCAGTTCCGCAACTGGCGCTGGTACAAGAAACTCGGCGGCGGGCCCATCGTGGACCTCGGCTCGCACCAGATCGATATCTATAGCTGGTTCCTCGGCACGACCCCCAAGGGCGTCGTCGCCAGCGGCGGCACCGACTACTACGACAAGAACACCCATGAGTGGTATGACACGGTCATGGCCATCTATGACTTCGAGACCAAGAAAGGCGTGGTCCGGGCGTTCTACCAGGTGCTGACGACCAACAGCAACCAGGGCTACTACGAGACGTTCATGGGCGACCAGGGCACCCTGGCGATCTCGGAATCGGCCAGCCGCGGGGCGGTCTACCGCGAGCAGAGTGCAACGGCCGATTGGGAAAAGTGGGTCAAGCTGGGCTTCCTGACCGAGCCGAAGAAGGCGGAAGAGCCGAAGAAGGAAGGCGAAGCGGTCCTGGACGTGCGTGAGACGCTGGCGCCTCCGGCCTATGAGCTGCCGGTCACGATGGGCAACATGCCCTATCATCAGCCGCACCTGCAGAACTTCTTCGATGCCGTTGGCGGCAAGGCGAAGCTGAACTGCCCGGTCGAGATCGGCTACGAGACCGCGGTCATGGTGCTGAAGGTCAACGAGGCCGTGGAAGCGGCCCGCAGGCTCGAATTCAAGCCGGAAGAGTTCAAAGTGTAAGGCGAATACCTGAAGTAGCCTGTTTGCATGTGGAGTCAGTTGCCGGTGACGGCCGGGTGCGTAGAAAGGAATTGATACAGCCTTGAAACGAAGACTGATTGCAGTGCTTATTGTATGGTCGGTCCTGTCCATGCCGCTGGTCGCCGCTGAGGAAGCTGCCAAGCTGCTCGGCGACGAGAGCGACGGCAGCCGGGCACATTCGATTCACCTCATTCCGCTGTTCGCCGAGAACGACACGGGCGAGAAGGGCCCACGGATCGATCCGAACGATGAGCAGGCGATGCCGTTCTCCACCCGGTGGACGTGCGGGGAATGTCACAGCTATGGGACGATCAGCCGGGGCTGGCATTTCAATGCGGCTGACAGCAATGCCCCGGCCGGTCGGCCGGGGGAGCCCTGGCTGTACTTCAATTCCAAGCTTGGCGTCCAACTGCCGCTTTCCTATCGGGATTGGCCGGGGATGCACCGGCCCGGACAGGTCGGGCTGACCCCGCCGGAGTTCACGAAGATCTTCGGCCGGCATATGCCGGGCGGCGGTCCGGGCCAAGTCACTCCCACCGATACCAAGGAGATTGCCGAGCAGTACGTCTCCGGAAAGCTGGAGGTCAACTGCCTGGCTTGTCACAATGCACATCCCGGCCAGGATCAGGGCAGTCCGACCGGGTACGCGATCCAGGTGACCAAGATGAACTTCCGCTGGGCGGCTGCCGCGTCCAGTGAGTTCGCCGGCGTGACCGGTTCTGTGGCGGATGCCGGGCCGACGTACGATCCCTTCATGCCGGATGAGGGGGAAACGAAGGCGCCCCGGGTGACGTATGACAAGAAAGCGTTTGACGCCAAGGGGAACGTCTTCATGCAGATCGTGCGGGAGGCGCCCAAGCAGCGCTGCTACTTCTGCCACAGCGATCTGTTCTCCGGCGAGAACGGCGAAAAGCTGGAGAAATGGTGCTCCGACGAAGATGTCCACATGATGGCGGGGCTCACCTGTGTTGACTGCCACCGCAATGGCCTGGGCCACAACATTGTCCGAGGCTACGATGGCGAGGCGGCGGACTCGGACAATCCGTTGGCCGCGGCGACCTCCTGCCGTGGTTGTCATCTTGGCGATGAGAACGGCAAACGACCGACAGGCGGGCGGCTGGGCGCACCCGTCCCGGAACACAAGGGCATCCCGGCCGTTCACTTCGAACGACTGACCTGTACCGCATGTCATTCCGGTCCGTACCCGGGCGATCAGCCGGTGTTGGCCAAAACGTCACGAGCACATCGCCTGGGGACGATCAACGTCAACAAGGACGTGCGGGTCATGCCCCACATTCTTGCTCCTGTGTTTGCCAGGCAGGCCGTGACCGATGCGAACAGCTCCCCGAAAATCGGCCCGCACAAGCTCCTCTGGCCGGCCTATTGGGGAACGTTGGATGATCAGGGCGGCATCAAGCCCGTCGAATTGGCCACAGTCACCGAGGTTGTCGGTGCGGTGCTGAAAGATGTTCCCGTCCCGGCCACCGGCGACTGGAGCGAGCTGAAAGAGGAGCAGATTGCCAAGGCGCTGAAGGCTCTGGATGGCTCGGGTCAAAAGAAGCCTGTGTACGTCACGGGCGGGATGGTGTACGAGTTGAATGACGATGGCACGGTCGCGGGCCGCACGGACCATCCGGCGGCAGAGCCGTACCTCTGGCCGCTCGCGCACAACGTGCGACCTGCGGGCCAGTCGCTCGGCGTGGGCAAGTGCACGGTCTGCCATTCCACAAAATCCCCGTTCTTCTTCGGGAGCGTGGGTGTGGATTCGCCGATCGTCTCCGTCAGCAATGGGACCCGGACACAATACGAATTTCAGCGGGCGCCCTACGGTCGCACGTGGGCGTTTGCGATGTCGTTCATTTTCCGGCCGTGGTTCAAGGTCGTGGCCATCGGCTCGTCCGCCGTCATAGGAATCGTGCTGCTGCTCTTCGGACTCAAGGCGCTGGGCGCCGTGGCCAGGGTGCTGGCCGAACAAGATAAGTAAATTGTGCTTGGGTGAGTGATCAGGATGTTTGAGACTGTCTCGATCTTTGCGTTTCTGGCGACGTTTGTCGGCATCGTGGTGCACTGGGTCGCTACGCCGGCCGGGGGGTCGCGCTGTGTGGTCCGGGGTGCCGTGCACACGCTGAGTCTGCTGCTCATCGAGCAGAAGTCCAGTCTCCTGGGGGCCTTGAAAAAACTGGTCTACCTCCTGGCGGTCCTCTGCTTCCTCGTTCTGGCGATCACGGGATTTTACCCGGTCCTGGTCAAAGGCGAGCATATCTCGGGTTTCCTGATGATGATTCACGCCACATTCGCGCCGGTGTTTGCCCTGTGCATGGCGATCCTTGCGGTCACCTGGGCGGGCGGCCACCGCTTCACGGCGGAGGATTGCCCGTGGATGTCGCGGCTGCTGCGCCGCGTCACCCGGCTGCACGTCGCACCGGACGACAGGCCGTGGCGGTGCTCTCTGGTGCTCTACAAGGCGGCCTTCTGGTGCCTCCTGTTCCTGATGTTGCCGCTGATCCTGTCGATTGTCATCAGCATGTTTCATCTCCTCGGAACGCCTTGGCAACATACCACGCTGGCGCTTCACCGGTGGATCAGCATGGTGTTCGTTATCGTAGCAGTCATCCATACATATCTGGCAATACGACTGCGGATGGCAAACGTGATATAGGTGTCTATCCGCTTTACTGTTTGTGTGGATAGGCCGGGGGCCGTCGGGTTCAGGGCCCGGGCATCGGCCACACGGGGCAACGGCGGTCGTGCGGAAGAACCGGCACGGCCGGCCAAAATGACGGGGAGAAAGGGCATGCAGCGTACCCTCTCTATGGGACGGGGGATCATGATCTGCGAGATGGCTTCTCCCTGCGCGGAAACCGGCGGTCTGCCGATTCTGGATATTACCCGATTCACGCGGGTGTGGGCTGAAACCTTTTAAGGAGAGCCGATCATGAGTAACGGAACGCTACCAAGTTATCTGAGTATGGCCAAGCCGAACCCGCCTGCGAACAGGGCGCCGTGGCACAAGAACACGGCCCCCACGTACGCAGGCATTTTCCTGTGGTTTGTCTTCTGGGGCGCGATCGCCAGCGGCGGGACAGCAATTGCCGGCGGCGTGTTGTCACAGGGATTGGGGGCGGCCCTTCTCGGCCTCATCATCGCAGCACTGCTGTGCCACTTCCTCTTTTACTACGTGCCGGGCATGTTCGGCATGAAGACGGGTCTGCCGCTGTATGTGGTCGGTAGTGCCCAGTATGGGACGCAGGGCGGTTTGCTGATGCCGGGCTTCCTCATGGGTGTCCTGCAGTTCGGCTGGCTCGGTGTGAACGCGTACTTCTCGTCGCAGGCTCTTGCCCCTCTGTTTGGAGGCAGCCCCGCCGCCGCCAAGGTCATTGCTATCGTGTGGGCCGCGTTGGCCGCCTTCGTCGGGCTCAAAGGGATTCAGTATGTGGCCAAGGTGGCGACGTTCCTGCCTTTGATCCCGCTGATCATCCTTCTGATCCTGTTGGCCAAGACCGCAGGGGGCATTGGCAACTTCGATCCGCAAAAATTCATTGCGGCGGGGGCGGCGGGTGGTACTCCAGCGGCCGGACTGTCATTCTGGGGCGTGGTTGCCTTGTCCATCACCTATGTGGTGGGCTTCTTCGCTACGGCCGGTGCCGCCGGCGTGGATTTTGGCATGAGCAACCGCGACGCGAAGGATGTGCAGATGGGAGGGCTCGTCGGTATCGCGCTGGCCATCCTCGTTGCTGGTGGCGCCTCCCTCCTGATCGCTGCCGGGGCGTTTGGGCAGACCGGCGAGTACGCGTTGAATACCGCCGATCCGGGCTTCATGAGTCGGATCATGGGTTCTGCCGGCGCCGGCAAGACCCTTGGATTGTTGCTGGCTATCGCGGCATTCCCGCCCGCCTGCTTCTCATCGTTCATCGCGGCGAACAGCTTCAAGACAACCTTGCCGACGGTAAATCCCTTCATTTCCGTAGGGATTGGAACCGCGGTCAGTATTATTCTGGCCGTGACCGGATGGGCTGGCCAGTTGGCCAGTGTGTTCACGGTGATTGGCGCATCGTTCGGACCGATCTGCGGTGCCATGCTGGTGGATTACTTCCTGTCCGGGCAGAAATGGGCCGGTCCGCGCCGGGGCTGGAACTTGGCAGGGTGGATTTCCTGGGCCGTCGGATTTATCGTGGGCATAGCCCCTCTCGTCGGGCTGGCCAATGTCCCGGCGGCGCCCCTGATGGCCTTCGTCGTTGGCGCGGTGCTGTACTTTATACTGGCCAAGGCCGGGCTGCAGCCGCCTGCCGTGGCGATGCCAGGGGTCACGTCGAAGTCACCGGCCTGATGTAAGGGCGTTGTGCAAGCAAGTCAGGCATGGCCCGAATAGTGAGTTGATGGGCAGGGATCTGGCAAGGGTCAGGTCCCTGCTTTTTTGTCCGCCTCCGCAGGCTCGGCAGTCCCACGAGAAGAAAGTTGCGAGACGCGCGTAACGAAATGTCCAGCCGCGCAACTTGACAATGGGTCGAAACGCGGATAACATGGCCCATTTGGCCGGCGGGACCGGCGTCGGTTTCGCAAGTGGAAACCGCCGAGGTGGAATACATTGGTTTTCGCGTTGAAGAGGTTAATGATGATGAGAAAGAACTGGCACATGACAAGAATCGTTCTGTTGGCGGCATTGGCGGTGGCGCTGTGTTTGGGCGCCTCGTGTAAGAAAGCGCCGGATGAGAAGACTCCTGCCGCTGCGACCAAGCAGCCGGCGCCCACCACGCCTCAGAAGGAGGCCCAGAAAGCGACGCAGCCTGCTGTCCAGCCAGCAGCGACGGCGACCACGGAGCCGCCGAAAGAGGCCCCGAAGCCAGCCGAGCCGGCCCCGGCGCCGGCCCCGGAGCAGACCGCCCAGGCCCCCGGCGGCGTCAAGCTGGTCGCGATCAATATCGAGCTGCCCAAGCCGATGTTCGTGGGCACGCCGCAGGACACGAAGGTGGAGAATCTCGAAAAACCGCTCGGCAAGCCCCGCCCGCCGTTCCTGGCCCCCGAAGGCACCGTGCTTCTGTCCAAAGCCAAGCCCGTCTCGGCGAGCGATGAGGAGCCGATCATCGGCGATATCGATTACATTACCGATGGCGATAAAGAAGCTGCCGATGGCAGCTACGTCGAGCTGGCCCCGTTCGCGCAGCACGTGACGGTCGATCTGGGCAAAGAGTACGAGATTTACGCCATCGTCGTCTGGCACTATCACAAGCAGCCTCGCGTGTACTTCGATGTCGTCGTGCAGCTCGCCGACGATAAGGACTTCGTCGCGGACGTCAAGACGGTGTTCAACAATGATATCGACAACTCGGCCGGCCTCGGCATCGGCAAGAACATGCATTACATGGAGACTTCCGAAGGCAAGCTCATCGACTGCCTGTCTCAGGGCAGCCCGAAGGCTCGGTACGTCCGCCTGTACAGCAACGGCAACAACAGCAACGACCTGAACCACTACATCGAGGTTGAAGTTTACGGCAAGCCGGTGCAATGAGATGGCTGGATTGGGCCTCTTGCGATAAGAGACTCAGGCTATTCTGGTTGGTGATTATCGTCGTGGCGCTCGGGGCGTTTGGACTTCGAGCGCCACGATTGCGTATGCGGCCGATGCATACGGACGAGGCGGTGCACGCCTACAATTTTCGCGGGCTGCTGGAAGACGGCATTTACAGGTACGACCCGCAAGAATACCACGGCCCGACCCTCAACTACTTCACGCTGATCCCCGCCTGGCTGGGTTCCTCGCACACGTACACGGAGATCACCGAGTTTACTGTGCGGATCGTGCCCGTGGTGTTCGGTGTGGCGGTGATTCTATTGACGGTGCTGATCGCCGACGGTCTCGGCCTTGCGGCTGTGGTCGCGGTCGTGCTGGCCGCGCTGTCGCCCGCGATGGTCTTCTACAGCCGCTACTATATCCAAGAGACGCTGCTGGTCTGCTTCACCTTTGGCGTCATCGCCTGCGGCTATCGGTACGCCCGCAGCAGACGGTTGCCCTGGGCGATCCTGACCGGCATATTCGCCGGCCTCATGCACGCCACCAAGGAGACGGCGATCATCGCCTTCGGGTCCATGCTCCTGGCCCTCGTGCTGCTTCTTCTGGTTCAACGCGGTCAGGGTCGATCCATGCAGCAGTCGCTGACTGGGACCAGGCGGTCGCATCTGGTGCTCGGCCTCGCGGCGGCGGTGCTTGTCTCGGCCTTGTTCTATTCCGCCTTCTTGCGCCATCCCAGGGGAGTGCTGGATTCCTATCTGACGTATGCGACGTATCTGGGTCGCGCGGGCGGTGAGAACAGCGCCCACGTCCACCCGTGGCACTACTACCTGCAAATGCTCCTGCTTGCGAGATACAGCCACGGCCCGATCTGGACGGAAGGCTGGATCGTCCTTCTGGCTCTGGTCGGCGTGGCGGCGGCGGTGAAGGGCTCGCGTGTCGGGGCGATCGATCCCAGGCTCGTGCGCTTCCTCGCGGCTTACACTGTCGCCATGACGGCCGTGTACTCGGCCGTTCCCTATAAGACGCCTTGGTGCCTGCTCAGCTTCCTGCATGGCATGATTCTCCTGGCCGGCGCCGGCACCGTGGCATTGCTGTCGTGGGTGCGAAGGCCCGCGATGCAGTTAGCGGTCGCCGTCCTGCTGATCGTCGCGGCGGGGCACCTTGCGTTCGAGACGTACCGGGCGAACTTTGTCTATTATGCCGACAGTCGTAACCCATACGTGTATGCCCATCCGACGCCGGAGATTCTCATCGCCGTCGAGAAGGTCCGGGAGTATGCCGACATGAGCGGAGTGGGACATTCCGATGATCTGCCGATCCAGGTGATAGCGCCCGGCGGTGACTATTGGCCGCTGCCCTGGTACCTGCGCGACCTGCGGGTGGGCTACTACCCCGCCGTGCCGGAGCCAAGCGAGATCGGACCGCTGATCCTCATCTCCGACACGCTCGAAGGGACCCTGGCCCACAGGCTCTACAACGAGATGCCGCCCGAGAAGAGGCAGATGTATATGTACCTGTTCGACGCCCCGTACTATATCTGGGCCCGGCCCCAGGTGAAGCTCATGGGATTCGTGCGAAAGGACCTTTGGGAGCGGCACAACTACGGGGGCTCGGACTCCTCCGAATTGCTGGGCGACACGCGTGGCAGGTAAACCCAAAGAGCTGCAGGAGCCGTTGGTGAACGCGGACTGGTCCGCCGTGCGGAACGTCCATCGCTTGCCCCACAGGGCCATGGCGACCACGTTCGAGATTATCGTCCAGCACGAGGACAAGACCTACACACAGCAGGCCGCCAAGGCGGCCTTCGATGAGCTCGACCGGATCGAAAAGGAGCTGAGCCGCTTCATCGAGAACAGCGACGTCGCGAGAATCAACAGTCTGCTGGCGGGTCGCCCGCTGCCGCTCGATCTGGATACCTTCGAGTGCCTGAAAACCAGTGCCCAGGTCTGGGCCGACACCAAGGGCGCATTCGATGTCACGGTGGGCTTCCTCGTGGATTGTTGGCGGGACAAGGACAAGAATCCGCGCACGCCCACGCCGCAGGAGCTTCAGTCGGCTCGCGAGCGCACCGGCATGCACCTGATCCTTTTCGACGAGGCGACTCACGCGGTGGCCCTGACGCGCAGTCCCGTTCGCGTCGATCTGGGTGGGGTGGGCAAAGGCTACGGCGTGGATCGCATGGCTGAGATGCTGCGCGAGTGGAGCATCGACCGAGCACTGATTCACGGCGGCTTCAGCTCCGTCCTGGCCCTGGACGCCCCGGAGGGCTCCGCCGGCTGGCCGGTGACGTTGAGCTACCCGGGCGATCGCAGTCGCTCGCTGGCCCGCCTGCAACTGGAGCGCATCGCGGTGAGCGGCTCAGGTCTGGAAAAGGGGCCGCATCTCATCGATCCCCGCAGCGGTCGGCCCGTGGAAGGCAAGATCGCGACGTGGTCTGTTGCCCCCGATGCCGCCCGCGCCGATTGCCTCTCGACCGCCTTCATGGTGATGACGCCGGCGGAGGTCGCGGCTTACTGCGCCGATCACCCCAACGTACGCAGCCTCATCATCGTGCCGGCCGATGCCAAGACCGGCTCGCCTCAGCGCATCATCTCCGCAGGCGCCTGGAAAGCAGGCGAGCTCCTCTGACCGGCGGGAGATTGCTTCGTCGCTTCGCTCCTCGCGAGGACATGCGAGGCATGCCATGGGGGGGAGGGTCTTCTACTCTGTATTCCTGCCGTCGGACATGGCTCGGCGGATTCTTCGCAGCTCGGAGAGCATGGGCCAGGGCGTGTGCGTGACGGACAATCGACTGTCGAGGTCGCAGGCCCACGCGACGGGAAACTCGCCGATGCGATACCCATTCTTCGCGGCCCGCAGAATGATCTCGATATCGAACATAAACCCGTCGGTGATGCACTGCCCGTACAGCTCTCTGGCCACGTCGCCCCGGTACATCTTGAAGCCGCATTGCGTGTCGGTCAGCTCCCGTGGGACTCTCAAGAGCATCCGCACGCTCGATTTGAATGTGCGGGACAGCACGCGCCGATGCCAGGGCTGGGCTCGGAGGATATCGCTGGCGATGTGCCGCCTGGAGCCGTGAGCGATGTCACACTCGCCCCCCTCAAGCATTTCCAATCCCAGAAGGGCGTTGCCGTACGGAATGCACAGGCCGCAGTCGGCGAACATGGCGTACTTGCCGCCGGTGGCGTTCATGCCGGTCCGGACGGCGAAACCCTTGCCCCGGTGCTGCTCATAGCGGATCACGTTGAGCTTGACGGCCGATGGCATGCGGACGGCCCGTGCCGCCTCGGCCGTCTTGTCGCGGCTCCCGTCATCAACGACGATGACCTCGCTCGTCAGGTGGTTGGCCTGCAGGAATGCCGCCGCCGCCGCCACATCCCGGGCAATCTTCCTGCTCTCCTCAAAGGCCGGTATGACGACGGATAGATCCATGCTGCCTTTCTTGGCAAGATTGGAGGTTCCGGCTGCTCTTGCCATTATTCGACTGGCCTGTTACGCGCCGGCGAATCGGATTGCGACCCGGCCGGATGTCTCTCCTGGGCTGCCTTCACCTCAACAAGGTTGCCCAACCCATTCTTACGAGCGTCATTACGGCCAGGCGACATGCAGGCATTATACCGTCTGTTGGCCGGTCGTGAAACTGCCAAAGCACGGGACCGGGGGAATCGCCGGGGTGCTGCCCGCGACCGTCGGAGGCCCAAGAGTGGTTCTCGGCGCAGCCGCGAATGGCAGCATAGAAACGGGCCTGTCAATGGGCGGGTGGCGCCTGGGTCGGCCCATGCGAGAATTACGGGTGCATGTCCGGGGCTTGGGGATGGATCGTCTCTGAACGACCCTGTGGCATCATGATTCCGGGCCAGTCCTTCCGCCGGAAGGAAAGAAGCACCCAGAGGACGATCACGACCACGAAACTGGGGAGGATGTTGATAACGAAGACCTGCGCGCCCAAGACCAGCAGATACTGCCAGAATCGAGTCAACACGAGCAGGCCGATCTGCTTGCTGCTGAGCAGTTGGACAATCAGAAGGGCCAGTCTGATCGCCATGAATGCGTGGATGGCCAACAGTCCCCAGAGCAGGGCCCACGCCCGGCGTCGTCGCGGAACGGGCGTGGCGACGATCAGGGCGATCATGAAGGCCACGTATATGTAGACGCCGTAATGGACATCATGGGCGATGCGCATCAATGGAATTGGCCTGCCGCGCCTATCGACTCGCTGGCGATCGTAGAAAGTGATCTTGACTTCGTCGCCCGTGTCGGGCGATGGGCTGAAATAGACAACGGCTCTCGACCCCACCGATCCAAACAGGAGGTTTGCGCTGGCGCTGTAGAGCTTCAGATAGACGGCTCCCCATATCAGCCACAGGCCCATCAGCAGCGCGTAGACGAGAGCGCACACGCACAGAAAGGACACGACCTTTCTGGTCCAGATCAGCGTGAGGCCGGTTTCGCCGACAGTTGACCCTGCATTGCCCATGGAAGCCAGAGAAGCCAGAGCACCAAAGCGAACAATACGAACACGCCCTGCCAAACATCGACGTGCATGACGGGAAAGGCGCCTGGCCAGTAGGCGCCGATAAGAAAGAGGCTGACGATTCTCACACAGTTGAGGACCACCAGACACAGTGAGCCAACGACGATCCCGGGAATCTTCCTCAGAAACGGCGATGGAAAGGCCAGAACGGCGCAGGCGAACAAGGCAATCGGCTCCATCGCATTGCATCCCTGCACAATCCGCACGCTGAACCGGGGCGAAGAAATGGACATGTCCGTGACCGTTATCTCCTGGCCAAGACATGCCAACACGGCGCCTGCGAGCCTGGCCGTCCATCGGAGCGACGAAGGGACGAGCTGTTGCCTGCAAAACGGCGTGAAGACGATGATCGTGTAGAAGGCGCTTGCCAGAATCGCAAAGATGAGCAGGAACCGGAGCCCGGGATGCCGGCGACGAGAGGCTCCTTCCGGCCTCACGGCGTTGCAGATACCGTGGGCAGTCTGCTGTCGTTCTCTTGGGCCGGACACCCGGGCCGGTCTTCCTGATCTTCTGTGGAATTTCCCCGCTGCCATAGATGCCTTCGCCGGTTCATGACGCTTCCCGGCACACTCTCCTCTGGTGTTGCGCATAGAAAGCAGCCGCCCGGCGTCGGGCGGCACGTTCTGTCTCTCCTACGAGGCCGTCGTCTCCATCGCTGCTCAGGCCGTGGTGTGGCGTGGGCACCGAGCGATCACAATAGCACCTGTGGCGAGTACCAACGTCGCCATGACGATCAGACCCACGTGGGAGACCGCCGGGACAACGGGGGGCACTGTCATCGCCGGGTAGAACTGGGCGTAGTCCGTGAATACATCCTTCTTGGTCTTGACCAAGAGCACGGAGGGCAGCATTTTACCCGGGGTCAGCGCGGACACGGGTACTTCGGCGCGGAATGTCTTCGATTGGCCTGGGGTGAGTGTTATCTCCCCTTCGGCGCCGGGTACGGGCGTCAAACCGGAAGTCAGGGTCGGGTTCTCGCCATTCAGCACGTCCAGGCCCAACTGGCCGTCCCAGAGACGATACCCAGCCACGTTCACCGTCACTGTCAGTCCATTCCGGAGAGCGTTCTTGATGGTCAGGCTGGTGCTGAGGGTCCTGTTGTTTACTATCTGTAGGTCCATGGTCTGCGTGGGTTGTGGGATCTGACCGCCGGGAAGCACCACGCCGTTCTGGTCTGTCCAATAGGCTTCCAGGATATCCGCCGGCCTGTCGAGCCGATAGCCAATGTGTACCCAGTTACAGTAAGGTATTGGCACTGGCGCGCCGGCCCCGTTCAGGGGGTCGCTCCAGTAGAGCACAGTGGTTTCGCCGACGATGCTCTTTTCAAACGTGCGGAAGCGCCATTTGGTGGGATATCCGTCGAAGTGCGACAGTAGTTGCGGTGTGCCTTGCAGGACGATCGTGAAACCGTAGGCCGGATGATCGGTCCCGTTGTGCACGTCCTTGTTGACATCGTAAGTTCTCTGGGCCATGCAGGCGGCGCCTTGCACGAGCACGGCCATCAGTGCGCTAATCACGAGCCTCTTCATGTTGTGATACCTCCTTATAATCTCTGGTCTCTGCGTCTTCTTGTCTGGAGGACGCCTCTACCTCCGCCTTCGGCGTGTCTCCTGTCTTGGAACGATTGCCCGCTTCGCAGAACCCCTCCGCCACAGGCGCGCAGATCAGGGCGGTCCTCGTCCGGTCATGCTTCCTCCTTTCTGCAGCAAATGCTTGTCCCGAAGGAGCCTACCGCTGCCTGTACAGGCGTAATTGTCCGGGCCTATCTGCGCGCGTACCCTCCACGTGAGCGTAGGCGTGCTTTGCGACGGCAATATCTTACCTCTTCCGTCTCGACGTGCTTGGTGCGGAACTCAAGGTGCCAACTCACATACGTCCAAGTTGCTGAATTGTATGGCTAACCTGCACGGATTGCCGTGTCAAGCAAATTTTCTGCGGCGATCTCAAAAAACTTGCGAGCCGTGTCTGGATAGACCAAACGAAGGGACCCCGCATGGTATGCACACGGGGTCGCGGAGCATTCCGGGTTTACTAAGACGCGGCGGGTCAGCCGATTTCCTGGTCGATCCAGCCGCACAGCTCACGCACTTCGTCGATCGTGATGTCGCCCATGTGCGCGATGCGGAACGTCTTCTCCTTGAGCTGGTCGTAGCCGGCGCTGAAGATCGTGTTGTGCTTCTTCTTGACGGCCGCGATCACGTCGGCGACGTTGATGCCGCGCGTGTTCTTGATCGTCGTCAGCGTGTTGGACGCGTAGCGCTCCTCGCAGAACAGCTCGAACTTCTGCTTGGCCCAACTGCGGCAGAAATCGCCCATCTTCTTATGACGCGCCCAGACGTTTTCAATGCCT
>Ga0315274_10001314_pt1 | contig 38310 bp, 31 predicted proteins | sample YL17G02_20_MG_FD_203700 | JGI IMG/M metagenome (GOLD analysis project Ga0315274, IMG submission 203700) | Sediment microbial communities from Yellowstone Lake, YNP, Wyoming, USA - YL17G02_20 | ecosystem: Environmental > Aquatic > Freshwater > Lake > Sediment | place: USA: Wyoming | collected...
ATATATTGAAGAAATTTATTGTTTTTAAGATCTTTTTTTTATCTTTATTTTTGATTTTTAATATTTAATTTTTAATTTTCTTATGTGGTGAAGTTAGTACCCTGGTATAATCCCTGATAGATTCCCGGATAGACTCCCTGATATGCTTCCGGATATGATTTCGGATAGGTTTTCTAATAGATTTCGAGATAGATTGATGAATAGATTTTGAAATAGATTTACGTTTAAAATCCTTATTAGAACTTCTATTAAATCATCTGACCCATGCCCAGGGCATACCCCACCATAATCCCCTCGGTTGACCGGGACATGCGGGTGGCATGCCCGGGGCACGCTCCAATATCGCACACAACTTTCAATAAAACTCAATCCTCGGCCTCCGTAGCCACGCGCCGTCGTCATAGCCTTTGGCGACGTTCGACTACGGCGAAGGAAGCCTTACGCTTTAACCCTGTTAGATATAATTAAATTGTATCATTTTCAGATATAAAACATAACACATCAACTTTCGTATAGCAATATCTAACATGGTTAATCTTCCCGAGTCGGGCATCCAAAATATGAATTTAAATTATCGGAAGCCCGAGTCGGGTCTTCCCAAAGAATCGGGAGCGATTTGCTTCGACGAAAATACCACAGAGACACAGAGAAATAAATCCTGTTAATCCTGTCAGAAAAGACGAAGGGTCGATTCGACAAGATGTTGCCTAAAATTGCGCGGGGTAAAATTAGGATGTGTCCCGAATTAATGTTCTACAGAGGACAGAAAAAACGCAGAGAAAAGATTACTACGAAAATAAAGAAAGCCTGAAATATATTTTTCTTTGTGTTTTTCGTGTGGGTTTCTTGGTAAATTTCTATTTGACAGTTATCTTTGCCGCACTTGTTTTAGCATCGATTAGCTCAGGGATTTTGGGGTCAGCATCGTTGTCGATAGAAAGAAACTTATTATATTGTTCAAGCGCCTTAGTTGTTAGTCCCTTTTGTTCGTATAATTTTGCCAAGCGATAATGGTATAAGGGGTGAATCAAGCGTCGGTCTTTGCTATTCGGGTCAAAAGTTATCATTCGTTCGTATTCTTGAATCGCTTTATACACTTCCCCTTTTTTCTCATAGCTTCGAGCTAAAACATCTCTTAAAAATGGTAGGTTATAGAACATAATTGTTCTAAAATCGGGTATTTCCGGAAGTTTAATCTTTTGACTGAAAACGATAGCTTTGTCTAATGAATCCACGCTAAAAAGAAGCTCGGTATAGAGAATATCCGGATAATATGCAAACAAATCTTTATTCGCTGGACTAATATCCGGTATAATTGATTTCATTATTTCTAATCGGAATCGTACTGAATCGGGTTTGCCCTGTTTCAAATCAACTAAACTCAAAAGGAAATTATATAGTACCGTAAAATCATTTTCTTGTTCTGGATATACTTCGATTAAAGTGTAGAAATATTCTTCAAAGTTTTGCCGACCGCGTGTATAATTACCTTGCTCCAGACAAATAAAACCTGCAAGCAAATCACCGTCATACTTCCAATAATCCTGCCATTGTTTGAGCTCGATTGCTGATTTGGTTAAATTACCCTGCCAATAATCATAAAATGCTTTCCACCATAATCCATCGTTTTTTACACCCGGCGATTGACTTGCTGTAATATAGTGGTCAATACAGTTCATCACTTGTTCGTAATCTTCTTTAAGCGCATAGATATAAGCCAGTCGCCGGTCGGAGCCGAAATCGGGTTTGATTGACAATGCTTTTTGATAATTTAATGTAGCCTCGTTGATTCGACCGATTCGGAAATAAAGGTCTGCCATCGAATCAAATGGGTTAGCATCATTGGGTGCGACCATCGCATATTTTTTAAAGTATTCGATCGCCCGCTCATAATTTCCCAAACCGATATAACAATAAGCAATCAGATTCATTGCTGCACCATAATTCGCATCAAGTTGTAATGCCTTATTTAAAAACTTAATCCCCTGCTTATATAGTCCCTGTTTATAGTAATAATTACCTAAATCAAAACCGACCTGTTTCTCTTTCGGATACTTTTTCGCCAGCAGTTTGAGAATTGTTAACTGCTTTTTCGTATCTTTTTTTATATAACCATAATAATAGGCATCGATATAAAACCGTTCTTTTTCACTTGTCTTTTCTGAATATGATTTCGCTTTTTCAAAATCCCGGTTTCGTTCTAATATATTATTTAACGCCCCATCCGCCATTGCTTGGTAGAGATAAACCGCGGCAAAAGTAGTGTCGAGTGTAATCGCTTGTTGAGCAAACTTTACAACATCGTCGAAATATAATTTGTCGTAAGCATCTCTTGCTTGTAAGTAATATTTATAAGCATCCATTGAGCTGGTCGTTACTTCAGCGATTGATTGGGTCTGTTTTGTCTTTCGTTCGGAAAGTCCGATACCCCTTGCTACAAATTTACTTATCTGGTCAATCTGTTCTTTTAAAATACTTACAACACCTTCGCCTTTTGTTGAGTAACTCTGCAGTAGTTTCTTGCTCTCGACGTCTAATACTTTAGCATCAATCGCAAACATATCACCGGTTTTGATAAAACTGCCAACCACCACCGCTTCAATACCGTCTTTCTGGCATATCTCAAAAGCCAGTTCTTTGTCAATTGTCTTGACATTCTCTTTACCGATTACCTTGAGTAAATCATACATCCGCTCCCAGGTCATCACGCTTAAATATTTAGACTGTTCCAGATTGGTAATCAGAAGATTAGGAATTGCCTCGCCAAGATAATCCAAGCTATTATCGCCGGTCTCGTTCTCAAAGAGAATTACTGCGACCGACGTTTGTCGGGAAGCAGTGACTTCTTGAAACAGAAACAATTTTATTATAAGAAATGCAATGATTAAACTTGCTAATACCGATAGCGGAATGAGAATTCTTCGCACACTTTTTTTCTTGACGACTTCTTTACCCGGTGTAGACACTGAATCGTCAGTAATCGGAATAATTAAGAATGGAAATCGTTTAGAAAAACACATCTCTTTCCTTTTAAAACTAACAATAATTGGGACGACACCTAAAATGATTGTTAGAATTAAACCGATTATACTAAGAATGAGCGACAATTCTATTTCCATAATATATTGGTATTGTAGAAAGCTTTGACTGTCTGTCAATAAGTAGTTTAGTTTATCAATAAACAAAACTTGACACTTTTGCAATTAGCCATATCATAATAACTAATGAATTTGCTTTTATCGCTCGTATTATTTAGTACTTATACTCAGGGCACAACCTTTTTGGTTCCTCCATTTAAGCACACATTAGGTTTTTATCGCGCATCCAAATTTTATATTGACCTTTATATTGGCGAAGATTTTCAAATGTCAAACCCGCAGGGAATCACTGGTGCCAAGATGGATGAAGAGAATGATTTATCAACTTCAACCGATGACCATGTCTTAACATTATTTGCCGTTAATTCCGGTACCGGTCAAATTATTTATAATACAAAACTGACTAATTTAAAGGTTTTTGGAAAAAGCGGGTACGGTCCGGGCGAGTTTCGCTCACCATATGGCATTGCAACTAATCCTAAAGGAGAGGTTTATGTTGCGGATGCTGGTAATAATCGGATTGTTAAGCTGAAATATACTCAAGGTATGCTTTCTTTTGACCGTTTTGTCGCTGAATCGTTAGGCGCACCAAGGGGGGTTGCTTTAGATTCGAAAAAGAACCTTTACGTTACTGACACTAAAAATTCACGAATTATTGTTTATGATAGTATGGGTACTTTATCATTATCCTGGACTAAAGATTTAAACCAACCAACTGCTATTGCAGTTATTGACAAAGACGACGAATATAATTATTATAAAGAAGATTACTTAATTGTTATTGATAACGAAAATAAGCGAATTCAGAAGTTCAGCCTCACTGGACAACTATTGGCAAGTATTGATGCCCGTATGATTGGTTTAAGTGATGCTGAATTTCTTTATACCGCAATCGATTATCATGCTAATGTTTATGTAACGGATATGATAAATAATCAAGTTCATAAATTCGACCGTAACCTGAATTATATTATATCGATCGGTCAACAAGGAACTGGTGAAGTAGAATTTATTTCACCGCGTGGTATTTTTATTTGGAAACGGTTTGGTCAGGTCTTTATTACCGAAGTAGCAGGAGGACAATATTATTGGTTAGGGGCGGACGGTTACTTTATCGGTTGTTTTCCTTCAAAATTGAACGAAACGCAACAAGGAACGACGATTGCATTGTATCTTACAGAATTATCTGAAATGAAGATTGAAATCTATGATAGCACTAATATACTGGTCCGCTCATTAATTCCTCAATATTATCAACCACCGGGTGAAGCTTTGATTGCTTGGGATGGTCGAGATAACAACGGTAAATTTCTCACTGTTGGAGAATATACAATCCGTGCTTATCTTTACCCAACTTACAGTGCGCCGCGTAGATATTTTAAGAAAGAGCTGGATATGAAAATAACGAAATTATGATTGAAAAATTCAAAGATTCAAAGATTCAAAGATATTTAATCGGTAATCTGCTAATCTGTAATCTTTTAATCGCCACCCGTTATGCCGGTGATTTTGAAGAAATCGGCGCCTCGGCAAGAGCATTTGGTTTAGGAAGTGCTAATGTTGCTTGCGTTTCCGATGCGTCAACCATCTATTATAATCCAGCTGCATCCGCACTATTGGAAAACAACCAAATTATTTTATTACACTCGGAAAATTATGCTGGTATATTAAAGAATGATTTTTTAGCTTATGTTCGTCCCCAAGGTCCTCAAACTTATGGTTTCGGTGTTCTCACTAACCGTGTACCGAATATAAAAATTACTAAATTGCCTTATCCAGACTTGCCCCCCAGTGATACTAATCAACCGATTGTTGATAAAATAGTACAAGCCTCAGATTGGATTCTCTATTTTAATTATGCCCGGACACTTAACTCCACTTTTTATCTTGGCGGTAATTTTAAATTTATCTATCGTTCATTAGGTATTGGCTCTGGGTTCGGATTCGGTTTTGATGCCGGTGGTGTAATGTTAATCAGCCCTGATTTTAAAGTGGGGCTCAAGATTAATAATATTACAACCTCTCCTCTATTCTGGAATACAAAATCCCGTGAGAATATTTTACCTAAATTAGTTTTTGGCATGGTTAAATCATTTATTGTCAAGAAATCAAATATTCTTCTGACTACCGATTTCGAAAACAGCTTTGAAAATTTTTCTATGAACACAAATTTAGGTGTGGAGTACCTATATAATAATACATTTGCATTGCGGTTCGGACTTTATCATTGGAATCCAACTTTTGGTATTGGTCTTTCATTTAAGCGATTCTTTGTTGATTATGCTTACGTCAGTAGGTTTTATCAGGAGGATTTAGGTGCAAGTCAAAAATTTAGTGGGGGTATTCGATTTTAGAAACTGAGGTCTCAAGAAAGCTTGTTCATCTCATTGCCTTGCTAATTCCTATTCTTTATTATTTATTATCAAAAAGCTTAGCGATTACTATGTTAGTTATTTTTACCGCTGCTTTCATACTTCTTGATTATATTCGGCTTCATGTTGGCTCAGTCAAAAAATTATTTTTAATGCTTTTTGGCCAGCTTTTACGGCGACGGGAGCTAAATACCTTAACCGGGGGCAGTTATTTACTATTAGCTTCGGTTGTCGCAGTTTTTCTATTTCCTGACCGCGGGGTTTTTATCGCAGCGATATCCTATTTAGTAATCGGAGATACCGTCGCCGCTTTGTTTGGACTCCGGTTTGGACGGACACGTTTATTTCGTAAAACTGTTGCCGGCACTTCTGCCTGTCTAGTTAGTTGTTTAATTGTTGCCTATATCGTTTTTAAACTACCTAACCTAACTTTACCATTCTATATTGGCGTAATCGGAGCTTTAATTGCTACGATTGTAGAAGCGTTACCGGTCGAAGTAAATGATAATGTCGTTATCCCAATTTTTGCCGGCGCGGTAATGCAAATTGTAAGATTGTTAACTTAATCACATGACGAAAGGAGTCATTATGAAAAACTTAATAGCATCAATGCTACTAACCCTATCCTTAATTAGTATCGGCAGAGCTATTGACCCAACTATCGCCGAGCTTAACAATATCTACTTAATGTATAGTAGGGCAGATTATCAATCAGCTGAACAAAAGCTGATAAGCTTATCAGCAACTAATAACCCAAAATCACATTTTATCTATTCTTTAGAATTGGGCGACCTTTATTTTGATAAGCTAAATAATTTTACCAGAGCGGAGAGCATCTATAAATTACTGAGCGAAAAATATCCGAAGGATCCCAGACTTCCTGACATCTATTACCGGTTAGGACTTACTTATGAAAGTGAAGAACGATATTTAGAATCTGCCCAAATGTATGAAATGGTCGCGACGAAATATCGAAAATCTAAATATGCCCAAGATGCCCTTGATGCGATTGAACGATGTTTTAAGAAAAATTATCAGGATTTGGTTGCAAAAGTTGATGGTTATCCAATTACCCGAATTGAATTCGATGACCGGGTGTCACAGTCACCGGGTAACTATGAAACATTTGATGTAAAAAAGCGATTACTCGATGATATGATTAACGAACGCTTAATGTACCAGGAGGCGCTTAACCGGAGTTTAGACCATACTCCAGAATTTCAGAGTCGTTTATCAGAAATCCGCAACAACATTATGTTTCAAAATTGGTATGATCGAGAAATTACCAAAAAAATAAAAGTAACTGAAGGTGACAAAAAATCTTACTACTCGAAACATAAGTCGGAATTTATTATTCCCGAACAAGTCTCTGCTCGTGAGATTTTATTAAAAACTAAACCCGAAGCAGACTCGATTTATCGATTAATTACGACCTACAATTTACCCTTTGACTCGGTTGCATCCGAAACATCCGCCGCACCAACTAAAAATAATGGTGGTGATTTAGGATTTTTCTATCGTGGTGTCCAACCCAAAGAAATAGAAGATGTTGCTTTTAAACTAAAATCAACCGCAATAAGTCAACCGTTTTACTCAGAAACAAAAAATGGTTATCTCATTTTAAAAGTTGAAGATAAAAAACCGAAAGTAATTAGAACTTATAAAGAAGTAGCGGCTGAAATTGAAAACCGTCTTCGTGCTCAAAAAACCGAAGAAACGTTTAAATCGAAAACCGATGGATTTAAAAATGCAAGTTCAATAACAATTGACGAATTGGCAATTAAAGAAAATCGCGATACGATTGCTATCATCGATGGTGAAGCAATGACCCAAAAGACAATCAACGATTATCTTGCTAAGATTCCACCAATCTATCGTTCTGAATTTGAAACACCCGAAGGAAAAAAACGTATTTTAGATGAACTGATTTTGATAAAAACCTGGGTCAAACAATTGGAAAAAGAAAAGTTTTGGCTTTTTAACTCAATCGTTGGTTCACTACAAGAGACAAAAAAGAATCTTTTATTAGATAATATCCGACGAATCGAAGTGTCAGATAAAATTATTGTATCAGATAACGATATCCAGAAAGCATACCAGAAAAATATCGCTGATTATAAAGAAACTAAAAAGATTCGAACTCGAGAAATCACCGTCGCTACTGAATCCTTAGCAACCGCTTTAAGAAAAGAGGCAATGAGCGGTAAGATTCCATTTGATTCATTAGCCCGTCAATATTCTACTGCACAAACTAAGTGGATGGGTGGTGATATGGGTTATCTTACACCCGGTGCCCGAGCAAAAGAAATTGAAGATGTTATCTTTAAACTTGATAACGGAAAAATTAGTAGAATATTTAAAATAAGTGATTCCGCCTATACGTTTATGAAAGTTGAGGAAATTGTCGAAGCCCATACGAAAAAATTTGACGATGTCAAAACTGCTTTACAGCGCAGTTTACGTCAACAACAAGAGCAAGAACTGTATAGTAATTTTACCGGAGGGTTACAAAAAACTCGTCTAATCGAAAGATATTTAGTTGATGAAATTCCCCAAGAAGAAACTCCCAAAATTGAAAATCCGAAACAAGAACTTCCACAACAACCTCCTCAACAAAAATAAATATATTTAAAAGGAATAGCCCCTCTTACTTGGAAATAGTAAGGGGGGCTATTTTTATTGAAATGCAAGAATTTTTATTTTAATCGCACCAACAACATTAAGTACTTTTGTTTGCTCTTCTAATTCACCTTCAGCAAATTTTATATGGGTTGCATCAACCGGGAACTGCCCAAAAGTTGCGTCAACCGGAACCCACTTGTCAAGATAAACCTTATTCCAAGCGTGGTAATAGAATCTACCGTCAACATAAACTAAACCCACACAGATTTGGGTGGGAATCTCAGCCGCTCGACACAATGCCGCAAACAACACCGCATGTTCATTACAATCTCCTTCTAAATTTTTAAGCACATCGATTGCTGACGGCAAAGAGACAGTCGGACGTTTCTGGACATTAGTATACACCCACTTCATAATTTTCTCGACCATTTTTGTCGCATTTTTTTCGTAATTAATTATTGCTCCACTCTGTTTTTTTATGTCAATATTATCACTTTGAACGCATAAAGTCGGGTTTAAATATTGTTGAAATCCATTGATTGGCAACTTGATTTCCGGTATAACATTATTAATTTTTATTTCCAAAGTCAAAGGGTTCAGTTGTAAAATAGTTTGAAAATCGTCTTTTAAATCTAAACCTAAAGTATCGATATTATTTATTTGCAATTTTAGTAACCTTATTGAACGCGGGTCAGAAATCACGGTATCGACCGGTATCGAGAACAACGAAAGAATATCGAGCTTCGATTTTGAACTTTCTTGAGCTATGGCTTGTTCCCTTGTTTCTGCTAAAGAAACAAGCCCGGGTGGTGATTCTTCCTTTCGACTCGTGCCATTTTCATCAATCCATATTGTTGTTGTAACTCCTAAGTAAGAAATCGTTGCCTTTGTAACATCATAATTTTTTCCTGAAACTTTAATTTTTTCTTTAACTAACACCTTAACTTTAGCATCTATCGTTGAAAGAACCGTTGCGTCAAACGTTTTTACAAGATATTCTTTCCCTATTTGAAAGTTTCGTTTTACTATTAAATATCCTAAAGCATTCACTGGATATATTTGATCCTTGACTTCACGAGTTTCTCTTTTGGTCGTGCCACCACTTTTAATTTCGATAGATAGTTTATTTTGGTTAATATAACCTTGTGCGCTAAATGACCTTGTTTTAGATTGAAGACTAAAGTCAAAATCTTGCATTGCCAAACTTGTATCGATAATATATGAAGAAACAGATATCATCTCTTCTGGTTGCCCCATCATTGCTAAATTTAATTTGATTCTGTTAACTAATTTATAATTGTTTTTTAATGTTTGGATTTGAGCAAAAGAATAACCAATCTTTACCTGATTTAAATATACACCCATCCATTGTTCGGTTGAATAAATCTTAATAACTTTAGAACTGGACTTTGAAGGACAAGATATAATAAATGCTATTAGTAATAAAATTAACTTTGGTCTCATAATATAAAGCATATTTTAAATTATTACTTGTGTCAACCCCGCACCTATTTATGAGATTGTATAATTAACTGCGTTCTTACATCAATTTATATGGTTTACGGTAATAGGTGCGAGGGTCAACAAATTACAGTATTGACCTTTTTCAAATTATTGATATATTTTCTCTAAGCCGAAGTGACGGTTATTGGACTCGCAAACGCGAGGACAGCCCGGAAACGAGGCGCACAAAGTAAGCCGAAGTGACGGAACTGGGATACGTAGCGGACTCAAAATCCATTTTTAACACTTTTTCTTAAGTATTGCTTCTCTTTAATTTAAAGATAACAGTCCACATTTCAAGGTGTTAAGCTGTTTACAGCATTTACGCTGTTTACGGCTATTATCGCCTATTTGTGCCTAATAATGGCACAAATTTGGCACATCGATGTAAACATAATGAATAAAGCACTTGAAAAAATAATTTTAGTGTTCTAAAGAGATAACGCTGCGCCGAGGGCGCCGATAAATTGCGGGTCTTGAGGAATTATAACTTCTCCTAAAATACGTCTCATTGATTTTACCAATCCAGGATTTAGTGCTCCCCCACCGCAGAAAAGTATCGGCTCTTCAATACCAATCTGTGAGCCAATGCCATCAATCCTGCGAATCAACGAATCGCATACACCAGCTGCGATATCTTCACTTCTTTTGCCCTGCCCGACCAAACTGAGAATCTCGCTCTCTGCCATAACCACACATAACGAATCAATAATTTCTGGTCGGTCAGACTTTACTGCCAGATTGCCAAATTCTTCTAAGGTCAAACTCATCGCCTGAGCGATTTTCTCAATGAAGTTACCAGTACCTGCTGCACATCGGTCATTCATAACAAATCTATCTACTTTGCCATTGTTGACCTTAATAATTTTACTATCCTGCCCACCGATATCAATAATTGTGCGGACTGATGAATCAATAAAACTCGCGCCACGACCAAATGCAGTGATTTCAGTTATAATTTTATCCGCATCAGTAACGAGCTCTCTGCCAAAACCAGTTGCGACAATTTTATCATATTCTGAAAATTGTGCTTTGGCTTGTTCAATTGCTTGTCTCGGTTTAAATGCGGTTTTGATTACAAGTTTCTTTTCAATCTTTCCGCTAAATAATACTGCCTTTGTATAGCTCGCACCAATGTCTATTCCTAATATCATAAATAATTAGCTTCTTTTGCTGCTTTGATAAATGCTTTGACATTTTCTTTTGTGGCATTGGTCGGCACTTCGCAACCAGTTGACGCAATATAACCTTTTGGTGCAGTCATTCCTAATTTTACCATATTTTTCACTTCATTGGCAATATTTTCCTTTGAAGAAAATAATAATTTTGACGTATCATAATTCCCGATAATCCGCAAGTGTTTTGATAGTTTTTCTAAAACCGTTTTTAGCTCAACCCTATCAATACTTATTAAGTCAGCATGCGTTTCCGGTAACAAATCTAAAATCGGTGTTGTGTTACCGCAGATATGCAATATTACATCAAGGTCATAGCGGTGCAGAAAATCGATCACTGCTCTTTCATAAGGCAGGGCAAATTCTTTGTAGGTCTTGGGGCTTATCACGCTTGATGACGCAAGCGGGTCAACTAAGATTGGCAGACCGCCCGCATTAATAATATGATAACAGAACTCGATTGCTGCTTCAGCAGATTTTTTAAGAACTTTTTTAATATATTCGGGCTCTTTGATAGTCTGAATCAGGAATTTATCCGCTTCTGACAACATCATGCCGGTTGTGAATGGTGCTGGCACATAAGCAAGAATCGGCAGCTTGTCACCAAGCGCCTGATAAGCATATTCAATCGCTTCAAAATAAACTGGTAATCTTTTGTCTTTTTCGGGATTGGGAATTGAAATGTCGTCAATATTGGTCTCGGCAAGTATCGGTTTTTTGAGTACGGGTAAATCATCTTCCGGATAATCGAACTCAGAACCCATCGCCTCAGCAATTATCCCGACTTCAGAAAATATTGAGATTGCATCATGACCGTATTCTTCAATTGCGGCAATCTGGGCGCGCGCCATTATCTCGCCATCAGTATAATAATCTCTTAATTTCACTCCTTTTACTTTTGCGGAATGTGATGTGACGAGTGGTATAATATTACATCGGTCAGGTTTCTCGTCGATGACCAATAAACCGAATCGTTCGCGGGGAGTTAAAATTTCTTTCATTTTAATGTTTCCATAAATGCAGAAAGTCTTGTTTTTAGTTGCTCGGTGATTCCCAAAGGAGCCGGCACATCAATCGAGAGTACTGGCACATCTTTTAACATCTGCTCAATCAATTTTGTTTCCATTGCACAGTGTGAAGCGCCCAGCATATTGGTAATAATAACACCTTTGACTTTGCCCTGCTCGACTTTTTCTTTTATTCGCCTGACTCGTTCTTCAGTTGAACCAATCAACGACGCATTCAGAAAAGACCGAGCCAAGGCACGGAATGGTTCAATGTTTTGTTCAATCTCAACCAGTGCCTGATTTATCACATATTCAGTTGCCACAACTCGTCCGCCTAAGTCTTCAACCAGATTTAATAAAATCGGGTTTGCAGTTGGCATTACCCAGGCAATCGGAATCGCATCGGGTTTTAATACACCAATACCTTTTTTAACCCGTTCCTGAATTGTCTCATACACCGTTTCACAGATATCAAGCCACTCATCAATATCCGCATAACCATATAAATTACCAAATTCAATCACCATCATCTCCAGGGCAGGAAATGGCGCGATTTCTGCTTGATAAGTTAATTTCTTAATCTTTTCTATTAATCGCCTTAATCGGTTGGTCTTTTTTATGCTTTGTTCGAGTAATTCAATATCATTTATGCCAGTTAATTCAGCCATCTTGTCCCAGACTTTTTTATACTCGGTGACCAGATAATCTTCGAAACGCTCTGGATATTCTAAACCCTGATTTGTAGTCTGATATTTATCGCTGACCAGGTATTTTGCTGAATGTCTTCGATACGGCATTTCCAGCCATGTGATATTATGACCAAAATTTTCTACCATCTGCATAATGCAGGAATAATCATCGCATGATGCGCCGGTTGAGGCAAATAATAAATCCGGTTTGGGGAAATACGCTTTTTTATCAAATGCGGCAAGTGCAGAACGGACAAAACAGCTCGCCTCTGGGACACCCATTTCACTAGCCCGGTCCAAAAGCACATTTGACTCATTAAAGAAAGGTGTCCACCAGGTGCAGTCAGGATAGAACGGTATGCAACCCGGGAATGCCATAACAATTATTGGCACGGTTCCTAAATCACCCATTGTCGCAATGACTTTTCTATTGCTCTGCTTGGCACGGAATAACCTTTCTGACTCATTGAAACTAAATCCCCAGAGCCGAAGCGATGCTAAAGAGTTATCAAATTTCAAATGCTTTAATTGCCGAGCACCATAGACCATAAAAGTAGCCGGCGGAAATAAATATCTGCCCCAATCATTGTTTTTATAATAATAGAACTGGTTGATAAAATCTGTGTCCAGTTTTTGAAACTGCCGACTCCATTCTTTTAAATCAATCTTCTTGGGCGTTTCAGTGAAGGGATTACCACGAAGGCACGAAATTTTAGAAGACACAAAAAAATATGCGTTGGTTTTCGTGCTTTCGCGATTTCTTTCGTGTTTTCGTGGTGTTTTATTCATGGTTATTTACTCAACATTTCAGCAAATGCGCTGATTCTTGTTTTTAATTGATTTAGGTTTTGAAAAGAAAAATCACTTTTAATTCTGAGCACGGGTAGGTTAAATGCACTCTCAATCTTTTTCAGTTCGAACTCGTAATTGTCACAATAGTCCAATGTCCAGGCAATAATACCTCGGCAATTGAGCTCGGCTAGTTTATTATTGATAAAATCATAAAACTTATTATTCGGTCTTTTATACACGCATGGTGGTTGATTGTAATAGGCTGATTTTATTCCATTCAAATTATTTTCTGTTAAATGAATATTGAGAAACCTTGATAAACCGCAATTGAAATCACCAACAATCCGCAGGTCTTTTTCCAATATTTCTAATATCGGGTGCGATTCGTGTGTTATAGCACTGCCTACAAGATATACGCGCGGTTTATCGCTTGATTCATCTTTAATATCAATATGGTTAGTAATATCCCCCTGATGACAATTCATTAATGATTTGTGAAATGCAGCAGTTGATATTAAAGATGGGATTGCTCTGCGTTTCTTATCAAGATTACGGTAAAATTCCCGTTCGCTCTCCCATTTCTCTATTTCTCCTGTAATTAAATCATCTCTGAATTTTCTGCCGGATAAGTTTTCTAATTGTTTTACCAGCCAATCAATTTCATCATTAAATATTTCTGGTTTATCGGTTCTGGGATTGTTCAAAACATATACCGGGATATCGGTTGTTTCTGCAATAATATCAAACATCCGGCGCGACATATCGCATCCAGTCGAACCGACTAATGCTCGAAATTTATCCTGATTGTTCAAAATATAACTTATATTGGACTTGACCATTGGACAGGCATCAATCCTCACATATTTTTCTGCCTGCCTTGATAAATCAGTGTTGCCGTGCAAAAGACGGTAAGGCTGTAAGCCGGTTGCGCTGAGTAATTCAACTGGAATATAAGAGCAGGTGTATCCAATTAATTCCATTTTACTAATTTCATTGCCGTAACAAATATTTTCTGGAAATTCGGCTGTACCGCCAGTTCAATATGTTTACTCGCATTTTTTATCGCTGCAACCTGTTTGATTGCATCGCGGTTCTTTAAGACTGCTATCGCACCTTTGAGCGGTAAGTCGTTCTCAAATCTGACATTAGTAATTTTTGATGGTAATATCCCGATTGATTTTAATGCCTTGACATTTAAATTGGCACCAAACTCACCGGTTATCACCGTCTCTTTAATGTTTTCCGGTTTAAGACTGGATTTATTAAGCAGGATTTCAATTCCCGCATGTAGAGCGCTAATTGCCAGTTGCAGTTTTCTGATGTCCGCCTGATCAAGAGAAAGCCCGGCAATATTAATATTCTTTATTAATCTTCCGCTTGGTTCAATGAATTTATATTCGAGCATAATCGCTAACAGGTCAATTATGCCCGAAGCACAGATGCCGGTCGGCGTCTCTTCGTTAATTGTATGATAATTGAATTTGCCTTGATAATATCGTACTCGGTCGATTGCGCCAGGCACTGCTAAACTGCCGCAGCTAATTCCAACGCCTTCAAATGCCGGCCCAGCGGCAGTCGATGCAGCAAAGATTTTTCCTTTGGTTATCAAGACGACTTCGCCATTAGTACCAAGGTCAATATACAAACTGGTCTTTTTTTTATTCAATAACTTACCTGCCAATATTCCAGCAATCGTGTCACCGCCAACAAAACTGCCGATAATCGGAAATATAAAATTCTTTCCGGTAATTTTGATCTTAGCATCATACATCTCGCTTTTAAATGGGAATTTTGCCAAATCGGCGATTGATTTATTCCGGTAAAATGAAAGCATTGCTGTATTACCGACCACAACTGTAAAATCAAGATTTTTTATCTGTAGTTCTTCCTTGATTTTCTTGATGCTTAGAAACATTGATTTTCTTAAATCGCTGTATTTGCCTTGCAAGGCATTAGTGATTCTCACTAACACATCGCTGCCAGATTTATTCTGCAGATTATATGTTTTTGCCTGATTAATAACTGTACCTGTCACAAGGTTAACCGTACACGCTTTAATCACGGTTGTACCAAGGTCTAACGCTAATCCGAAAGTGCTTTGAGTTTTACTTTTTACCATATTTAATCAATTCCTTAATATTTTCTGAAGGTGTCTCGGGTGGAACATCGCAAGATGTTGCAAGGATAATCGGTGCTTGTTCTAAGGCCATCTGCGCCTCAGCCCTGATTTTAACTTTTGTGCCGTGTAGAATAGTTTGAGTTGACACTCCACCCATTTTAGTTGTCTTGGTCTTAGGTGTAATATCTTCAATGCTCAAAATATCGGCTTTAAGTGAATCAAGTATTTGTATTATCGGTCTGGTTTCACCGCAAATATGGATACCAGCAATCAAACCTTTAGATTTAATTTTATTTATTAGAATCTGGAGTGGCTTGTAAGCATATTTTTGAAAAGTACTTGGCGATATCACGCTTGCTGAGGCGACCGGGTCGCCAAGAAAAATATTTACTCCCAGCGCTAAAAGTTTTGACAGATACTTTTTCTGAAATTCGAGCGCCTGGTCAATCACTTCCCTGGCTCCATCTTCTTTTTTTAGTAACATTCTTAAGAATTTATCGATACCGACTAGAAAAGAGGCTAAAGAAAACGGACCTTTAATCGAAACAAATATCGGTATGTCTAATTTCTGTTTTAATATCTTGGTCGCTTCAATAATTACCGAAGTGCGGTCAAGCCGCTGGTCGGTTTTTGCGGTAACAAGCGTCGGATATGGCGAGAATTCAAGCTGGCAACCCAGTGCCTGGGCTTCAACATACGGGTCGGAAAAAACCAAGACCATATCATATTTATAAAGTTGATAACCATTTTCTAAGACCATCGCAAGTTTTTTGCCATCAGTTGCCACTTCAAAAAAATTTAAGTTTAGAAGTCGTATGCAATGATCTGCGCTGACAATCGGGAAAACCGCATAATTTTGTTTTCCTTCGATAACGTCAAGAATCTTATTCATTCTTTTATCAATGCTTGTCCAAGGCTTTATAAAAGTTTTTCAATTATTTGAACTGCCTCTGCGGCATCGCGACCATAGCCATCCGCGCCAATCTGGTCACAAAATTCCCGATTGAGCGGTGCGCCGCCGACAATTATCTTAAGGTTTTTTCTCAGACCCCTTTTATCTAGCTCTTTTATCACACCTGCCATGCTCATCATGGTTGTCGTCATTAAACTGGACATCGCAAGCACATCCGGTTTTTCCTTTTCAACTGCATCAACAATTCTTTTTACTGCAACATTTCTGCCTAAATCAATCACCTCGCATCCCGCGGCTTCAATCATTACTTTTACAATGTTTTTGCCGATGTCGTGAATATCGCCTTCTATCACACACATCACTACTTTAGCTTTGCTCTTTCCTTGCTGTGGTTTTATCAATGGGCTAATGATATTAAATCCGATATAGAATGCTTCGGATGCCAAGAGAACTTCTGGTACAAAATAAACTTGTTCGGAAAATAATCTGCCAACTTCTTTCATCCCGGCAATCAGACCGTTTTGTAAAATTTCCTGCGCAGATATTTTTTCTTTGAGTGCGGTCTCAACCAAGGTTTTAACTGCACTGTCATCCATCTCTATTATCGCTTTTTTTATCTTGTCTAAATCCAATGCTGCTCCTAAATTATTAAAATATGATAATTGATACAATTTAAGGGGTCAAGCGACATAAAAATATAAAGGGGCGACGATATAACATCACCCCTTATTATCCCTTGATTTTTATTTCTGCGCGATATATAATCCGCGCCCAACTTTATGTTCATGTGCAGCTTTCTGCCAAATTGCAACCAGATTCGAAGCGAAGTCAAATAAATCCTGTCCAAAGTTCTGAAGGATGGTCGGCTTTAATTTAATATTAACCGTCTCAGAATATTCATCAAAACATTTTGCAAATTCATCGGTTTGGTCCAATGCTTCGATTAGTTTAAATCCGTTTTTCTTAAGCAATTCCTGATAACCTTTAAATGTCTCCATGTATGGAAATGCCATCGAATCATAGAGCGGGTCGAGTTCCTGCGGGCTGATTTTCCCAGTAATAATCCAATCCGAAAAACCAATCTTTCCGTCTGGTTTTAACACTCGGTATGCCTCTTGAATCAATCGGTTCTTGTCCGTAACATAACACCATGCTTCCTGTCCCAAAACTATGTCAAATGTATCTTTCTTGAATGGCAGGTCCATTGCATTGGCTTCAAAATATTCGATCATATTCTCGAGTTTGGCTTCTTTTGTTCTCTGCTTTGCTTTCTCAAGCATTGTCTTGGTCGCATCAACACCCTTGACTATTACACCATATTTGCTTGCAAGATGTCGTGCCGGTGCACCTAAAGCGCTACAAATATCGCACACTATCATACCTTTTTTAAGCCCTAATTTATTAGCAAGGTTGTCGGTTGCGGCAGGTCCGCCCGAATGAATTTGTTCACTCATTACCGCTTCCCATAATAAACCGCCTGGACCATCATATACATCTTGCACATCTTTTATTGTATAGTCTTTTATATATTGCATATATTTCTCCTTTCAAAAATTGTGACCGGATTTACCGTATAATATCCAGTTAATCCTGTCAGTTAATTTGTTTTGTTTTGTAGAAAAATTTACTTGGTGAGTTTTTTGATAATTACTGCTCTTGAAGGAGTAGACCCGACCGGGTCGAAATTGGCGCAAGTTCACTTGTGTCTCCTTGTTTCAGATGATATGCCTTCTATATCAATCTTGCGCAATAATTTATCATTAGTCACTATTATTATTTTAGACTAGGCTTTAAAATATGTCAAGGTCATTTGTTTTATTTTTTTGATATAATATTTGCGTGAGGTAGTATTGATATCTTTATAGTAAATATACTAATCAAAATAAGAAAAAAATCTAATTATCGTCCATCCTTAATTTCGACTCAGTCCCAAACTACAAACAATTCTAAATTAGATTACCATTAATATCCAAAAGTGTTTCGAGAATATCTCATGGAAAAATGATCAGCATCGGTAGAGGAACAGGAGAATCATAATCTCTTTAGGGCACTTTTTCTAACTAATACTATATCTATAAGATACTGCTGGAAGTCTGTAAAATAAGGCTTTCAGCCGTTTATATTTTTTATACTGTTTATACTATCATTATCTATTATGATATAAATTTGGCACAAATTTGGCACACTCCAGTATTGACTTTTCCGCTAAATCATGTAAATTATTGAGTAATTACGAGCCGAAGTGACGGTTATTGGACTCGCAAACGCGAGGACAGCCCGGAAACGAAGCGCACAAAGTAAGCCGAAGTGACGGAACTGGGATACGTAGCGGACTCAAAATCCGCCGCCCCGAAACGGGCATGAGGGTTCAACTCCCTCCTTCGGCATATTATTGTGCTTCTTTAAAAACACTTTTACTTTTTGAAGTACTTTTCCTCTATGGCTTATTTTATTCTTTTCATCCGGAGAAAGTTCAGCAAAAGTCTTATTATAACCTCTAGGAATAAAAATCGGGTCATAACCAAAACCTCCAGTCCCAAAAGGTTTTTCAGTAATCTTTCCCTCACATATCCCTTCAAATATTTCTATTGTTCTATTAAAAATTTTGGGGAATGCTAATACACATACACATCTAAATCTTGCAGTCCGTTTAGCATCGGGGACACTTTTTAACGCCTTTAATAGCTTGACCCTATTTTGTTCATAAGTTGCATCGGGACCTGCATATCGCGCTGAATAAATCCCTGGTTGACCTTTCAAAACAGCAACCTCCAAACCGGTATCTTCTCCTAATGTGATAAATCCAAATTTTTCCATCACGATTACGGCTTTTTTCTGTGCATTTTCTTCAAGGGTCTTACCATCTTCAACTATTTCAAATGACCTATCAATTTTCGATAATGCGATAATTTCGCAATCGGTAACTTCTAATATTGTTTGTATTTCTTCAAGTTTATTAATATTTCTGGTGGCAACAACGAGTTTCACAGATACTTGTGATAAGCTTTATTTTTATTAATTTGCTTAATTAACTCTTTTAAATCCGCTGCCTTGTCTTTTGATACAAGCAATAACGCATCTTTAGTTTTTACAATAATCACATTCTTAACGCCCATTGTAGCTACTATTCCTTCATCATTCACGATTATAGAGTTTTTAGTATCTTTTCCTGAAAAAGCCCCAATCGCGACATTTCCATTTTCATCCTTAACAAAATGCCGTTCTAATGCCTGCCATGACCCAACATCATCCCAGATAAAATTCGCTTTTATCACTATAATATTTTTCATTTTCTCTAAAATTGCATAATCAATTGATGTTGCTGGAGCATCCTTATAAATCCTATTAAGTAGCGTTTGTTCCTTTTTAGTTCCAATAGATTGTTGAAAATCTTTTAAAACATAATAAAATTCAGGTAGACACTGTTTAACCGCATCTAAAATTGTTGAAATTTTCCATACAAACATACCACTATTCCAGAAATAAGTCTTTGCTTTTAAATATTTTTGGGCGGTTGTTAAATCCGGTTTTTCTACAAACTTATTCGCAAAATAACTATTAATACCGTCCATCGTAGAATAATGGTCTTTAATGTTAATATAGCCATAACCAGTATCAGAATGGGATGGCGGAATACCAAATGTAACCAAGTATCCTTTTTGGGCGATTTCATTTGCAAACCGAATGCAATCAAAAAATTTATCTTCGTTTTCAATTAAATGGTCGGCTGGCAAAACAATCATCGTGGCGTCGGGTGAAATTTTCTCAAGATAAATTGCTGACAAGGCAATTGCTGGTGCGGTATTGCGACCAAAAGGTTCATGAATAATATTCTTATTTTTCAACGGTATTTGTTTTTTTAAGAGCGCGGTAAGGGTTTTAGGTATTACATAATACTGGTTTGCCAAAGGGATAACTTTTTTTGTTCTTTTATAAGTTTGTTGTATTAGCGAATCTTTGCCAAACAAAGCAACAAATTGTTTAGGAAAATTACTTTTACTTTTAGGCCAAAATCTTTCACCTTTTCCACCAGCCAGAACAACTGCAAATAATTTCATTTTATTCAACTCCTTCTTATAATATCTTACTCACTATAATATTAGAAATTTATAACGTTTTGTCAATAAAAACGAACACGTGAAAGAATTGACTTTTGATAATAATTCGGTATATTATGTAAAATGAATTTTAATGGAGGGCTAGTCCTAACTTGGTAAGGCAGCGGACTTGAAATCCGCCTCCCAGTAATGGGAATGGGGGTTCGAATCCCTCGCCCTCCGTGTCTCACAATAGTGAGACAGCAAATGGCTTATAGCATATAGCAATTAGGAAGAAGATGGCGTTTAGGTTTGAGAATTTAGAGATATGGAAACTTGCTTGCGAGTTTTGCGATAAACTCCATTTGATTACCAAGAGGTTTCCGAAGTCAGAACTTTTTGCTTTAACATCAGACCTGAATAGGGCTGGAATATCTATCCCAGCTAATATCGCTGAAGGCGCAGGAAGTGAAAGTGCGAATGAATTCAAAAGATACCTTGGCATTGCTGTGAAATCACTATTTGAATCAGTATCGCACCTGTTCATTGCTAAAAAAAGAGACTATATAAAAGACGCGGAATTTAAAAGTTTATATGCTGATGCTGAATTATTAGTTAAGAAAATTAAATCGTTTATTAAGACACTAAGCTAAAACAAATGCAATTAGCTATATGCCATCGGCAATTAGCTAATGGGAGAGGTGGCCGAGATCGGACTATGGCGCCCGCTTGCTAAGCGGTCGTGCGGGTAAAACCGCACCGTGGGTTCAAATCCCACCCTCTCCGTCTTCGCCTCGCCGAAGTTATACGAAGATGAATACCTCCTCGCTATAGTGATATACGAAGGCGGGTTTCGCCTCGCCGAAGTCATTGACGAAGGCGGGTTTCGCCTCGCCGAAGTTATACGAAGATGAATACCTCCTCGCTATAGTGATATACGAAGGCGGGTTTCGCCTCGCCGAAGTCATTGACGAAGGCGGGTATCATTTTTAGCTCGGCTACGACGGACACGGTCCGTTTTAAATAAAAATGTTTTATGTCTATATTCTTAAGTGTGTAAACAATGAATTATATGTTGGTTGCACCAACGATTTGAAAGATAGATTAACGAGACACCGAATGGGACAAGTTCGCTCTACTCAAAATAAATTACCTGTTAAACTCAGTTTCTATATTGCTTTTACAAATAAATTTATAGCATTTAAATTTGAAAAATATCTAAAATCAGGTTCGGGTAGGGCATTTATAAAAAGACATTTTATTATATAGCAACTTATCTTGATTTTTATATATAAGTTTGTATAATCATTTCGAATATGGAAGAAATTAGAGTTCGTATTGCGCCAAGTCCAACTGGCGCAGTTCATGTCGGGTTAGTACGTTCTGCTTTATATAACTGGTTATTTGCTCGTCATAATAATGGTAAATTTGTTCTTAGAATGGAGGATACCGATGTTGCACGCTCAACTCAAGAATCTGTCCAAGCAATAATCGATGGATTTAAATGGGTCGGGATTGACTGGGATGAAGGTCCTTATTTCCAGTCTCAAAGATTGGATATCTTTCGTAAGTACGCCGAAAGATTACTAGACGAAAAAAGAGCCTACTATTGTTATTGTAATCCGGATGAATTAGAGATAGAACGTCAGAAAGCTTGGGAAAATAAAATTGCTTGGAAATATGACCGTCGCTGTTATAATCTAAGTCAAGAAACAAAAGCAAAATATGATACTGAGAGTCGACCCAAAGCACTCCGTTTTCTAATTCCTGACGAAACTGTAATTTTCGACGATATTATCCACGGCAGTATTAAAAAAGAGCCGCAGGATATTGAAGATTTTATTATTATGCGTTCTGATGGAACTCCAACTTATAATTTTGCGGTTGTGATTGATGATGCCGAGATGAAAATCAATCATATCATTCGTGCAGTTGAACATATCGCAAATACTCCCAAGCAAATTTTATTATACAAAGCATTAGGTTTTTCATTACCGAAATTTGCTCATTTACCATTAATCTTAGGAACTGATAAAAAGAAACTGTCCAAACGGCACGGTGCGCTCTCGTTATTGGAATATAAAAAGGAAGGTTACTTAGCAGATGCCATTATTAATTTTTTAGCTTTACTCGGTTGGTCACCCGGGGGTGATTTAGAAATAATGGATAGAACAAAATTAATTGAACTTTTCTCGTTAGAGCGAGTAAATAAAGCCGATGCGATTTTTGATGTTCAAAAACTGGAATGGATGAATAGTATTTATATCAAGAATATGGAAAGTGGGAAATTAAGTTTGGAAGTTCTCCCCTATTTACAAGAAATAAATATCGTACCAGATGATAACAACCGATTCCATAAAATTTTAGATTTAACCAAGACTCGTGTTCGGACTTTATTGGAATTGAGAGATATGGTTTCAGCTTTTTATGTTAAAGATGTATCGTACGATTCGGAAGCAATGGCAAAGCATATTAATTCACAAACAAAAGACTATTTAAAAGAACTATATCAACGTTTTGACAAGTTAGAAGAATTTACTGCATCAAATTTAGAAAACGAGTTAAGAAAATTAGCCGAAGAAAAAGGAATAAAAGCAGCGGTTTTTGTTCATCCCTGCCGTGTTGCCTTAACCGGCAAAGCAGTCGGACCACCATTATTCGAAACCATCGAATTATTGGGTAAAGAAGTAGTTCTTGAACGTCTGAACAAAATCATTTCATAACTGACGGGTCGCACCCCCTAAAAAACATTTAGAAATTGGGATTAAGGAATTAGAATTTGCAAGGTCATAGCCTTGCCTGACCTTCTCGGTTACCCGGTAGGTAATCTAGATGGTAGTCTAGTAGGCGACCTAGGGGGCTACCTAGTAGGTAGCCTACCCCCTTGCCCCCCGGCTTGCCTAGTAGGTGACCTACTATGTTACCTAACCCATTATCTAGTAGGTTACTTAGGGGATTATCGACCGGATTACCTACTCGGTTACATAGTAGATTACCTACCAGATTACTTAGTAGGTAACCTACTGGTACTATTAGGGGTGCGGGTAAAATTCAATAATAAAACTCCTAATCTCTATGTGAAAATCCCATAAAATGCCAGCCGGGGGCTAGCCCCGGGCTGGCTACGGGCTTACTACCGGCATACCCGCCACAGTATAGGGAATGGTTGGGGGACTAGCCCCCGGCATGCCTCCCCTACTCAATTAGTCACAATATATCGAATAAGCATACTGTATCGCCTACTTATGCACTATCAGACCTGTTTAGAGAAGCGTATACGGATGTTTTATGTCAGGCATTCCTATAATCATTGTAACATACGCTGGGATAATCTTTTAACCATTCAGTATGTTATTCACTCTATTGCGTCAAGGAAACAACAGGTGCGTCTCCGCCTCAGGCGGATGACGGGTCGCACCCCGCCCTATGCTCAAGGGTGTCGAAGTTTTACCCAATTTGGAATGATAGACGATGCCTCTGTATGCATTAGGGCGGGGTCGCGCCCGTCAGTTCAGTCAATGAGTGAATGAAAAGGTTTTATTAGTGCTTAGTTTCTGATTATGAGTGCATCGTATGAGAAGTAGGTAGCTTAGTTCTTAATAGGGGTATGGGGGGTACTATACCCTCCACCGTCCCGGGTATACCTCTTCCAATATATAAGCCTACTTATATCCATAATATAGTAGTAACTATCTATATATAGTATCTACATATCTATCAAGATATCAAACTATAGATATGTACAGGGGTAGGTTAATGCATGAGCGAGGTGACCCGACAGTTCCATATAATAAACTGAAACATCCTCGAAAAAATACGCAATACCATCTTTACCCCGCCCCTTTTGATATGATAGTTAGTATTTAGACTGTTTAATATTCTCAATTATTACCGGATGTGACAAAAGGTGCGTGGGTTCTCTCTCGCCGCACCCGCTCCGCTGAAGAATACGAATAACTAACTCTGACTAACGCTTAACAAAAAGGGAGACGAAGACACTGCCTTTCCGTCTCCTTTTACTTAATATTAACCACAGATAGACACGGGTTAACACAGTATAAAATAAGGGGTGCGTCCCAGTTTTACGGGTCGCACCCATTCCATTAATGTTACATTCAATATTATTATTTGATACGGAGTTGCTTGTCTTGACTTATTTCACATATCGTCCACGAATCTTTTGTGGACTGAGGATAAACATACTACGGTAAAGGTCTGCTTTCTTAAAGACCCCACTATTAATAAACTTCGTTAATACCTTTTCGGCTTGTTCAACCGTTTGCGGTTTAATGCGAAGCACCCATACACCAAATTTCCCTTCACCCCGCTCCTATTCCTACGAGTTGTTTTGTGCCTACATAAGAATTAAAGTTAGTCAATATGTTCCTGAAAATAGGGGCGGGGTTCACCCGCGCGATAGAAAATTTCACCAAAATCAAGGTCAAAAGTAAGAATTATCCTCTTCTCTTTTTTGGCAATTTCAATAACATTTATATCTTTTAAACTTTTGCCAAAATCAGTAATGCGTTTTGCGTCTAATCCTGATGACTTTAGAAAACGAACGGTTTTAGGACTAATATTTTCATTAGCTAAAACTCTAATCTCCGGCAACCATCACCTCTTCATATTTTGTCACATAAGAAGCGTATTCAATCGCCGCTTTTATATCGTCGGTCGTGAGTTCCGGATAGTCATCAACAATTTGAATAAAGGTCTTACCCACAGCTAAAAGGTCAAGAATAAGATAGACAGGAATACGAGTCCCTTTGATTACCGGTTTACCGAGCATAATCTCTGGGTCACAAATTACTCTATCATTAATATCAGTCATATGTATCTCCTATTTAAACATCAGTATATATCAAATTCAATAATAGTTCAATACTTGATGTAGTAATTATTCATTTAACCCGTACAATCAATTTCCTAATTTCGCGATTTCTGAATAGTTGATTATAACGCATAGTGCCTAAAAAATTTGAAGAACACGAATAACTAAAAACGACTAACGGATAAAAAAAGATGGGGACAAACTGCCGTCCCCATCTATGAATATTTGAAAATGTCGGTATTATTGCTTTAATTCCCTTTCAATTATCTTTCTCTCTTGTGCGGTGATATTATAAAGTTCATAAACTATATCATCGATTTCAGATTGTAGCGTTTCAACTTTGGTCAATAGTTTCTTTACTTCGGTTAATATTTCCTTCTTACGAGTTTCGTAAGTCATTAAGTCTTTAGCTAAAGGAATTTCTTTAATTTCGTCCCATGATTTACCGATATAATCTTTTAAGACGTCTTTAAGATAATAAGCGATTTCTTTTGGTGCAATGATTGTTATTTGCGTTTTATCTTTACCGGTCAATTTTATTAAATATGGGTGTTCCTCAGTTGGTTTCGTAAACAATTCTTTTGCGTCTTTTACCTCACTAATTTTGTGCAGATAGAAATCTTTAATATTAACAGGTTTTATTTCCACTTTAGGGTGATTTCGTAATACTCGTAAATCTGATACGGATAAACTTTTAGTGATAGCATATGCATTTATTTCAGGTATATCCTTTGAGCATTCTAATCGCGTTAATCGTTTAACATGGAATTTATTATATTCTGCTAATTGTTTCTTCGTTTCTATCATCGCATCAACATTTTTAACTAAGGTGTCATGAATTTTTATATCTTCTTTTTTAATGAAATCTATACGACGAATTGGAATTTGTTCTTGAATGCTCTGCCTCATATAACCTAATTGTCTTGCTTTTTGCGTCATCCACCATCTAATTAATTGACTGTTGAGAATTCCGAGAAAATATCTTAATTCTTCACGAATACCTTTTTGCCTAATAAAGAAAGTAATATCTCGTTTTTCAAAGTAGTCTCCAGTTTGAATAGCAAAAGGTTGCCATGTGGTTCCCCAATTTGAAACAACAATTTTCTCGCTTGATAGTGCATTCTTATCTCTTGGTCTATTTAGGCGATACCACGGATATGATTCTTTATAACCGCGTTCTTCATATCGCTCGATTCGGCTCTTCAAAATATTTTTATATTTTTCTAGATGACTTTTTATATTTGGATATTTATCTAATTCTATTACTTGGTCTATATAAAGTATATAATCTGTTTCTTCTTTTGGAAAATCTACTATGTATGGTGAGATATGAGAATTACGATATGACGGGATAAAAAACACTGTTTCGGTTTTTTCTATATTCATTCGATTAATTTCTGCTTTTGTCAGAACAAAAATACCGTCGCCTATATTAATGTTATCCTTTGTAATTTTGTCTACTGGGATCAATTTAATATTTTGTTTGGTTACTCTGTCAATCCCTGGGACTATTCCTTGTTTTGTTTTTAAAACTTCTTTAAGAGATATTGTTTTTACTTTTGAAAATATTTCGTCTATTTTTGTATGTGCAAGAAGTGAATTCCAGGCATCTTCAGTTAATTCTGCTTGCTTCACAGCATTATAAAAGACATCAATGTAATCATCAGAATATTCTTTTTTATCAATATGTTTTTCAATATGGTCGATTAATCCTTTGAGTGGTTTATCGCCTTTAATGAAAGGCGTATCTTTCACTTTCACAATTTTAATTTGATGCTTTTCTTTCTTTTCAATGTTTTCTTTAATTTCAGCTACATACATAGTATTCGCTTTTTTGATACTTGGGCATTTTTCTAAGATAAATATCATATTGTGTTGACCTGGTGCACCTTCGAAAATCTTAGTTTCACTGAAGTCAATAATCTCGTTTATCAATGCGTTATCTAATATGTATCTTCTTAAAATACTTGCACCATCCGCAGTGGGCCAGTATGAAGTTGTAATAAATCCGAGTTTTCCCCCTTCTCTTAATTTAGAAAGTCCGAGAATTACGAAGAAATAGAGATAATCCATTTTGCCTTGATAAAACTGGCGCCAATAGGAAAACCGCTCGATTGTTGCACGAAAAAGTTCTTTGTGTCCTTTTTCACCGATATATGGTGGATTAGCACAAATATAGTCATATTTTTGACATTCTTTTATTAATTGATAGATATCCCTTTTTTGAGGGTCTAAAATCTCGAATGCGATATCTCGCTTACGGTCTCTTACTTCATTAACATTAATTAATTGTGAATATGGTAGATGTAGTCCAAGCGAATCACAGGGTATTACTGAAAGGGTAAATTGTGGTGGTTTGTATTGATGTTTATGAGCATCCATTACTTTTTTGATTATCGGTGTTAATTGTATTAAAATATTTACTTCTGTAATGTAATGTGCGAAAAGGTTAATTTCTCCACCTTGAAGACCTTCTTTTATTGCTAACCACAACTCAGTAAGGTCATCAAAATCTTTGTCATTATATTTACTTTCTTCTCTAATTCTTCTTGCCGCTTCTACTAAAAAACCACCTGAACCGGTTGCTGGGTCAAATATTAATCGTGGAGTTCGTTTGCCATTTTCATACCTGAAGTATGCATCATCATTATTAAAACCAACCCTATCCCAGATTAATTTTATTATTTCTCGTGGTGTATAGTATTGTCCTTTATTTTTTCTATCAATTTTATCAACATACTCTTCATAAACAGTACCTAAAACATCGGTATTAAGCATACCTAAATTATAATTTGATAATTCATACAAAACATCAATGAGTGTTTCTTCTGATGGTGTGCACCAAGTATAATTGTTATGAACATTATAAAGCCACGAATACTTTTCTCCTGCCATATTAAATGCATCTCTTAATACTCGTTGTATTTGATGATTTCTAATCTCATACCATTTTTCAAAACCACCATCATATAAAGATTGCTCAATAAATTCTATATCTTCCCACATTCTGGCGAGTAAAATCCTCGTCATTGTAAAGTATGCAACTCTTGAAAGATAAATTTCAAATGCTCGGTATTCAAGGGTATTTACCTTTGACTTAATATAATATTCTAATGGCTTATCTTGTGGATTGCGCTTACGGTCGAGCTCACATGCGATAGTCTCGATTTCAAGTGCGATTGCCTCTTTTGCTCTTGTATCAAATTTGAGAGATTCTACTAAATGACTTTTGTAATTTCGGGCATCATCAATTAACCATCCTACAACCTTTCGAATTGACATGATTAACTCATCGGGGTCAAGAATTTCAAGTTGTGTCCATCTTGGTGCTTTTTTTAAATATTCAATTTTATCTTGCGAAGTTACTTTTTTATAAGAAAAGCGATTTACAAACTCAAGAAATCTTTTGGTATTAGAGAACTCAAGAATTTTATCTTTATTAGTTTTGTAATCTCTATAAAGAATTGAAAAACTGAATGAATAGTCAGGAACCACAGTTGGTGAACCTTGAGTATAAACATTCAGATCTCTCATATTAGTGATTACACCCCATTTAAGAGGTGGCTTGAGATATTGGTTAACTTGTGAAAAATGTGTTGAAAGGTCTTCTGTATCGGTCCCTTTTATTTCAAAGAAAAATGGGTGAACACGTTGGTCACGGGGCTGAAAATCGGGTGTCCCTGTTTTCCCGGATTGCTCTGGTATATACTCGTCTTTGGGAAACCCAAGCATTTCTTCAATAAAATCTATCCAAAGCTTTGGTTTAGTAAGTTCGTCTTCATCACCAAAATGACCTCCTGCCATATAATCACTATAATTATTAAAACGACCCTTTGAAATTTCTTTATACAGTTTTGTGTAACAATCTAAAATTTGAATGGTCTTGTGAATAATTTTGTTATTATCAATCATTGAACTATCTCACTCTGAAATTGTTTCGCCATAAGCGCGTTGTAATAAATCGGTTATTAATTGTTTATGTTTAGCAATATCTTGTTTGGAAAGTTTAATTCTATATCTACCAAATACCATGTCATAATTCATTATATCTAAATCTGCATTTTCTAAAATCTTTTCAATTTCTTCAGATTGTTCTAGACGTAAACCTAATTGCAAATTTCTCTTTCTTGGTCTGAAAATTACAAAATTATCCGGCTGTCCATCTTTCGCTAAGCCAATATAAAATGCGTTATATTTTAATTCATAACCAGGTGCAAATTCTAATATCAAATTAAGAAGTTCATCAGCTATAGCAACTGTTTCTTTTGTAGCTTTATTTTCCCAATAAGTTCTGTCTTTTGGTTCTTCTGGTCCATCATCTTCTGTTAACCCTAAATTTACTACATCCAAGACTTTCGTAAATTGAATAAAATAATCGTCTTTTATTTTATAAGCATTCATTTGCAACGCTATCAATGGAATAAATCCATTAAAAATACTTATAACATTAAGAAATCTACTTGTTATATCTTCTGCAATTATTACTGCTACATGGTCATATTGAGGATATCTTTTTCGTTCAATATCTCGATATTCAATAGTTCTTATAATATGACTTTCATCTACCTTTCCTAATTGCATCTCAACTTCATATCTACGATTAGATTCTGGATCGCGTAATAATAAATCTAATCGTCCTACTTTTGGTTGAGATTTTTGAATATTTATTACATCTAATTCTCCAAGCCCTAATAATGATGTATCTTTAACAATGACATCTTGAACCCATTTCTCATTTAAAACAGGATGTTGTTTAAGATCCAGTTTTTCAGGTTTAATTAAATTGATACTTGTCATTTTTATCTCCTATAATATTATTATTAAAACATAATAAGAGTTAAATCCTCTTTGTCAAGTGCTTGCTACCTACGGTGTAAAAGAATTCTAAGATTACAGATTATAAGATTCTAAGATTAGCTTCGCTGATTACCCACGCACCTATTCTTTGTTCGTATTGTTTTCAATATCGATGGTATTTTGCCTACATTTTTCTTGAGAATAGATGCGGGGCAAGCACAGATTATTAAAGAACGATTACCCACGCACCTATTCCCAGCCCTTTCGATTGTTTAACTATTAATAACACTGCTCTGTGAAGTATAAAAAGAGCTGGGTAAACATAGATGCGGGGCACAGCACAGATGTATTAGATTTGAAGATTCTAAAATTGGAAGAGAACAGAGTGTAAGATTGGAAGATTCAAAATGAGATTGCCACGCCCGATAGTTGACTCGTTATCACTTCGTCACGCTTCGCATAGCGCAACGACTGCGTCGGATTCCACGGATTATAACTATGTTGTTGAAATTTTATTTTATTAAGTAGGTTTATTAAATTTATCGGTATTAGTTTTCTTTGTTGAACTCGTTTAATACCTGCTTTATCAAAGGTTTTATTTGTGGTATATCTTCTTTAACTACTAACCAAACTCTATCAAGTTTTATACCGAAATAAAAATGGATAACTTTATCTCTCATCCCAGCAATATCTTTCCAGGGAACTTCAGAATATTTTAACCGAATTGATTCTGGTATATGTTTTGTTGCTTCGCCGATTATTCAATACACCTCAAAACTGCAAAATTGGTTTTCGTATCTTTGACAAAATCGTCATAACTCATTTCTTTTATAAATTCTTCGGCTCGTTCCATATTTTCAATAATATCTTTAAGATAGAGTGTAATATTCCGATTCATAGATATACTGCTTCTTTCAGTATCTGTTCTTTTAATTCTGGGCGGACATCTCGTTTCGGAATAAGGTCGACTTTTTTACCCAAAAGCTCAGTTAAGTAATTTTCGACTTTAACGACCCATAGTAGACTTACCGGTTCTTCAAATTCGACTAGGACATCTACATCACTTTTCTCTTTTTGTTCGCCCCTAATATATGAACCAAAAACCCCAATCTCTTTTACCTTAAATCTTGCACTTAAGTCTTTTTGGTGACGTTTTAGAATTTCTATTATATCTTTACTCGTTCTTTTAGTCTGATTATTCATACTTACCTAATTGTATATTAATAATTTTTTATGTCAATGCTAAAATCCGAAATATTAGTTTCTTTCGCTTGCTTTTCTTTCTCTTTGTCAAGTGGTTGCTACATACGGCATACCGTAATTCCAAGATTGGAAAATTGCAGATTAGAAGATTACAGACAGAAAAGATTGAAAGAGTATGGAGTGTAAGATTGGAAGATTGCAGCTTCGCTTGATCACCCACGCTCCTATTTTCAAATACAGTGTAGTTGAATTAACACGATAATGTTTAACTCATACAATCTCAGAAATAGGAGCGGGGCAAGCATAGATTACAGATAATTAGATCCCCCACGCTCCTATTCCCAGCCCTTTCGATTGTTTAGCTATTTCACTTCTGCTCTTTAACGAATTAAAATAAACATAGGTGCGGGGCAGAGCACAGATTGCAATATAACTCAAAGCTCAAAGGTCAAAATGCAAAACTACAGCGATTGGTTTTCTGTGTTAATTTGTGTCTTCGAGGTAAAATATTTTTTTGACGTTACTCCGTTCTTGACAAATCTTTTTTGATTAGTATCCTTTTTGTTATGAAAAAGACTTTCCCCAAACTTGATGAAGTGATAATCTCAAAAGCAATCATTGATACTTATTACAAAGAGTTAATCAAGAATTTAGATGTTGATGTTGTGATTGCGGGCGCTGGACCGGCTGGTCTTACCGCTGCTTATTATTTAGCCAAAGCCGGCGCTAAAACCGTGGTCTTTGAACGAACCTTAAGACCGGGTGGCGGGATTGCCGGCGGCGGGATGATGTTTAATAAGATTGTCATTCAAGAGTCAAGTCTCTCGATTTTAAAAGAATTAAATATCCGATATGAGAAATACCAAAAAGGATATTATGTTGCCGAAGCATTAGAAGCATTAGGTCAATTATTATCAATGTCAATTAAAAAGGGTGCCAAAATCTATAATGTGATTAGTGTCGAAGATGTCATGATTCGTCATGAGAAAATTACCGGTGTTGTAATTAACTGGTCAGCCGTAGAAATGGCAAAACTGCATGTTGACCCTTTAACAATTAAGAGTAAATTTGTCATTGATGCGACCGGTCATGCGGCAGAAGTCGTAAAGATTGTTGAAAGAAAAGTTGGACCTGCTTTGTTTACTAAGTCCGGACAATTTATGGGTGAAAAACCGATGTGGGCAGAAGTCGGCGAACAATTGATAATGGCTAATACCAAGGAAGCATACTATAACTTATATGTTGCCGGGATGGCGGCAAATGCGGTCTTTGGTTCACCCCGAATGGGACCGATTTTTGGTGGAATGTTTTTGTCTGGTAAAAAGGCAGCGGATTTAATATTAAAAAGATTATAACCGCAATAGCTTGGCGGTTATCTGTGGCTTATCTGAAATAAATAATTGATTTCTAGAATAGTGTTATTCTGGTATTAAGCAAAATAATATATTGTCTTGGCTATACCTTATTTTTTCTGACAATGATGCACTGGCAGAAACCGTGATAATTTGCACAAATACCGCCAAATAATGAAATAAATCCCCAGAAAAGTGGTCGCGTAAAAATATGAAGAAAACTCGGTTTTGAATAAGGTAAAAGATATAATCCCCATGTAATCAAAATACATCCAACCACAATACAGGTATGACCGAAAATAATGACCGCAGTTCTGCCACCGCGTAATCCTAAGTAAAAAAGCGCACCACCAATCAACAACGGTATCATACTGCCAAATCCACCACCACTGATAATTGTAAGTATACCAAGGATAATTAGAACTATTCCTAAAACAAAAGTAATCGGATTATGAAGCTTCATCGTCTCACCTCCTTCGATATTTTACAAAGATAAATCTATACTGGTTCTAAGGTCAGTAATTTATCGTCTTTTTCCACAGTTTGACCAACTTTTACAAAAATCTCAAATACTTTTGCTTTGCTTGGACTTTTAATTTCATTCTGCATCTTCATTGCCTCTAAAATTAAAAGCTGATTTCCCTTTTCGATTTCCTGACCAACTTTTACCGGCAGCGTGATAACTAAACCAGACATTGGTGAGGTTACTAATATTTTTTTATGGACTTCAATATGATGTTCGGTCTCGGTTTTAGTATGCTCAATCGAAACCGTCATCGGTGTTTTTAATACACTTATTTTATAGTCGTCTTTACCTTTAGATAACCGAACTTCATATCGTTTGCCATTTACATTAATTGCCGAGATTTGACCGAACTTATCGAACTCAGGAATTATAGCTACCTGCTCGTTGTCGATAACAGCATGAAATTTGCCGTGCTGTTCAGTGATTTCAATATCAAAAGTTCGTTCACCAACGACAATAGTCATATATTAATTTTGAATTTCTAATTTCGAATTTAGAATAAAATTAGAATTACGAATTTTAAAAGTTATTATCATTAACGATTTTTATTTAGAGTCCCAACAATCTTACCAAAAATTAGAGTTAACTCTTGAGCTTCATTCCATAATAATTTCAGTTCAGCTTTTTTTTCTGGCTGACATTTCGCCACCATTCGTATCCAGTGTTTAGTCTCTTGTGTTTCCTTTTTACAAATGAAGATTTTATTTTTAAAGTCCTTTTTAGAACTTGCACCATTAGCTTCCATATAATTCGCTCCGACACTTGTTCCTGCTCGAATTAATTGGCTAATAATTGGTTTTGTAATGGTATCTTGTCTTATAGTTTGACAAAACCCTATAATCGATTCACCAAAACGTGCCGTTCTATCTTCAAGGTCGTACTGTTTTGTCATTTAATTTAGGACAATAAAAATTGATTTAAAATTAAAAACTCTAAATTCAAAATTCTTATCTCATTCCTTCTCTTCTCGCAGCTGATTTCCATCCCGAAACGTTTTGGATTGTTCTTTCCGACGACAAGCGAAAACTTTGTCCGACATTTTTATACAAAAGATATTGGTGTAATGCGACTGTAATCGCAGCAATTTTTTGTTCCTCTTCAGTTGAGATACTATTATCAAGAATGGGTGTTTCGGTCTCTATTTGTTCTGCTGCCGTTTCACCTTTTAAAAATTTCACTGCGACTTGTGGAAATAAAGTATAAGTAACTAAATCCTCTTCTTCACTGCCTTCTCGTAATATGCCTAATTTTTGTGCTTCTTTTTTCTTATCCTCCAATTCCGGTTTAAGTAAATCAGCCGGGCGAACCGTAATCGGTTTTTCATCTCCAATAATCTTTTTTAGAAGTTTTGCATTAATTGGACCGGGTGGTCTTCCATAATAACCCAAACAGTAGTCTTTGACTTCTTTACCTATTCTTGAATACCTCTCCCCTGCCAAAACATTCATTACAGCCTGGATACCGACAATCTGACTGGTTGGTGTAACTAATGGCGGATAGCCTAAATCTTTCCTGACTCGTGGTGTTTCTTCTAAAACTTCTTGATATTTATCCAAAGCTCCTTGTTCTTTTAACTGGGAATGGAGATTGGATAACATTCCACCTGGTGTTTGATGAATCGCAACGGTTGTATCGGTCATCTCGGCAATCGGGCTGATTAATTTCTTATATTTCTTTTTTAATTCAAGGAAATAGTAACCAATTTCTATTAGTTTTTCTAAGTCTAAACCAGTAGAACGCGGATTATCCTTAAGACTGGCAACCATCATTTCAGTAGCCGGTTGTGAACTGCCACCACCGAACACGGAAATCGCGGTGTCGATAATATCAACACCAGCTTCAACTGCAGAAAAATAACTGATTGGACCCATTCCACTGGTACAATGAGTATGTAAGTCAATGGGTATCTTTATTGCATTCTTTAGAGCTTTAACTAAATCATGAGCAGCTTGGGGAGAGATTAAACCCGCCATATCTTTTATACAAATGTAATCAGAACCTATTTCTTCTAACTGTTGCGCGAATTCAACAAACTTCTTAATAGTATGAACCGGACTCGTTGTGTAAGAAATAGCTCCTTGAACTTGAGCACCGATATCTTTTGCCGTCTTAATTGCTTTTTCCATATTTCTGATATCATTCAAGGCATCAAATACCCGAAAGATATCAATCCCATGATTTTTGGCAAGCTTAACAAACTTTTCTACAACATCATCGGGATAATGGCGATAGCCGACAAGATTCTGTCCCCGAAGTAACATTAATAATTTTGTATTGGGTAGATATTCCCGTAGTTTGCTTAATCGTTGCCAGGGGTCGTTATTCAGATAGCGGATACAGACATCAAAAGTCGCCCCTCCCCAAATCTCCATTGCGAAAAAACCGATCTTATCCATCTTATCGCAGATTGGTAACATATCTTCAGTTTGCATACGCGTTGCCATTAATGACTGATGTGCATCACGAAAAGTAGTATCAATAATTTTAACAGGATTCATAAATTAGTAATTAGTTTTTGGTTTTTCGTTGTTAGTCTAACTGCCAGAAACAAACAACTAACAACTATTGTATCAGACAATTGGTTCAACTAAGAATAACGGCTGACCATATTCAACCGTATCGCCATCATGAACGAAGACTTCATGAATTTTGTATTTCTTTTCTGCTTCGATTTCATTCATCAATTTCATCGCTTCAATAATACACAAGGTTGCCCCTGCTTCAACAATATCACCTTTATCCGCAAATGCCGGTGCTTCCGGACGGGCACGGCTATAATAGGTGCCAACCATCGGTGATTTAATCTCAATCAGATTCTTAGGTGTTGGTTTCACTTCAGTAACCGTGCTTTGTTGCGGTTGAGATTGAACGGCTGGTTGTTGGATGACTTCATGAACGGCTTGCGATTTTGATTCGGTTGTAAGTGTGGGATTATTGCTTTGCCGTCGTATTTTTATTTTATGTGCACCGAAATCCCATTCTAATTCTAGAAGATTATGTTTTGAAGATAAATCTAATAATTCCTTGATTAAACCTAAACCTTCTTTATCGTCTTGTTTCATTTGCTTCTCCTCATTTTTATCTTCTTCAATAAATTGCTCTGGATGTTCCCGAAAATTAAAAAACCTAAGTGCTTGTTCCGGAAACAATGCGTAAGTGATAAAATCTTCTTCCTTTTTAACAAATTTCTTATCCAATTCGGTAGTAATTTTAGGTAGAATTGGTTCTAATAAATCAGCGGGTCTGACTGTGATTGGTCGTTCACTTCCTAAAATTTTTCTACGGATATTATCTTTAATCGGCACTGGCGAACGCCCATATAGACCTTTCACATATTCTTTAATTTCGTTAGGGATAATCTTATATCGCTCACCGGATAACACATTAAATACCGCCTGAACTCCGACCATTTGACTGGTTGGTGTTACTAAAGGCGGATAACCTAAATCTTTCCTGACCTTGGGCACTTCTTCTAAAACTTCTTTTAATCGATCAGCTGCATTTTGCTCTTTTAATTGGGAGATAAGATTAGATGCCATGCCACCAGGAATTTGGTGAATAACCACCATCTCATCAATCAATTTATCATATTTAATATTTCGCACTGCTCTTAGTTTGTCAAAATAATTAGATATTTCAGCAATGATTTCTTTATTAAGTTGTGGATTATAAGGAGTGTTGTCAAGCATTGCAATCATTGATTCGACTGCTGGTTGCGAAGTTCCAAATGCTAATGGTGCATGCGCAGTATCGATAATATCAACACCCGCTTCAACTGCTTTGAGATAACTCGCGACTGCCATTCCGCTTGATGAATGAGCATGTAATTGAACCGGCAATTTAATCTCATCTTTTAGTTTCTTAACAAGTTGATACGCAGTTTCCGGCGCAATAATCCCTGCCATATCTTTAATGCAAATAGTATCAATGCCTAAATCCTGTTCCTTCTTGGCAATATCTAAATAATATTCCATTGTGTGAATCGGGCTGACCGTGTAACAAAGTGTTCCCTGAGCGTGCTTCTTATACTTTTTAACGAATTTTATCGAGGCTTCGACATTACGAACATCATTCAGCGCATCAAAAATACGAAAGATATCCATACCGCGCTCAGCTGTTTTTTCAATGAATGCTTCAAGTAAGTCGTCCGGGTAGTTATGATAGCCGACAATATTCTGACCTCGTAAGAGCATCTGTAATTTAGTCTTTTTAATTTCTTTACGAATTAAAGAGAGTCGTTCCCAAGGGTCTTCATTTAAGTAGCGCATCGCAACATCAAATGTCGCCCCACCCCACATCTCTAACGACCAATAGCCAACCGAATCTAATTTTTGTAGTATCGGTAACATCTCTTCGGTTTTCATTCTGGTCGCCCATAATGATTGGTGACCATCCCGAAGCGTTGTATCGGTTATATTAACTGGTTTTATCTTTTGTGCCATAATATGCCTCAAGTTTATTAATAATCTCTTCCATTTTTACGGCTCGTGAGCCCTTGATAAGTATTTTATCGGTATTCCTGATAATGTCAACCAATTTATTTCCTGCCTCAAGGGGGTCGGTATAAGTCAATATCATATCAAGAGTTTTTCCTACCTTTTTAGCTTCTTCGGCAATATATTTAGCTTGTTCGCCAACTGTAACTAATATATTGATGCCATCCGGTAGGTTTTTACCGAGATTTTTATGTAGTTCAGAACTTTTTTCGCCCAATTCGAGCATATCGCCAAGTATAACAACTTTACGACCTTTACTGGAAAAACCTACGAATGTTTCTAAAGACGCCATCATTGATTGGGGATTTGCGTTATATGCATCATTGATTATCTCAATACCATTAATATTCAGCTTTTCCATACGCATCATTGTCAGTTTAAATGATTCCAATGACGATACTATGTCGGTAAAATCAGCATCCATCGCCTGAGCAACACATGTTGCGGCTAATGCATTATAAATGTTATATATTCCTGGTATTGATAACTTGACCTGATATTTACTATTTAACAAAAACTCAGTGCCCTGTTCTTTTTTATTGATAATCTGGTTAGCGTATATTTCTGCTTTATTTTTTATACCAAATGTAATTTTCTGCTTAAAATTGAACTTCTCCCCGATATTCATAACCATTATGTCATCGCTGTTAAGAATAGCAATTCCATTACCTGAGATTGCTTCGAATAATTCTGATTTTTCTTGTGCTACTCCATCACGAGAATGCATAAATTCTAAATGGGTATCACCGATGTTAGTTATAACTCCTATTTCAGGTCG
>Ga0315274_10001315_pt1 | contig 38298 bp, 44 predicted proteins | sample YL17G02_20_MG_FD_203700 | JGI IMG/M metagenome (GOLD analysis project Ga0315274, IMG submission 203700) | Sediment microbial communities from Yellowstone Lake, YNP, Wyoming, USA - YL17G02_20 | ecosystem: Environmental > Aquatic > Freshwater > Lake > Sediment | place: USA: Wyoming | collected...
TTTGTCTACGGACTGAACGGCGTATCCTTCTGGACGATTCAAACGGTAGGCTTCGTCTTCGCGGGAGACATGATTCCGAAAGACAAGAGAGGAAGACTCCTCGGCAGATACAACACTGTTATGGCGCTCAGTTGGGGGCCAGCTGGAATTCTAATAGGCGGACCTTTCGCGGATCTGCAGGTTGGAAGACTCGGGCTGTCGCCTTTCACGGCTTACGTTAATGCGTTCTACGCCTCCTCGATCATAGTACTGATCGGCACGGTGCTTTTCGCCATCAAAATCGCGAGAGCAAAACCTCAATAACGAAGTCTTAAATCTAAGCCTCACAAAAATCAGCAACAGGAGCGCACACGAGAATGTTGGAGTTCAGGACAGTCAAAGTCGATGTTCCAGAAAACTGCAACGTGATCTTGGGGATGGCACACTTCATCAAAACGGTTGAAGACCTCTACGAAGCATTAATCAACGCCGTCCCAAACATCAAGTTCGGGATAGGCTTTTGCGAAAGTTCCGGACCGTGCCTTGTGAGACATGAAGGAAACGATGAGGAATTGAGGCAGCTCGCCGCCAAAAAGGCCTTCGAAATCAGCTGCGGACACAGCTTCATAATCTATTTGAAAAACGCTTACCCGATAAACGTGCTCGACAAAATCAAGAAAGTGCCCGAAATGTGCACGATTCACGCTGCCACGGCGAATCCTCTGGAAGTGATCGTGGCTGAAACCCAACAAGGACGAGGAATAGTTGGTGTAGTAGATGGATTCGCGAGCGAAGGCATCGAAACTCAAGAAGACATCAAGAAACGAAAAGAGTTCCTCAGAAAAATAGGTTACAAACTGAGTTGAAGATGCTGCAGGGTGAATTGCCCTGCCAAAGGCATCGTTCAAAAGAGGAGTGAAGAAAGCTTGTTATCTGTCCACAACTATTCGTTCTCGCAGTTCAAAGGGCATCTGTTCATTCATTTTTTGAGCCGCATAAGTTGCCAATTTCTTGAATTGTCGTTCAGTCAATACTTTTCGCGCTCTCGATAGAATCTCGAGGCATATTTCCTTAAAAACTAAGTCGGCGCATCCGTTTTTTGCGTCGTCAATCAATTCTTTGCATGCTTGAAAGATCTGTTCATTCATCCGCAAATTCACCCTGCAAACAACAGCTACCATTTGGTGAAATTAAACACTTATGAAAACACAAATAGAATTGGGAATTCATGTTTCGCACCATCAAAAAACCTGAGAAAACAATCTGTCATGTCGAAGATCGACTTTAGACACTGTCAAAAGTAAGTTAACCTTTTAAATACCGCGTCGCTTGAATATTCAATTAAAACGGAAGGATCAAACCATGAATGAAGTTCTAGCAACAATAAAGAACAGACGCAGCGTTGTAAGATTTGAGAGCACGAGCATTGACGACGACAAAGTTGAAGCTATCCTTGAAGCCGGAAGATGGGCGCCATCATGGATAAACAAACAACCATGGAACTTCACAGTCATCAAGAATCAGAAAACCAAAGAACAACTCAGCGACGCGGTTCCCACAGCCTTCGTGCAAGGACTGAAGGAATCACCGCTCTGCATTGCCGTCACCGTTGACGCGACTGAAGACCCGTTCCATTTTGTGGAAGACGGAGCAGCAGCTGCACAGAACATGGCTCTGGCAGCCCACAGCCTCGGACTGCACTCCTCATGGATCGGAGTCTATGACCTCAAGAATCAGAGGAACTCTGCCGAATCAAAAGTAAGACAGATCCTCGGAATTCCCAAAGACAACAGAGTAATAGCAATCCTGCCGATCGGACACGCGAAGCACGACCTGCCGAAAAAAGACAGAAAACCGCTCAAACAGATAGTGTACCGAGAAAAATTCGGAATGCAATAGAATACTCAACCTCATCTTTTCTTCTTTGTGTTTCTCTTTTCAAATCCTTTTGCCTTGCTGCAAAATCGCTATATAACACTGACAACCAGACACGTGCCAAGGGCGAGTGCCACATGGGTTACACTGCAGTCTGGAAAGTCTTGGAAGAAATGTTAGTCGAGCTGCGCAAGAAAGAGCTGCCAATCCCGCCCTCCATAATGGAAGACCTGAAAACTGCAAAGACGGTTATACGTATGCTCACAGAGGACAATCGTGCAGAAAACATCCAGAAAGTCGAACAATACCTGTTGAACGTTGAATCCTATCTGGTTTCTGAGGGACAGAAAAAGTTCGGCTTCGAATATGTTGATGGATGGCTAAAACGAATTGACAAAGCAAGCAGAGAGACCAGCGATAGGGAACAGGAGGAAATACGATTTATTCCCGGTTTACCACGACAGCTGAAGTGGATTCGAGTGGCTTCAACAAATGAACTGCCTGTGGAACAACTGAAGGCAATGGCTGAAAAAACGAATGCCACTTACAGACTTCAGAAAGATGGTTCAGTGTTGGTGTTTGGCGAAGAACAGAGCATCAAAGATTTTGTTAAAAAAATAACTTTGAAGCACAAGACGAAGCCTGGGAAATTGCGCAAAAGAGTACATAACGGTTAAAGCTTAATGATGTAGTAAATGCTTTTATAAAAAGTCACAGAACTCTCTGCAAGAGAGAAGTGGCACTTTCGGAGCATGAGGACGCAGGCTGAATGCCTTACATCAAGAAAATGGAACTCAAAGGTTTCAAATCGTTCGGACCTCAAGTGGTCAAGATAGTTCTAGACAAAGGCTTCACTGTAGTAACAGGGCCGAACGGAAGCGGCAAAACAAACGTGATTGACGCGTTTCTATTTTCGTTAGGTGAGTTAAGCACGCGGAGACTCCGTGCAGAAACAGCTGCCAAACTCATTTTTCACGGTTCCGAACAAGCTGGCTTAGAAAGGGCAAAAATGGCGAAAGTCATCATTCAATTTGATAACAACGATGGTCTCATGCCCGTGGACACGACGACCGTGACGATCTCACGGGAAGTCTACAGAAACGGACAAAGCATCTACAGACTCAACGGAAGAAGAATCTCCCGAGCCCACATCATGGAAATTCTTTCGATGGCCGGCATAAGCTCAACCAGTCAGAACATCATTCTGCAAGGCACAATCACTCGGCTAACGGATATCACCTCGATGGAGCGCAGAAGAATAATCGAAGATCTGATAGGAATAGGCCAATATGACGCTGAAAAAGCCGAAGCAGAAGAAAAACTGCGAGCAGCAGACATCTCCATTCGCACTGCGATGGGCAGAATCGATGAAGTGCAGAAGCGTCTTGATGATCTTGAAAGAGAACGCAACGAGTTGCTAAGAGCCAACTTCATACAGAACGAACTGAAGCAACTCGAAGCTATCAAAATCTCCCATGAGATGGCTGAAATCCAGAAAAAAGTGAAAGAAACAACGGCTCAGCTCGACAAGGTCAGCTCCAGAGTTGACAAACTAAGACAGATACGCGATGAATACAGATCAAAAAGAAGAGAAGTGGAAGGTGAATGGCGGAAGCTCAGCTCGGAAATAGTTGAAGAAGGCGGCTCTCAAGTACTGAAAGTACAAATAACAATCGGAGAACTCAGAGCAAAACTAACCGAACTGGCAACCAAGATAAGTTCTAACACAACAAGCCTAGAAGGACTTAAGAGAATCCGGGAAAACAACCTTGAACAGCACCAGACCATCCAGAAGGAAATCCGGGAAAACCGCCTGAAAATAAGACACTTCAAGAGTGACTACGACAGAATAGTGAACCAGATAAACGAGAAACAGTCTGAGCATGATGCACTCGCGCAAGAAGCAGCCCGACTGTGGAACGATCTTGGAGAAAATAGCAAGAAAATCCGTGAAATTGAACTCAAAATCGACAGCGACAACAAGAGACTACTGTTCTTGCGATCGGAATACGTGAAGAACCAAACAGCTATCCAGTCGCGAGAAAGAAGACTCAGAGACCTTGGCAGCCGCAAAGACAGGTTCGCTGGAACTCTGTCAGAACTTGACAAATCTTACCAAGAGCTTGAAAAAGTCCAGAAGGACCAGAAAATCCAACTCAAAGAGTTGGAACGCACCCTTGAGAGAAGAATTGCACAGAAGGAAGCCGTTGAAAGAGAAATAGTCGAAGCGGGCAAAATAGCGGACTCAGCACGCGAAGCAGTTGTGGAATTCGCCACTCAAAGAGAACTTGCAGAAACCGTGGCGTCTGAGGAAAAAGCTCTCAGAAGCATAGAAGAACTCGGCGAGTTAGGCGTTATCAAAGGCGTCTATGGTAGACTTCGAAACCTGGCCAAGATCGACAAAAGCTTCCAGAAAGCGATAGAAGCATCCTCCGTAGGATGGCTAGACGCTGTCGTCGTAAAGGATTTCGACTCGGCTTTCACCTGCACTGAAACACTCAGAAGAATGAAGCTTGGCAGAATCAAAATTATCCCTCTTGAAGGAGCAGCAACTGCAAAACCGTTGAAAATCCCTCAGAATGAAGGAGTACGCGGTTCTGCTGAAGCATTCATAAAAACTGAAAGGAACTTTGAACGGGCTGTTCGCTTTGTTTTCGGAGACACGTTGATAGTGACCGATGACAAGACTGCTTTCACATTGTCTGGGCAAGGCTACAGAACGGTCACGGTTGAAGGGGACCTTTACGAGGTCGGCGGTGCCTTTGAGAGTGGCTACTACCGAGCCCCAATCGACTTCTCAACGATAATACCGAGCGAAAAAGCCATAAAAAGCCTGGATGAAGCTGTCGGCGCTCTGCAACAGCACCTTTCTAGAAGAAACGAGGACATAACTACCCTTCAAGAAGAAACAGATCGAGCCCGCGTTGACATAGCACGTTTTACAGACGCTGTCACAACGTTGGATCGAGAAATTGACCGAGTGAGAAGAAGCAGCAGAAGAACAAAATCAAACGTCAAACGCGTGGATAGTTACATCTCTAAAATTTCAAAAGAAGTTGAGAGCGAAAAAGCTCAGATGTGGGTGCACAGAGCCGAAAGAAGCACGATCACGAAAGGGATTCGAAAACTCCAAAATGAACTTTCGGCCCTAAGAAAGAAAACAGATCCCGGTCACATCCAAGAGATGGAAGTGACCCGGGAAAAACTGTCCGAAATAATCATAACTCTCAGACAGAAGCTCGGCACCAGTCAGACCGAAATGTCAACGCTTCAATCGCAGTTTGACAATGTGCTACGAGTGGGCTATCAGAACTCGAAGATTCAGACTTCAAAAGTTGAAACACAGCTTCGAAGAGTCGAAAAAGAACTGCAAGATGCGCTTCAACAGAGAGAGACTCTGAAACAAGAATTGTCGCAACTCGAGAAGAGTCGAGTGGAACTTTCAAAAAGCGTTTTTTCAGCCAGAGAGGGAGCAAAGAAATTCACTGGTCAGATAGACGAAATAGACAAGGAACTTCGCAAACTAGACGCGGAGTATGAACAGGTTGACCGACTACACAACCAACTGCAACTGAACTCTCAGACATCGCTTCTGCAGTTGGAACAGTATCGAAACCAGCTCAAAATGTTCGGACATGAACAGCCATTGCCTGTAACACCCAGACAGGTTGAAGAAGCAGAAACGTCCATGAAGATGATGCAGCTCGAAATGGAAAGAATAGGTGCAGTGAACCAACTTGCATTGTCACATTACGCAGATCAGATTTCACGATACAGGGAACTTTCAATGAGAATGAACGAACTTGAGAAGGAGAAGCAAGCCATACTGCAGTTTATGGATAAAATCGAACAGAAAAAGCACAGAGTTTTCATGGACGCCTTCACGAAGATTGATCAGAAATTGAAAGGATACTTCGCGAAGCTGGCAGGAGGCGGCGTTGCCACTTTGACGCTTGAGAAAATTGACGAGCCGTTCGCAGGCGGCATAGACATGATCGTGCAATTCCCCAACAAACCCTCGATAGTCGTCAGTGGAGCCAGCGGAGGGGAGCGTTCAGTTTCAGCCGTAGCGTTTCTGTTCGCTTTGAAAGAGTTTACACCAGCAGCCTTCTATATACTTGACGAGATCGATGCTCATTTGGATGCACTTCACGTTTCAAGACTCGGCGACCTCCTTATAGAAGAGTCAGACAAAACACAGTACATCGTAATCACATTGAAGCCTGAAATGGTTAACAAAGCCCAAAGAGTCTACGGGGCCTACATGCGTAACGGCGTATCAAACATCATCTCAGCAAGACTCGTGGAGGCAACCAACTAATGTCATCCTCGACTATGAAGAAACCCTTTTACCTATTTCCACCATGGAACATACTGTTCGAGTTCCACAAACTCGAAAAACTAACGCCTTGGAACGTCAACATTGCATACCTGCTAACATCCTTTCTTGAAAACATGAACAAAACAGGCCAAGTAGATTTCAGAGCTTCAGGAGTGGCTCTTGATTCATCCGCGCTCATCTACCTTATGAAATCAAAGCTTCTTCTGAAACTCGAAGAACCTCCACCGCCGCCCAGACCTCCGATGGACTTCCTTCCCCCACCACTGTTTCTACCGTTGAGACACGAACTTACATCCACAACCATCAGAAACCTGCTGGAAGTGTTAGACGACGTACTGAAAGGCGAACAGCTTCTTCGTCCCATGAAGCCAGTGGAAGAAACGATCCTTCCAACCGCCTCAGATCTACTTCCGCAGATTGACATGTACCTCATGCAGATTGAGGTTCAAATGGAAAAACTGTTCACTTCATTGTCGGAGAGAGTTAAAGGTGCAGGTATCATCGAATTTTCAACGATTATCAAGGGCTATGGACGGCTCGAAGCGATTCGAACATTCATTCTCCTGCTTTTCCTTGCACAGGAAGGCAAAGTAAGTCTTTGGCAGAACGAAGAGACTGAAGAAATCTACGTAACAGTTGGTGATTTGAAACTTGGAGCAAACGGAGAAAGCGTCGCCTGACTCAAGTAGCGAAGATAAGGAAGAACAGACTCAGGACAAGCTCAGCGACTTGTCGCTAGTAGAAGGCGCGCTCTACGTTGCCGGACGCCCACTTGACCTCAATGAACTGTGCTCAGTTCTGAAAACTAGATCAAAAAACCGTGCGAGAAGAACTGTCGCGACGCTCATGCAGGACTACGCGAACAGAAAAACAGCGTTGGAAGTCTTGGAATTGAAGGGCGAAAGGTTTGTTCTTCAGCTGAAAGCCGATTTTACACCACTTGTCAGGAAATTAGTGAACAAGCCTTTGCTGTCGACCGGTCCGTTGAAGACTCTTTCATACATAGCCTACAGACAACCTATTTCACAGAAGAGAGTAATCGAGGTCAGGGGGCATCATGCCTACGGCCACGTAAAGATGCTTAAAGAGATGGGTTTGATTGGAAGCGAAAGGAGCGGACGATCCATGCTCCTCAGAACAACAGAGTACTTCGCGGACTACTTCGGTTTGAGTTTGGACACAACGTCAATGAAGAGAGAACTTAAACATGTTTTCGAAGAATTTCCCAAGAAAGACAATCCAGCGTCAAACAACGGATAGGCTTATATTTGGAAGAACGGTGATACTCAACACTCAAAATCTGACAACACGGGAGAACTAAAGAATGTCCGTATGGAACGGCGACATGCGCAAACAAAAACCATCAGGTGGAAAGAGGCACGGCTATCGAAAGAAAAGAAAGTACGAACAAGGCACGTTCCCAGCTGAAACCCTGATGGGAGAACAGAAGAAAAAGATGGTAAGAGGAAGAGGCGGAAACCTCAAAATCAAAATCCTAGCCGAGAAACAGGTGTGCGTTACTGACCCAAAAACTGGGAAAACCGAGAAAACTGAAGTGGTAAGAGTCGTCAAGAATCCTGCAAACATCGATTACAACCGTAGAGGGGTCATCACAAAAGGCGCTGTCGTGGAGACGCCGCTCGGTCAAGCGAGAGTAACATCTCGACCAGGGCAGCACGGAATTCTGAACGCCGTCAAAGTGAGTTCGGAAAAAAGCTAAACATTCTGCTTTGTTTGAGAAGCCGAACGAATTTTCAGAAGTTGCCTTCCAATCATTGTTATAGTCTGACTTTTTGATCTCTTCTTTTCAACAAGAAGCATTCCAGCTTTCACCCACGGCATCTTTGGATAACCGACGTCAGGAACCAGTTCGCAAGAAAGGCCGAGTTTTTCGACAGCTTCTTTTATCTCAGTGATCTTAGGAGAAGCAACTGAGACGCTCTTTGCAATTCGCCTTCCATCAATTCTGCTTCTTGAAGAATCGAAGTACGTTGGCCAAATGATTATCTTGTCCTGTTTTCGCATGTTGTTTCCTCCAAGCTATTTCTGAGCAAAGTACGCAACCAACTTGGTGTTTACCTGATCAATCCTCACGAAACCAAACCGCTCAAACTGTACTATGTCTTCGGGTTTGAGTCGTTTGCAGGCGTCCTCTGCAACTCCTTCAGTGACAGTTGCGTCAGGCATCACCACATTACAAGGAAAGTCATTTCCTACGGGTATCCAGTGAATCAGCTGAGATTTCGCTTTCCTCGCATCCTCATATGATTCACTCACGAAAACACCCTCGGCCGAGTACATATTTGCTTTCTCGATCTTAACGTTGAAGAGTTCCATAAGACGAAGCATTATTCCCACTTTGGATGCGTCCACGTCTTTTTTTGGAACCCATAGAAGAACGGAATCGCCGCCTTCGGGGAGTTGTATGCGATAGGTTCTGAATCCTCTTTCAGGATGATCTGGATGCAAGCCGAGCTTCACATCAAAGGATTTCGGAACCTTTCTCACTGTCAACTCGATGGGGTTTTGAACAAAGAAGTATCTGTCTGTCGACTGATCCAGTATCTTGCGGTTGTAAGCGTAAAGGTTCTCCCAACTCAGAATCACGTCAGATGTCTTCGGTCCAACGTCAACTATCATCTTCTTGATCGCATCAGGTTGTATTCCGCGCCTCTTCAACGCCGCAAAAGTCGCAAGCCGAGGGTCATCCCAACTCGTGTAGATTCCTTCCCGCATTCCCTGAACGATTTTTGATTTGCTCAGAGTCGCTCCTGTAATCTTTAGACGTCCATAGTGTATGGCTTCAGGATATTCCCAGCCGAGATGCTGATACATGTATTGTTGACGGACCTCGTTGGTCAGGTGTTCTTTACCTCGTATTATATGGGTTATACCCATGAGGTGATCGTCGACTCCGCAGGCAAGATTGTAGAGCGGCCAAGTTTTGTACTTGCTCCCGACTCTTGGATGAGGGAATTTTTCAGTGTCAATGACCCGAGCAGCAGGCCAGTCGCGAACAGCCGGATTCGGGTGATCCAGATCGGTCTTAACCCGAAGTACCGCCTCGCCTTCTTTGTACCCGCCTTCCAGCATTCGTTTCCAGCGGACAAAATTCTCTTCAACGGAAAGATCACGGCAGTCACACGGTTTCTGCTCCAGAATTCTCTCTCGAAAATCATCATGCTTACACGTGCAAACGTAAGCGTCGCCAGCCTTCAACAATTTCTCGGCATACTCGTAGTATATTGGGATTCTGTCACTCTGAACATACTCTTCATCCGGCTTACACCCAAGCCAAGCTAGATCTTTTCTGATCAGATCATAGAACTCCAAGGAAGGTCGCTTTAGCTTGGGATCGGTGTCTTCGAACCGCAGCAGAAAACTGCCCTTGTACATGTGTGCATATTCATAGCAGAGCACAATAGCCCTGGCTGATCCCAGATGCAATACACAGTCAGGGTTGGGCGCATAGCGCGTAACCACTTGGTGATATTTGTCTACGTTTGGTAAAGGAGGAAGATGTTTTTCTTCAGCTTTTTCCTTTACGAGTGTCTCGGGCCACTTCTGCTCAACAATGCGCTTTTGCTCATCAACAGAAAGACCGTTGACTTCCTTTACTATTTCATTAATCAAGGCAGATAATTCTTTGACTTTGTCTCTGTACTCTGGTTTTTCGCCCAGTATCTTTCCTACAACGGGACCTGTCTGCGCGTTGCCATCGTGCTTGACAGCATTGAGCAAGGCAGACTTGCGAATAAGTTCCTTTAGACTAGCGTCTTCTTTCGGGTTCAATATTACTACACTCTAGATTTTTCTCTCAATCAAGAAGTCTGCGAAGGCTTTTAGTTTTTCCTTCCCTGATGAATTCGGCAGAAGCTTCTCAACTTCATTCCAGCTTTCCTTAACCATCGCTCTTGCTACTTGCTTGGAATAGTCTATTGAGCCATATTTCTGCATGATGGCTATTGCCTCATCCTTAAGCGCCTGCTCAGAAGTGTGCATGTTGAGGATTGCGATCAACCGTTTCCTGTCCTCTGGCTTGGCCATCTTTACAGTGCGAATAACGGGCAAGCTACGTTTCCCTTCAGTAATGTCTTGTCCTCGTCCACCCTTTTTTTCGGCGAATTCTTCGCTAGTCAGGTCGAGTATATCATCTTGTATCTGGAAGGCAACGCCCACGCTCTCAGCGTAACGCCCAAGCTTCTCGACAAGTTTCTCCTTCGCGTCGGCGAGTATCCCCGCGATTTTAGCTGACATTCTTGCCAGAGTTCCTGTTTTGTAGGCACACATCTGCAGATAGTCTTCTTCGCTGATATTGTCAGCGTTTGCTAGACCTCTGTGCCACGCTATGTCGGTTGCTTGGCCAATGCTTAGGTTGATCATTTCTTGCGTATATGTTTCGTATATCTTGCTGACTGTTTGAGGTGACAGATTGCCTCTTTTTTCTATCAATGGAAGAAGCGGCAGATAATACATGGTGTTGCCTGCGTTTACGGCTATGTCCAAACCATAGATCTTGTAGGTGCAAGGTTTCCCTCGACGACATTCAGAGGCATCCTCAACGTCATCAACCATTAGGGTCCCGTTATGAACAACTTCAGGAATTATCGCAAAGTCAACGTAGTCTTCAGTTTTCCTACCCAATGCCTCGCAGACAAGGAGGAACAGAGTTGGCCGCCATCTCTTGCCGCCTCTATCGAGAAACTCCCATATGGGCTCCGCTACTGCCTTGTTCAAGGCTTCCAAGTTGTATGAAAACCTGGGTGGATTCAGCTTGAAGAGGAGAGCACTCTTGGAGAAGACGCGGGGAATGTATTTTTCAACGGCCTTGTTGATGATCGGGGCTTTCTCTTGAAGAATTCGTTCAATATTCAATATTGACACCCTACCTTTGCGCGTAGTTTTCGAGGTTGAAGCCTCTGACTCGCAGCCATTCCGAGGTTTTTCCCGTGATAACGATTGGGGTTCTCCGCAGCTGTCCAGCTGAACTTGCCCCGACGAGGAACATGACGTTTCTCAGTTCATCGAGCATCAATGAAAGCGTTCGGCAGGTTTCCTCCTTGCCTTTGATTGCTGACTGAAGAATGGGCTGGGAAAGACTTGCAAGGCTGGCACCCAAAGTCAGACCTTTCGCAACATCGACTCCGTTGCGTACTCCTCCCGAAGCGATTATCGGAATCTTCACCGATTGAGATACTTCAACTATACTCGCGGCAGTTGGGATTCCCCAGTCCCAAAACATCGCGCCCAACCCATTTCTGTAGCTGTTGTCACCTGTTTTCGCGCGGTAGTATTCGACTGCTGCAAAACTGGTTCCACCTACACCACTCACGTCAACGCCTTTCACACCAGCGTCTTCAAGCTTCTTTGCTTCCTCGAAGGAAATGCCAGCGCCCGTCTCCTTTGCTATGACAGGTTTGTCCAGTTTGTCGGCGATTTGGCTTAGGCGTTCAAGAACCCCTTGGAAATTGGTCTGTCCCTCTGGTTGTGCTGTTTCCTGCAGCGCGTTCAAGTGTATTGCCAAGGCGTCTGCTTCTATCATCTCCAAAGCTTTCTTTGCTTCCTTTAAGCCGTAACCGTTGGCCAATTGTATGCCACCTATGTTGGCGATGAGAAATGCGGTCGGTGCTTTCTTTCGAGTTATCGCGAAGGTCTTTTCAAGCCGCTTGTCATCGATTGCGGCACGCTGACTGCCCACGCCCATTCCTAATCCGAGTTCTTCTACTGCTTCAGCAATTGTTGCGTTGATCTTCTCGGCCTCGGGCGTTCCGCCAGTGATGGCGCCTGCAATGAGTGGCGCTGCAAATTTGTGTCCAAAAACCTTGGTTGATAGGTCAACGTCCTTTCTGTCAATTTCTGGCAAAGCCTTATGGATAAAGCTTAGATCTCCGAACCCGGAAGAGACGGTTCTTGATTGAACGTCACGGTTTAACGCGATTCGGATGTGATCCGCCTTACGCCTCGTCGTTTCTTCTGACAACAGTCTACTCCTTCTCTATGTTCGTTCCTTTGACAGACTCTCCTCGAAGAGCCTTGTAGACATGGCGAGGTTTCAGCGCGTTAACGACAGTCACTGAAATGCGCATCTCGACAGCAGGGACCAACTCAGCCATTTTGCCACCCATGCCTCCAGTGACATCGCGAGCGATCGTTTTCCCGAGCTTACTTTGAAGTTTCTTCAATTCCTCAAGTGTCAAATGCTCGAACAGTTTCGCGTTCTTTTCAACTTTCGGATCAGCATCGTACACTCCATCCTCGTCCACGCCTATCACTATGCGCCTAGCGTTGAATCGAAGGGCAAGCGCCGAAACAAGCTGGTCCCCGGACAGAATTGTGAAACCCAGTTTAGTGTCGAAAACAGTGTCGCCATAGAGGACGGGAGTGAAGTTCATTTTCAGCAGATTTCGAAGAGGTGTGTCTTCGAAATCTTTGATTCGTCCGTTTTCAGTGATTATACATGATGATGGTGTGATGCTCACAGACGGAACGTTGTGCCATATCAGTGAGTCCATGAAAAGTCCGTTGAGCACTGTCATGTAGTGATGAGTCTCGGAGAAACCGATCTTCTGTGACTCTTCCTTGTAACCGTACTTAAGCGCGTAACGTTCTGCTGCGGGATGTCCGAAGCTTCCGCCGCCGTGAACAACTATGAGGTTTTTGACTCCTGCCTCCTGTATCTCCTGCGTCAGCCTGTCTATTTCATGGGTTTTTGCGGCTAGTTCTCCGTTCTTATCAGTAATCACTGAACCGCCGACTTTCAATATCGTGGGTTTAGGTTCGCTCAATCTTTACACCTTCATCTGTTTTTCTGGCCATGAACGGTCTTCCTCCTGCTCTCATGATTGCGTCCTGCACGGTGCCAAGTTTTTCATCGTTTGCTAGGGCTATCATACATCCCCCTCCGCCTGCACCAGTTAGTTTTGCGCCCAGCGCGCCGGCTTTCCTGGCGGCGTTTATCAACCATTCAAGAGACTCATCAGAGACTCCTATTCCGTACAGCAATGCTTGGTTGATGTTCATCAATTCACCCAATGTGTCAAGATCGTTTTCCTTGAGCGCGTCTATGCCTCTCAGAACTATTTCCCGCGCCGCTTTCCTCAGAGGCTCCATTACCTGCGGATAATTGTCAGCTATTTTTCGAACTTTTTCAACTTGGATTCGTGTAAACCGTTCAACACCCGTATCTCCAATTACTAAGGGTATTTGTGCTTTCACTTCAAGAGGTTTGAAGCCCGTATCTGTCTGGAACAAGATTGAACCACCATATGTAGCTATGGCAGGATCCACTCCAGAAGGCGTCCCATGCACGGTCTTCTCGGCTTCTAAGGCGATTGCGAAAACGTCTTCTTTTGACATCTTCACTTTCAACAGAGCGCCAACGCCGGCCGTTACAGCCGCCACGACCGCGGCCGAAGATCCCAACCCCGCCGCGACGGGAACGGTCGAGTTGATTTCTACGTTCAATCCAACATTGGCACCGTATTTGGCCAATACTTTCTCAACAGCCAACCTGACCGGTTCAAACCTTGACCTAGCCTCTCGAGCGTCACCTTGCTCGACCTTGAACATACCGTCCTTGAAACAACCTTCCAACTTCAGGTTACTTGATTTCACGTGAAGACTCTTGTCGTCGTTGAAATCAACCGTCGCATAAGCTCTTCTGTCAATGGCCAAAACGATTGCCGGTTCCCCGTAAACGACAAAGTGCTCTCCGAAGAGGATTATTTTCGCGGGAGCTGAGGCAACGACCCCCATCAGACACCACTATTTCTTGAAACACACGGCGGCGTACCCCACCACGCCAGAGTAGTCGCCAATTACATCTCCACTGGTCTTATAGCATAATAATTTTGCCTCTTTAACACCCAACGACTTTGCCGCGGTGACTAGAGCCGCTATCGGCCCGTAACCGCACGCGGTTACGCGTTGTGACTCGATGATGGAATAGAAGCGAGCCTCATCCATCGCTCTAACGGCTTCAAGGGCCTTCAAGTCTTTGCTCTGAGCTTTTTCCTGAGGCTCGTAATGGGTCATATCTGAAGAAGCTATGATTATAGCATTCCTCTGAGCTGCGATCTTTGCAAGGGCCTCTCCAACTCCTCGCGCTGAGTTCAGGTCTTGCATCAGGAAGCAGATGGGAACAATCTTGAATCCTCCACCGTAAAGATACTGAAGAAAAGGAAGCTGAACTTCGATCGAGTGTTCGTAGCTGTGAGCAGCCTCATCAACATCAGCGATTTTTGATTCTTGCACAACCTGATTGGCCGCTTCACCATCTATTCCAACATCGCCTAGAGGTGTTCGCCAGACACCCTCGTTCATTACTGCCAGACCGCTGCCCAACCCAGTGTGGTTGGGTCCAAGAATAAACACCAGATCAGGTTTTCCATCAATGGCTAATTGATAATATGAATGTGCGGCGACGGGTCCAGAGAACATGTAGCCCGCGTGTGGACAAATGAGCCCCACGACGCTTCTTGGGCCGTTTTCAACCACTGTAGGAAGTTGCCCAGGTCCGAGCTTGTTGAGAAAACAGTTTCTTATCTGCCGTTTCAGCGATTCGGCGTTTCCCTCGTAGAAGGCTCCGGCTTGACAGGGATTTCGAACCCTAACCATTCGGTTAGGTTTCCTCCTCCTCCCTAGTGATCTTGGCCTCGAAATCGTCTATCGTTAGTTGCGGATCCTTGTCCGGAGCTAGTTCGCCTCGTTCTCGCAGTATTTGTCTTGCCAGTAGCCAGTATATGACAGCCAAGGCTCGACGGCCTTTGTTGTTGGTTGGAATAACGAGGTCAACACCGACGAACTCGTTGTCAGTGCTGCACAGTGCCACTACGGGTATGCCAACCGAAGACGCCTCCTTGACCGCTTGAAAATCGGCTCTAGGGTCGGAGACTATGAGCACTTCGGGTTCTATCCTGTTGGGATACAAAGGATTCGACAGCAATCCCGGTATGAATCGTCCAGCAACCGGGGTTGCTCCAGTGACCTGGCAGAATTTGGTAACTGGTTCCTGCGCGTAAAGCCTTGCCGCCGCAGCCGCTATTTTGGAGGGCTCGAATCTTGCCAAGAACTTGGCTGCAACACGTATTCTATCGTCAGTTTTCTTTACATCCAAAACGAAAAGCCCGTCAGGTCTCACACGGTATATGAATTGTTCCATATCGCCTGTTTTCATTCTCGTTCCTATGTGAATGCCCGCAGACAACAAAGTATCCTGTGGCAACAAGAGCTCCTCCACAGGAGGAACTTCTGCAGTTGCTTCCGCCTCCTCAGGCTTTTCTTCTTCCGCCTCTACCGGATGTACCTCTTCTTCCTGAATCTCGTCTTCTTTGCCTTCTTCCTCTACTTCCTCTTCGACTTCTTCAGTTTCTTCTGCTTCTTCCTCATCTTTGATTTCTTCGTCTTCCGACAACTTTCTTATCCTCCCTTAAGCATTTCAAGATCAGCCATTTTGGCTCTATCGCCCAAGAATTCTTCTATTCTAATCAATTCGTTGATCTTGGCTGTGCGGGTGCCCTCAACGACTCCAGTTTTGATTATGGGGCATTTGTAGGCCACGGCCAATTGAGCTATGTGCCAATCGCAAGTGTCACCCGAACGATGAGACATCACCGGAACGTAACCTTGTCTTTGAGCCATTTCGATGGTTTCCCACGCATCTGTAAGTGTGCCAATCTGGTTGACTTTTATTATGATGGCATTTCCCGCGTGTAATTTGACGCCGCGATTAAGTCTCTCACTGTTTGTCGTAAACAGGTCATCCCCGCAGATTAGGCAGTTCTTGACTTTCTTTGTGATTTCGGCAAAACTCTTGAAGTCTTCTTCATCGAATGGGTCTTCAGTATAAACAAGATGATATTTTTTGATCATGTCAACGACGTAATCCAACTGTTCGTCTGTGTCGCGTTTCCTTTTCTCCCTGCCATAATTATACTTCTTCTCTTTGGCGTTCCAGATTGACGATGATGCAAAATCGGCGCCCATGCCACAGATGAAACCCATTTGGTTGCTTACTTCTTCACAAGCTTTAGCCAACACTTCAAAGGCTTCTGCATTGTCCACATCGGCGATCCAAGCGCCCTCGTCACTTCGTCCCCCACCGAACAGCTTGTCCTTTTTGCTGAGTGTTTCTCCGATTTTTTTGTGAACCATAACGTTTGCCGTTGCGGCTTCTAGAAAGGATTCGGCGCCATACGGCAGAACCAGAAATTCTTGAATATCCGGGCTTTTCCCCTGCGCGTGCTGTCCTCCACTTATAGTGTTGCCTAGTGGATAGGGAAGTTCCCTGGCGACGTGTCCTCCAAGATGTTGGAAGAGGAGGAGACTGTTTGAGTTTGCAGCTGCTTCTGCGCTGGCCAAGGAGACCGCAAAGGCAGTGTTTCCGCCTATCGATCTGAAGTCTTTCGAGCCGTCGATTTCGTGCAGTGTTTTGTCGATCTCTTCTTGACTGTCTGCGTTTAGTCCTATTATTTCTGGGGCGACAAGCTCGTCGACTCTTTTTATCGCTTGCTCGACCCCGCCTTGTGGGTAATAAACGACTTCTGTCTTTCCGCGACTTTTCCCGGCAGGCGCTGCAACTCTTCCGAAACCTGAGGCAGTGATAACATCAACTTCTATGGTTTCTTCTCCGCGATTATTGAAAACCTTTCTGGCGATGACATCCTCGATCACTGCGGCCATCAGATTCTCCCTGCTCAATTTCAAAGGTTCCTAGCCTCTTTCCGTTTCTCAGCTTCTTCGTAGAAGCGAAGAACTTCATCCAAAATCTCCGCGTGAGAGAGAAGCATTCGTCTGCAGCAATAACGTTTCACACCCAGACTGTCGAGCACTTCGCCTGGATTTTCGCCAGCTTTGACTCGCTTGGTGAATTCTTCCCATTTGTCGCCGATCAGCTTGCCACAAGTAAAACATCTTACGGGTATGATCAAACCGTGTCAACCCTCTTTACCGGTAACTCTTCTGGACTCTTGACCGAGCACCGGAACCGCCGAACTTCTTAGACTCTTTTCTCCTTGAATCACCAGCGATCATCGTTCTGTCGTATTCAGCGAAAACCGTGCGCAAGTGAGTGCTCTTGGTCCATTTCAACACGGCATTCGCGATGGCCATACGTGCAGCTTCCGCCTGGCCCATGTAACCTCCGCCCGAGGTCTTTACATGCAAATCCAGTTGCTTCCAAACCTCATCACCGGCCTGCAGAAGCGGTTCCATTATCTTCGCACGCGCGATTTCAGGTTCGTAAATCTCCACAGGAACCATGTTAACGTAAACTCTTCCAATACCAGGTCTCACAACTGCTCTCGCAGTTGCTGTTTTCCTTTTTCCACTGACAACCAAAGTCTTCTTAGCAGGCATACCTATTCGCCCTCATTCCATCCTATCTCTCTTGAGAATTCACCAAGCGTGAAATATGAACACTTCAACTTCTTAGATTGAGCATCGGCCACTGCTTCCATCTTACTATTTTTCAACTCCTCGGGGACACCTATGAAAACTTTGAGATGTTTGTAAGCTAGCTTTCCCTTGGGCTGTTTAAACGGAAGCATTCCTCTAACGGTTCTTCTGACAACTCCGTCTGGTCTTCTTTGATGGAGTGGACCTTGACCTACGCCTCCAACTGCAAGGAATTCTTTGGCTTCGGTGACTTTGTTCCCCTTTCTCCCCGATATCACGGCTTTCTCGGCATTTACTATGACTATTTCCTCGCCTGTAAGCAAGCGTTTGGCAATTTTGCTTGCCATTCGGCCCAAGATAAGTCCGTCAGCATTCACAACAACTATCGGTTTCGATGGTGATTGCATGTTTTTCACCCAATTATCTTGACTTTTGATCCCTTAGGATCTTTTTTGACTAGGTCGTCAAGGGACAGGCACTTACCCTTTGCAGCTTCTATTTTGTCTCTAGCTTTCGCTGAAAAGGAAAAAGCTCCGACCGTCAGAGAATGGCCAATTTGACCCGTGCCCAAGACCTTGCCTGGAACCATAACCGTTTCGCTCTTGTGGGTGTACCTGTTCAAACGGCTTACGTTCACGGCAACGCTGTTCCTTCGTGGCTTAGACAGACGTTCAGCAACGTCTCGCCATATCCCAACATTATTCTCTCTGCTATGTTTCTTCAGGAGATTGACGACGTTTATGAGTTCAGGGTTTGTGGATTTAATCTTCCTCACTCTTTTTCACCTTGATTTGGCCTTCAAGCTCTTTCAGTTGTTTGTCCAGCATCGTCACGGCTTCGGTCACTATTCGTTCTGGCGAAAGTGCGCCCGTAGACTCGATGTTCAGTATGAAAGCATCTTCCTCTCCGGAGACTTCTATCGCACGTGGAGTTGGACAGGCTTCAGCACAATCTTGGCAAAGCGTGCAAGCCATGAGATCGCGAACTTCAATTTTGTTGCCAGATTTTACCAGAACCTTTCGAGGACACATCTCAACACATTTTCCGCAAACGTTGCACTTGTTGCTGATCATTATTTTGGGGAAGTATTTGTACGTGCACATGGAAACCGGCTGCCACTTGGCGTGATTTCGTCCCTTTCCAAGCCTCGCATAAGCTTCGAGTCTTATTCTCTGTTCTTTTGCCAACTTAACTATCGGTACCTTTTCGCTCACCGGCGTGACCGTTTGACTCTCCGATTTGAGATCGCCTGAATAGATAGTTCTGGATCCCTCTTTCGCCTCAACTTCGAGCGCAAGGGTCACTCTGCATAGGTTGCATCCAAATTCACTCTTGCACGAGCACTCTTCAGGCAGATTGTAACTGTCCAAGTCAGTCTTGAGCGGGAGTAGCCCAAGCCTGTGTGCAATGATCTCATCCTGCAGAATCGAGGAGTTCTCAAGCATCACAATCTCGTCTATGGCCATGCATGGAACTTCTGAGATCACTAACCGTCTCAGAGCGTTCATGTACGGAACGTCCACTCCTCGAATCAACAAGCGTAATTGCTCTTCGCTTTTCTCAAGCACTTTTATTTCCACTTGGTTGGACACCCCACGCTAACTAGTGTGCCGTTCAATAAGACATTGGTGCATTATTTCAATTTTTCTATCAGAAGAAGGAAGGCTTGAACCTTTTAGACTCTTCTTCCTCTTCTGCCGCCCGGCCTTCTTGTACCATCATGCGGGATAGGCGTGACTTCCTCTATGCGTTCGATACGGAAACCCGCTCTTGCTAAGGCCCTGATAGCGGCTTGCGCACCTGGACCAGGAGTTCTGGGTCCCGCGCCTCCCGGAGCTCTGACCCTGATGTGTATCGCAGTTATACCTTTGTCTCTTGCAATATCCGCGGCTAAAGATGCTGCGCGCATGGCTGCGTACGGCGAAGATTCCATTCTGGATGCTTTGACAACCATGCCTCCGGATGTTCTGGCAATGGTTTCTGCTCCAGAGATGTCGGTCATATGGATGATCGTATTGTTGTATGAACTGAAGATGTGAACAACTGCCCATTTCTCATTCTTCTTACTTGAACTCACTACTGTTCTCTCCCTGCTTCAGCACCGGGTTCTGATTGCGGCGCAACCGTGATAGTTTGTCGTAATGGATGATTAGGATTCGCAAGTGAACTCTGAGTCGTGTACTCAATCTGGCTCTCTTCGGGTTTGGTCACAATGTGACCTGGTGTTTTGACCCGCTGTCCTCCGATCGATACGTGCCCGTGGGTTATGAGTTGACGAGCCTGCTGGGCGGATTTCGACAATCCTTTGCGCAGTACGATTGCCTGAAGCCGACGTTCAAGGATGTCTTCAATCGTTAGGTCCAACACGTCATCTAAGACCGCTGTTTCAGGCAGAATGCCGAGCCGTTTCAATCTGGCTAGAAGTTCCTCTTCCATCTTCTTGCGTTCTTCAGGGTCCTTTCCGATAAGTGAGCGGGCAGTTCCTCTGAACGTTGACAGCATAGTTTCATGCCGCCATAGTTCATGCTTGTTCCTCAAACCGAATTGACCTATCAGTTTGAGTTCAGCCTGCATAATGTCAGTTCGCCAAGGGAATCTTGGAGTTTCATACTTCTTTCTCTGCTTCTTAATATCGCCCATTACTTTGTACTCTCCGCCGCTCCAGGCCTCTGCATCAGCGTCTTCTTCTTGACTCCCAAGGCTTTGCCTGCTCTGCCCGTGGTCTTAGTTCTCTGTCCACGAACCTTTAAACCATAAGCGTGTCTATATCCACGCCAAGACTTGATGATCTTCATCTGTTCAATATCCATCTTGTTTCTGAGAACAAGATCAGCACTGATAAAGTTCCCATCCTTACCTGTTTCAGCGTCCTTTCTTCTGTTAAAACACCAAGTTGGCAAACCATGTTTGGCAGGATCCTTGATGACCTCTTCAATTTTCTCCACGTCCGTTTCCGTGAGAAAGCCGGCCCGTTTGTTCGGGTTTATGTCTGCCTTTTTCAGCATCGCGTTTGCCAGACTCAGGCCTATCCCTTTGATCTTTGACAGCGCGTAGGACGTTTTCAACGTGCCGTCAACGTCAGTATCTATGATTCTGAGCCTGTACCGAAATTCTTCCGACATTCAGTGACATCCGTTATAGTCTGAAGCTAACTACGAAATAAACCGTAATATATTTGAATGTTATGGTCTGTTTCCCTCTAGAGGATTGGTCCGCTGACAATGCCCCTTCATATAGTGGCCCTAAAAACAAGTATGACGCGAGAAAACACTTGCGAAAACGTTTCAAATCGATGAGCCAGCCAACAGAACACGGCTGAACGCGTCACTTGAACCTCTTTGTGGTTCCTATCGTTCTTTCAGCTGTTGAAACTGAAAAGAGGAGGTCGTCGATTGTAGCCGTAAAAGTGGGGAATTTTCCGCTGAAGCTTATGAGTGTCACAACTTTAAATCCGTCTTTCGTTGTGCTTATTGACAGACCTTTTGGTGTCTTGAAGTTGTCAGGTGAGACTGCCTTGACAATGGCGTCGGCAATTTTCTCGTCATCATACTCCAGAACTACTTTAGCCTGCAATCTCTTCGCCCCTCAATCGTTTGCCGACGAGTTCATCCACTATTTTCAGGAATTGGGTAACATCTTCTATAGGAACTTGTGCGCCTGCGGCCACGTTGTGACCGCCGCCTTTTCCTTTGAATTTCTCGGCGGCTTCCTGCATTATCTCGCCCAAGTTCACGCCTCTACTTACAACGCTGTCCATGGTTCGTGCAGAGATCTTCGCTATTCCCTCTTCTTGAAGGTTGGAATAAGCTATCAGAGGTTTTTCCGGGTTCGGCAGGTTTGAGACCAGTATGGAGGATATGGCTCCGACCATTTTGTCGTTGATGAAGTCTTCGCCGAATACGACGTAGATGTTTTCGAATTCCTTCAGTCTTTCGGGTTTCTCCATCACCCAGCCTAAGTTCTTACTGAGCGTACGTCTGTAGTCTTCCAAGAGCCTGTTGGCAGCCTCAAGTGATGATGTTCTGTCGCCCATGCACACAGCGACGCCTAAACCTGCTTTGTCCATTCTTCCCGTCGCGTTCAGGAGCACCGCGAATTCACGGGCGTCTCGCAGGGGTGTCCAAGGTTCTTCGTGGTTCAGGATGTATACGCTTCCGATTAGGTTGGTCACTTCATAGTGTAAGCCTTTTGAAACCAAGTGGTCTGCCAGCTTTGAGCACAATCGCTTCTTCTCGTCTTCTGTCAAGTCTCTGAGAGCTCGCCATTTGTCGCCGTTCATGGGTTCGATGTCCAGACTCTTGAGGAAGGCGAGGCTGTTGTTTTCGTCTCCGCTTATGCCTGGGATGAACGGGGTTGTCGTGGATGCCAAAGCTTTCAGGATCGGGCGCGTTTCTCTACCGAAGAATATGAGGTCTTTCTCAACCGCCATGAACCCTGAGCCCACGGCGTCTTCGACGATTTTCTGATTCAACCCTTTGAGCGTGCGTTGATCATACTTGTCCTGCATGTCTCCGAGAGCCCCGACTATTGCGACCGGGGACAGGTCAACATTGGTCTTGTCTAGTGCTTTTGCCACGAAATAGGCGACGCCTGAACCGCTTATGTCCCTTGCGCCGTCAATACCGTGCAGGTGAGGGTTAACTTGTACAAAATTCTCTGATTCTTTGCCCACGACCTGATGGTGATCTAGAATAACGATCTTGAAGTCTGAGAGTTTTTCATTCAACAAGTCAACATAACCGCTTCCCAGATCGGTGAAAATGATTAGCTGAGGCTTGTCTGAAAGGATTTCACCGACGATTTTATCCTCGATCCATTGAGTAATCCGGATTCGAAAACGGGCGTCCTGCCTGAATAGGGCTTTGCCAATTATTCCGGCTGCGGCTACTCCGTCAGCGTCCAAGTGTGAGAAAACGTGGATCAGTCCGTCCTGTTTTACTGTTTCCAGTATAGTTGCTGCGGCCTTTTCAGCCGAGTTGAAGAATCCTTTGGACGGTTCATCGGAAGCTGATGCCATGGCGATCATCCTAGCCTACTTGAATGAAGTTATTTAAGGATTTAAGGTGGAGCATTCTACTGCTTGTGGAAGGACACAGAATGAGGAAAATTAGGACTGGAGGAGAATCTAGGTTATCGAAGCGATCTTGGGTTCGTACTTCCAGCTTGCTGACACGATACCTTCTTTCTTGTAGAACCTTGAAAGTTTGTGTATCTTCGCTTCAATAAGCTGGAGTGCCCGACGGTTGTACAGGTCGGTTCGATTTTTCTCAAGGTGAAGCGCAAGACTTTCAGCTTTCTTGAGCAAGCTTGCAAGATCCTCGGGGAAGGCAGGAGCCAATTTATTCTCCTTCATGATTTTTAGAATCCGTTTGCCAGTTATCGGCTTTGATAATGGAACCGAGTACTGATCTCTGAGTATGGTACCAATTCGGCTGGCTGAGTTGCCTTCTTTTGCGAGTTTGACTATGAGAGCTTCGACTTCTTCAGACTGATACTTGCACCAGCTTGGAGCACGTTTGCTCACGGGTCTTGTTTCGTGTGATTTTCCCTTTTCCTGTTTTGGCATGATATATCCCTAGATTAGTCTCTATGAGCGAAGGTACACGCATATTTAAAAATATTGATGGATTTCTCTAGTTATATGTCACTTTCTTTTCCTAAACAGCTTCTTTTTATCCATGTCGGTAACGAAGTCAAATCCATCTTATATCACCGCGCACGGATTTGCTTCTGGGGACAAGCTTATTATGCAAACCTTTAGAGAGTCTGTCGTGATCCGCTAGATACGGGCTGCAAGTAGGAGGCCGCTCAGTTCGACATATCATTTGATCCTGTTGCAGAAATCTATGACAAAACCAGAAGTTTGCCTAGCGAAGTAATGAAGAGACTAATTGACGCATGGGTTCTCGAACTCAAACCGTACATAAAAATCCTGGAGATAGGTGTCGGAACAGGAAGGTTTGCTCAACCCCTGCAGAACGCAGGCTTCGAGATCGTCGGAATTGACATCAGCAGAAAGATGGCCGCCAAAGCGAAGGAAAAGGACGTAGAACAGTTGCTTCTTGTAGACGCTCGCCTCCTCCCCTTCAAAACAATGACCTTTGATGCAACGATCAGCGTACACGTTCTCCATCTGATAGCCGAATGGAAAAAGACTCTGCAAGAAATCTGTCGAGTAACTCGGTATGCCATGTTTTCTCTTGGCTACGGACAAAAAGATCCTGTCCGAGAAGCCTATGGTAACCGGTTGAAAGAATACGGATACGAACGCCACCGTCCAGGTAAGTCAGAACAGCAATTGAGCGAATTGTTCTGTCCTGCTAAATCTTTGTTCGTGACTTCCTATGATGTATATGCAGACGGTAGCTTGACCAATTTGAAAGAGCGGACTTCTTCAAGTCAATGGACAATACCCGAAGAGGTAAACTCCAAGGTAGTCGATGAGCTCAAAAGAGAATTTGCTGGAAAGGTTTCCAGACAAGACCTTTATCTTCTGAAGTGGGACATGAAATCTTTGAAAACCTACTGCCATGACCTGCAACATTCTGAGAACCAGATTCTGCCTGTGGATAAGAAACGTGTGCTTGATTAAGTGTCAAACCTTGTTACTAGTGATCCTGTAGTAAGTGAGGGCTTCCTTAGCCAAATCCTTGGTAGAGCCTCTGAACAGCAACGAATAAGGAGTCGTGCAACCTGCAAGACAAGGCGCACAGTATTTTCTAGTCTCCAAGACTTGTTGAAAGCGACTTGTGTTAGACAGTTCTGTTATAGATGAAGTGACAAGTGACCCCACTTTCCAATCAGGCGAGTCTGGTCCGATCGGGCAGATACGCAGATCGCCGACAGGAGACACTCCCATGTACAGGCGACCGGCATCGCAGATGTGCGGCATCTCGCCTTTCACGAATTTTGGAATAAACTCAATCACCTTCTCTGAAGGACCTAAAAGTGGATTGATTGCCTTTTCCTTCAAAACATTCAGAACAAACTCGTCAACCTTGTCACGAGGAATAGAGTATGCTGAGATGAAATCGTCTTCCCCTGCAACAGGGAAAGCCGTGACGAGCACACCAAGACTCTTGATCCAATTGCAGAACGGAACGAATTCCCTGTAATTCACGTTGTTCAGAACAAAGTTGACACCGACTTTGCAATCACCCTTCACGGCGAGCAGATTCTTCAGTCCTGCCATAGCTTCTCTGAAAGTTCCTCTTTCTCCTCGAATCTTGTCATGCGTTTTCTCAAATCCATCCAAAGAAACAAAAACCGTGTCAAACACGCTCGATATGGATCTGGCTCTTCTGGGAGTCAGCAGAGTCCCATTTGTGTTTACACCGACGATAATTCCTTTACGCTTAGCACTCGCGGCTATTTCCTCCAAATCCTTTCTGATCAGCGGCTCACCACCTGTGATGCCCAAGATGCTGATTCCGTGAGAAGCGATCTCAGAAACGACTTTCTTCGCCTGTTCGGTGTCCAACTCCTTGGGAGCTCTTATCTTCCATGCGTCGCAGAACATGCATTTTCGGTTGCATCGGAGAGTGATCTGATAGCTCATGAAGAAAGGCTTTGGACAGCCAATCTTGTATCTCACCAGACCACTTGCCATCTTGAGAGCAGGCACAATCCTATTCATACTTTTTCACACCTGCCCACATCGCTTGAGAGACCAACATATACAAATCTTCGGTATACATTGGGCAGAAGTTACACTTAATTCCTGTTTCCTTGACCATCATGTCTCCGATTGTTGACTGCCGATTTCGCATTAGTCAATAATGCAAGAATTATCTACGAGTATCCCTATGGTAGTCTTGAGGAAACTTGCATGGTCGATTCAGCAGAACTTTTCGAGGCGATCTCACACCCCACGCGGATCAAGATCTTGAAAATTCTCGAAAAGCAGCCGGCAAGCTTTGCCTTCCTAAAGAGACAACTGAATATCGAAAGTAGCGGCAACCTCGATTACCACCTCAAGAAGCTGACTCAACTCATAGCAGTTCGCGAAGATGGATTATACGGTCTTACGGACGCAGGGAAAGAAGCTTTGCTGTCTATCGAGACAATAGAGCTATGGACCGAAATGGAACGACGCAAGATCAAAACACACGGAAAACTCCCTTGGGAAGCTTCTCTCCTCGTGCTGTTAGAGTTAGGTACAGCCACAGCGGCGATCCTTTGGTTTTTCTCAACCTTTTCTACAGCAATTTTCCCGATAGTTGACTATTTTGCCGGATCCTTGATCTCAGCAATCATCGCCTTCCTCGGTTTTGCCTCGGTTTTCGGGATCCTTGCTGGCAAGCAATGGAGCTGGAAGACAATCATAGCCAAGTCGGCTCTGATGATGTTGTCGAGCCTCATTCCCCTTGTTTATCTATCAACTCTCCTCGAAACAACGCAAGCCGAGTCACAGCTCACTCGGTTCTATCCTACGGGAGTCCTTTACGCAATATTGGTCGTTGTGGAGACCATCGTTATGCTTGTAGTCTTTGCTAACCCTGTGAAAGATTATCTCGGTGCAAAACCCGTTACCCGTCTATCTCGTCGTGCCCTTCTTGGCGGAGCCATAAGCATAGTCAGCGGAATCTTGACAACTGTGAGCCTAAGCATAAACACGTTCCATGTTGGACTTTCCAATGTTGGCCCATTAGATCCTCTGACCACCATAATCTTTGCAAGCTGGTTGGCAGTGGGAACCGGTGGCGCGTTAATTCTGTTAAGAAGCTACACGTTAGGCGCTCTGATGAGCATAATCTTCGGCCTTTTCCCATACCCTGCCTACTACGCAGTCGTGACAATGATGGAGAAGATCTATTTTCCCATCGCGGTCACAATATCAGTCTTCTCGGGACTCTTGCCCATTATCGGAGGAATACTTGCGCTAGTCAGCATGAGAAAAATCCGAGACTAGACGCTGGGTAGATTTCGATCAATCTTAAAACAGGTGTGGCGCTTGTATCTAACGCCTTTTAATCTATTGATTATCCAGCAGTATGCTCAACGAGGGCGTTTTCTTTGAGTCGCTTCGAGCGCTGGTTTGTGATAGTGCGGAACATCGTATTCGAACAGTAGCTCTTTCCTCATTGATATCTCCCTCATTCTAAAGGAGGAATCATTGCTGAAAGCTCTTTCCAACATAGACAATATAGACTATATAGATCAGTTGTCGACAACATCATGGGAAAATGGTAAGAGAATTAGCTGGTGTACCATTTTGCGAAGTTTCGGAACGCTCTTGCGCGGTGCGAATACCCGTTCTTTTCGGGTATACTCATCTCAGCGAACGTCCGATGACTGCCAGAGGGCTTGAAAATGGGGTCGAAACCAAAACCAGACTTGTTATCGCTATTTTTCTCCTCAGCCGTTATCTCTCCATTAATCCGACCAAGAAAACATATTGACGTTTTCGTGCGCGCAGAAAGATAAGCGACCGCAGAATCAAAGTGGGCTTTTCTATTCTTGATCCCCTGCATGAGCTTCAACACTCCTTCATTGCCGATCGTTTTGTACGTGTAAGCTGCATACGGTCCAGGAAAGCCGTTTAGCGCATCAATGAACAATCCTGCATCTTCAACGATTATCGGAAGATGACTTCTCTTGAAAGCATCCTCTACGCTTGCTTTCGCAATTTCTTCGAGATTTTCACTCTGTATCTCCAAAGATTTGACTCTTAACATGCCGACAGCGATGTTGTATTCTGAAAGAACCCTTCGCGCTTCATTGAACTTGTTAACGTTGTTTGTAGCGAAGAATATTACTCGGCCCTTAGGCTGAAACTTGCGGTCTTCTCTCTGCGACATAACGTCCTCTCCTTTCTATTTCCTTGATTTTCCCTAAAATGTTTTGCAGTTCTTTCGAACTCAAGAGGCTACCGTAACCATCGATGACTGATTTGTAACAGCTTTCGGCAAACTGGTAGTGAGTGCTTTCGAGAGCTCTTTTCATAAGGTGAAGATCCACTCCTCTTGCTTCCAGCTCCTCACTCTTTTCGCCAAGTCCGAAATCCACGAAGAAAACCTTGCCACGTGCGTTCATGATCATGTTTGACGTGGTTAGGTCGCCGTGAATAACGCCTTTCTTGTGAAGCTTCGCGATCAATTGACCTATCCCGAAGCACAAGTTCCGCCTCTCAATCTCACTGAGGTCCTTAAGCAGGAGTTTGATCTGTTTCCCTTCAATGAACTCCATTATGATCGTTGTGTTTTTCACGTCGATCAGGAAGATCTTTGGAGTTGGGACGCCAGCTTCTTTGGCTTCATGCATCAACTGAGACTCGTGTACGGTTCTGTAAATTCGAATCTGTTCATCTAGCTTGACGTGTCTATACTCCTTGGGCAAACGTTTCTTCAAGACTACTCTCCGGCCATGCCAGTCTGCTAGGTAGAGGTTGGCTTCGGCGCCTTTCCTGATCAGCAAAGGCGAGTTTACTTCATCCACGGGATCTCAACCTCTTCGACGCGCCATCTGAGTTTGACGAAACTCTTCTCGACTGGCGTGACAGTACCATTAGTATAGGCCAATGCTCCGGTCCAAGCGATCATAGCTCCGTTGTCTATTGCAAACTGCGTCTGCACGGCATCGAACCGTGCGTCATGCTCCTCGGCGACAGCCTTGATCATAGACTGAAGCTTTCTGTTAGCGGCAACGCCGCCGGTAAGTAGAAGTTCTTTTTTTTCGGTGTGGGCAAGGGCTCTTTCTGTGACTTCGGTAACCATTGAAAAAGCTGTTTCTTGGAGGCTGTAGCACAAATCCTCAAGCTTGTAGTGGCCTTTTTTCAGCAGGGCTGTAATTGCTGTGAGTAGACCGCTCAGTGACAGGTCCATGCCTTTTACCGTGTAAGGAAGTGGAATCAGTTTCTTTCCATCTCGGGCGAGTTTTTCAATCACTGCTCCAAACGGCAGGCCAGGCTTTTGGTGTAGTCCAGCTTCACGGGCGAAGACGTCCAAGCAGTTGCCGAGCGCGATGTCTAGTGTTTCACCAAAGACTCTGTAATGTCCTGCTTCAAAGGCTACAACCATGGTGTTGCCGCCCGAGACATAAAGCGTAACAGGGTTTGTGGCACCCGTCCATAACTTGCCGATCTCAATGTGTGCGATACAATGATTGACTCCGACAAGCGGAATTTCAAGGTACGAGGCTAAAGCCCGCGCGACCGTTGCTCCTGTCCGCAAGCAGGGGCCTAATCCGGGACCTTGAGAGAAAGAGATTATCGATAGGTCTTTGGGTTTTTTGCCTGATTGCGTGAAAGCTTCTTCTAGCACTTTGGCGGCAACTTCAGAATGATGCCTAGCTGCTTCCCTCGGGTGTATGCCGCCTTCAGGCGGCACATAAGCATCAATCACGTTGGCCAATATCTTGCCGTCGAAGGTTGTTATGCCAACGCTGAAGTCATCTGCTGTTGATTCTATTCCCAAACAGCAGCCTTTCAAGGTCTTGTCTTTCATTTTGTTCAGCTTTCAACATGGTTTTTGCAGGCTTTAAACATACACCTTTTTATTTTGAGGCTGCGCAGTATTCGTTGGAAGAACACGGAACTAGAGAAGATGCCTAAACGGAACGATTTGGAACAAAGAGCTTTGCAGTTCATCATGAACACCGGCTTTGAAGGAGTGCTTCAATCTGACCTCTGGCATGAACTTGACGCCAGCAGCCGCGAAGGCTCCAGAATAGCCTTGAAATTGGAGAATAAAGGACTTATCCGAAGAGAAAAAGAACTGAGGGAAGGAAGATGGACGTATCGGCTGTTTCCGAAGCGGTTGCCCGCATCGATAGATTCTATCTCCGATTGCCCCTGTTTGATGTGCCCCGACAACCCAAGGTGCGACCCATCAACAGCCACTTCACCCCAGAACTGTGAAAGATTGACCGATTGGCTACATTTGATCACTAGCAATCAGTCTGGCGTTGTTGGGGACAGCTAGTCTTGCCTAAGAATGCGTGGATTCAGGACAGAAAGAGAGACTACTATTACAAGAAGGCAAAACAGGAAAAGTATCGCTCAAGAGCATCCTACAAGCTTTTCCAAGCGATCAAAAAGTATGGGTTCATAGAACATGGTGACGTTGTCGTGGACCTGGGAGCTGCTCCTGGCGGATGGATCCAAGCCGCGAGAAAGACCGTTGGAAACAAGGGATTCGTACTGGGAGTGGACCTCAAACCGATCGAGCCTTTTACTCAGTCTTACGTAAGAACGATAATATGCGATATTACAGACAGAGAAGCTCTGAAACAGATCCTTGAAATGTTGCCGAGGAAGGCTGACGCCGTTATCTCCGATGCTGCGCCGAACATCTCGGGAATATGGGAAGTTGATCACGCACGGCAAATGGAATTGTCCCAGCAAGCATTGGAAATCGCAAAGGAGATCCTGAAACCCTCAGGCAGTTTTTTCGTGAAGGTTTTTCAGGGAGACATGCTCAGCGATTTCATACAGAAAGTGAAGCAGAACTTCGTGAACGTAGTCCTTGTCAAACCTGAAGCCAGCAGGGCCAAGAGCGCGGAGATATTCATTCTGGGAAGAAGCCTGAAGAACCAGTAGGTCAGGCATCAGACATAAATTCTTACAGCGATCTTAGTCCAAGCAAGGTGAAAGATTGAGGATAATCTCTGCAGATTCTTCTGCGGCAATTCTCAACGAAAAGTTTGAACCATTGTTGATTGTGGCAGCAGCGTCAGTGCTTACTGTTCCACCCTATCGAGAGGCCGCTGCGTTTCTGGCAGAACCGATCTTTGTCGATGTACAAAAAGGACACGATGTCATAGTGCATGAGGCAGAACTTTGCAGAGACCTACTTGCCAAAACAAAAGCTGAGGTTGTCCATCTTGACATGTCTCTAGGATCGATTCCACTCGAACAACTTAGCCCGATCCAGTTCACAAACATGAACCTCTCGGCAAAAGCCAAACGCCATCTACTGAGCGTCTTGCCACGCCTGAGAAAAATAGGCAACGAGATGACACAAAAGTACGGAGTCGAGATTCTGGCAATCGGCAAAGAAAGCATACCAGTCAGGATTGCTGAGCTAACATCAGGTGCACACGCAATACTTTATGCCTGTAAGAAAGCTGTGGAAGAGAAACAAACCATCACGCTGGGATTGCCTTCAAGATGTCAGCCGCGACCCACGGAAAACGGCATCTATCTATACTCACTGATGGCGGCAGAACATGATGTCGGAGGATTTGCTGAAGACACGGAAAAGGTTCTGAAAAAGGTTAATCTTGCCGAATTCTTAAATCCTATTGCGAGAGGTTTTCGAGCCTTGAAAATAAGTCCGAAGGGGGCTACTTGATTGGCTCTTGGTTTTTGGAAGAAAGCCTCATCTCGAAGACAGCGAATCATAACGATCATAATATTGTTCCTCATTGGAATAATCGTAACCAGCATTGGGACACTGTCGCCTATGTCCAAACAGGAGGCCGATCAAATCAACAGACAGATTAGCGATCTTCGGGACAACATCAGCGTCCAATATATCTTTGGAAACAATCTTCTCATATGCCTAATAATGTTCATACCAGTAGTAGGACCGATCTTTGGGTTTTATGCCCTCTATAACACGGGAGCGGCCATTGAGGCCCAGATAATAGCCTCATCAACTACAGGCATATCTCCGCTTCTAGTATTCTTCGTGCTCTTTCTGTTTCCCTTTACTTGGCTGGAGTTCATCTCGTACTCCACTGCATTCGCAGAAAGCTTATGGTTGATAAGACGCTCCATGCGAGGACTGGTTAGAAAGGAAATCAAAAACGCCGCCGTTCTGATTGCGATAGTGACAATACTGCTGCTCATCGGTGCAATCATTGAAACAGTATTGATTCAAGCTTTGATCTAGCATTCAACCTTTCTTTTTGATATCAATTTTAAGGTTCATGTTGAGAGCTCTTGAGCTCTGAGTCAATTCACCCAGGCTTACGAGGTCAACCCCAGTGGAAGCAAATTCCATGACGTTCTTTGCCGTGATCCCGCCGCTGGCTTCCAGCAGCACCTTGCCGTAACACTTCTCTTTCTTCATCAACTCAATCGCTTTTCGAATTCGTTGCGGAGAGAAATTGTCCAACATAACGATATCTGCACCAGCCTTCACTGCAAGCAGAACGTCGTCAACCCGTGTCACCTCAACCTCGATTTTCTTGCTAAGAGACGCGTTTTCCTTAGCTTTTCTGACAGCTTGCTCGACAGCGCCCGCAATCGCTAAGTGATTGTCCTTTATCAAAATCATATCGTCCAAATGTAGTCTATGCGTGTCTCCGCCGCCTATCCGTACCGCTTTCTTGTCAAAGTAAATGAGACCAGGAGCAGTCTTTCGCGTGCACGCGACTCGAACCTTGATTCGGGCTTTTCGAAGTTCATTCACCAAGTTTCTAGTTGCACTCGCTATTCCGCTCATGCGCGCGAGGAGATTGAGCACCGTCCTCTCGGCTGTCAGAATCGTGCGAGCGTCTCCATGCATCTTGAGCACCGTCTGTTTTGGTTTCACTTTTGTTCCATCATAAAGTGAAGCCTCAACCTCAATCCCCAGACTTCGAAGCAAGATCTGTGCTTCTTCGACTCCGGCAACGACTCCCGTTTCCTTTGCAATCACAGATGCTTCTACGTTCATGTCAACCGGAATCAGCAGCGACGTGGTCACGTCTCCTTCTCCAGCGTCTTCAGCCAGAATTCTGAGCAGCTTCTCTTCCACAATCTTGCGAGGCAGGAACATGGTCTAAATTCTTTATTGTTGAGCTTAAAACACTTGTTCCGCTTGCCTATTTTTCGGCAGCTGTTATGATCTCTTTCACGGCGTTTTCGAGACCATCATGTTTGAGGGCTTCTAGCTGGACTTCCTTGGCTCTCTCAACCATTTCCTTCTCGAGCGATTCTCGAATCTTGTCGAGCATTCTTTGTTTGCTGAGACGTTCCTGCAAGACGATTTTTGCGACGCCGATGTTTTCTGCTTGTTTGGCGTTACTTATCTGTTCAGTGTGTCCCGGGGTCGGTATCAGAACCATGGGTTTGCCGTAGCACATGCACTGAGTTATCGTTCCGTGTCCAGCTCGGCCTATGGCCACATCGCATGCTTTGAGAAACTCGAAACGATTGGGAAGCCACTTATAGATCGTGAGGTTCCCGTGACGCATCGGTGTGTTGTCGGCGTTCGGATAGCCAAAGGACATTATGATTTCGTATTCTTCTGGAAAATCCAAGAGTATCTTCCTCAGGACTCCTGTCACAAAAGCCTTCTCAGACGTTGGACCGCTCAAAGGTGCAAAAATTATCGGCTTGTCTGCGGGAAGTTTCAACTGTTCACGAAGTTCTTCTTTAGTCGGCAGTTCGTTCGGACGCTTGGGAACTATCGGACCTATGAACTTCACGTTCTTACTATAGGATTTCGGAATAGTCAAATTCCCAATCGAAATCGTGTAAGGCTGTGGAAAATCAGGTATGAGAAGAGCCTTTACGCTGGTCCAGATCTTGCCGATAAGGGTCAACGTGACTATGTCCGCAAACCTGGCTAGATGGAGCAAGTGTGTTTTCCTTGGGATTATGGCTTGAAATTGATTGAGTATGCAGACTCTAGGAATCCCCAGAAGATCTGCCGCCAACAGCGAAGATGCCCGAGAGTCAGAAACAACTACATCAGGCCTAAAACCCTCAATGCTTCGAATCTCTGCATTGATCTGATTCAGTAACATGAATGAAGCCAAAAATGGCCCCGGGTTAATGGCTGTCTTCCTGAAATCGATGCTGCCATCTGGCTTGACTTGAGCACCGATTGGAGGAGCCTTGATCAGCGGAAAATTCTCCTGCCGAACATAGTTTATTCCGTCCGTGTAAGTTGAGAATACTAGTTTTGCTCCGCTTTCTTGAAGTTTCCTTGCTATGGGTGCAACTCTTCCCACATGTCCCAAACCGATTCCACAAGGAGCAAAATAGACCCTCATCAGACTATTTCCCGCCAGCTAATCGAGTCCGTCTGGTTCAAGGATTGTTTCTCAGAAATTAACGATACTGAAACGTTGGAAACAAAGGATGTCAATGCGTGCCACTATGCGAAGGAAAAACGCCGTGCACTTCTTAACTTTTTTGGAACTCAAAACGAACGTGTGGCAAAAACTCTTAAACTCGCGACGCTGAGTTACGTACTGAAAAAAGAGGATGAATATGTCGAAGCCTGAAAAAGCTGTAACGAAAGATATGCTGATGGGCATGACTGTAATAGATGCTGAAGGACGCTCAATTGGATCCGTCAAAGACGTTGCTTTCGTCGTTGGTAAGATGGGCCTTTCGCTTTTCGTAGAAGGGAAAAAGGGTGAGAGTCGAAACGTATCCTGGGAAGAAGTGCAGGCAATAGGAGACTACGTTGTTCTGAAACCTGCGCAGGCACAGATGCAAACACAGCAGCCACAAGCAGCAGCACGAACCTGCCCCACGTGCGGCAGTCCACTGAGATACATTGAGCAGTACCAAAGATGGTGGTGCGACAAAGACAGAAAGTACGTCTAGGACGTATCTTTCCTCCCCACACTTTTCTTTCAAAAACAACGCATGCTTGAAAACAACTTCATTATTGCGCGTGGGATTTTTCTTTTCTCATATCCATTATCGCAACATCGCCCTTAGGAGCGAGTTCTTCTGCAATGATGGAACTGAATTTGTACACTCTGGTGCCTTTCACAAGCCAAGAATCTGGTGACAAACCGGCTTTAACGCAGCATTGGCATAGAAAAGTCTCTTCGTCCCATTTCCACTCAACCGGCACTTGAGGCAACAGCAAACCCCTGCAGAAACCATTTTCAACGATCAAACCGTCCTGACCAACTTTGACTTTGCCGATGTATTCCTTTGGATTTTTCACCTTCACTTCCTCTGGCGGGGTCAAGACACTAACCTCAAAGACGACGTGATCAAGTTCACTCAGGGAAAGACTTGGAAACCGCGGATCCTGCGTCGCTGCATTTATGGCGGAGTCGACAACTGCTTCGACAAGTGGAGCCGCGGGATAGGGATAGCCGATGCACCCTCTCAATTCTTTTTCACCGTTTTCAAAAGTGTTGATGGTGACGAATACTCCGCATGGTTTGAGCAGCTTCTCCGGTGTGTTTTCAGGAATCTTGATATGTTTTCGAGTTTTGAGATATTCTACCACTGCCTTTCGTGCAAGCTGGACGAGAAAGACGCCTTCATCCTGGCTGAGCTCAAACGACATTCTACAGTCTCCGATAGCAGAAGTACTGGACGCAGAGAAGTTAAAGCTTAAGTTTTGTGAAGAATCTTGAGTCTAGAATTTCATTGATTCTTCGAGTATTCCGTCTTTGGTTATTGTGAGGAAGTCTACGCCGTCGCCGCTCATTATGTCTCTGCTGACAGCCGATTTCATTGCCCTGACCACTAGTTCCTTTGCCTCCTCAGCATTCATGTTGTCTTTGTATCCTTCTTCTACCACACCAATGGCGATTTCTGTTCCAGAGCCAACGACGGTGAACTTGTCGGGTAACACTGAACCTAGGGGATCGAGCGAATAGAGTGATGGACCTTCCTCGTCGACTCCGCCAACGATGGTCTGCGTTATGAGTGGAGCCAATCGTCTATTGAACAGTAGGTTTGACATGAGTTTTGCTGCGGATCTGACGGAGATGGGTCTGCCTACGTCTAGACGGAACAGGTTTCCGTACGCAGATACTTCTCTGATGAGAACCTGCATGTCTGAGACCAGTCCTGCGCAAGCTGCGCCCACGTGATCGGTGATTTTGAAAACCTTTTTGCCCGTTTTGCTCACAATCAAATAACCGTAAGAGACACGTTTTTCAGAAGCCAGGATAACTCCGTCTTTGAAGGTCACGCCGATGGTTGTGGCGCCGGGGACGAACATGTAACCATCCTGAGCTTGCTTTTCCAACATAATACACCTTTTGCGTTTGTATAGACGGACAACCTATTAAACTTAATGTCAAAGAGATGGAGACTTCTCCCGTATTCCCGCTTGACATAGATATCTCCTAAGATACATGGGTCAAACTATCTTAAAAGGACTGATAGAAGTGTCTTCTACTCGCCTTTCTCAAACAGCAAGTAATGATTGACGAAAGCTGTCGCCATGGCTACGTTTCCCACTGCTTGGTAGGTGTGTAGACGCCATCCATTCTTTTGCCATTCCTTAATTGTCCTTCCGACATCCTTATGGTGTTTGACTTCCACGCATTCATACTCTTTCAACTTAACTATCACCCCATTCCCGTTTCTACAATTCTGATTAGCTTATTCCGATTCAGCTATAACCCTTCCGCAATAGTCTGGCTAAGTCTTATATCTTGAAATGCGTTGTCTGTAATTTGGGAAGAATCATGAGTGAAGTCAAGAAGTGTCCAAAGTGCGGCGGAGAAATGGTTCAAGGAGAATTCTTGAAAAACCTTCCGAAAATCATTGTTTCTCCAAAAAAGGGTCGTCGGAGCTTTGATAAGGTCATTCCCACTTACTGCAAGAAATGTGGATTCATGGAAATCTACAAGGAAATGAAGGAAAAGAAGAATTAGAAAGGCAATAGATAGTATATCAAACATCCTATCAATATCAAGAACGTTGCTATCACTAGGGACCCCATTTTCTTGTTTTTCTCGAAGGAGACAGCTATCATACTGAACAAAGCGGCATAGAAGACTATGATGTAGGGAACATGAATTGCCAATATTTCTCTGAATGGAATCCTAAGGATATAATCCAGAAACAATTCCAGAAAGAGATAGAAAAGAATAAACACGTGCGATAATATCGTCTTTTTTTCCGCCTTCTTCCGCATATATCCCAATAACGTGATAGCGAAAGGAACTATCAGAGAAATGACGATACCACCAGACACACCCACAAGTAGCATATCGCCAAGTTTTGTTGCAATATACAAAGCACTTACTGAAATATTGAAAATCACAGAGGAGCAGATGAAGATAACATCCATTAATTTATTCACACTCATTTGGTAGTTTTTATTCCGCTAAACAAGTTTGTTGTTTGGCAGAATCAGTTCAGCTATAACTTTTCCGCAACACCAAAAACTGGCAGATTACTTCTTTCTGCAGACAAACAGAATCTTTCTGCCTTCTTCCCTAAGATTGGCTTCAAGTATGTCAAAGTGTTCGGAGAGAGCACGTTTCATTTTTGCAACTGGATATATTCTTTCTTTGCGTCTATATTTGTTGAGCTGGTAAAGTCCATTTGGAAGTCTTTCAAAGATTCCAGTATCCAAAATTCGTGTATCGCCTTTCACTGTCTCTTTTTCATAGTAGTATCCTTTTGCGAATTCCTTAACTGATGAAGTGGACCTATCGTGTTTTTTCAACGATTGAAGCGTGTCTCTCAGTATTTTTGGAGTATATGCATCAAAGATGAACAGTCCATCTATGTTGAGATGCTCATTCACTGCTTTGAATGTTGATTTCCAATGGGAAAAGTCTCTCAGAAAGTTGATTGCATAAACAGAGAATATAACATCGAATCTTTCATCAATCTTGAAGTTGTGCATACTGGAAACATAGAACTTGCCTTCGGGGATTTTCTTCTTACAGACTTCAATGTAGTCTTTCCCAATGTCTAAACCGTAGATAGTGTAGCTCTCTGGAAGATTGACCAAGACCTCTCCAATTCCACAACCTATTTCCAGTATCTTCTCTGCTTGCTTGTGGTATTCAATTATAGGTTTAAGGACATAGCGTGCCCTCTCTCTTGCCACTTCCTCGCTCGTAGTCGATTCCCAAAAACTCAAAAAAGGTTTCAAGGTCCTACTTCTATGCTCATGTCTGACCATACACAACCCTCCAATTCACGGTCTTACCTTCAAGCACCCGATTCGCCAATCAGTTTAACCACTTTCGATTCAGCTATAACTTTTCCGCAAAATCAAAGTAGGCTGGTTGGACAAAACCTTACTTTCATCGCGCGTGAAAAGGGTTTATATGAAGGGTATTGTCCTTTGACTAGGACTCACGTCAAATACCTGGAGAGAAAAATGGATAGAGGAGGCGAAGCAGTGAATGGAGTTCGCATGGATTGCCTTAGCCACAGGTGCATTTGCAATGCTCATTGTGGCGTACTTAACTTGGTTTATCTATCGACAAGATCCCGGAACTCCTCAAATCCGAGAAACCGCTAGATATATAAGAATTGGCGCCAAAACCTTTCTAAAAAGACAGTATAAGACGATTTTGTTCCTTATCATGTTGCTGTCATTTCCAATCGCTGCAATTTTTGGGTTGGAGACCGTTTTCTCTTTCATCTCTGGGGCACTGCTTTCACTAGTCGCTGCGTACATAGGGATGAACGTAGCTGTCAGAGCGAACGTTAGGACCGCAAACGCTGCTAGCAAATCGCCGGAAAAAGCATTCACCCTTGCTTTTAGAGGAGGAGCCGTGATGGGGCTATCAGTTGTGGGATTGAGCCTCATCGGAGTAAGCGTGCTCTATCTTCTGTTCGGCCATAGAGACCCTAATCTATTGGTTGGATACGGATTCGGTGCCAGCCTAGCAGCTTTATTCGCACAGTTGGGCGGCGGAATATTCACAAAAGCAGCAGACATAGGCGCAGATCTGGTTGGCAAAATCGAATTCCGCATTCCAGAAGACGACCCTCGAAATCCCGCGGTAATTGCAGACCTAGTTGGCGATAACGTGGGCGACTGTGCGGGAAGAGGCTCAGACCTGTTCGAGTCGATAAGCGATGACTATGTGACTGCAAT
>Ga0315274_10001316_pt1 | contig 38283 bp, 18 predicted proteins | sample YL17G02_20_MG_FD_203700 | JGI IMG/M metagenome (GOLD analysis project Ga0315274, IMG submission 203700) | Sediment microbial communities from Yellowstone Lake, YNP, Wyoming, USA - YL17G02_20 | ecosystem: Environmental > Aquatic > Freshwater > Lake > Sediment | place: USA: Wyoming | collected...
CCAGTGGGTGGACTGCAGCACGGATGTGCAGTGCAACGCAAGCTATTACTGCAACCCCTCAAATGACTGCCAGCTAACCACCATAACCGTAACTTACGTGAGCCCGACTCCCGGAAATGGCATAAGACAGACTGCCAACCAGGTGACGATAAACGTCACGGCGGTATCATCCGCAAGCAGCATCCAGAACTGCACCCTTGAATGGAACGGGGTCAATGAGACCATGACAGTGGTGGGATCAGGCACCTCGGTGGTCTGCAACTCAACAAAGGCGACAACTGATGGGACCGATTACACGTTCAAGGTCTACGCCAACAACACCGCAGGGGCAAGGGGGAATGAGTCAGCAAGGACCTTCAGGGAGAATACAAAGCCAACGCACGGCAACCCGAAGCTCAACTCCACGAGCGGGAACAACGTGACTACAGACAATATAACATGCTACAACCAGACCACGGCTGATGCAGAAAGCGATGCTGTCGTGAACATATACAACTGGTATAAAAACGGGAAGCCGATGATGGTGTTATATATGCCTTTTGACACGAACATATCCAATGTTACGGCAAACGCTGTGAAAGATTATTCAGGCACTTCAAACAACGGGCAGCTTGGCGAGGGAACTGCGGCATACACCCCGAACTGGACATCTTCCGGAGCAGTTGGCGGGGCATATACATTCGACGATCAAAATGATTATATACACGTTCCCAATTTAGATGAATTTGACACATCCAACTTCTCAGTCTCGCTATGGTATAAGTTCACTGGGAGTTCTGATTACACATATGACGGGCTTATCCACTCCGACAGAAACGGCTACAGCGGAGGATTCAGGGTGCTCGTAAGAAATGACACCGGCGCTCCATATATACAGGTCAACGGAAGCGCATTAAATGCTATTACAGCATCCGGAAGCTATGCACAGAACCAGTGGCATCATGTCGTAGGTGTGTTCAACTATCAGGCAGGCATTTTCAAGTTATATGTGAACGGGCAGGAAAAAGGAAGTGCCGCGCCACTGAACCCCGGGAACACCAGCGCATCCTGGGTCAACATAGGTTACGCTCAGTGGTATTTCAACGGCTCAATAGACGATGTCAGGCTATACAACCAGTCGCTTTCCGCCTCGCAGATCTACCAGCTTTGGCTAGATACAAAGGACGGCTTTTCAAGGAACGCAACGCTCGTCTCCGCAGAACTTGCGCTAGAGAGCAACTACACGTGCGAGGTCACGCCCAACGACAGGTATGAGGACGGCCTGACCAAAAACTCAAGCACCATGCAGATGAAAGGATCTGCAACTAACTGCACCCGCGGATGCTTATACATAAAGGCCTCCGGCGGGTCGAACAAGGCGATATTCGACAAGTTCGGAAACCTCGACGTTTCAGGGGGTTTCTTCGGGTCTTCCATAGGGACCCCGAACGGAGGGGACTTCAGGATACAGAACAGGACCGGGACGGTGGTCATGTGGGTTGACAACGCCAACGGGAACACACGCATATTGGGAACGCTCTCCGAAAGCCAGGGTAGTTATTGCACACCACCATCAGGAAGCTTCAGCATCAATGATACTGCAAGCCACTGCGTCGCCTACGTGGACAGGAACGGGAACATGTGGCTCAGGGGGAACATGAACGCGTATGCAAACATATAGGAAAGATAGAATGAAACACCGCATTAAATGCATGGGGGATATCCGGGGAAATGGCATGCGCAGATTAACGAAGCCGAAGGTAACCTATTTAGCTTTATTAATTAATAATATTTACAGGGGAGTCTTTGGGAAGAGTCTTCCCAAGCAGCTGCAATTGAATTTAGTTAGTAAAAAGAATAGCGGGAGATTGGTGATGTCCGGGGCAAACAGGCCAGACTGGGGAAGTCTTGGGTTTAGCGCTGTCTTTGCGATATCCATTTCTTTGCCTTTCATTCAGGCGGCATTATACCACGGGATGGTGCACGCATGAGAAGGGAAGAGTTGGATTTCATACTGCAGGAAGGCGAGGGGCTTACCGTGGAGTTCAAGGAGCGCTTCGATGCGAAGGGCATTGCACGGGAGATGGCGGCATTCGCAAATACGGAAGGCGGCAGGATATTCATAGGGGTTTCTGACAAAGGGAAAATTAGCTGCATAGATATCACGAACAAGCTGAAATCCCAGATACAGGACATTGCCAACAGCTGCGACCCGCCCATAAAGATAGGCTTCGGGGAGATTGGCAATGTCCTTATGATAGATGTCGCGGAAGGGCGGAACAAGCCATACGGCTGCAGGGACGGCTTTTTCATGAGGATCGGCCCGAATTCCCAGAAAATGGGAAGGGATGACATACTAGGAATGGCCATCGAATTCGGGAAAATCAGATTTGACGGGCAGCCTGCAGGCAGGTTCGATTTCAGTCAGGATCTTGACATGAACAAGCTGGATGATTACCTCAAACTCGCCGGGATAACGAAGAACATCGATGTTGAAAGCATGCTGGCAAACCTGGGTGTGGCAGCCAAAGACGGTGGATTAAGGATGAACAATGCGGGAGTCCTGTTTTTCGCGAAAAATTCCGAGAGGTTCTTTTTGACGTCCAAGGTCGTGTGCGCAAACTACCAGACGAACGAAAAGGTAAAGATACTGGACAAGAAGGTCTTTGATGGCGGCATCATCAACAACATCAAGGAATCGGTTGATTATGTCCAGAAGCATATGGATACCGAATACTTAATCATGAAGCTGAAGAGGGAGGAAATCCCGCAATACCCGGAAGAAGCCATCCGTGAAAGCATAGTGAACGCCGTAATGCACAGGGATTATTTTGATGATTCCGGCGATGTCCTTATCGAGATTTTCAGGAACAAGATAATGGTGTCCAACCCTGGCGGCCTGGTCAAAGGGATGAGAAAGGAGGACTTCGGCACGACAAGCAGGACAAGGAATCCCGTCATCGCCAACATGCTCGCGAGGACGATATACGTGGAGAAGCTCGGCACCGGCATAAACAGGATAAAGGCCGCGATGAAGCGCGCTGGGCTGCCGGAGCCGGAATTCAGGTTCAACGGTTCCTTTTTCGTGACATTGTTTGACAAGAGCTTTTCAAAGGCCGGGGATGTCCCTGAAAATGTCCCTGAAAATGTCCCTGAAAATGTCCCTGAAAAACGCCGAGAAAAAATCATAGAATTAATAGGCAAAAACAGAAAAATAAGTATACCTGAAACAGCTAAACGACTTGGGGTAAATGAAAAGACAATAAAACGGGATATCGAAACGCTTAAAACGGAAGGTTTCATCAGCCGCATTGGCCCTGACAAAGGCGGACATTGGGAAATTCTCAGCGACAAAAATAAGAAAGAAAAACAAAAACGGGGGGCAGCATCATGAACACAGTTAGCCTGAAAACTGATAAATTTTTCGGGGCGGCAAACAGCTCTAACGAACTTTCGGCTCGGCCGACTATTGATATCAATATATTATCACTTGATACCAAAAATATATCAGAAGGTGCATTGCATGGAAATCAAGCTCAAGGTAATTGACATACTGGAAAGGAATAAGGACGGCATTCATCTGAGAATGCTGGCGGAAAAGGCCGGAAGCAGCTTTCCCAATGTAAGGAGATATGCCAACATTCTGGAAAAAGAAGGGGTCGTCAAAAAGGAGAAGATGAGGAATATGGTGGTTGTGAAGCTGAAAAAATCCCAAAAAACACTGGCATACCTGAAGATGGTGCATACCGAAAGGTTTCAATCGCTCCCGGCGAAAGCCATGACAGGGACAACAGATCTTCTCGACGGGCTTGGAAACAAGCCTCTTATAATGGCGATCTTCGGGTCTTACGCAAAAGGGAATTTCAATCCAAAGTCTGACTTGGATATCTTATTGGTATATCAAAAAATTGGCAGTTCCGAAGATGTGGAGAATACATCCAGAAAGATATCCATGCGAACCGGTCTCAGGATAAACCCGGTCTATCTCGATTACGCCGGATTCGAAAAAAGGATGATTGAAAGAAACCCGGGAATCATGAAGGAAATCGGCAGAGACTCCATAATCCTGGTAGGAATCGAATATTATTACAGCCTTTGGTGGGAATGAATGAACGTAAAAAAAGCTATGGATGATATGGGGTATTGCAGGGTTATTGTCACGAATTATGCCAATAAAGGGGTGCTAAGGAAGTGCGACCCGGAAATACACGAAAGATATATGCAAAAATCTGTCCATAACCTCGATTTCGCCAACTATCTCATGGAAGAGAACGACAAAATAATGAAGAAGCTTGACATGACAGTCTATGAGTGGTGCATGGTGGTATATTACTATGCCCTCTACCATTCTGCTTTGGCGTTGCTTTCAAAAGCCGGCTATGAGTCGAAAGGTCACACTGCTACCATAGCAGCAATAATCCTGATATATTATCACAAAGAGAAAACCCTGACGAGGGATGACATACAACTCATTGCCAGCAACCTGGGGATTGACAGGGATGACATAAGCTTCATCTCCGACTCCAAGGATATGCGCGAGAGGGCAAGCTATGGCATAGGCGGAGGATTCGAATCGGAGCTGGCGGCGCGCACAAGAGGCAGGACGGTAAAGTTCATACAAAAGGTGCGGGAGGTTTTGAAGGAATGAATAATATATCCGCCCATACAATATTCCTTCTGGCAGCATCTTTAGCCATGCTGATATTACTGACACACACATCATCTGCCGCCGACCCGGGACACGGAGCAACCGCAATCGGTTCCGGCACATTCGAGTCAGGGAACTACACATTCCCTGCAAGCGTGTTCGTAACGGATTATCTCGGGATAGGGACGACCACGCCTCTGCAGAAATTCGTGGTGGTCGGGACTGCTAATATTACAGGCATAACTTACCTCGGGAACTCTAAATGCACTTCCGGGTATGTGCTCACTGCTGATGCGAGCACAGGGGCCATAAGCTGCGTTGGCGTGGGCAGCATAGGGGGAGCGGTGTCCGGGAGCGGGGTGGCTAACACGGCGGCTTTCTGGAACGGGACGTCGTCTATCACGAGCGGATCGCTTGGTTGGGGGAACATAAGCAACCGTGACCTGAACATAGCGTGGACCGGGAACCTGGGATGGGGGAATCTATCCGGAGTGCCGGCCATAGTGTCAGGCGCGGGCACTTCGGGATACATCGCCGCGTGGAACGGGACGACGAGCATAAACTCGTCGGTGGTTTATCAGAGCGGGACTAAAATTGGGGTTGGGACGACAGCACCATCATCCAAGCTGGAAATTAACGGGGCCGGGTCTTCCGGATTGTCATTGAATGTCTCCGGGGACCTGTTCGTGAATGACACGACCGGATATGTTGGGGTTGGGACGACGAATCCGGCGACGAAGTTGGGTGTAAACGGCACAATCAAAGGCACTAATTTCTTAACAGGCGCGAATCAACCTGTTAATGATATCCTCCTTCCTCAGGATGTACAAAATTATGGAATTAATGCACTCAACGGTAGTTTGGGTATGGATGTACTGAATTGGGAGGAAAAGGTAGCTCCAACAGTATTTCAAACCGCATCTGCAATATATGTTTCTGCAACCAGCCTAATCAACGGAAACGTTTTGATTGCTACTGGCAATAATACTTACGGCACATTTGTTATATACGATAAAAATGGAAACGTTGTTAGGGCACCTACGTTTTTTGCGAATGGAAGCACACAATATATCTCTGCAACTACATTAGCCAACGGAAACGTTGTAATTGCTTATAGAAATAATTCAGGTGCTGCTGCTGGCACAGGTATGTTTAATGTCTATGATTCAAGCGGCAGCCAAATAAAATCCCCTCAAATGTTCAATTTGTATGGTTCAGACCATGTCACTGCCATTTCCCTTACCAATGGCAATGTGTTGATAGCTTATGAAGACCAAGGTGCTTCTGGTGAAGGCGCTTTTGTCATATATGATGCAAATGGCACCATAGTCAAAGATGAGATGTATTTTAGAGAAGTCATGGGTGGAAGTCTTGCTGACGAAATCTCCGCTACCGTTCTGGCTAACGGCAACATATTGTTTGCCTTTCAGGATGAATTAGATGAAAAAAATTATGGCACCCTTACAATTTTTGACTCGGATGGCAACGAAGTTGTAGATGACATAGTTTTTGAAAGCGCAAGTACAAGTAGCATCTCTGCTACAACTGCTAACAACGGTAATGTATTCATTGCTTACACAGATGAAGGTAATTCAAGCTATGGCACATTCGTGATTTATGATGCGCAGGGGAACCTTGTTAAGGCACCTGCGGTATTCGAAAGCGCAGGCACCACTCAAATTTCAGCCACCCAACTGGCAAATGGCAATGTCCTAATGGCTTATAGAGATGCTGGCAATTCAAATAAAGGCACATTCGTGATTTATGATGCGCAGGGGAACCTTGTTAAGGCACCTGCGGTATTCGAAAGCGGAAGTACGCAGTATATTTCTGCTACAGCACTGACAAACGGTAACTTCCTGGTGGCTTATCAGGATACTGGCAGTTCAAATCAGGGCACATTCGTGATTTATCAGGGCAGCGGCGCAAGATTTTATCAGGATTTAGTAGTAGACGGCAATGTCGGCGTCGGGACGACGAGTCCGGGGGCGAAGCTGGAAGTCAATGGAGCGGGGTCTACTGGCCTGTCATTGAATGTGACTGACGACCTGTTCGTGAATGACACGAGTGGAAGAGTTGGGATCGGGACGACGAATCCGGCATATCAATTTGAAGCTACAGGAGTTGCAAAAGCTGGAACCTTGATAGGTACTACCATTTATACTAATTATATCAGGGGTGCTTCAGATACTGCTTTACAATTCACAAACAATGGAGGAACATTAATTCCCTTATATATTAATTTAACATCAGGCAACGTCGGCATCGGGACAACATCTCCACAGAACACGCTGCAAGTCAACGGGACTGCGAACATATCGGGTGCAGTCTACCTCAACAACAGCAAGTGCTCCGCAGGGCAGGCGCTGACTGCTGATGCGACCACAGGGCAGCTTAGCTGCACTTCAGTGAGCACCGGGACATTGTCAGGGAGCGGAACGAGCGGCTACATAGCTGCGTGGAACGGGACGACGAGCATAAACAGCTCGGTGATTTACCAGAACGGGAGTTATATTGGGATAGGGACGGCGAATCCGGCAACAAAACTGGAAGTCGCTGGAGACGTAAAGTTATCCAACAACGGCTACTTATACTCCAGTTCAGTCGGCAACCTCATACAAAAAGCGGCCAACCTACAGGCACTACCGAATACGGGAATTGACACGCTTGATGGATGGGGTTCTATAATTGGAGGCAGCGGCCATAACCAGATTGTTTCAACGACCGGGCCTAATGGAGGGCAGATAAAGGCTTACAGGGTGTTTGATGATGATGGATCGGAAGAAGATGCCGGAGGCAGAACAGAAGCAGTTCCGTTCAACACTAATGCAACCTACAGGGTCAGCGTATGGACGCGGGAGAATTCCACCGGTGAAGCGTATATGGGTGTTTTAATGACACCCCCGATGCTAAATATGTCAAATGGCGTAATTGACAATGTTCCTGACTTTTTCATCGGCAACCTGCCATCGACAAACACGTGGTACAGGCTGGTTGCATACATCTATCCTTACGGCATGTCCAACTCAAGCGTCGTGCAGGGAGGGATATATGACACCTCTGGCAGAAGGGTATCAACAAGCATCAAAGAATTCCGCTTTAATTCATCTGCGACAAGCAATGATATGTCGCTTCGTCTTTATTCTACATATGTTGGGTCAAACCCATATCAGATATTCTTCTATGACCCGAGGATAGAGATCGCCTCTGACTTTGAGAACCAGCTGTTCTTCGGGAACATAGGCACCACAGGGAACCTGAGTATATCAGGGACTGCGAATGTCACGGGCACATTATATATCACAAACGTCTCCGGAGGCGGGTCCGACATAGTTTTTGTCAACTCCACCGGGAGCCGCGCCCTCACGATAAAAAGCGACGGGACGATGATTCTTGATACAAACGACGTGAACAAAACCAAGCTGGCCATGAACGGCAGCATCTACATCCTTGGCGGAAACGGTGACGTTGACGGAAGCGGAACCGTGGATGCCACTGACCGCAGCATGCTGAACAGTTATTTCAATGGCGCAAACCTCACTGAAGAGCAGTATGCGCGGACAGACGTCACAGGAGACGGCATCGTGTCAAGGGATGACCAGATGGCTGTCTCGTATCTTAGTAACAACGAAGCTGGCAGTTATGAAAACTATGTAGAGAGGCTTGCGGCAAAAAGGATTATAGGGAAGTCTTACGGGCTTAACAATGAAAATGAGTTTACTTTCCGGAAAAATGTTACAATAGGCACAGCTATAAACGAGCCCAAGGCCATGCTGAACGTCTATGGCAGCGTATACATCGGCAAGAACACCACATTATGGGTGAATGAAATCGCGAACAGCAGCCTTTCGGTCCAGGGGAGCATAGGAATAGGAACATCACTTCCGAACAACAAGCTCACGGTCATCGGCGACATAAACGCCACGGACAACATAACCACGCCGAAGATATGCCTGAACGGGGACTGCCAGACAGGATGGCCGTCGGGGACTATAAGTGGCGCCGGGTCGAGCGGGTATGTGACCATGTGGAACGGGACGACGAGCATAAACAGCTCGGTGATGTACCAGAACGGGAGTTATATTGGGATTGGGACGACGACACCCAGCAGACAACTCCATATTTCACAAGGAGCATCAGGAGCAGGGTTAAAAATTAGTAGAACGGATGCAGTTGCTGATTTGGACATTTCTACAGTTGGAGGAGAATGGTTCTTGAACTCAAGCCAAAATATAGTTTTTGGTCAATACGGAGGAACATATAAAATGATGGTCGGTAGCACCGGCAACGTCGGCATCGGGACGACTACGCCACAGAACACGCTGCAAGTCAACGGGACTGCGAACATATCGGGTGCAGTCTACCTCAACAACAGCAAGTGCTCCGCAGGGCAGGCGCTGACTGCTGATGCGACCACAGGGCAGCTTAGCTGCACTTCAGTGAGCACCGGGACATTGTCAGGGAGCGGAACGAGCGGCTACATTGCCGCGTGGAACGGGACGACGAGCATAAACTCTTCTGTGATTTACCAGAATGGTAGCAGCATCGGGATTGGGACGACGAATCCCGCTCGAAAATTAGATGTTAGGAGTTCTGGCGTAATAAGTACATTTATTTCTTCAAGTAATTCAGCTTATTTAGATTTAGTTGACTCTTCGAGCAATACTTTAAGAGCTGGTGTTTTTCAAGGAATTACAGGTTTAAGTAGCGGAAGCATAGTAACGGCACAATTGGCTATTGACAGTAACGGCAATGTCGGCATCGGAACAACAAGTCCCGGGTATAAACTACACGTCAATGGAACAACAGCATTTGGAACACTTGTAGATTCAACAACCCCTGTGGTGTTTAATGACTATTATGACGATGGAGGATTTGCTCATACTAATGAAAGTATAACGCGTTGGGGCGGGGATTGGAACTGGAGGACAAATGGCGTTACAGGATACCTGACCATGATGCAATTATACAATTCCCCTTTTGTTAATACAAACTACCTTTCACTGTATGATAACACAACAACAGCGAGGGTAGTATTAAACACAAACGGGAACAGTTATTTCTATGGCGGCAACGTCGGCATCGGGACGACGAATCCTTCTAACACTACCCACATAAACGGGACGTTCTATGTACAGAACACCACGGGGACTTCAGGGCTGATTGTGGATGTGCAGGGGAGGGTTGGGATTGGGACGACGACACCGGCACAGAAACTGGACGTGGCCGGTGGAATCAGAATGAACCAAGCGTCTTGGCTTTATGGCAAATACTCCGGTGGAGATCTGCCGCTGATTATGTCTGATTGGAGCGACCAAACCCGCTTGATGACCGGCTACAACACCAATCTGGTTGTTTACAATTCTGCCCAAAGTACGGAACTATTTAAGATTACTAACGCTGGCAGCGTCGGCATAGGAGACACTTCTCCAGGATACAAGCTGGAGGTGAACGGCTCAGTCAATGTGGAGAGCTCTGATGGGACATCTTCATATCTGTTCGTGAACCAGAGCAGCGGGAATGTTGGGATAGGGACGGTGAATCCTATAACACAAACTGAAATATATGGGACTGGACAATTAACAGCCGCATTAACTGATGCTGGTGTCAAAACAGGAACTCTCTCTATAGATTCAAGTGATGCAAACGCTGGCGCGGGCGGCGCAATAGTTTTTGGCAATACGCAATCAAGGAATGCGGGTGCAATTGGTTGGGCAGCCATCAAGGGTTTGCTTTCAGATGGTACTCCAAATACAGTTGGTCATCTGGCATTTTCTACAAGGAATGCCGTTGGAGATACCGCTCTCACAGAAAGAGTGAGAATAACAAATCTTGGCAACGTCGGCATAGGGACGACGGTGCCTGCTTCAACGCTGACCGTGAACGGGACGGCGAACTTCACGACACCGACTGATTCGACGACCGGGTTCCAGGTTCTTAACAGCACCAACGGGATTGTCCTAGACGTGGATACCACTAATGAAAGGGTGGGAATTGGGACGACGGTGCCTACAAATCCTCTTACAATAAAACAATCAGGAGCTGTTGGGGGTGAAACTGTAGCGGCTGTGAAATGGACTAATCCAAGTTATGCTTTAGGTTACTTAGGAGCAGATACTTCTACTTATAATTCTGGAGCACTATATATTTATCGAGATGGTTCTGCAAATACGGTTATTTCAGGTAATAGTTACAGTTATTTAACAGGCGGCAACGTTGGCATAGGAACAACTGTTCCAACATCATTGCTGACCGTGAACGGGACGGCGAACTTCACGACACCAACTGATTCGACGACCGGGTTCCAGGTTCTTAACAGCACCAACGGGATTGTCCTGGACGTGGATACCACTAATGAAAGGGTGGGGATAGGAACAAATGCACCTGGAGCAGAATTAGATATTGCTAAGGCAACCGGTTTAGTTGCGCGGTTTGCGTCTGCTGGAGCTTATGGTAGCCAAAATTGGATTGATATTGGAGGAGGGCGTATGTTCCTTGGATTTGACGGAGTAGCTCAAGCGGGAGTTTTCCAAGCAGGCACCAGTAAAGGGTTAAACTTTAATGTTAATAGTGCAACATTTGGTTCTGGGACAGCAATGACGATTCTAAGTGGCGGCAACGTCGGCATCGGGACAACCTCGCCTTCCGCAAAGCTGGACGTCAACGGGACCGCTGGCTCGATCGTGCTCAACCCGTCCGCGAGCACGCCACTTATAAATACGACCGGGAACTCGAACCTGACCATAGCGAGCTCCGGCGGGGACGTCATTATTGTGATTGGATAGGCGCATATAGCCCCCCCCCCCACAACCCAGCCAGGAATCCCATCCCCAAGGAGATCAAAAAACGGCATGCACTGCCCATGCACTCCAACCCCGCCCAAGCGCGGCATTGGCAAGATCAGTCGCCCGGTTCCCTGGCAGTTTCCGTCACCCGGACCTCCCCAATTAATTTAAATTAATTTATAATCTTTATTTAGCCCCAGGCGAATCCAATATTGTTGTTGGTTATATGGGTGATACTAATACGGGTGACGCCGCATCCGCACGGAATGGTCCGAAATGCCCGCCCTGCCCGAACTGCAACCGTTCTTCAAGCAACATTACCCGGAAGGGAAAGAGAAGGAACCGCATGCAGGACGTCCAGATTTTCCTGTGCAAGAGTTGTGGAAAGTATTTTTCAGACAGCCCAGCGAGGAACGCCACGTATCCGCTCAGGATCATGCTCGACTCCATCTCGCTTTACAACCTCGGCTATACCCAGGACGAAACCTCCAGGATAATCTCGAGGAGGTTCAGGGTCCACGTTCCAAGAAGAACCATATCGTCCTGGATAAAGAGGCATGAAGACGTCTGCACCTTCTCCCGGATGAGGAGGCGGGCGGTGGCGCTGTACCCGCCGGAAAGCATGATATCATCAAAAAGGCTCTTCCACCAGCAGACTTATCTGTTTGCCGTGCACAGGGCAAAGCTCGAACTCCTCAAAAATGAAATCCCGGAAAACAAATCCCTCCTCCTCAGGTCATACCTGGACAGGATCCCGACAGAGGATTTCCCCCACCATATTTTCGGATCATTCAGGCCGGGGCCGGGATCAGGAAACTCCGGGCCGGGGAAAAACGGAGACGGGGAAAAGCGCGCCTCCCGGATGAGTTTCAGCCATCTGGAGATAACGAGGGCGGAGAAGATGAACCGTGCGAATGTGTTGGCCGCCATCTCGCTCAAAACATCCCCGGACAACAGGGCAAGGCACGAAACTGTCCAGGATTTCATGCTCAGGAACGACTCCTCAACCGTAGCCGTCGAGGTGCCGGTCTACCTGACAAGCAGCGATATAAGCTATTTCAGGGGCAAAGGATTCACCCTGGAGTTCGAAAACAGCCGCACTCCAATCACGGGGCACATCGACATCCTGCAGATAAGGAACGGGATGGTCCACATCCTGGATTACAAGCCGCAGGCAGAAAAGGTGGATGCGGTAAGGCAGCTGACCATCTATGCCCTGGCGCTGGCAAGCAGGACGAAGCTGGCAGTCAGGGATTTCAAATGCGCGTGGTTTGACGACAAAAACTATTATGAGTTTTTCCCTCTGCACGCCGTTTACCGGAAATGAGCGGATTATGTTACTGGCTCCTAAAGCCTGAGGCGGTTCAGGCCGGAATCTTTCCAAGAATGGCTTTCCTTACGTCTATGAATCTCGGGAGGGCCTGTATGAAAGGGCCGAGCTCGATCTCCCATATGGATTCTTTCATATGGAGAGCCTTTGCGAACTCTTTCGGATTCCAGGTCTCCTTGTAATAATTCAGCTTCTCCCTTATCAGGGCATCGTCGAACTCCACGCCCCTTTCGAGCAGGAACCACATGTCATAGACGTCCCTCGCCTTGGTTCTTGTCATTATGGCCCTCACATTTTCAGCGAGGATCTCCTTTTCCTGCATTATCAACAGGGAGAAATCGGGAACATCTTTGTAGAGAGAGCTGTATCTGGTCAGCACAGGCTCTATACTTATGCTGGACCTGATGTTTATGTCAACTCCTATGTTTGAAAAAGACTGGGGAGCGCCCATGTACAGCGGACCTCTTGTTCTCAGCGTGAGCATGATGCAATCCATAGTCTTCCTGCTGTCCCTTACCTCAGCCGCTATCCCAAAGGCCGTCAGGTCTGAAATCGCCTTTTTTATCAGGTCGTCTATGTCAATCCCTTTCCTTAGCGTGAAGTCTATGTCCTCGCTGAACCTGTTGAGCCTGTAGAACTTGTACAGGCATGTCCCGCCCTTGAATACAATTTCATCCTTCGTGTTCTTCGAGATTGAAAGCAGTGCTATGTCCTGGATGTAATCCTTCTCGGCGTGGCCCAGATTCCTCAGTCCCTTCAGCTTCGCTACCCTTTTCAGGTCATCAATAGATATCATCCAACCGCCTGTTTGCTATAATCTTCCACTTCCTGTTCTTCCCCCCCTTCTTAGGTCCGCTCCAGTCAAGAAGTATGTAATTTCCGTCAAGGCTTCCTGCAAGCCCTGCCGGATCCATGCCAGAGGCTTCCATCATGTACCCGACCCTTTTGATGACAGATACGTTCTTTGCCTTTAACGCATATTCCACCAGCCTTTCCGGGTCAAAATCCTTTGTTCTGATTGCCTTTGCGATCTCATCGAAAGGGACGTTCTTTATCATGAGCGAATCCAATATGCACTTTTCCTTATCGGCGACGAATATGTCGAACCCCATGTACCTCTGCTTTCCATATCCCCACATCTGGCCGGTCTTGAAGTATTGTATCTTCGTACCCTGGAATTTTATCGGCTTTTTTTGTTTCGGCGACACCAACATTATATCAGCCGGTAGCTGTTCGGTAAGGTTGTAGAACCTCAGCCCGGTCCAGAAGCTTATGTAAGATGGCGCCAGGATATGCGAAGAAAATATCATTGGGTCGTCAAATACTGTATATTTACCGCGCTCTATCTGAAAAATGAGACCATCCTTTTTCATTCTGTAAATGCATGTCCTGGAATATTTTGGCCCGTTCCCCGTGATTCTGACAAAATCATTTATTGTGAAAACGGGATATTTCTCCAGGATCTTTATGGTTTTTTTGCCATTCATAATTATTTATTGCGATTCTGCTTATAAATATTTGATATATCTATAATAATCAAAAATGATTATTATGAACATACAAAATATTATTTTCACGCCGGTTGCGCAGGTCTCTCCGGCCGCAAAGATATCATTTTTGATAACCCTGTATACAAAAAATAAGAAAAGCGACATGTCCGGAAGATGCAGGCCCGCCCGCTGCCGCGCCATATATGCCTTCAGTTGAGGGACAAATGCATTTTGGCCATTTTTGTGCATTATACGGATGCGTAACGGATGCGCCCGGCAGCGCAAAGCATTTTAATACTATTTTCAATTATATCACATATGGCCGGGAAGTTCGGGGGAGGGAACAGGAGCAGGAAGGACCTGTTCTACATCGCCATCATACTGATTCTTGCGGCAGGGCTTTCCTTGTATGTTGCCATGGACGTCACGTACTTCGGGAGCGGCAATGCTATGGACAAAGTGGTCAAGGTATATGAGCTGCTTTCAGAGGGAAAGGTGGAGGTCATGAAGACCACAGAGGAGAGCGGCCTTTATCGGGTCGTCCTGAGGGTGACCACCGCCAACGGCGACAGCCTCCAGGAAGTGTATGTTTCGAAGGACGGCAGCATAATAACGGACAAGGTCATAAGGACAGATGATTACCAGGCCAAGCTCCAGAAGGAGAAGGCATTCGCCGACTGCCTGAAGGAGAAGAAGCTTCTGGTTTTCGGCCAGTCGAGCGAACAAAACACGGTAAACCAGCTCATGATTCTTGGGAATTATGGGTACAAGGTTTACGTGGACTGCACCGGAGCGAACCTCCAGGCATGCCAGCAGCTGGGAATCACCCAGATACCGACCATAGCGTTTGAGAGCAAGGTGTATACAGGGGTACACGACCTCGCATGGTTCGAGCAGGCCACTGGCTGCAACATGTCCGCATGAAAAGCGGGCGTTTTCCGGCTTCTGGGAACAGGTAAATCATTTATTTCTTCATATACAAATATTCTATAAGCAGGTAATCTGTTTAGTATAAGGTATAAGCAGTTATTGCCTGTTTGGTGCAGGGCGGTTGGGGTTCATGCATAAAAAGGGTGCAATAAGCGTCGGTTTGTTTATCATACTTGCAGCTTTCATTATGGCCGCCTGCTCGCTTTCCGCGGGCACGCTGGCGAAGCTTTCGTGCACTATACAGACGGGCGGATCATGCACGACGGGAACCGCTGTGCTGCACGTAAAGAACGATACAGGAGGATACGACAACGCCCATGCGCAGCTTGCGAACCAGACCGGATACGACAATTACGTGTGCTGCGGTATAAACAACGGGACCGTCACCACGGCCTGCGGTTCGGTGTTTCTGGAGCTTTCCGGCCAGACGAATGCGCACGTCCAGGACCCTGACAACGAGTCCATATTCCCCGATTACGACCTGAACGCCTGCATGGGAGGCGCGTGGAGCGACTGTAAGATCGAGTCTGGCTCATGTTCTGCAGGCTATTCATGCTTACTTTCCATGGCCTCTTCCGGGGGGAACAACTACACGAACGCGCACGTGGCCAACTGCTCCCACTATATGCTGCAGGTCTGCTGCAAAATGAATTCTCCCCCGGCTCACGGCAACCCGAAGCTCAACTCCACCAGCGGGAACAACCTGACCATAGACAACATAACCTGCTACAACCAGTCGACCCAGGATGCTGACAGCAATATTGTGATAAATACATACAACTGGTATTTTAACGGGAGGCCGCTCATGCTTCTGAATATGCCATTTAACATAAACCTGACTAATGCTTCTGTCTCCGGGTCTATAATAGACTACTCCGGTTTCAACAACAGCGGAATAGGGGGGAACGGGAACGAGAGCAGGACGCCGGTATGGAACTCTTCCGGAAAGGTTGGCGGGGCATATGATTTTGACGGAAGCGACGATTACATTGTCATACCGGACAGCGACAACCTGGACACGAGCTGGAACTATTCCATAGAGATGTGGGTGTACAACAGGAACGGGACCAAATCGTACCCGACGCTTTTCAACAGGGCAGGACAGTCCGGGACGAATGGATTCTTCTGGACTTTCACCGGAGGGACGAACAAGACAAACATAAGATTCCAGTATTCCAACGGTACAGATTATCTGGAAACGACATTCACTAACGCACTGCCCCTTGATACATGGAGCCATGCGATATTCACTTTCGTCAATTCGACCAGCGAGCTCAGGCTTTACATAAACGGCGTTCAGAACGGGACCACGAGGACGCTAACGAACTACAGTGCAGTGGACGACGGGAACTTCTTCATAGGGGTATACCAGGGAACTATAACCAGCTATCCTTTCTGGGGATCAATAGACGAATTCAGGATATATAATAAGTCGCTTTCCGCCTCGCAGGTCTATCAGCGCTGGCTGGAGACCAAGGATGGTTTTTCAAACGGCTCCGTGATAGTCAGCCAGGAAACGGGCAGAGGGGACGTATTCATGTGCCAGATCACCCCCAGCGACGGCCTGGATGATGGCCCCACGAAGAACAGCACGGTGCTGACCATCGCCAACAATGCGCCGAACCTGACATCAGTTTCAGAGTCGAACGACCCTATAATGGGCGGGGCGCTCCAGACCATAACTCCGTCTGGCCAGAACGATACTGATCATGACGACCTTTACCTTTACTGCTGCAACGATACGGTAAACACCTGCACGCCAACCTCGGTTAATGACGTATGCAGCGATAACTTTTTCTCCTACCCTTACACAAGCATGAACTGCACTTTCAATGCTCCTGTGATGAACGGATTGCTTTATGTGAGGTGCAGGACGTATGACGGCCTTTTGTACTCGGCTGCCACGGCTTCCACCAACTTCACCGTTGATTCCACCGCTCCTGTCATCAACATAAGCTCCCCGCAGAACATAACCTATTCAACATCCACCATAGACCTTAACGCCACCGTGTCTGAAAATGCGAGCTCCTGCTGGTGGAACATCGGTGGCAGCAATGACACCATGTCAAACAGCTCCAGAACAGTATGGTATGACACTATAAACACCGGAGGCGAAGGTTTCTTCCACCTTTACGTATACTGCAACGACACCTCAGGAAACATGGGTGTAAACAGCAGCATATACTTCAGCGTAGTGCTTATGGGCATGCAGATAACAAAGGCCATAGACCCGTACAACCTGGTAGCAGACGAGAACGAGAGCGTGAACGTGACCCTTGATGTAAAGGTGAACCAGACCAAGAATATAATACCTGAGATAAACATAACGGATGAGATACCTTACGACTTTACCGCACCGAGCGCGGCGAACGTCAGGGTGTATTTCATAGATTACTACCCGATATACAGTGTGATTGACATAACGGGCAACACGACAGTCACGGTAGGCCTGCAGGATATGCCCGGAACCCAGAATACGCGGCTTTATGTGAATATAAGCAACATCTCAAAGACGGATGCAGCATCATATATAAACGAGAATGATACCATAAGGGTATTCTATAATATGACATCCTCAAGGATGGAGGCAAACGCCACCAGGGTCATGTACACCAACGTGACCATCCGGGACAACGAAACCAACACGAAGACCGGGTGGAAGCTGAGCTACATATACTCGTCTCAGATAGTGATCAGGGGATACAAGGATATATGGATACCTGACCTTTCAGCTCCGCAGAACCTAAGCGTCGAACTGGTGTTCCGCGCGCTCGGGGGGCCCGTGAGCGGCATACTCATTGCAGATTATCTTCCCAACGGCGCGACCATACACAGCAGGAACGTGACATACTACAACCACACCAGCGGGCAGACTATAGAGCTCCTGAATGGCTCCGACTTCTATGTCGGAAGCCCAACCCAGACCACCCTGCCAGACGGAATGTATGTTGATGTTTACCACTATAATTTCTCTTACCAGTACGTGAACTGGGACGGAAACCTTTATGACAACGATATCATAAGGATAAGGTACAACATATCCGTCCTCGGCGGCGGGCAGTGGTATCTCCCGGCGATAATATCGGGCTACGACCCCTCATACCAGAAGAACATAAAGACGGAAATGTATGCTGAAACCAACGTGCCTTCTTTCGACGTTATGATGGAGATGCTCACTGACACGGTGAAGCAGGGCGAGGTGGTGAAGGCTTTGTTGAGAATACTCAACGTCGGCGGACCCAGGGCGAAGGTGGACGTCTTCATAACATACTCGATAAAGACCATGAAGGGAGAGATAATCGCGGAGAAGTCTGAGACACTCGCCGTAGTGGAGCAGAAGGAGAAGAGCCTGGAGATAACCGTCCCGAAAGACCTTGCCCCGGGGGTGTACACATTCGAAAGCTATGTGACCTATACGGGAAGGGAGGCGCTATCCACAGGGACGTTCACTGTGGTCGGGGAGGCTGAGAAGAACATTATGGAGCTTTACGGGCCGTATATATTCCCTTCGATAATAGTATTAATATTCGCGGTGATGTACATGAGGGCATCCAGGAAAGGCAGGAAGGCTCCTGCAGCGGCAGCGGTAATGGTTCTGATTCTTGCCGGCTCGTCATTCCTTCCAATGGCTCTTGCCCAGGGGGTGCTTGACATAAAGCTCGATATCCTCAGCAAGGCCATAGAGCCCGGGGACGAGGCAAAGGCGCTCCTGAAGATAAATAATATGAATTTCACCGGCTACAAGACGGATATTTTCGTCCAGTATTCGCTGGTTGATCCGAAGGGCAACGTGATAAAGATGGAGTCAGGGACCTTCCCCATGACGGATTCCAGGGAGATCCTTCTCAAGCTGGAAACCCCGGAAAACGCCGGCCCGGGAAGATACGCCTTCCAGGCGGAGGTGTTGCTGAATGAGACTGACTCGATGGTGTACGAGGGGTATCTTGAGATCACCGGCGGACAGGAGTGGATAAGCTACGCTGCCCCGGTGGCGCTGTTCCTGATAGTCTCAATCGTGACCGTGCTCTTCTTCAGGAAAAAGAAGAAATGATTCACACTATTTTGTTCATCTGGGACATTATCCTGTAGACCACTGAATAGTCTTCAAGGCTCATCCTGGATTTCGCGCCCTCGTAGAACTCGAGGAACCTCTGATATGCTCTTTTTGCATCCTCGGCCCTGCCCTGCATTATCATGCTGGTTATCTCTACGGAGAAGTTCTCTATGGTCTCGGATATTCCAGGCGGCCTGCTGCTGAACGATTGTCCGGTGGGTTGCCCTCTGAAGGCCGGCCTTTCAGGCGCCCGCATCCACGGCTTAGGCAGTGGAAGAGGCTGTCTCGGCTTTGACAGCTTCCTTTCCTCGAACTCCTCATCCCCGTCCTCCTCGAAGTCCCCGGCCATCGGCTTTTTGGCTGATCTTACAACCTCTTTCTCGAAATCATCCGCCTCCTCGTCGAATTCGAGGCCGATCTCTTCTTCTTCCTCGGCCGGAAGCGGTTTTGGCACGGGAGCGACTCTCTTTGGCGGGAGGGGAATTGACATAAGCTCCCTGTCCTCCCGGCGTTCCACTGGCCTGTATGAATAATTAGGAGGCAGCGGGACGGCCTTTGTCTCAGGCGGCCTGTAGGAGTATTTCTGAGTGGTCTGAACCGCCTGCTGCACCACTGGCTGTGCCTGCATCGATTTAAGCGCAGGCTCGAGCTTCTTCATGTTGGAGTCAAGCTGAGCCTGCATCTTTGCGAGCCTGTCCGTGTCAGAGGATTCAAGCTTCCTCTCCAGCCCCTTAAGGCGCTCATCGCCCAGCTCCCTGAGCAGGTTCTTCATCCCGCTCTTCTTCAGGTCCGTGAGGAGCCTGTCAAGTATGTCCTTCAGGTCATCGGTCTTTATCTGGGATTCCTTCTTGAGCTCGTCTATGGTCTGGAGCATCTCGTCCAGCTTTTCCGTCTTGACGAACTTGTCCAGCCTGACCTCGATGGCATCCACCGATTTCATGAGCTCGTAGATGGTCTCCTCGTTGAACTCTATCTTCTCCCTGTATTTCTCGAACTTCCTCAGCTTGTCGTTTATCTCGGTGAACATGGTCTCGGTCTTCCCGGCCATCCTGGATATGTCCTTCTTCTCCTCTTCTATCTCCTCCATCTTCTTGTCAAGCTGGCTTGATACGGTGAATATCTTCTTTATGTCCTTTATGTTCTCTGTGATGGTCTTCATGTCCTTGAGATTTTTCCTCACTTCCTCATACTTCATGTCTATGTTGTCCACCTTGGACTGCATCTTCATGATGTCGTCATCCTTCTTCTCGAGGTCCTTGGTGATCTTCTCCGGATTTATCTCTTCGGAGATGTCCATCACTTTCCTGAACCTTGATTCCATCTCGTCGGATCTCTTCTCCTTCTCGAGGATAGCGGACCGGAGCTCGCCTATCTCCTCGTTGAGGGCGCTTATCCGCTCGTCAGTGGCTTTTCTTATGCTCTCGAACATCTCGATCCTGGCGTCTATCTTCTCCACCCTCATCAGAACATCTTCAACTGTCATCTCGCCCCTCGAGGACGGGCCTGGAAAAATAGGTTTCTTTGATTCGGCCTTCTTCCCGAAAAGCCCGAGCTTCCTGCCTCTCCCTTCCTTCTTCTCGAGGTCCTGAAACTCGTCCTTGGATATTATGTTGCTGTCAATCTCCTCTTCCTTTTTCATGCCTTTTTCCTGCGCCAAACGATCACCCTGACATCCAAACATCAGGCAGATGCCTGATGAGACTGCTCCTGTTCTATATTTAGCACGCTACTTAAGATACTTTTCGAGCGATGTAATATAAATTTTAGCCATCCTGAACCTGCCCTGCTTCAGCTTGTCTTTGGCGAGCTTCAGGTCGAGCTCTATGTCTGACGTGTCCCTGCCCTGCTTCTTCATCTTCGCTATGAACCTCTCGATCTCCTCCAGCTTCGCGGCGAACTCCTTGTACATGTCCATCTCCTCGTTGGATATCTTGTGGGGGTTGTGATAGGTCGGCCTGAACTGAACGAAGTAGGGTTTGCCGTCATTGTATTTCGGGTTCTGGAACATCCCGACGCCTATTCCCTGCCTGGATACCCTCTGGGCGTATTCTGGACCATACTTTTCTTTCACCCTTCCTATGTCTTCGAGAGACTTCGTGTTAAGCTGGACATCCGTAAGCACGTTTCCCGCTATCGCTTCCTTGAAGTCGGTGAGAACCTGCGAGCACATTATGACGCCTATGCCCCACTTCCTGAACTCCCTGCATGCCCTTTCGAGCGCGATGTAACCGCCCGTACCGCCGTATTTCTCCAGCAGCCTGTGGACCTCGTCGAACACTATTATCATCTTGAGCTTGGTCGATTCCTCCCACTTCACCGCGAATACGTCGTCTATTATGTCCTTCACGGCTATGTCATACTCGCCAGGTTTGAGTCTGTTCATTACGAATACGCTGACCTCGCCGGGATTCATGTATTTCTTTATGTCTATGTTCACGTGCGGGTCCACTATCTCGTATATCATGCCGCTGTACGGCTTTACCGACCTCCTGTCCATGCCGAACTGCTCGTAATGGTTAAGGATGAAGTCGTCCTCGCAGGCCTTCACAAATCCTGTCCACTGCGCGGTCGGGTCGAACACTATGACTGGTATCTTCTTCTCGAGCGCCTCCTCTACAATTACCGAGGCGCCTACCGATTTGCCCGATCCGGTCGCGCCGGCAATGAGCACGTGGGTCATCAGGTCCTTCGGGCTGAACCATGCTTTGGCCTCGCTCTCGGCCACCTTCCCTATCCAGAAGGCCTCGTCGCTTTCCTGCGGTATCTTCTTGAAGTTGGTCGGGAATATGTACCTGAGCTTTCGTGTCTTCCATTTTACGTATTTGTTCCTTCCGAAATACGCAGCCACCGCGAGCGCAACGGCGAGCGCTATCCACGGGCTCCACCTCCCGATCGGCGTGTTGAAGAAGGATTCGGTCACTTCGAAAGAGTCAGAGTCCTTTACGGACCTGTCCCCGAATGTGGCCCATACCTCCAGCATGTATTCGCCAAGAGGGAGCGTGTTTTTCAGCTCCATCTTCTTTATTCCGGTGAAAGATTCCTCCAGGAGCATGGTCTCGTTTTCCCTGAGCAGTATCTCCGAGGTCCGTATATCTTTTATCAGGTAATCCATCGTGACATTCAGCTGGGGTATGGTTCCCATGTTCCTCATCTCTATGTTGAACACGAGCTGGCTGTAAGGCTCGACTCTCTTTGTCAGCACGTTCATGTTAAGGGAGACCGCCCCTTTGCCGGGAAGGGTCACTATGAGCTTCACCGGGATGATCTGGGTCTGCTCTTCCGCCGTCACGGTTATCGTCCCCTCGTATGTCCCTGTCTCCGTGCCGTCCGGTATGAATACGTATATATCCGTGTTTGCCTCCTTCCCGGAAGGTATTGTCAGGATGTTCTTGTCAATCCTCAGGAACCTGCCCAGGCCCTCGAGAAGTATCATCGGCCTTATGGATTTGTTGAGGTTGTTCGCGATGACGAACGGATAAGTAGCATTCTCCCCGGGATGCATCCTTATCTCCCGGACGCCGGTCTTGACGGTGAAGGGGAACGTGGTCTTGCAGTCCCCGGGGCAGTTAACCTCGTTCTCCCCGGTCTCGCATATCCCGTTTCCGCAGACTGGCGAAGACGGGCCGCCGCTGGGGCCTCCGGTCTGCTGCTGGCCGCCGGTATCCGGAGGGGCCTGGCCGCATGTGAGCGGGTAGCATGATTCCGCCATGGCGTAAGCGGAGAAGTTCGTCGTGTTGAACTCTATCGTGTTCGCGGTTATGTTCGGCAGTATGTTCTCGTTGAAGTGCTGGAAGCTTCCGGTGCACGTCCTCTGGGAATAGCTCCAGTCGGAGCAGACGAACAGCCTGAGGTCGCTCTCCTGGCCGGTCCATCCCGGAAGCGCGTTCGTGTAGTTGAACATCACGCTGGCGCGCTGGAAGCTGAGATAAGGCGCATTCACGACAAACGCCATGAGTATGTTTTCCGCGGTGTTCGGCAGGCCGATGTTTGATATGTCCGGGGAAGTCTTGTTCTGGAAGAAGTCGAACCTCACCGGGTCGGTCGTGTTCCCGGGGTTCGAGACGTTATACTGGTTCTTTGCCGTCTGCGTCGAATTCACGTTATAGAACGTGACAGCCTGGCCGAAAAGCTGGGCCTTAAGATCATACATCCTCCTGTGTATGGTCAGGTTGTAGCTCGCGTTTGCCGTGCCGGTGGCGAATTCGTGAATCATATAATCCGTCCCGTTCCTGTAATAAGTGAAGTTTATGCTCTGGTTCGCCCCGGCCGGGAAAGAGGCTGTCCCGGAAAGGGCCATCGTGAGGTAGGCCTCAAACCATCCCGTGGTGTTTCCGGCCTGGTTTTTGCTGTCGTTCGCATAGAAAGTCAGGTCGTAATCCCCCACCACGTTCGGGTTGGTGAAGTTGAACATGTAGCGGTTCCCTGTTTTCGTATAGCTGTAAAGATAGGTGGTCGTTCCGGGATAGGCGATTTTTAGCCATGCTGAGCTCACCCCTGTGTTGTCCGTTATGTTGACGTATATCGGTATGTAGGGGCTCGTCCCGTTCTGCACCGAGCTCGCATTCACCGAGCTGAACTGCGGCGGGGTCAGGTCGTCATACACGACCGCATTGGGCTCATTGTCGTATATATCGATCTCCGGGTAAATGCTGTAGTTCCCCGTTATTACAAGGGTGTTGTTGATTATGTTTCCCGGTATCTCCGGGGCCGTGCAGTTAAGCCTCCAGAGGTATGTGCTGGTGTTATAATACTGGCCGGCATCCGCGCAGTCCTGGCCGCCTATGGTTATGTTCCATGTCATGCTTCCCATTATGGGCTCGGAATTCAGGGTCGCATTGACCGTTATGTTGACAATATGGCTCGCGTTTACCGGGCCTGCCTGACTAGAACCTGAAGGGTATGTTATGTTTGCGACAAGATTGACCACCGCGAGTTTTAAAGACGCGTTAAGCGAAACCGGGAACACGCTGCTGTTGGAGTTTGTTATCGCTATGTTGCCCGTCCAGTTGCCTATTGTATACATTCCGCTGGTCGTGTTGTGATAGACGACAAGCTGCACGGACCCGTATCCTGAAAGGTTGAACTGCGTCATGTTGACGTTTACGTACGACGAGGCGTTCCCCAGTACGGAGACGTTGAATGAGAACGTCTGGTTTATATCGTTCTGCACGGTTATCGTCCCCATCGTCCTGTTGCCTCCCTCCACGCCTATGTTCTTCGTGAGGTTCATCGGAGTTATCTCCCAGTCAGGCGGCTCGACCGTTATGTTGAGCAGCACGCTGTCATAGCATTCCGTGTCAGGTTGGCATGACGAGCCCGTGGCGTTGGCATACATATAGGTCCAGTATGACCCCTCGGCCACGCCCACGGGCACAGAGACGTTTACCGCGATGGTCTTGTTCTGGCCGCGCGACAGGTTGAAGCTGGAGTTTGAGTACGACACCCAGGTGTCCATAATGGCCGAATCCCCCCCTGACTCGAAGAGCGTGACCCCAACCAGCCCTGTGTTGCCGAACGACTCGAGGACAAAACTTCCGGCAGCCACGGCATCCCCCCTCTGCAGGGTGTAATTCATGTAAGTCTGCTGGATCCGCAGGAAGGCATTGCTGCTGACGTTGACTATGGAGGAGTTGGATGTGTTGCCCGTGGTAGAGTCCGCGTTGCTCCATGTGGCGGTGATGTTTATGGTCTGGTTGCCTAAAGAGGCAAGGGCGGTCACATTGACCGAGACCGTCCTGCTGCAGGATGAGACCGGTGATATAACGCCGCACGAAATGTTCGGCACGTATATCCCGGCCGGAAGGGAGATGCCGAGCTGCGGGGAATACATGATGCCGCCCCCCGTGTTTGAAAGGATTACATTCAGGTTGAAGGTGTGGTTTGTTTCCATGGTAATGTTTTCCGCGTTCTCTGTGCGGGGGGTCATGGAAAGGTTTGCCGTGGTGGCCCCGCTGGTGATCTCCATGGAAAGGTTGTCCCAGTTCTGCATGGTGTCGTTGTAGTATATGTCATCCGTCATGTTGCACTTTATCGAGTGGGTGCCCACGGCATCCGTTATGTCATCCACCGTGAGCATGGAGACCCCGCTCGAGTTCGTCTGGTTTGATCCTATGTAGCCGTTGTCGAGAAAGAAGCTCACGTTGTAGAACTTTATCGGCACGGAAAGGTTGACGTCATATACGAGGCAGTGTATGCTTACGGTGGCATTGCGCATGCAGGTATAGCTCTGGTTGTACCAGCAGTAGCCAGAGGTTATGTTGATCGAGGAAAGGTTTGCCCAGCCGAAGACGCCGACTGGAACCACACCGGCGCTCGGCTCATGGTAGATTCCCGTGGAGTTGGCCACTATCCTCCGGAGGCCCGTGGTCTCATTTGCCGGTATGGACCAGGACCTGCTGTAACCCGTGCCAAGCAGGTCCTGGGATTCCAGAACGAATGATTCCGGATTTCCCGAGTCAAAGGACGTGCAGTTGCCGGACGAGTTGGCTATGCACACGTATTCTATATGAATGGCAGATGCCCCGGGGCATCCTCCGGCGCCTTTGTCGTGCACCGAGATGTTTATGTCCGTTGCCGTGTAGAATGATTCGTTGTGGAGCAGCCTCTCGACCCAGGTGTTCTTCACGCCTGAGCTCGTGTTAAGGGTGTATGTTAGGTTCCCTATGGTGACGTTGACATAGGCTTCGGAGTCGAACTCCCCGGTAGCATTGTATCTTATCTTGATGTATTCCGATCTCATGGGCATTGCCAGGTGCTGGTAGGCCCACACAAGGCTGCCTGGGAAGTCCCCAGGGTTGCTGTTTGACAGGTAGAGCGAGAAGTTCCCGTAAGCCGAGCGGAGGCTCCTCGCTTCGCACGTGCAGCATGACGCGGAGCCGCCCGAGCAAAGGTCCTGCCCGCACTGCCACGGAGCTGTTGCATTCCCCTCGAAGCCGCCGTTGGGTATGTAACTTATGTTGTAGTCGTTCTGGGCGGTGTCGTTGTAATAAACCCAGAAGGTCCTGCCCTGGTACGGCTGGAGATCGAAGAGGAATGCGAGCTCTGTTGAATTGGAGAAGTATGCCTGCGAATTGTTTATCTCCGTCCTCGTGCCGTTGGTCCAGGCCAGGACGTCGCTTGGTATCTCCTGGCCGTCAAGGACCACCCTCGTCCGGTTTATCCTCCAGTCCCCCAGGTCTATGTTTTCCATGGAGAGCCTGGTGCCGTTTATGACGAAGGGTTCCCTTCCCAGGGTCAGCCCTGAGGTCTCGTTTATGGTGATGGAAAGCACGCGGCTCCATTTCTTGTACCACGTGACATTGTAATCGGACTGCACGCAGAACAGGCACGTGTCGTTCACGGAGCTGTTGAGGGATATGCTCTCGCCTCTTCTGGCCTGGTAGTACGGCTGCGGATTGGCGATGGTTGTATTCAGCATGTCCTTCATGACGATCATGGCATTGCTCTCGTTGTCCACGATGCCGTACAGGTTCGAGACGTTCCCCCAGAGCGTCACGTTCACGTAAAAGTTCCCGGTCTGGGCTGAGCAGCTCGGGTTCCAGGAATAGGAGCAGACGCTACCACTAGTCGTGGTGTTGGCTATCCCGGTCCCGTTGAACCAGAACGTGCAGTTGTAGCCTGATATGTTGACCGGCTGGCCGTTCTCGTCCGCAATCATTGCCTGGAGGTTGTTCGGATAGTTCCTCTGGAGGCCCTGCCCGGCCTGCGGATAGACCAGCGTGATGTTCAGCTCACCCCTGATGACCATGGTGAAGTTGCTTGAATTCGTGCTGTTGTAGTAGGGGTCGCCCGAGATCCTTGCCTCCCAGGTCTGGTTGCCTATGCCATAGGTTGCGTTCGGGTCGAAATGATAAAAGCATACTCCGGATGAGTTCGTGGTGTTATAGAGCTCCCCGTCATAGAATGTGCCATTCGTGGTCACGTAGAACCTGCAGCCCGCCCCGGCAGGCGAAGGTGAACCCGTGGTCGTGTCATTGACCCCGACGGCAAGGAGGACGGAATTGCTCCCCGGCCTCACGACCTCCGAGTTGTTCCCTGCAATGTAGACGAGAGAGGCGCTGTGCCTCTGCACGTCCGGGCCGGAGAACTCCGAGGTGTTGGAAGGCGAGTGGAGAAGGTAGCCTGAAGAGTTGTAGTCGCGATACTCAAACCTGTACCTGTCCAGGTTCACCCAGCTCATGTTCGAAGACAAATTGAACCAGACGACACCGGTACCGGTTATGTTCTTCTCGCCCATCCTGGACCACGCGCCGGTGAGATTGAAGTAGACCCAAAGGGTGACGTTCACCTGATCATTGTCCGTGTCGTTCACGAAGACGGAATAATTGAAATCCGCTCCCCACAGGCCGGATGACGGCGTCACGCTGTTTCCTGTCAGCGACGGCGCGAGGTTTGTGGTTCCGCCCGCGTTGTAGCTCACCGAGGAGTTGGAGTATGGCTGTATCCATCTGAAGAAGTCTATGATCCCGTTTGAATCCGTGTCCTTCTTGCATACCTGGAACACGCCGCTCCCACATGATCTGGCGGTGTATGTGGGGCTGCCGGTGTCGCAGTTTGCATCCGCGGCCGGGGGCGTGATGTTGCACGTGGCTGAACCCCAAGTCACGTTCAGGAAATCCAGGCCTTTCACGGACGAGTGGCTTACCGAGATGTTGGCGATCACGTTCGTGATGGTGGTGCCCGTGGTGTTGTATATAGCGAACGGCTTCCTGTAATAGAAGTTGTCCGTGGCGTTCGTGTAATAGGTGGCCTGCTCCGTCAGCATGACCGGAACGCCCGTGCTCATCGTGTTGTCCCAGAGAAGGGCAGGGGAAGGCAGGCCACCGGAGGAGGGTATCGTGAAGTCATCCACGTTGCATGTGTTCTTTCCCTCCGCGGCCGCCACGGTCTTGGCCGTTCCGTTGAAGTCGCAGGGCGTAGTTGCTCCGTTGGCTATCCTCACGTAGCTTACCAGAACGTTTTCTGACGGATTTGAGATGAACGATATGTTTTTGGACAGATTGCCCACGGACTCGTTCACCCTTATGCTGTCAGTCCGGGACCATGCGCTCACGTTCTGGTACCTGACAATCGAGGAGGTGTTGTACGTATAGGTCACATTGATGGCCGAGATGTTCAGTTTGCTCGGCCAGTCGGAGTGGAAGATGAGCGGGACATTGCAATTCCCGTTGGCATCAGCCGTACAGTTGGGGGAGGAGAGGTAGCTGTTCAGGTCGGACGCGAATCCTGATGCTGTCACTCTCGTCCTCATCTTCCCGGAATAGCTCCAGTCGTAGTCCCCGTCTCCGGCGGCATCAATGGACAGGTTGGTAGGGAAATAATTGAAGTTGAATGAGTACAGGTGGCCGTCTCCGGCGGCGACCTCGTTGCCTTCATCAGTCGTCATGTTCCCTATGGTTACTGTCTGTACATTCGTGTCGGTCGTGAAATCCCATATCAAAGTCCCGTTATTTGAAATGGTGTATACCTTGGGCTCGTCGGAGCCCGCAATGACCTCGTTTCCGGGGCTGTCCTCTACTGCCTCACCTATAGTGACGCTGTTTATCTGGGCCTTTGCACTATAATTCCAGGCAACTGAAGCGTCTGTCTCGTTTACATTCAATAAAAATACAATGTTACCATTGTCTCCGGTAGCTATCTCATCATTCGGGTCATCCGTAACGTTGCCGACAGCGATAGCATTTATTAGGTTTCCTCCCATGCTCTTGTTGAATACCTCGCCGCCGGTGGAGTTAAGAATGAATATTTTTGAACCGGAGCCTACAGCGATCTCTTTTCCTGAAGCTGATGTCAGATTGCCAACCGCAATGCTGTAAACGGCGCTGTCCGTGGTATAAATCCATTTTATCCCTCCGGAGGCATTGAAAGCGTAGACGGACTTGTCCTCCGAGCCTGCAATCACCTCATTTATGCCGTCCTCTTCAATATCTGCCACCGTTACGGAATTCACGCTGCCGTTCGTTTCATATTCCCACGCCGGGGTAAGCTGCCCGGAATCATCGACGTTCAATACGTGTACCTTTTTGTCTTTGTTCCCGAAAACTATCTCGTTGCCCGGGTCGGAAGTCACGTTGCCTATGAACGTCGAATATGTCCCGTAGTAAAGGTTGCTGAGGCTGTACGTGGAGATAATCGTTCCGTTTATGCCGTCGGCAAGGAACAGACTTGGAGCGGTGAATGTCGTGGTATCCTTTCTTCCTGCAACCACCTCGTTCCCCATGTGGTATGTCAGATTGCCCACGGAAAGCCCTGCAAGGCCTGCCGGGGTTATGTCCATCTTGTAGATCGTCGTGATCTTTCCGGTGAGGTTCATGCTTATGCCGGTCACCGTGGAGTTCTTCGGGAGGCTGAGCCAATAGGTCTGGTTTGGTGCCGCAATCGTGAAGTCGAACTCCTTGGTTGTCGCCGAGTCGTTGAGCTCGTATTTCTCGTAGACAAAGGAGGGGGCATCAGGGTCCAGGACGAATGTTTTCTGCTGCGCTGCGGCAAGAATGTAGGGTATGCATGCTATTCCTGCAAGAAGGGCGAGCATGGATACTGCTACAAGTAGGGCGACACCCCTGTTTCCCCCTGACATAGATAATTTTTGTATTTCTTATTTATTAATTAATAGAAACATTCAATTATTTTATATGAAGCGGTGGTTGGGGTTAGTTCTTGGTGTAGTTTTTTTCGCCATGCTGAGCATTCCCCCCGCGTTCTCGGCCCCCACAACGTACATAAGGGAGAGGTCTGAAGCCTTTTATTATACAAACGGCAGCCCTGTGAACGCCCCGGCAGGAACCGGCTACATTGAGGTGGACTCCGGAAGCACCCAGGATGTGCTGCTTTACGTAAGGGCCGAGCTTTCCGGCACGGAAAACACGAGCCTTGTTTCCAACGTCGCTTACAGGAATGCCGCCGGCTCGAGGACAGTCGGGGAGACCACAAGGCTGTACGTAAATACCACAGACAGCGCGAGCGACCTGCAGTACAGGATAAACCAGAGCGTGCTTAAGATCATAAGGCTTAAAATGGACTACAGGAACCTGGACGGAGGCAGGGACCTGCACGCGAACGGCTCCAACATAATGGAATTCAACGTGACCATGAGCTCGAACGCCACGCTCGGCCCCACCAGGCTCGTCTTCCAGGCGGCAAGGAACACGTACGGCGTGAATGACGCCATGAACATTTTCTATTCCGAGCCGGCGGCCGACCCATTCATCGACACGGACTCGGATGGCTTCTATGACAGGCTCGAATGGCTGGTGAGCATCAGCCAGGACGTGAACTACACCATACGCTTCCTGTGCAACATGACGCCGGACGTCAACTTCGGCACGAACTACATGTACATAGACCCTGACAGCATAAACGGGGTAAACGCCACCTTCGCAACCAGCCAGCTGATGAGCGGTCTCACTGCGCCCAACATGTTCAGCCGGGGGCCTGTCAGGCAGGGGATGGAGATGGTGAACAGGAGCGGGAGGTGGTTTGTCAGGGGGTTCATCATGAACACGGCAAACGACCTGAGCTACGCGCTCATCAACTGGAGCCTTTACGACATCACAACGCCCGGGGGAAAGGACAGGAGCGACTCCGTGCTTGCCAACACCGAGAGCATCTCGATGCCTCCGGGGGATGTGCAGTACACGGGCTTCTGGAACACGAGCGGGAGCAAGCAGGAGGTGTATTACTCAGCTGCCTTCGAGTGGCACGTGCAGTGGGGAGACGTTGGTTTTTTCCAGGAGTCGAGGAGCTCGATGGATCTTCCTTACATATACGCGATTGACGTGTGGCCGGACAAGGCGGCTGCGATAAATTCGAGCTCAGGGGGTCTCGTTTCAGTCCGCATAACGGACAGGGCGACCCACATGGGTCATTCCAGCATGGGGGCGGAAAGGGCGGAAATAAGGTCCTTCATACCTTATCAGGACGTGAACGGCTCATTTACTAATTCGTGGTTCCCCTCGAACATTACCGTTTATTATACAAACAACTCCGGGGAATACAACATAACCCAGGGAGCGCAGATAACTGCAATGGGCTCCGGCCCCGGCAACGGGTATGTCCTGGTGGAGTTCAGCAACCTTTCCTCTGTGCTGGGCCGCCCGATGGGCCAGAACGAGGAGATAAAGGTCTCATATTCTCTCACGGGAAGCATGGATGCCTATGCGCGCACATACAGGTTCTCCGTGGACACTACCCTGTACACGGAATCCGGGACGCCTGTCACCAGGACTGCCGAATACAACCTCACTGTCCCGGGAACGGGCCTGCCGCCCGTGATACCGCCAGGGGTCATACCACCCGGAGGTGCAGGCATGCCGGTAATCGTGGCGGAGGAGTATTATGCAAGCATAGTGAAGGAAGAGTCCGATATATTCTTTGTCTCGGACGACTTCGTGGCCATAAACGTCACTTACGGCATATTCGATTCCGGCACGAGAGGGGTGAAGGACGTCAAGATAGCGGTCTACATACCTGCCGGAGGTGAGATGGATGAGGCGGATCTTGTGCTCAGCATATACCACAAGGAAAGCGGCACCTGGGAGAATATGAAGAACAAGGCCGACTTCACCGTGAAGAGGAGGATGGCGGTAAAGATAGGGAACAAGGAATACGTCGAGTACATAATAGAGAAGAAGGTGGATGAATCCGGCATATACGGCAAGACGCTTGACCTTAAGAATGGCGACAAGATAAAGGTCGGGTATAAAACCAAGATACCTCCGGGCAGCAATTACATACTCACGAGGGCATTCGGTTACAACTATTACAGGAACATGATCATGTTCGAGGACCTCTACACGCCCGTGAGGAGGGACATACTTATCGAGAACTTCAGGACCACCGAGGATGAGTGGAGGATGAAAGAGGCTGTAGTCGGATATCCCGTCACCTGGGTGAAGCGGTTCCACATATACAATCCGAACAACATGACGGTGAGCCAGATGACCACCACCAGGGTGTTCCCTGACACGATGAGCGCGAACATCCAGGAGTATCGTGATTCAGGCGTGGCGAGGAAGCCGCTAGAGCTGAAGAGCGGGAATTTCACCTACGTGAACTGGGTGGCAGAAGTCTGCGGGCTATGCGACGTGGAATATGATATTGAGGCTTCCACGCCTCCGGTGGCAAAGACCGAGGAGAACATGGACGTGCTTGAAACCAACGAGACCACGGTAATCTTCGGGATGAACATCACAATCAGAAACATGGCAGTCGAGAGCTACGCTAACGTGACCCTGAACATCCCCATAAACAAGTCCAAGATAATCTACGTGGGGGACGGGCTGAAGCTCACGGAAAATGGAAATGGGGTCTCGATGACCATACCCGGAATGACAAGAGGCGAGACCAGGCAGATATTCCTGAAATACAGGGAGATCCCACCAATCATGGTCACCTCGCTGAATGCGCTGGAATACAGCTGCGCCGACCAGGCGAACATAACCGTGTTCGTCATCCCGGCGGAGACCCATTACAATTCCTACCTGGAGTTCGAGATGATAGGGCCTTACCCTTCGCTGAAGACCTCCTACGCGGATATCATAGGCATAGGGGAGACGAAGAAGTTCAGCGAGGTCAGGATCCCGATAACCGTGAAGATATTCGACATGCCTACCGGAAAATACATGACCTACACCAAGTTCAGGGACGGCTTCACTACGATTCTCAGGGATCAGAGGGAGTTCACGGTCGAGTGCGAGAAACCAGCTTCCTGGGCGCTGAGCTGGGTCATAATAGCCATTGGCTGCAGCGGTATCATATCGTTCCTCCTGGTGAGGGTCTACAGGAAGAGGAACTACAGCAGGGAGATGGATGACATCAAGAGGAAGCTGAAAGACCTCGAATAGGCAGAATTTAAAATCTAAAAAGCGGTTTTATTCTATCACAGCATTCCTCTTATCAATTTGCTCTTCTCCATCTCCAGCCTGCCGTCGAGGGCGCTGACTAAAAACCTCTTCTCCTTGTGTGAAATGACCCAGTACGGGAAATAGACCGGCTTGACTTCCGTCACGCGGATCTTCATTATCTCCCCGGCCTTGATCACGAAATCGGGAAGCACCGAAGGGTCGAGGAAGTTGCCTCTTTTTTCCTTGTCCGCGACCGCCCATCCTGGAGATAGTGTATTCGTATCTTCAGGTATGTTCGGGTCTGCGTTTATGCCGAAGCTGCGGCCGCTCTTCCCCTCCTGTTCTATGACAAACCCCTTGTCCGTGAGCGTGTCCAGCGCCTCGCGAGCTGCGGCTGACGAGATCCTAAGCTCCATGGATATCCTCTGCGAACTGGCTGACCTGTTGCCGATGAGATAAAGCATGACCTCCCTCTCGTTCTCCGGGAGCTCTATTATCTCCTTCATGCCATGGGTGAACCCGACCAGGCCTCCCCTGGAAAATGCCACCTCTCCGGTGATGCCATCAACATAGAACTCCACATCCTTCTCCGCCATCATGCCGGCGGCCCTCCACATGGGATAGTTCAGGAACGATATGCTCTCAATCCCTTTGAAATGGGAGAATACCTCCTCCTGGGTGACCTTTGGGGAGACGGCTGAAACGAACTCTTCGACTTTGTGGTGGAGCACCTGCTCCTCCTTCTTCTGCGGCGGAAGATGCTCAGACTCAAACCCATGTTCCTGAGTGGCAGATGTGGCCTCCATCTCTGGGTGAGGATGGATCGGCTCCAGCCTGGGCTCAAGCTTTATCGACTCCCCGCCGTGCTCGCTCCTCCTGATTCTTATGTCGACTATGAGCGGCTGCTCTGTGACCCCAACGACCATGGCCACTCCGATGGGAAGGTCTTTTATCTCCTCCTTCGTGCCGTAGCTGACCCCCTCGACCGAGTCCATTATCGCCTTCACGTCGTTGGGGTTAGTGACCTTGAGTATGATCTGCGTGCTGGCCTGTGAAAGTATGTTCTTATCCACCTTCGCGGGCCTCTGGGAGATGAAGCACAGGCCCATTCCGAACTTCCTTCCCTCGCTCGCTATCGTGCGCAGTATCTTGGAGGAGGACACCTCTCCAAACCCGCGCTCAGGCGCGAAATTGTGGGCCTCTTCTATGACCATAAGAAACTCGGGGATTTTTCCGAACTTCCTCGCCTCGAAGAGCTCCTTCGCCAGCTTCATCACCACCATCTGCTGTATCTCGGGCTGGCCGTCCTTCAGATCGATTATGCACACTTTCCCATCCTTGACCAGATCCTCGGGCTTGGTCGGGTTCGTGGAGAACATCCCCGTGCTCTCGAGAAGGCCGAGCAGGCTGATAAGACCCCATTTGGAGTTGGAATCGATATCTTCCACCTCTTCTATTATGTCGCGAAGCGTATACTCTTTCCCTTCCAGCTCCTTCACAGCGGAATAGAGCAGGCCCCTCTGGGAAGAAGAAAGCTTCGTTGGCAGCAGCTCGACCACTTCGTCGGCGGTGAGCCTTGCATTAAGCTTTATCCGGTTGTGGTCGCGGAGAGAAAATACGTTCATCTGGGACCTGTATGACTTCGGCTCTATCCCGAAGTTCTTCATCAGCTTGAGCTCCTCCTCTTTCTCGTTCTTCTTCGCGAGCGATGAGTATTCGCCGTGCGGGTCTATCACGATCAGCGGGATCTTCTGCTCCGCGAACTCTTCCAGCAATACCCCAGCGGCATAAGACTTACCCGCGCCGCTCTTGGCGAGGATCGCCACGTGTTTCTTCAACAAATGCTTCGCCGGCAGCTTGACCTGTATCCTATAGCCGGTGAGCAGGCCGATGTAAAGCCCGCTATCCTTAAGGCCGAGCGTGCTTATGATCAGGCTCTCGTCAGCGGTGTAGACCGGCGTACCAGGCTCGAAGGGGACCTGTATCTGTTTTAGGAAGCCTCTCGAATCCCTGGAGCCAATCACCTTGGCGTTGGCCTTGGTTATCTCGCCGTGCTTTATGATCGAGTCGATATAAGCAAGAATCCAGCGGCCTTCGAAGTCCTTGACGGTCAGGTACTGCAGCTTCTTCACCCGCGCCTCCGCGTCGAACGAGAAGTCGTGAGTCGTCACGTTCCCCGAGATCGTCCCAAGCAGCATATTGATTAATGGGGGAGGAATTTAATAAAAAGAGCGGGCTCAGAGCCCGAGCATCTCGATGACCTTGGGAGGGACCACATATGGTATTATCTCATCACTAATGCTCTTGCCGGACGCTCTCAAAAGCCTGAGGCCGCCTTCGGTAAGCCCGCTTCCTTCATAATGGAGATCGGGGACCAGCCCTCCGAGATACGCATAAAGCCTGCCGCCGGATCTGAAATAAATCTCCTCAAACCGGCCCTGGTCAAAGACCCCGACCCCATCGAATTCTGGGCCAGACATCCTGCGGAATTCCTTCATGCTTACCATACCGGATTAAGTTTTATAAAAAGAATTCCGGGACAATCTCAAAAAGGGAATAAAAGAAGGAAAATAAAAAGAAGGGGGAAGGAGGCAAAAAACCTCACAACTCCACCGGATGCGAATCTGCTGCATTCACCATCACGCCTCCGACCTGTCCCATGACAAGCCTGTCAAGCGCGGTGTATCTTTTGTCCAGCTTCAGTTGCTGCACCTTTCTCATGAACTCTTCATCGTTTGCAGTCGCCAGCGACGCGTTTATGAAGTCCGCACTAAGCAGCAGGTGATCCACCTGCTCCCTTCCCTGCGGGACCATGCTTGCGTTCTGGTCGAGTATTATCCACTCGCTGTCGTAAAGGCCATCCTTGTAACCCTTGTTCATTGCATGGAACAGCTCAAAGCAGAGCACCGGGTTCCACTTGCCTACCGGCTGGTCGAAGTCCCTCGCGACCCTGAACAGGCCGTCGCATGCATGCAGGTCTCCCATGATGCCGTACTTGATTGCCTGGGCGACGTTCTCCTCCGGGTCCTCTCCGTTCATTATTATGTGGTTGATCTCCGGCCCAATCTTTGCCCATGGTTTCACGAATCTTCCTGACTTTGCGTCATATTTTACCCCGGTCTGCATGTTAAGAGACTGACATAAAGAAATTCCATTTGCCGTCCCGCCTATAACCTGGAAGTCCATGGGTTCTCCAGACTTGCCTTCTATCTGAACCTCCAATTCCGGGTATGATTCATTGAATCCCAGCATCCCTTCTTCAATCCTTGCTATGTTGTCATATGTAGATTTATGGAAAGGTCCTCTCTTTCCATCGGAACCGAACCACATCCTGACCTTCTTCACGCCCCATTGCCTTGCCAGGTCGCCTGCTCTCTTCATGTTGTCCAGCGCATATTTCCTGACATCTGAGTCTTCGCTCGTGAAGCTGCCGTATCTAACTTTTTCCGTCTTGAATTCCGAACCGACGATGTCAACGCAAACGAGCCCGAGTTTGTCCCCGGCTTCCTTGACTTTTCCATAGTCGTTAACAGCATCTTTATCATCCAGATTAAATTCATAATCAGCACCTACATGGCCGCTGTAGCCATCCAACCCGGCGTCTTTCAGTATCTGCATCCTTCCGGGAACTTCCACAACCGTTTCGCTCTGATTCCTTCCCAATCTCCAGTTATCAGAACCTATCCCTCCGACACACCATAACCCTGCTGCCTTTTTTGGCTGCCAACCATTTGTCATACTCTATCCCTCCTTAGTAAAGATCATGAATTCATGAATCCCTTCTCACTCGTTAAGCCCAAAGACAAAGGGCCTCTCATTCAGTTTCCCGATCCTCTTCGCGGCATCAAGTATGGCCTCGGCCGGGCCCCACGAAAACTGCAGATGACCCCAGGCCATGCTATTTTTTCTGCGGGGGATGTCATCGTCAGGTCTGGGGTATGACCCTATGAACTCGGCCTCGGTGAAGTTGGTGTCGTCCGTTGGCGAGGGGCCGTTATAGACGAAGCAGAACCCGCGATCACCGTTGAATCCACCCGGGAGTCCCTCGATGATACTCTTGTCTACGCTCGGCACCTCGAGTATGTCATTTCCAGGAACCCTTTCCGATCTCATTACCATCATCTGGTATAAATCGCTTTTTCCTTGAACCTTTCTTATACTTATAACGAACGGGTTGGGTGGGGAAGATGAGTGAGTGGGCGCAAGCTTGTATAAGGTTTCTCTCATGCCTTCAGTCCTCACGGATACATGGTCTCCTCTGACCTTGACAAAGTCTGTAAGATCGACTCCCTTGTTCATGTACACCGTGAGCGCGGGGTCTTCTCTGTGGCCGAATATTATGGTTCCCGGGTTGTCCCTGTCACCAGAAGGGAACTGGAGCAGCTTCCATGCTTGGAAATGCTCAGCTGTTCTGGAGGACACAACTTCATTGAAATAAATGTCCGCAGCTTTGACCGGTCTGGATGCGGCTCTGTCCCCGAACTTGACCATTCTCTTCATGTCAAAAGTGAATTTCCCGCCTGTTCTGAACTCCTCTATTCTTGCTCTGTTTGTGAGCGTAAGATCCGGTAAATCTCCCTTTGTAGCAGAATAATTACCGGGATCCATTCCTCTCTGGCAGGTCCATGTGTCATAATTCCCGGGCTTCCTGCAGAAATATGTCTTGCCGCCGCATCTTTTGGAGCCGAACTCAGGCCCTATCCAGAGCCTGTCCCCGCCCTTGTTCCAGAATTTCGGGTCGTCTATGACCTCTCCTAGGCGTGGAGAAGTCCACAGGGCGTTCAGGGAATCGGTATCATCATCCGGGAAAATGCCTATCATCCTTCCGCCGCTGCGGGTAAAATAAGCCTTAGGCCCTCCCAGGTCAAAAACGTAGTGCTCGGTTTTTCTAAGGTCTTCAAGAAGCTCCCCCTGTGTGAATATACCTGTCTCCCTTGGCATAGCGAACGCTCCGGATATCGTTGCTTTTATTGTTAAAAAAAGTTTTATAAAGGGTGGTTGTGCCACGATGCAGGCTAACCGCTGGATAAGGCTGGTTTTAAATAATTTTCTGAGAAATAATGGATATGCCGAGGCCGACGTATACATGTGGCTTGGAAAGGAGCACCGGAGGGTGCTCTGTGCTGGTTCTTGATATACATGAGAGGAGACCGGTCCACAGGGATTTCTTTACCTACGCAGACCACTTCGGAGACAGGTATGACCTCGCCAAGGATTGCGTCCTCA
>Ga0315274_10001318_pt1 | contig 38252 bp, 38 predicted proteins | sample YL17G02_20_MG_FD_203700 | JGI IMG/M metagenome (GOLD analysis project Ga0315274, IMG submission 203700) | Sediment microbial communities from Yellowstone Lake, YNP, Wyoming, USA - YL17G02_20 | ecosystem: Environmental > Aquatic > Freshwater > Lake > Sediment | place: USA: Wyoming | collected...
TTTGAACTCGGCGGCGCCCAGGTTCCAGAAGCGAAGGCCAGCGGCCAGAGCCAGCACTGCAATCAGTGCGGCTATGGACGGGACACGTGAATGGGACCATGGTCTGAGCATGGTGGGTATTCTATCATCGGGTGATGAAAAGACCAAGTGGGGAGGCGAACACAGAAGGCGAGGCCCGACACTATCCGGCCTCGCCTTCGGCGCACATCTGGGAAGGCAGGCCCCAGTGATGCTGCAGGCTCTCACCCTACTGATCACCGGGAGCAGAGCATGGGCGGGTCATGCCACAACCGATGGCCACCTAGAGGCGCGATGCCGGCGCTTACCCACAGAACCAGAAGGCTCCAAGCTACGGTGTCTTTTCCTGAGAGGGAGAAGGCCCGGCGCGAGGGACCTGAGAACGTGCCATTCAGGCAAGCAATGCCCGCACTTGCTGTAGCAACTGGTCGGGTGGCACAGGCTTGGTCATAAAGGCGCTGATATGGACGTATTCGTCCGTGGGAAAGAGCGCCGCATAGTCGGTGTTAGCGATCGACGTGACCATGATGATTGGGATGTCCGAGTGATCCGGGTCCCGGTGAAGCTCCTGACTGACGTTCAAGCCGTCCAGGATGCTGGACATGATCACATCCAATATGACCAGGTCAGGCTTTTGGGCGCGAACGGCCTGCAGACCCTCGTCGCCGTTGACTGCGCTGATGACCTCGTATCCCCTTTGCTCCAGGACGATGCGCGTCGCCTCGACAAAGTCCGGATCATCGTCCACGATCAGAATCTTGCTCATAGCTGTCTCCTCTGTGATTGCCCGCTACCCGGCGGCGAGTGGGCGATGATGCTCCACATAGTGATCGTACTCGTGGCGAAAGTGCTTGAGGGTCGATAGCACGGGATTCACCGCCGCATCGCCCAAGGGACAGAAGCTCTTGCCGATCATGTTGCGGCTGATATCCTCCAGCAACTCAACATCGCCCTTCTTACCTGCTCCGGCAACGAGGCCCTCCAGGATATCCGCCAATTGACGAGTGCCTACGCGACAGGGCGTGCATTTGCCGCAGGACTCGTGCAAAAAGAAGCGCAGTAGCCTTCTGGCGACGTCGACCATGTCGGTGCCCTCTTCGACGACGATCACCGCCCCGGTGCCGAGCATCGATCCGGCAGCAGCAACCGACTCAAAGTCCATGCGGGTATCCAACTGATCTGCGGTGAGCACTGGTGTGGAGGCGCCGCCGGGGATGACAGCCTTGCACGGCAGGTCACCGCGCATGCCGCCTGCATACTTGAAGATAATGTCGCGCAAAGAGACCCCGAGCGGCAACTCATAGTTACCGCGCCGGCGCACATGCCCGCTTACACAGAACAGCTTGGGACCCGTGCTTCTCTCAGTGCCGATGGATTTGAACCAGGTAGCGCCCCGGTTGACGATGTGCGGCACATTGGCCAGGGTTTCCACATTGTGTACCAGGGTGGGCATGCCCCACAGCCCAATCTGGGCCGGGTAGGGCGGCTTGATGCGGGGCTCGCCTCGCTTCCCTTCCAGTGAGTTGATCAAGGCCGTCTCTTCGCCGCAGATATAGGCGCCGGCTCCACGATGTACTGACAGGTCGATGTCAAAGCCACTTCCCAGCACGTTCTTGCCCAGGAATCCCTGGCGATAGGCGTCGTCAATGGCTTTGATCCAGCGCTTGACGCCCAGGAAGAACTCGCCGCGGATGTACACGAACGCCCGGTGGGCACCTACAGCATAAGCGGCGATGATCGTTCCTTCGATGATGGCGTGTGGATCGTGCTCTACCAGAAGACGGTCCTTGAAGGTCCCGGGCTCTCCCTCGTCGGTGTTGATGCACACGTACTTGGTCTGGTCTCCCTTGGGCATAAAGCTCCACTTCAGGCCGGCCGGGAACCCCGCGCCGCCTCGACCGCGCAGGCCTGATTCCCTGACGATGGCCGTGATCTCGTCCGGGGACATCGCCATGGCCTTGCGCAGCGCGGTGTAGCCGCCACGTTTCAGGTAGACGTCGATCTTGTCTGAATTGGGGATACCGATGTTCCGAGTCAGGATCGGCTCAAACGCGTCGCTCATGCCTGTACCCTCCCAGCGAGCTGGTCCAGCAGCCTATCGACCTTGTCAGAGTTCAGGTCTTCGTAGAGTTCATCATTCACCCGCAAGGCGGGCGAAGTGCCACACGAAGCGAGGCACTGCACCTTCTCCAGACTGAACAGGCCATCTGGAGTGCTTGCTCCGGCGTGGATGCCAAGCTTTTCCTCCAGGTATGCGAGCAGGCTATCTCCACCGCCTGACAGGCAGCAGGACAGGCCCTCACAGACCTGGATGTTGAACCTGGCCTTGGCCTGGGTCTGAAAGAGGGAATAGAAGGTGGCGGTTGAGTAAACTTGAGACACGGGCAGCTTCAACCTCTCAGCCACACGCTTGACTGCCTCCTCGCTCAGGTAACCGTACTGCTCCTGGGCGATGTAGAGCGCGGTCAAGACCATGGCCTGCTTGGCCGGATCGCGGGCTCCGCTATCTGCTAGCCGAACGAATTCTGACGACATTCTTCCTCCTGTGGTTTGTGGGGTGCAGCATCACGTGGACCTCTGGGGCAGCCTACAAGCTCCGTCGCTGCTCAGGCAGTTGTTGACAGCAGCCAACAGCGCCTGGGGAGAAACCGGCTTGGTTAGAAAGCCATCAGCGGTAGGCTGTGCTCCATCTGCGAAAAGCTGGGCATCGGGCGTGCGGGCAATAGCGGTGATCACCAGCACCGGGATCCCGGCCAGCTCTGGGTCATCGCGAATCTCACGCGTCACGCTAACCCCTTCCATGGTGTATGACATCATCACATCGGTGATAATCAGGTCAGGGTGCTCCTGCCTGATCAGGGCCAGTCCTCCGGCTGCGTCTGTAGCCGTCAGCACCTCATTTCTTGCGGATTCAAGGACAATCCTCGCGTATTCAAGAAAGTCGGGGTCATCGTCGATGACGACAATGCGCTTCAGAGTGCTCACCGCTGTGCCCTCCTCAGTCCCAAGAGAACAAACGCCTGGCGCAGGAACGGGGTCAGTGAACCAGCCTCCTGATAGTCTCAAGGAGCTGCTCAGGTTGTACCGGCTTGGTGATCCAGGCGCTGATAGGCACGTACTCGTCGGTAGGAAACTGGTCAGCGTGAGGGGAGTCCGGGATCGACGAGATCATGACGATCGGGATGTTCTTCAGGGCTGGATCCTGCGCCATCTGGAAACTGACGTTGACTCCATCGAGCACTCCGGACATCATCACGTCCAACAACAAGGCGTCAGGCGGCGATGCCCGCATCCTGGCCAGGGCCTCGTTGCCGTTGGCGGCGCAGTCGACCTGATACTCCTCTTTCTTCAGGATCATGGTGAGGATCTCGACAAAGTCGGGGTCGTCGTCGGTGATCAGGATTCTCGTCATCTGGGTCTCCTTTGCCCCCCATGGGAGCTGAGCAGCCGGCGAACCTCCTGAAGCAGCTTGTCAGGAGGGATCGGCTTGGACAGAAAGTTGTCCACAGGAACGTACTCGTCGGTTGGAAAATGCTCGGCATACTCGGAACTGGCGATGGAGGACACCATAAGGATGGGCGTGGCACGCAGATCCTCATCGGCGCGGATGGTCCAAGTGGCGTTCAGTCCTTCGAGCAAGCTGTTCATCATGACATCGAGGACGACCAGGTCAGGATGATGCTTGCGCAGGGTCTCAAGGCCGGCATCCCCGTCCGACGCGCTGAGAACGACATATCCCTCTCGCTCCAGGACAATGCGGCTGACCTCGACAAAGTCGGGATCGTCATCGACGATCAGCACAGTGGGTGGGGAGGGAAGGGGCAACTGCCACTGATGAGGTGCCTTCACATGCTGTAGAATGTGAGCGGTGGTGGTCCTGGTGACGCCAGTGAGCGACGCTACCTGTGTGGACAGGAAGTGGAGCACGGCATCGTTGTCCGGGAACGCCGCCTGCAGGACCAGGTTGTGTTCGCCGGTCACATAGATGACAGAGCGCACCTGGCCAAAAGACGCCAGTTGGTTGGCTACCGCGTCGAGGCAGGCTGGCTCGACCTGCATCAGCACCATGACCTCAACGCTCAGCCCGACCGCTTCCATGCGAGGCATGGCGGTGAGGTACACGATCTTGTCCTGAACGAGGCGGTCTAGCCGCTTGCGTACAGTGCCCTCAGCTACGCCCAAGTCGCGAGCAATCTCGACATTCGAGCGCCGGCTATCGGCCTGCAAGGCCCTGATGATAGATCGATCCAGGTCGTCAATCGTGGTGTTCATGCTGCTCATCCTCGTCAGGTATTATACCACGCAAACCGAATCTCGTCAAGAGGCAATTCTCAGGAGACGAAAAACGCATCACATCAGCACGGCAGGGAAAGGGGCCGTCCGGATTCGCTGCAGTGGCTGCGACTGGGGACGCCTGCTGAGGCCCAGCACGAGCGGCGAGGACGCACCCTGGGCGACAGCTAGCGTCAGCCAAGACCGGCGACCAGCCGGAATGGTCCACGGCCCGGGTGGGCGGCACGGAGCAAAGCGGGGAATGCCGACTGGACGGATGCTTGCCAGGGGCGACAGTAGCTCAGGATGGCAGAGCGGACGGCCCTGGGTCGGCGGGGCACTGGTAGAAGCAGAGCATCGTGCTGCCATACCTACGTTGGTCGGTAAGCACAACGCGCTGCAAGGGCTGCGGGCGGTACTCCTTGGGAAAGATCTGGACCACGACGACGCCGTCAGGTGCCAGGAGAGGACTGGCGTCCAAGGCCAAGAGGGCCTGGGACCAAAGGTCCTGGTACTGGGGAGGGGCGACATAGATGATGTCAAAGATGTCATCATCAGCCCGGCGGCCGCCGCCCTGGGCAACAAAGCGGAAGGCGTCGTCGTGTACGACACGAGCGCGGTCGGCCAGCCCTGTACGGTGGAGGTTCTCGCGGACTATCCGAACAGCCTGGGGGGCTTTTTCCACAAACACAGCTTCCCGGGCCCCACGGCTCAGAGCTTCGATGCCTACGCTCCCAGTGCCCGCGAACAGGTCCAGGAAGCGACACCCCGGCAGGCGCCAGCTCAGGATGTTGAAGAGGGCTTCCTTGACTCGATCGGCGATAGGGCGAGTACCCTGGCCGGGCACTAGCTTGAGTGTCTTGCCTTTGGCCTTGCCTGCGATCACACGCACTGGTGCTACTCCTGGTATCGTCGTGCCAGTAGCTGCATTATAGCCTGAACACTGCGGCGAGGCAATTCATGGGCACGGGCGTCTGCAGGGCCACTTGACAAATCGCGCCTTTTCCTCTACCATCGTGCCAGCCACGACGTGCTGTGGTAGTGTCGGCAGACAGTGGGGAGAGAAGCGTCTCAACGGGAGGGCATGTGAGGGAAGTTGTCTTGGTGGACGGCGTTCGGACGCCGATTGGCAAGCACGGAGGTGCGTTCCGCACGGTGACCGCACAGCATCTACAGGCTGAGGTGTTCAAGGCGTTGCTGGCCCGTGTTCCGTTGGACCCTGCGCTGATCGACGACGTGATAGTGGGCTGCGTGGGCCAGGACAGCGATGCAGTGAACATCGGTCGTGTGTCCGCGCTGCTGGCCGGGTTGCCAGTGCAGACAACGGGTTGTACAATCCAGCGCAACTGCGTGTCGGGCTTGATGTCGGTCTCGATGGCCTGCCAGGCGATCCAGAGCGGCGACGGGGATGTGTTCCTGTGTGGAGGGACTGAGAGCATGAGCACCGCGCCCTACCTGGTACGCGGTGCTCGCTGGGGCTTGCGCTTGCGTTCCACCGAGTTCATCGATTCTATGTGGGAAGCATTGACCGATCCGGTGTGCGGGCAGGTCATGGGGTCTACGGCGGAGAGCCTGGCGATCATGTACGCGATTGGCCGCCAGGACCAGGATCGGTTTGCCGTAGACAGTCACGAAAAGGCCCTTGAGGCGCAGCGTGCGGGGAGGTTCGCAGCCGAGATCTCTCCCGTCCAGGTGTCCAGGCGAACGCCGGGGCAGGGAGAGACATCCGAGGAGATCGCCCAGGACGAATGCATCAACCCTGCACCCAGGATGGAGAGGGCGGCGGCATATCCGCCGGCGTTCCAGCGCGACGGAGGGACGGTGACCGCGTTCAATGCCTGTCCCATAGCTGACGGGGCTGCGGGCCTGCTGGTGATGAGCGCTGACAGAGCGCGGGAATTGGGCCTAACCCCACGGGCGACGATCCGCGGGTATGCCTACGCAGGGGTGCCGCCCGAGGTCATGGGACTTGGCCCAGCGTATGCCATTCCCAAGGCATTGTGGCGCGCTGATCTCAGTCTGGCCGAGATCGACCTGATCGAGCTGAACGAAGCATTTGCCGCGCAGGTACTGGCGGTGGGCATAGAGCTGGGCGACCAGGGATGGGATTGGGACCGAGTGAATGTCAACGGCGGGGCGATTGCGCTTGGCCACCCCGTGGGCTGCACAGGGACCCGGCTGATCGTCTCCCTGATGCATGCCCTCGAGGGCCGAGGGGCACGGTTTGGGTTGGCGTCGGCCTGCGTTGGAGGTGGCATGGGCGGGGCGCTCATCATCGAGCGCGTGGAGGATGGGAAGTAGGAGCGGACTGTGGCTAGGAGGCAACTATGCCTGAGGTGAGATACTGGAAGGACGTGTCAGCTCGCCAGGACCTGGTGGAGAGAGGACGGAACGCTTTGGAGCGGATCAAGGGGCAGTTGGCAGCCGAACAGGGTGTGGTAGCGATCGAGCCTGACAGTGGTGACTATTTTGTGGGAGCCACGCTGGGCAAAGCCAATGAGGGGGCACGCCGGCGCTACCCCGACCGGTGGTTGTACTTTAGACGCCTGGACGATCCAAGGGCCGAGATGATCCTGCCCACCTGGTGAGGCGGCGGAAACTCTGTCAGGATGAGTCCGCGGGTTCGGACCTGAGCATGATGGCGGGGATGAGAGGAGTGCACATGCGCGCGCGCAAGGTAGGGGTTGTGGGCGCCGGGACGATGGGAGCTGGCATCGCTCTGGTGACATCAGCGGCCGGCATGCAGGTCGCGCTCAACGACATCCAGCCGCAGCAACTCGAGGCGGCGCGTGCTCACATCGAGGGCATCTATCGCAGGCGCGCGGAACGAGGTACGTTATCTGCCCAGGAGATGCAGCAGAGGCTAAGCTTGGTCGACTACAGCCTGGCCTATGACAGTCTGGCGGATGCGGACATTGTGATCGAGGCTGTGCCGGAGGAGATCGGGCTCAAGAAGCGGGTGTTCGCCAGGCTCGATCAAGTCTGCCGCCCGGACACCATCCTGGCCACCAACACGTCTGCCCTGTCGGTCGCGGAGCTGGCAGCGGCCTCAGGGCGTCCTCAACAGGTGATAGGGATGCACTTTTTCAACCCTGTGCAGGCCATGAAGCTGGTGGAGGTGATCCCAGGGCCGCGCACCGAGGCCAAGGTGGTGGAGATGGTAACCGGGCTGGCAAGGGAGTTGGGCAAGGTTCCGGTGGTTGTGCGGGACCGACCTGGATTCCTGGTCAACAGGCTGCTGATGCCCTACCTGAACGAAGCGGCGATGTGCCTGCAGGAGGAAGCGGCGACTACTCAGGAGATCGATGCGGCGATGGGCCGATCCGGGTTTGGCTGGCCCATGGGACCGCTGGCCCTGATGGACATGCTGGGCCTGGACGTGTGCCACCACATAGCGGCGTACCTTGCTGTACAGTACGGAGAGCGAATGCCGGAAGCGGCGTTGCTGAGGGCGCTGTATGACGACGGGAGGTACGGTCAGAAGAGTGGCAGAGGGTTCTACGATCACGCGGGTGCGATGTGCCCGGCCGACGTCAGTGCGCTGATTCACGCGCTACACAAGGGGGGCGCTGGCCGGTCCGGGTCACCGTTCAGCGTGGATCGAGTGATGGCGCCACTGCTCAATGAGGCCTTCCGCTGCGTCGAGGAGGAGGTAGCGCGAGTTGAGGACGTGGACCTGGCGTGCATAACCGGGCTGGGGATGCAGGTGCGTAGGGGAAGCCAACTGGTGCCGTGCGGGCCGCTGGAATACGCAGACGACAGGGGTCTGGATACTGTCCTTGATACGCTCAGGGACCTGCACACCGCACTGGGCGGGCGGTTCAGGCCAGCGGCCATCCTGGAGCACAAGGTACGGGCAGGTGTTCTGGGCAAGAAGAGCGGGCGTGGCTTTAGGATGTACGGGAGCTAGCCATTCCGCGGAAAAAGGCGACGGACGCGGATCAGTGGCCGGAGTTTCCGTAGCGTGGGCGGATCTTGTGTATGATGTTGACACGGGGCAAGGAAGGGACTGGGCACAAGGAGGCAGCGGTGGGTGAAGAGGGGAGAGTGCACATTCGGGTGGAGGAACGGGTGGCCGTCCTGACGATCGACCATCCTCCGGTCAACACGCTGGACGCACGGACCTTTGCGGCCTTGAGAGATGCGTTTGATGCGGCGGTGACCGATGAGACGGTCAAAGTGATCGTGATCACGGGAGTCGGCCAGTCGTTCATCGCTGGGGCGGACGTGAATGAGTTGCACGCCATCTGCAGTGCCCAGGAGGCTCAGGAAAAGGCTGAGGCAGGCCAGGTGCTGTTTCACCGGATCGAGCGATCGCCGAAGCCGGTAATCGCGGCGATCAATGGGCGGTACTGCCTTGGCGGAGGCAACGAGTTGGCGCTGGCCTGCCACATGAGGGTCGCCGAGGAAAAAGTGAAGTTTGGCCAACCTGAGATCAAGCTAGGTCTCATCCCTGGCTGGGGAGGCACCCAGCGCCTGACCCGGCTGGTGGGAGTGGGCAAGGCGGTCGAGCTGATCTTGACCGGCGATCCCATTCGGGCAGACGAGGCGCACCGCATCGGGTTGGTGAACCGAGTTGTGCCCGAGGGCGAGGCGCTGCAGGAGACGCTCCGCATGGCAAAGCATATAGCTGCTCACAGCCGACTGGCACTGGCCAGGGCGCTCGATGCCGTCTATACGGGTCTGGACGTCGGCCTTGAGCGTGGACTCGAGTACGAGGTTGAGCGGTTCAGCGAAATGGCCGACACGGAAGACATGCGAGAGGGGTTACGGGCGTTCATGGAGAAGCGCCGGCCGCAGTTCAAGGACCGGTGAGCGGCTCCTCGTAGCGTGCCTGGGTCGCCGATCAGGGATGATCACGGACGGTCGGCAGGCTGCGCCGAAGCCTGGGGCAAAACAGGTACGTCCCGGGCATCGACGCGGCTTGCTGGGCTCGCCTGATCGAGACTCTGCGGGCCCTGGCTGGCAGTGCTACATGCCGAACTGGATCGAGGCGCCAGCAGCTCGTTTGATGAACGTAGCCACTCCGACGAGCTCCTCGACCTCGTCGATCAGGTCCTCGCGGGCGATCTCCATCACGCCCATGCTCATGTTGCAGGCTAGGAGGTGCACGCCGAGGTCTATCGCCGTCTGGCGCAGCTCTTCAAGGGGCGTGACACCCTTGTCGGCCATCATCTTCTTGAACATCCAGCGACCCAGGCCCCCCATGTTGAACTTACTGGGTCCCAGGCGATTGATGCCGCCCCGGTTCATGAGCCCCAGCATCTTGCCCATCAGTCCCTTGCCGGTCAGATTGCCCTTCTGGATGGCCTTCAATCCCCAAAAAGTGAAGGACATGGTGGTGTCCATGCCGGCCGCCGCTGCCCCAGTGGCTATGATGAATGAGGCGAAGACTTTGTCCATGTCACCGCTGAAAACGAGAATTGCTGCTTTGTTCTCTGCCATTCAACACCCTCTCAAGCTGTCTTGCGCACGTAATGCCGGGTATAGCCACCAGCATCCTCGTGGCCGAGGTACTCGTTCCCGGTCTGCTCGCACCAAGCCGGAATGTCTGCCTGGGCGCCCTCATCGTCGGCGCGCAGCTCAAGTACCTGTCCGGCCTGCAGGGCTCGCATGTTCCTGGCCAAGAATGCGATTGGCATGGGGCACAACTGCCCGATCGAGTTCCTGTACCTTGTCAACCTTGATGTCCATTCACCCTCCTCATGTTGGCAACTGGCTATAGCCAGGGAGCAACCTGGTGTTGCTCCACCAGCTCGACAAACCCATCATAACCAACTACCTGGATCTGGTCCAGTACTGTGGTGATCCCGCGCGCCTGCAGGTCGGCATCTAAGGCATAGATGGGGTGGTTGGCCAGTGCAGCCCGCACGAGAGGCGCGCTGCTGGCTCCTGGGACCGCAGCATAGACACCGTCCTCGTACAGCAGGATCGGGCTGCCCGCTGGCGCAATGCGCAGGACAGACTGCAAGCTGCTGGCGCTGAGCGGCGACCGGTTCACTGTGTACAACATGCGTCTCCCTCCTCTAGAATGGCAAGACCTTGCCCACGGTTTCCAGGATCTGGGCGATGCGGGCGCTATCCACGATCTCGGCATCCATGACCAGGTCCTTGAGGGTCAGGCCACGCTCAGCCAGCGATTGGTCGTGCACAAAGAACTTGGTCACCCCAAACTCTGTCAAGGTGGGAAAGCCATCTCCCAAGGGCTTCATGGATAGCTGGCTGGGGTCCTGGCCACGGACCAGGGCATATACTCCATCATCGACGAAAAGGACGCTAATGTCCAACTCAAAGACGGCGATCCCCACGATCGTCCGAAAGCCCTCAGCGGTGTACACACTCCCGTAGGGCGCTTTGCGCATCACAACTGCCACGCCGTTCATGTCGCTCTCCTTCAGTCACCAAAGGTCACAAACCGGTCCGCATCGCGGAGGTACTGAGCGAGCGAACCAAGGCCCGACAGACGGACGTGCTCAGTCTTGAGATCGGGCCGCAAGCCCCGGAACTTGGCGCACGCCGTGCAGGCGACGACCGGGATGCCCTGTGCCGCTAGATCGTCAAACCGTTTGGCGATGTTTCTCTCTCCGGGCGGATCGATGAACCGGTTGGCATTGTTCACGGCATCGGTGTACAAAAAGATGCCAACGATCTGGTGACCTCGAGCCTGCGCGGCCTTGACAAAGTGGTAGGCTGAGTCTGCGGCCTGGTGCTGGTAGGGGCCTTCCAGGACTAGAATGCCCATCTTCACTGTTGATCCCTCCACTCGAATAGGGTATCGTTGGAGCAAAGGGACAGGTTCGACCTGCCCACAAGAGCAGACAAGCGGACCCGGCAGAAGCCGCCCCGCTGCTGCCCATAACACGCACAGCGCGCAGCCCGCCCAGCGGGCACAGTGTTTCCGGCGGACGTTACCTGGGAGGACGCTAGCTGGCCTCGCCGAGGGAGTGCACCCACTCGGCACTGGCGGTCAACTGGGAAACCAGGACGGCACGCAGCAGGTCCAAGGCCTGGATGACACGCGGATCGGCCAGGGCATAGTAGACAGCCGTTCCGCTGCGCTCTGCGTTGGCCAGGCCTCGTTCGCGCAGCACCCTGAGATGGCGCGAGACGGTGGACTGGGGAAGGCTCAGCGCCTCAACCAGCTCGTTCACACACTTGGGCCCATCAGATAGCAGGTACAACAAGAGAACGCGCTTGGGATCGCCCAGGGCGTAGCAGATGCGGTTGTGCAAGAGCTGCGCCTCTTGTTCCAGCTTGGGATCGATCATCGGTATACTCCCATTCCGCATATGCGAATATACGCATATGCGGATGAGTATAGCATGGGTCTGCGGATTGCGCAAATGAGGTGCATGTCGGAAGGTAGCAGCGCACGGTTGACTTGGCAGGCGACACAGACTATACTAGAGCCTTTATGGGTTGCGGCCAAGAACGCCGTGCTGGCTTGAGGAGAGAACGATGTTCGAGCAGTTCACTGTTGATACGCCGGAGCACTCGTGCGCGATCGATATCACGCTTCAGGTCCAGCAACTCATCGCGCGGAGTGGGATACGCGAAGGAGTGTGCACGGTCTATGTGCCGCACACGACGGCGGGGCTGACGATCAATGAGAATGCTGATCCGACGGTGCCGGCTGATATCCTCAGGGAGCTGGACAAGATGGTGCCATGGCGCGATGGCTATGAACACACGGAAGGAAACTCGGCGGCACACATCAAGGCCAGCCTGATCGGTTCCTCGCAGTCGGTGCTGGTGGTGGGTGGGCGGCTCAGGCTGGGGACATGGCAGGGGATCTTTCTGGCCGAGTTTGATGGTCCGCGGACCCGGGACGTGTGGGTCAAGGTGCTGGGCGGGTGACCAGGTCTGAGGAGGGACACCCCGTCCGTGTATGGCCTGCCCTCGGAGCGATAGGGGCGAGGCAAGGGGCGGATCGAAGAGACGTGGTGGTGATCGTGGATGCGCTGCGGGCGAGCGCGACGGTTGTCGCGGCTCTCCAGGTCGGCGCGCGCCGGGTTATCCCTGTCCGGTCGGTCCGGGAGGCGAGTGCGTACCTGGTGAACCCGGACTACCGTGTAGTAGGGGAACGAGGTGGAGCCAGATTGGCCCAGTTCCACTACGGCAACTCTCCTTCCGAGATCCTCGCGCACGAGGCCGAGATCGCGGGGCGGCTGTTGGTGCTGACGACATCCAACGGTACGCAGTGCATGAGCGCGGCGCTGCCCGGCGCCACCAGCGTACTCGTTGGGTCTGTCGTGAACGCTGCGGCGGTCGCTAGCGCGGCGCTGGCGTTGGCGCGGTACCATGGGTGCGGCATTACCCTGGTGGCAGCGGGCCTGGAGGCCAGCCTGCTGACGAGGACACCTTTGGCATTGCGCTGCTGGCGGGGCGGCTGGTCAGAGGGGGTGCGGTGCTGAGCGAAGCGATACCCCAGATTCGGGAAGCGGACAGCCTGCAGGTCTTCCTGGGTGCCGAGTCAGCGGCCCGGCTCACTGCCTTGGGCTATGGAGAGGATGTCCGCCTGTGTGCGCAGGTAGACCTGTGGGATGCGGTGCCGACAAACGCAGATGGCGGATTCGTGGCCCATACAGCGGGTCCGGATGGGTCGCGGTGACGAGGCACCGAAGGCGCGACCGCGATCACGATCGACAGCAGGGGATGCCACCGTCCGAGGAGGGGCGAGGCAGAGAATCAGAGAATGGGACTGGTTCTCCCCGGGCACCCGGGCAGCGGATCTGGCGAGTGGCGTGGTCAATGCGCTTCATCTGCATCCAGTTGGCGGTCTGGGCTGCCGTGGCCTGGGTGCTCTATCCGCTGTGCGGTGCTGCTTTGTTGCCCAATCCTCCTCTCCCCGTGTACACGCCGGAACCACCCGACCAGCAGGAGATGCTGGTGCTCGGTCCCACTGTGCTTGCTCCTGGCACCCGAGCAGCAACGCGGGTTGTGGTCTATGATCCACGGAGCGGGCAGCCGATCGTGGGGGCGCGGCTCAGAGTGGTCCTGGTTCCTCGGGGTTTGGCAGAGCGGGTGCTGCAATTGGGAGACGTGGAAGCTGACGTTCCTGATGGACCCGGACTCGGCGTTGGGGCACAGACAGCGCAGGTGTTTGCGGGCTGTACCGATGCCCAGGGGACGGCCAACGTGCAGTTCTCGGTCCCGGAGGATGCCGCCGGAGAGTGGGCCCTGGCAATAGATACAGCGGGACGGATTGGAAATCAGCGCCTTGTCTGCCCGGTGACGGTGCGCCGGCAGGTTGTGTGCGATCTGACCACGGACCGGCCTACCTACATGCCAGGAGAAGCGATGTATCCGCGGGTACAGACGTTCGATGCCGCGACCGGCGTTCCTGTGGCCAGGCAGGCGATCACGCTGACCGTCATAGACAACCGAGCCAACCGCATCTGCACCGAAGAGGTGACCACGTCGGCATATGGGCTAGCGTCTGGGTCGTGCGAGTTGGCATCTCGGGTCAATGAAGGTGAGTACCGAGTGACGGCCTCACTCGGAGACACCACAGTCGAACGTGCGGTCATGGTCCAGGCGCGCCCTGACGCGGCTTTCGCCCTTCAGGTCAGCTCGACGGAACCGCAGGGTGTGTATGGCGAACCACTGACGGTGACCGTGCAAGCATCCCGCTGGTGGGGAGAGCCGTTGGTGGGTGCCCAGGTCGAGGTGACCGGTTCGTTGGATGGGGTCATACCTCAGAGCAACTGGCGTGCCGAGGGCAAGACCGATGAAGGTGGCCGGTTCGCCTTTGACCTGGGCGTCCTCCATCAGGCAGGAGTCGACCTCAGCCAGCTCTCCGACCCGGCCACAGTGCACCTGGTCGCCCGGGTCGCAAGCGGAAATGAACCAGCAGCGAGTAGCGACTGCTGGCTGCCTGTTTCGGGGCAGGCGATCCGGATCAGTGTTGCGCCGGAGGGTGGTGCGATCAAGCCCGGGATCGATAATGTGATCGAGGTCCGCACCGAGTACCCAGACGGCCGACCAGCGGAGGCGGACCTGGTGCTGAGCTTGCCGGCGGCTGGACGGCGGGTGGAGATGCGGAGCGACACACAGGGGCAAGCCCGATTCTGGTACCAGTCTACAGACCAGGGAGAGACGCTGACTTCTGGGGAGCCATTCACCCTGGCTGTGACTGCTCGCGATGTAGAAGGGCGGCGCGGGGCAGTAGAGCGCATACTGCCGGTGGAGGGTGGAGAGTACCATCTGCTGCTGCGCCCAGATCAAGCCACCTACCGCGTGGGGGAGCAGATGCAGTTGGGGGCGTGGGTGTCGCGAGCCCGGTCCACCCCTTACATGCCCCGCGCGGTGTACCTGGATGTTGTTCGAGGCGGGCGGGCAGTGTCGGCGCAGGCGGCGCCGTTGGTCGAGGGATATGCAGCTCTTGGTCTCGATCTGACCGATGAGCTGTCTGGCTGGATCGAGGTGCACGCCTATGCGATCCTACCAGATGGTGCGCTGGTACGTGACATACGGCGGGTGTGGGTGGAGCCTGCGACCAACCTCCAGGTGACGGTACGCGGCGACAGAGAATGGTATGCACAGGGGGCGACAGCTCGCGTCACATTCGCAGTGACCGACCCACAGGGGCGGGGCAGGCAAAGTGCGATCAGCGGATGGGTGGCGGAGGAACGATCCGATGTGCGTTGGGCGTGCCCAACAACGCCTGGCAAGCCGGCCAGTGTCTCTGGTGGTGCGCAATGGGTCGAGCTCACAGGGCTAGGCTATGCTTCGGCGCCGGCACCCACGGGAGGCGATGTGCCTGTGCGGGCGGAAAGGGCTAGCAGGCCACGCCCCATGCCGGAGGAGATGAGGCAGCGCCTTGATGCTGTGGAGGCCGTACGCGCCAGCCGCCGTCGGGCATTCTCCGGGCTAGAAGAGAGGATGGCGTGGGCCCTGCTGGTCATGCCGGCCCTGATGTGCGTGCTAGCTCTGGTGGTAGTGTGGCGAGGCCGGGCTTTCCGGTCTGGTCTGCGCGACCTGGCAAAAGGCCTATGTTGGGGAGTGGTCGTCCTCGTTGTGTCGGTGGGCACGTCGGTGCTGTTGGTCTATCTGGGCAGCTCGCTCTTTGGACCTGGAGCCCTGGTTGTCCTGGGCTTGGGTTGGCTCGGAGGCCTGCTGGCGTGGCTTGTGTTCGCCTGGGGCACACACGACGGCTGTGCACTAGTGCTGTGGGCACTCACAATCGGGTACCTCACGGTGGGGGCAGGCCTGCGCTATGCCGTGGCTGAGGGAGCCGAGCTGGCCTTTCCATTCACCCAGGCCGTGCTGGCTGCTTTCGTCGGCGGAACGCTGGCTATCTATGTCTCTGGCACGGTCCAGGACCAGCGCCAAAAACGTGGCGGAAGGTGGGCGGCTATGGCGCTGGTCTTGCTCTTGTCCGTGACCGTCGCCGGTTCGCTGGCAGCGGGCAAGCCGAGCGCAGCAGAAGGGGCTCTGGTGGACGGTGCCCAGTTCACCCAAGAGCCCGACGGCACGCGACAGGGCCTCAACGTGACGGTGGCTGCCCCGACCCGCCAGCCTACCTACATAGCGACGTCTGTCCCGGCGCACGCTGCCCCGCTGCCACCTGTATTGCCCTATGAAGCCCCGAAGGGCAGCATTCGGGTTGTCGAGGCTGTGACCGACTTGCGGGGCCAGTTGTTCGCAGATGTCCCCCTGCTGGGACCGAGTGGGACCTGGGATCTGACTGCCGGTGCCATGAGCGACGCTGGCGAGATAGGACGCGGGGGCACGCGCCTGCAGGTTCGCCAACCGTTGTCCATCGATGTGGAGATGCCTTCCCCCTTGACTGTGGGGGACCAACTGGACTTGCCAGTGGTGCTCCGGAACGCCCTACCCATCTCGCAGACGGTGCAGTTCACGGTGACGCCAGCCCTGTGGCTCAAGGTTCGCAGCAAGGCTATGGGAGTGCAACAGGTGGAGGTACCAGGCAACCGCTCGGTGACGCGCTATGTGCCGGTGCAGGTCATGGAGAGCGGCAGCCAAACGCTGGACCTTGTGGCCGAGAGCGAACAGGGCACGGACGCCAAGTCGTACCCGGTGGATGTGGTGCCTGACGGCCTGCTCACGGAGTGGATGTACGGCGGCCGGGTGGGAGATGGGAAGACCCTGGAGCAGCTCAAGTTCCGTGTGCCATGGAGCGCGATCCGGGGGACGGACCGCCTGACCGTTGGACTGTACTCGGGCTGGTCGGGCCTGCTCACGGCGGGCCTGGACGGCGCACTGCGTCGGCCAGGCTATGGAGAACCTGCTGTGGGGAGCCGCTCATTGCCGGAGGTCGGGGCAGCGGCCGTGGCCTGTGTGCTGAGGGAGACATACCTGGAGCGCGATGGGTCATCGACCGTGGAGCAGAGAGAAGCAAGCAGGCGGGCCTTGGCCCAGAGCTACCAGCAGCTTCTGACATTCGAGAGCGCGGAGAACGGATTCTCCGCGCTTGGGGCCGGGCCAGCCGATCCGTACCAGACGGCGTATGCATTGATGCGCCTGAGCGATGTAGCGCGTGCGTACCCGGTGGACCCGTCAGTGATCGAGCGTACGGCACGCTGGCTGCTGGACAGGCAGTCGGCGCAAGGAACGTGGATTGTCAACCGACTGCCGCAGACGTGGAGTGATCTGCCCCGCCCCGAACTACCGGCGACGGCCTATACTGCCTGGGCACTGATCGAAGCAGGCTATGCACGGGCTCCAGAGGTGCGGCGGGCCGTGACGCACCTGGAGCGTTATCTCGACAGGGCACAGGATCCCTATACCCTGGCACTGGCAGTGCATGCGGTGGCGGCCTTTGATGCGCAGGTGGAGCAATCATATAGCCCGGCGCTGGAGTCGGCGGTCGCCCGGTTGGCTGAGATGGCCGAGGTCAAGGTAGGGCTGGCTGTCTGGCGGAGTGCGCGGGAAACGTTCAGCGGCGCAGTGTCGGTGGGTGAACAGGTGGGCAGCGCAGACACTGAGCGGACGGCGTTGGCTGTACTGGCCTTGCTGCGCACGCGCACCTGGGCGGAGTTGGCTGGTCAAGGGTTGACCTGGCTGGCAGAGAACCGGGATTTATGGGGCACGTGGAGATCACCCCAGGCCACCCTACTAGCACTGGAGGCGCTGTCTGCCGCTGTGGAGGGGGGATACGCGATGCCTGGCGGACCGGCTGAGCCTGTGATACGCGTCGCGGTTGGCGAGGGCATTACTCAGTCTGTACACCTTGGCTCACAGGGTGCGCAGGTGTTGGTGTTCGACCAGCTCGCCAAGGGGTATAACGACATCGAGCTGGAAGCCGATGGTCCAGGCATGGCCGTCTACCAGGCGCTCGGCACCTACTATCTGCCGTGGGATCAGGTTACCCTTCGGTCCCCAGAAGAAGAGGTGGTCCAAGTCGAGGTAGGTTACAGCCGTACATCGGTCTCTGTTGGCGAGACCATCACCGTTGGCATAGGGGTGCGGGTCAATCGACCGGGCGTAGTGCCGCTGGCTGTGGTAGAGCTTGGGCTGCCCCCAGGGCTGGAGTTGGTGACAGAGGACTGGGACTCGCTGGTGACCGGTGGGCTGATCGCAGCCTATGAGCGAGTGCCCGGCCAAGTCAGAGCGTACCTGAGTGACCTCTCAGAGCAGCACACGGTGCATTTTGAGGTCCGGCTTGGGGCACGATTTCCGCTGGTGGCGAAAACCCAGTTGACCCGGGCTTATGACCTGGCCAATCCGCGCCCGGTCTCCATCCGTCAACCCGTGGAGATCACGGTGATTGGCGCGGGTTCGTAACCGCCCGACATACCAGGCCCGATGACGGAACGAGCCTGGCGGCCATGTGAGCCAAGGATTGTGCGACTGTCCAGCCGTTGTGGATCCAGACACCTTTCGACGGCCAGGGTGTTTCACAGCATGGAAGGGAGCGGGATGTGACGACGGTCGTGACGGGCGGCGCGGGCCACATTGGCGGGGCACTGGTGCGGGCGCTGTTGGCCAGCGGACGCTCTGTGCGGGCAGTGGTTCACCGCGACCGGCGGGCGCTGGAAGGGCTTGACGTGGAGACCGTCCGCGGGGACGTGCTCGATCCTGCCTCACTGCGGCAAGCTTTCGATGGCGCTGACGCCGTCTATCACGCGGCAGGCCACGTGTCGATTCTGATGAACGAAGGACCGCTCCTCGAGGCGGTCAACGTGCGAGGAACGCGAAACGTGGTCGAAGCGTGCCTGGACTGTGGAGTGTGCCGCCTGGTGCACTTTTCCTCGATCCATGCTCTCGACCTGGGGCGCCGGGATGCCCCGGTGGACGAGTCCTGGGCATCTGTGCGGGCGTCGTCGTACCTTCCTTACGATCGCTCCAAGGCAGAAGGTGAGCAAGAGGTGCGCGCAGGCATCCAGCGCGGCCTCGACGCTGTAATCCTCAACCCCACGGCCGTCATCGGGCCGCTAGACTACCGGCCGTCGCACATGGGCCAGGTGCTGTTGGCGCTGGCGCACGGCAAGCTACCTGCGCTGGTGGAGGGCGGGTTTGACTGGGTGGATGTCAGGGATGTGGCAGAAGGGGCCGTCCTGGCCGAACTGCATGGCGAAGCTGGAGCACGTTACATCTTGTCCGGGCATTGGATCTCGGTGCGCGACGTCGCCCAGGCCGTCACATCGGTGACTGGAGTGCGAACCCCGCGTCTGGTGTGCCCCATGCCAGTGGCGCGGATCGGGGCTCCCATCGCTACTGCATTGGCGCGCCTGGCCGGGAAACGTCCACTGTACACGCGCGCCGCACTCTGTCTTGAGCGAGAGCTTTCAGATCAGTCACGAGCATGCAACGCGGGACCTCGGTTACCGTCCGCGGCCATTTGAGGATACGCTGCGAAATACCTTTCAGTGGTTCGCGGAGGTCGGCTATCTGGCTCGTGCCAACGTCCCAGCCTGGTCGGAGGCCACATGAATGGCAGCGTGCACTGGACGCTGTTGATCGCAGCGTGGTTTGCCCTGGCAGTGGTGACCTTTGCGGCTCTGAGCTTTGTAGCGGTGCCCTATGGCCGCCATAATCGCGCGGGTTGGGGGCCGGCTATCTCTGATCGGGTAGGATGGATGGTCATGGAGGCGCCAGCGGCGCTGGCCTTTGCAGCATGGTTCTATCTGGGAACCGGCTGGCACTCACCGGCCTCACTGGTGTTCCTGGGGCTTTGGGAGGTACACTATATCCACCGGGCGTTCGTTTATCCACTCATGCTGCACGGTGTGGATAGGCGCATGCCAGTTGGGGTTGCAGGCCTGGCGTTCGTGTTCAACCTGGTGAACAGCTACTGGAACGGTCGCTACTTGTTCGTCGACGCGAGCGCTCGTCCTGCCAATTGGCTGAGAGATCCGCGGTTCCTGCTGGGTCTAGCCCTCTTTGCCCTGGGCTATGTGATCAACCGACAGGCTGATCAGGTGCTGCGCAGCCTGCGCAGGCCAGGGGAGTCAGGCTACAAGATCCCGCGCGGCGGACTGTACCGGTGGGTCTCTTGCCCTAACTACCTGGGCGAGATCATCGAGTGGACCGGCTGGGCAGTGATGACCTGGTCACTGCCAGGCCTGGCCTTTGCCGTCTGGACAGCGGCGAACCTGGCACCGCGGGCGAGGACCCATCACCGCTGGTATCGTGAGCAGTTTGCCGACTATCCACCCGAGCGGAAGGCCCTCGTCCCCGGGCTATGGTAGGCCCCGGCCGAAGGCGGAGTGGGGGCGCCTCCGCTGCTAATGGCGAGGGAAGCGCCACAAGATGACGCCTACCCCGAGCAGAAGCATCAAGATGCCGACAAAGGCAAAGCCTGCTGTCCCACCCAAGAGTTGGTTCACGTAGGTCAAAAGGGCCCATGACTGCGGGTCAGCGCGGAGTTGCATGTAGAGCCAGAAGCCGAGCACGATCAGCGCTGCGGTCATGACTACGGGCATTAGCATCCCCACCCAGACCCCGAGGGGCCGGAACCGCTCTCGGAGGCGCTCCTCAGCCAACATCAAGTCGTCAAGCCAGTCTGGGATCATCAGGTCCCGAAAGCTGCGATATCGCCGCGGCTGGCCTGGAGCCTGCGCGTCCCAACCCATTTCACCTGATGGCGGGCATCGTGACTCGGCCTGTCGGCCATCAGGCTCCGGCCAGTCCGAGGCAGGTGGCCGGCGCTGACGGTCATAGGTAGCACGCCGCACCGGGTCAGATAGGGTGTCGTAGGCCTCATTGAGCTGGCGCATGAACTCGTTGGCCGCAGTGTCGTCTTGGTCGGGAGGGTTGACATCCGGATGGTGACGCAAAGCAAGCCGCCGGTAGGAGCCACGGATCTCGGCCAGGGTGGCGGTCGGCGGCACGCCCAAAACAGCATAGTAGTCCGAGTCGTCTGAGTGGTGCCTCACGGAGCAAGCCTACCTCTCGACTGATGTCACTCGCGTCGGAATCTGTGACCGGGCACGGCCTCTGATGGATGGCCGGGGACCTCAATGTGCGGCGTCAGCGGATTGCAGGGCGACGTTCATGGTTGCGCAGCAGGCGCCGCCTGCTATGGGGCGCTGCTGTGCAGAACGAGAACGCTGGCGACGACAGCCGCGCCCCCGATTACCTGTGGCAGGGCAAGGACCTGCCCCAAGATGCCCCAAGCGAGCAGGGACGCGATGACCGGCTCCGACGAAGCGACGATGCTGACCACGCTGGCCGGCAGCTGCTGCAGGCTCTTGCCTAGCAGGAGGTAGGCACCAAGGGTCGGCCCAAGGGCCAGACCCAGCAGCCACGTGGCTGTGACCGGCTGGCGGATCGCCGCGACGAGGCGCGGCAGCGACTGCAAGGGCAGCAGGAACAAGGCACCGCTGCCCAGCGCGTAGAACATGACTGTCCACGGTGAGTAGCTGCGCACAGCGTGCTTGCTGAACAGGGTGTAAAGCCCGTAGGCCAGACCCGATGCCAGGCCAAAGAGGATTCCCGTGGACTGGAATCTCATATTTGCCATGTTGTACGCGCCGGAAACCAGCGCACACCCGACAAGGGCCAAAGCCAGGGCCAGTAGCTTGGCCCGGGTCAGCCGCTCGCCAAAGACGGGCCAAGCGATGATGGTTACCCAGGCAGGGGCGGTGTAGAGCAGTACGGCGGCTGTGGCAATGGTGGTCAGGCGAACGGCATTGGCATAGACCACGAAAAGCGCTGCAACGCCCAGCAAGCCAAAGGCAGCAAAGAAGGGCACATCGCGTATGCGGAGGCGCAAGAGCGCCGGACGGCGCAGCACCAGAACGCCGGCCAACAGGACGGCGCTGAGCCCTGCCCGGAAAAAGGCCACCTCCAGGGGGTCCAGGCCATACACGCCGACCAGGAAGTGGAAAAAGATGCCCAATGTCCCCCACAGCGCTGCCGCGCCCGTTATGGCCAGATACCCGGCCCTGCGCTCACTCATGGCAGACTCGCCACGTTCACCTGACCACTCCAAGACGCTGCAAAGCAAGTCGGACCTGGTCGATACGGCGGATGTCTTGGCGCAGGAGCCCGGCCAGGAATTCGCGGTAGCTGTGCTCTTGCGCGGGTGTGGTGATCGCGCTGGGTGCGCGCCGGGCAAACAAGGCGTTGCCCTCGCGTTGCCACAGCAGGCTATCGAGTGTTCCATTGCTCTCGTATGCCTGGCTAACCCACCGGTTCGGAGCGCGGCCTGACTGGCGGCCGAACCCGAGAAACACCTTGAGAGTCACGGCGCTGAGGTGAGGCTCTGCGACACCGTTCTGTTGACAGAGCTGGTCGCGCGCGTCGGGCAGGGTGTCAGCGTGCAGATTGGTAGCGATCAGATGGTGCTGTGCGGCTAGGGCAAAGAAGGCGCGGGCCTGCTCTCCCCAGATGTAGGCATAGTAGTGCCCACCGCCAACCTCGTGGGCCAGGTAGCAGGTATCGCCGGGACGCGCATGCTGGGCTGATGCCAGAACTGCGGGACCGTCCACCGCGCGGAGCACGGTCCGATCCGGCAGGAAGTTGAGCAGGGCGCACATCACTGTGGTCTTGCCCGCGCCGCCAGGGCGGGCGCCTACCAAGAGGGAAGCGCCGGAGCGCATCGCAGTAGCCAGGTAGGCGGCCAGGTCCAAGTTGACCGTTCCGGCATCGAGCAGGTCTACCAGGGACAGCATGCGTCCACCGCGCTGGTTGCACTCGTCGAGGGCCGCAACGTGAGCGCGGACGGCAGGGTTGTCTATGACGGTGGGCAAGGTGTATCGCTTTCCATGCGGGGCACCAAACTGCCACGACCCTCGGACGGAGGCAAGGTGACAGCGCTTCGGTCCTGTGCTTCCCATTCAGAGTAGATGCAACCGCAGTACCGCTGGGTGTAGAGCCCATGCTGCCGGGTCATGGTCCAGTGCTCGGCCCAGCCACGGCGCAGGTTCTCATAGTAGAACCGTATGCCAACCCGCGCTGCCAGGCGCTCGCCGGCGAGGCGGATCGCCTCCTGGTCCTGGTAGGGGCTGATCAGCAGAGTAGTGGTGAACGCGTCAAAGCCCTCACGGGCCGCCACAGCAGCCGTGCGCTCCAGACGCATCTGGTAGCAGAGTTGGCAGCGCACGCGGAACTGCTCGCGGCCGCAAACGGCGCGCACAAAGCCTACAACCTCGTAGCCGGGTTCCCAGAGCACGGCCAGGCCGATCGTGGCAGCGTAACCTGCCAAAGACTCGCGGCGACGCTCGTGCTCGGTGAATGGATGGATGTTGGGATTATACCAATGCCCCGCAACGTCGAAGCCCTGCTCGCGTAGGCGCTTGACAGTATATGTGCTGCACGGCGCACAGCAGGTGTGCAGCAGGATACGTTGGCCTGTGCCCGGCAGCGTAGCTGGTTCTGGCTGAGCCAGATCTGCCGTGGGACGAGAGTAGGGATGTCCCGCCACATCGTACTGCAGTTGGATGGTCATGGGCTCGGCCTCCACCAACACAGCCCTACCTGCCTGGATCAAGCGATGCGCCTTCTCCGCACTGGTCGGCGACAGAGGTTGGCCTTGTGAGTCCAGAACGATGGCGTGTTTCATGGGTTGTCAGCTAGCTGCAGCAGGGGCAACCTCGGCCCACAGGCCGAGATTGCCGAACCGGGTAGCTGGCAGGAACCTACCGCCAGGGCTAGTACGTGACGCGAAACTGAAAGTAGCGCCAGTCTGCCTTGGGCCCAGGGTACTTGCCATCATAGATGCTCCACATGCGCACCCTCCCGCCGAGGTCGCCCGGGAAAGGCCCAGGGACGAAAAAGCGCTTGCCCTGGAATTTCTCGTAGGTCTGCCAGGCCTGCCACTGGCCGTTCTGCCACACCTCAATGTCCATGCCATACATGCCAGGAGCTGGATCCACGGTCGGCTTCCACACGACGTTAAAGTTGCGCGGCATGTTGGTCAGATGCTGGTCTTCTGTCGGCTCTACGATCTCAACGCCGACTGGGCAGTAGGGAGACTCTAGCCAGTAGTCCTGCTTGACGTAGGTGCCCGTCCCGTCGGCTACGCCGATGCTGCCCGGCTTGGGCACACAGCGCTTCCAGACAACACGGAAGGTGCTGCCCGTCTGGACGAGACCGTCGTGGTAATAGGTGTATGGTGGGGTACCTCCCTGGACCTGGACGCTCACCGTAGCTATGTAGTTGGGGTCAGCAGGTTGCCAGTCAACCAGAGACCAGGTGAAGGTCAGCGGGCCGCCCGACGGCTGCGGTGTCGGCGTCGGCACAGGGCCGGCTGGGGCGGGGATGAGCAGGATCTGTCCGACATAGATCAAGTCTGGGTTTTTGATGCTGTTCAGCACAACCAGGTCCTTGACCGCGACGCCATACTTGCTGGCGAGTCTGCCGAGCGTGTCGCCGGCTTGGACGACATAGCGGATCGTGGAATTGCCAGCAAAGCTGGCAACGGGCTCTCCGGCCTGTGCCAGAGCTGCGGAGGGCGTGGTTGCCGCGCTGAGGACAAGGAGGACGACGGCGATCAGCGGGGCAAGAGCGAGTTGGCTCGCTCGGCCTGGAATTCCCTGAGAGCGGCGTTGGCGCAGAATCGATGTCTGGCTTTTCTCGGTCAAAGAAGCCTTCCCTGTTCGAGCTGATCCGGATATTCCATCCCCAGGTGCTCGTATGCGCGTCTGGTGGCCACACGGCCGCGAGGAGTGCGATCGAGGAACCCGAGTTGCAGAAGGTAAGGCTCCACCACGTCCATGATCGTATCGGCCTCTTCACTGACGGCAGCGGCAATGGTCTCCAGGCCTACGGGCCCGCCCTCGAACTTGTCGATGATGGTCTCCAACACTCGACGGTCCATGTTGTCCAGGCCGAGCTCGTCGATCTGCAGCATGTCCAGAGCGTCATTCGCAACCTGGGCGTCGATGTGCCCGTCAGCGCGTACCTGGGCATAGTCCCGGGTGCGCTTGAGCAGGCGGTTAGCGACCCGCGGAGTTCCACGCGAGCGGCGAGCAATCTCACGCGCCCCGTTTTCGTCAATGGGGATGTCCAGCAGGTGCGCAGAACGCTTGACGATGGCTTCGGTCGCTTCCGGGCTGTAAAAGTCGAGGCGGTAGACCACCCCAAAGCGGGAACGCAGGGGCGCGGTCATGAGCGCCAGGCGGGTCGTAGCCCCGATGACAGTGAAACGGGGCAGACTGAGGCGGATAGACCGGGCAGCCGGTCCCTTGCCGATGACGATGTCCAAGCAAAAGTCCTCCAGGGCCGGATAGAGGACCTCTTCCACAGCACGTCCGAGGCGGTGGATCTCATCGATGAACAGGATGTCGCCCTTGCGCAGGTTGGTGAGGATCGCCGCCAGGTCCCCGGCCCTCTCGACTGCCGGACCAGAGGTGATGCGGATGTTGACCGCCATCTCGGCGGCGATGACGTGAGCCAGTGATGTCTTGCCAAGGCCAGGAGGCCCATACAGGAGTACGTGTTCCAGCGACTCTTGTCGAGCCCGAGCAGCGTCCAGGAAGATGCGCAACCTCTCCTTGATGTCCTCCTGACCGATATAGTCCCCGAGGTTCTGCGGGCGCAAAGCGAGGTCGACACCACCCTCTCCGGGTTTGGTCTGAGGGGTGATCACCCGATCGGTCATGGCCTCATCCTGCGGTGGTGCCGTCGGCGCAGAGCGTGCCAGACCAAGTGGCGGAGCCAGTTGCCAATGAGGCCGGCCACGATGATGCACAGCAAGAGCCCGACGACAAAGCCAACGACCAGGGCCTTGCTGAGCGCGCCCGAAAGCAGGTCACCCAGACCAGTTCTTGAGAGCAGCAAGCCAACCAGCAGATACGAGCAGCCGAAAAACAGGATGAACAGCAGCGTCAGCAAGCTAGTGATGCGTCCGATGCAGGAGCGCTGGATGGCATGGTCCACCTGATCGGCCGCCGTATAGGTACCCAGTCGTCGCAGATAGGTTCCCAACCTTGTGCGTCTCATCCCTTCACCTCTCCAAGATGGCCCACGAAGGAACGGCCTGAGCCGAACCGCTGGCCTGCTACTGCCAACGCGCCAAAACGTGTTTATGGACCGTAGAGTCCAGTGCGGCGAGTTCAGTGTGCAGGCCCTTTGTGTTCACCGACCAGGGCTGGGCCAGAGGGCAATCCGGTCGCCGATGTCGAGGCCCATTTGCTGAGCCGCGCTTCCGTTGCGCACGGCGATGGCGACAAAGCCGGTACTGTCCAGGAAAGCCAGCGGACTGCCTGCTGGTACCTCGGCGAAGGTTCGCCGGATGCCACCAATGGCCTGTGCGCGGACTTGCACCTGCCAGGCAGCGGATGCCTGGAGCGCGTCGCCGGGTACATCTGTGGTGCAGTTGCCGAACCGGTCGATGTGCTGAACGTGCGCCGTGATATGCCCATCCGAGTGGTACTGTGGCACCGGCACCGAGAACGTCACCAGATCCGAGCCATCGAGCGGTGCGCCCAGGTCGCTCAGGACAGCGCCACTGGCCAGATGCGCAGCGGCCGGCCCGAATATGTCACGCCCATGGAAGACAGGGCTAACCGGGTGATGCCAGTATTGCGGATCGGTCAGGGCCACGGCGGTGGTCACTACCTCGTTGGCCAGGACATGGCTCAACACGCCATTGTCAGGGGCAACGAACGTCCCCTGGACGGTCTGCACGGCCACCGCCCGGCGCTCGGTGCCCACCCCTGGATCGACGACGACCAGGTGAACGGTGTCTGGTGACCAGAACGGGTAGGACGTCAGCAGGACAAACGCGCCGTGACGGATGTCCTGGGGCGGGATGTGATGCGAGACGTCAACCAACTCGGCGTATGGGGCGATGGCGCGCATGACGCCTTTCATCGCGCCAACGTGCCCGTCGGCAAGCCCAAAATCGGTAATCAGAGTAATGGCAGACCTAGGCATCTGTACCCCAGCTGCTCCGCAAGCGGTGAAAAGCTGATCAGGGCCGTCACTCTGAGCGGCATCACGGGACTTGTTTCCGGTCTGGCCTCGTCCAAGCGCAGGTGGCCAGGCCAACTGCAAACCCAACCTCGACGAGAGCGGCCCACTGGGCCAACCATAGCCCCCATCGCCACGTGCCGTCTCCGCGCAGGTACGCTACGCCAAAGTCGGCTAGGGCATAGAGCAGCAGGTAGAGGGCAAACCCAAACCCCCTGGGCATCCTGTGTCGCAAGCTCCAGAGCAGTGCTGCTAGCAGCACGCACCAAGCGATCATCACCGGCTGGGTGGCAAAGCGAACCGCCTGGACCCCGTAGATGTCCGGCAGATAGGCGGTCCCCCAAGACAGGGGCGGCGGATAGCCGCTGGCTTCGGCGCCATAGCTGCACCCAGCCAGGAGGCAGCCCAGCCAGCCCCAGGCGCTGCCGACTGCCAGTGCAGGCGCTACAATGTCCAAGAGGTCACGGCCACTGGGCGCGGGCGACTTGAGCCAGCGGCGCACGGCGAGCCAACCGGCCAGGGCCAGGCCGCCACCGACCAATGCTCCATGCCAGGACAAGCCCCCTTCGTGCAAGGCCAGCGCGCTGCCTATGTGGTCGGAATAGTAGGCCCAGTTGCTGGCAACATACCCGATGCGCCCACCGAGGATACCGCCCAGCAGGGCCCAAAAGCCGGCATCCAGCACGACGCCCGAGGAAACCAGCTGCTGTCGCGCTGTGCGATGCGCGATCCAGACTGCCATGAGCATCCCCGCGACCAGCGACGCGGTGTAGGCATTGACAACATGCGAGCCGACCCGGAACAGGACGGGAAACATCGGCGCTAGGTATGGGCCATCATTGCGGCCCCAGCGGCGCCGATGATGCCCACATCGTCTCCCAGTCGGGCAAGGGCCACCTGCACCCGCTGGGCAGCCATGGGAAAGGCACGCAAAGCGATGGCCCGCCGGACGGGGTCCAGCAGTTGCTCACCAAGGTGAGTCAGCCCGCCACCAATGACGATCATCTCTGGGTTGAAGAGGTTGACCAGGTTGGCCATGCCGATCCCCAGGTAGCGCATAGCTTCGGTGACAATGTCGGTGGCATAACGGTCCCCCTGCTGCATGGCATCGACCACGGTCTTGGCGGTGACAGCGTCTGGCTTGCCGCCGGCCAGTTCGGCGATCAGGGTAGGAACGCCGCGGCGCACCAAGTCCTGTCCTTCGCGGGCGATGGCCGTGCCAGAGGCCATGGCTTCGAGGCAGCCGCGGTTGCCGCACCCACAATGGGGCCCGTAGGGCAGAACGGTCATGTGCCCGATCTCGCCGGCCCCGCCTGTAGCGCCCTGGTAGATCTTGCCATTCAGGATCAGCCCGCCGCCGATCCCGGTGCTGGCAGTCACATACACCATGTGATGTGTGCCGCGGCCTGCGCCGTACAGGTACTCCCCGATGCCAGCAGCATTGGCGTCATTCTCCAGGTAGGTGGGGACGTGCAGGGCATCCTCGACGATCTGACGGAGCGGGACATTGTGCCAGCCTGGCAGGTTGGGTGGCGCAGTCAGGATGCCCCTGGGAATGTCCAACGGACCGGGGGCACCGATGGCAATGGCGGCCACCTGTCCTAGCCCAAGGCCCGCCTCGGTCATCACCTGGCGCGCGGAGTCCAGCATACGCACGATCACGGCGTCACGTCCGCGCGCTGCTTCGGTGGGCCGGTAGTCACGGGCGTGGACCCGGCCCTGCCGGTCGACCAACCCGGTTCCGATCTTGGTGCCGCCCAGATCTATGCCGATGAACCACTCGCTCTCCGACATATGCACCTCTTCGGCTCTGTCTGTGACCCTGCCTGGCTCAGTGTTCCGGTTTCAGATCGGTGTAGTCCTGGCGCACGATGTGCTCGGCGGTGATGCCAAAGAGGCCGAGGATCTCGCCGATTAGCAGTGCTTTGCGCACGGCATCTCGTGCAGACCAAGTGCGGCTCTTGATCTCGATAAACAGGTCTTGCTGCGCTGGCTGGATGATCTCGTCGACGTTGATGGCGAACAGCGTGCCCTTGAAGCGGACGTGGTAGCGATGACGGTGCTTGATCACCTCGCGCAGAGCGGCTGGCTGGAAGTACTCCTGGTAGAAGCGCGTGGTGCGGTCGGCGCGGCTGGCATACCGGGAACGGGTGAGCACGATAGAGTTCTCGTGCTCTTGCTCGACGGCCGGGCCGGTGTAGATGAGGTTGTAGATGGGCGTCACATGCCCGTCAGGGCCCAAGACATTGTCCTCGCGGTAGCGAATGCGCCCTGCCTGTGGATCACCGAACAGGAGATAGGTGTCGTACTGGTTCCGTTCGGAGTGCGCGGTGACCGTGAGTTCGGGCTTGCCGAGCCACGTCTCGACCCTGACCTCGTGGGGGACACGCGCCTTGACCTGGACCTCAAAAGTCTCCTCGCGGTCGAGGCCACCAATGGCCAGCATCTTGTTGAGGAGATCCTTCTCGCGTTCGACAAAGAAGGCGTTGACCTTTCTACTCAGATCGGTAGCCTCGGCCAGGGCCGCGCGCTCATCGACGGTCAGCAACTGCCGGTCGCGCATGAGCGGCCGGCCGTTCACCATGACGTGCCGCACGTCGCTGCTCTTGGTGCTATAGACGAGGCGAGAGTAGACGTTCTGCCCGGTGGTCTGGAAGCGGGGCATGGAATGCACGTTCTGGCTATCCACCACGATCAGGTCTGCGCGCTTGCCGGGCTCGATGGAGCCGATGAGATGATCGAGGTGAAGTGCCCGCGCACCCTCGATGGTGGCCATCGCCAGGGCCTTGGAGGCGGGTAGGGCGGTGGGGTCACCGCTCAGGGCCTTGGGAAGCAGAGCGGCAATGTGCATCTCGCTCCACATGTCCAGGTCATTGTTGCTGGCGCTTCCATCTGTGCCAATGCCGACATGGATACCGTGTTCGTGCATCTGCAGGACCGGCGCGAACCCGCTCGCGAGCTTCAGGTTGCTGGTGGGATTGTGAGCCACGCCGACGTTGTGGCTGCACAGGATGTGCATGTCCTCGTTGTTGACGTGGACGCAGTGGGCAGCGATCACCGAAGCATCCAACAGACCGATGTCCTCCAACCAACGCACTGGGGTCATGCTCTTTTGCTCGATGCTCTCCTCGACCTCAAGGGCGGTCTCGGCCACGTGGATCTGCAGGGGAACGTTGTACGCACGCGCCATTCGGGCCGTTTCCTGCAGGATCTCGGCCGTGCACATGTAGGGTGAGTGAGGAGCGGGGACAGCCACGATCAGGTCGTGGCCCCTCCAATGGCCGAGGAAATCCTGGCAGAGGGCCAGGCTCTCGTCGTAGTTGGTGGCATCTGGGGTAGGGAGCTTCATGATCGTCTGGCCACACACTGCCCGCAGTCCTGCCTCTGCTACAGCCCAGGCAATGTCATCCTCAAAGTAGTACATGTCGGCAAAGCATGTGACGCCGCCACGGATGAACTCGGCACAGGAGAGAAGGGCGCCGAGCCGAGAGAACTCGGGGTTCACAAAGCGCGCTTCCGTTGGCAGGATATAGCCGTACAGCCAGACATCGAGACGCAGGTCATCGGCCAGCCCGCGGAGCAGGCTCATGGGCGCATGGGTGTGCGTGTTGATCAGCCCAGGAATGATGATCTGCTCCGGACAGTCCCACGTGTCCGCGGCGTGATACCCTGCCCTGATGGCATCCTCTGGCCCGACGGCTACGATGTCGGGACCATGCACGGCTACCGCACCTGGCTCGAACACACGGCGCTGGTCGTCCATGGTGACAACCGTGCCGGCGGTCAGCATCCAGTCAACCTGGGTCATCGCACCCCCTGCATGCAGTCGTCCCTGCCACTCGTCCCCATACGCAGTCCACCCCATTATACCATAACCACGGTGGGTGACAACTCGTACGCCATAGGGGTGCAGACGTGTTCGGGAGGCCCGCTGCTCCCAGGGGGAGCACAACATGGGCGGGAGAGAAGTACTCTCCTCCATCGTTCGAAGGCACAACCTGGGCACAGAACGCTACCTTCCATGGCAGGAACCTGCCGTATGGCGACGTTTCGAAACTTGCGGCGTGGTCGAGATCCTATACAATTGCTTGGCGCGACCGATGGCAGACTGCAGGTGGAGTCCTGTGAGGAAGGCACGTGCGGCGTGGGCTGTGCCGGAAAGTAAGTGCCTGGGTCCTGGAGGGATGATATGCGTGACATTGTGCCGTTGAACGGTGACCAGTGGCAGTTGTGTGGCCTGCCGCAATCGTCTGTGCTGTCGCCGGGCGATGGTCTGGAGCTGCCGACGGAGACAGAGTGGCTGCCCGCACGCGTTCCGGGCAATGTCAGGGGAGACCTGTGGCGCCTGGGTCGCATCGCCGACCCGCACATCAGCCCACAGGACAGCGATTGGGTGGACCAATGGATGTGGTGCTACCAGACGCGGTTCTGCGCAAAGCGCGCGCAGGGCGAGCGCATCCACCTGGTGCTGGAAGGGACGGACTATATCAGTTGGCTGTACCTGAACGGTCGGTGCCTTTCGCCCGCATCGGGGCACGAGGGGATGTTCAGCCGCCAGTCTGTCGATATCACCGACTGGTTGAGGGAAGAGAACACACTGTCGGTGCTCCTACAAAGTGGCGATCTCCTGGCAGACGGGCACCGGCGCAGCGGGTGGGAACGTCTGTTGGACCGCCTCGAGCCCGGCCCGCCCCACCAGCAGAAGGAGCGCTTCCAGACGACCAAGTGCCAGATGTCCTTTGGCTGGGGTTTCGCGCCTTGTGTGCGCACCGGAGGGCTGTGGGACGATGTGTACCTGATCCGCAGCGGCGATATCATGATCCACGACCTGTGGGTCAAGCCACGCCAGGAACAGGGTGCGGTATCTCTCGATGTGTGGCTGGAGGTCGACACCAAGCAGGCGGGGCACGGGCGGTTTAGACTGGCCCTTTCGGGACGCACCTTTGCCAGCGAGCCCCAGGAGTTCACCTTCGAAATGGCCCTGCAACCGGGCACGCAGGTGCTGTCATGGACCGTGCCCGTGGAGGACCCTCACCTGTGGTGGCCGTGGGATCGCGGGATGCCAGACCTCTACCGCTTTGTTGTGGAAGCCTACCTGCCAGATGAAACTCTTTCGGACGTGGCGGTGGAGAGCTTGGGCCTGCGATGGATCGAGATCAAGGAGAACCCCGGTGCGCCACCCGGCCGCGGGCCATGGCCGGTCTGTGTGAACGGCGAACCGGTCTACCTGCGGGGAGCTAACTGGGTGCCAGCGGATATCCTGTATGGGGAGGTGACTGGCGAACGGTGCGGTGCCCTGCTGCAGATGGCGCGCGACGCGCACATGAACGTGCTGCGTGTTTGGGGCGGAGGCCTGCGGGAGAAGCGGACATTCTACGAGACCTGCGATGAGATGGGTCTGTTGGTGTGGCAGGAGTTCCCGTTCGCCTGTGCATTTGTGACCCGGTACCCGCAGAATGCCGAGTACCTGGATCTGGCAGAGCAGGAGACCCGGGCAATGGTTCGGGCGCTGCGAAACCATCCGTGCCTGGCACTGTGGTGCGGCGGCAACGAGATCAACCCGTCTCGACACCAGGGCCTGCTAGCTCGCATACGGGCGGTGGTGGAGCAGGAGGATGGAACCCGGCCGCTCAGCCCTGCGTCTCCATACAAAGGCGATATCCACAACTGGGAGGTGTGGCACGGATTGGCGCCTGTGACTCGATATGCGACGAGCGCACGGGTGGACAGCAGCCAGTTTGTCAGCGAGTATGGGCTGCAGTCGGCGCCAGTGATCGAGTCGCTGCAGACCTTTATCCCACCAGAGGAGCTGTGGCCTCCTGGGCCGGCCTGGCGAGCTCACGGTGCCCAGTGGAGGGCCCTCAAGCGCTACGCCGAGCCTCTGCTTGGCCACATCGCTGGCGGAGAGCACTGGGCGGCGCGACTCGACCTTGCGGCTTTTGCGGAGGCCACACAGCGGGCACAGGCGATTGGCCTCCAGATCGGCGTGGAGCACCTGAGGCGATTGAAGGGCCGCTGCTCGGGCACACTGATCTGGCAACTGAACGAACCATGGCCCGCCATTTCGTGGAGCCTGGTGGACTACTATGGGCGACCAAAGCCAGCATATGAGGCCGTGCGCCGGGCGTACAGTCCGTTGCTCGCCGTGCTGGAGTACCCGATTCGGCGGTACCAGGCCGGGGACCGGTTTCGTGGCGTGGTATGGGTGCTAAACGATCGCAGTCAGGCTTACCCAGGCTGTTGTGTGGAGGTGACGCTTCGCGATGCTGCTGGTGAGGTATGGGAGTCGTGGCTGCATACCCTGGGCGTAGAGCCAGATAGTGTGCGGACAACGGGTCAGGTGGAATGGGAGCTACCGGAGGGAGATGGCTGGACGGTGGTCGTCCGCCTGCTGCAAGGGGAGGGAGTGTTGGCGGAGAACCAGTACGACCTGGCGTTCCACGATGCCCAGAGATTCCCCCTCTTGTACCGAGTGCGTTCCTGGTTATTGGGCCTGATCCTGGGGGGGGGGCAGAGCTGACTTGCAGGTTTGAGCGTTTTCTGCTATAACAGTACGCCACCTGCAGGGGAGCCGCCCGTTTCACCTGGGGATCCGGCACTGTGCCACTGGAATGAACCGATGGCTTTGCCAGTGGCATCGGTTCCAGTGGAGCCGGTCGACGGAACGTTCCTAGAGAAAGTCGACATGAAGAGAAGCAAGCTATTGGCCGTGAGGATGAGGCGCGAGCTACGCGCGCGGCACCGCGACGGCGGCGTCAAGCTGGTGTCACGCCTCTTCGGTGGCATTGTCGGGATCGTGCTGGTCACCCTTTTCCTGCTGCTCCTGTCTAGCGTGGGAGCTGCAGTTGGGGTATGGGCCTACTATACGAAGGACCTGCCCAGTGCCGAGGAGATCAGGGTCGTTGAGGAGGAGTTTGGCAACATCTTTTTCTACGATAGCACGGGCAAGACGCTGATCTATGAAATGCCCAACCCACTGGGTGACCGGGTCTGGCTGAGCATCGACAAGATCCCGGAGGTGGTCAAGTGGGCAACGATATCGAACGAGGACCGTGACTTTTACAGCAACCCAGGCGTCAATCTGCGCGGATTGGGTCGAGCGTTCATCGGGAACCTGCGCGGGAGAAGCATCCAAGGGGGCAGCTCGCTGACCCAGCAACTGGTCAAGAATGTGTTGATCCCAGCGGATGAGCGCTACGAGCGATCTTACTCGCGGAAGGTCAAGGAGATGATCCTGGCGCTGGCGATCACACGCAAGTTCAGCAAGGATCAGATCCTGGAGTGGTACCTGAACCAGAATTTCTACGGCAACTTTGCCTATGGCATCGAGTCGGCGGCCCACGTGTACTTTGGCAAATCGGTCGACGAGCTGACGCTCGCGGAAGCCACCATGTTGGCCCCGATCCCGCAGTACCCGGCCCTGAATCCGATCAACAACTGGGAATGGGCCAAGAAGCGCCAGGAGTACGCCCTGGATGCCATGGTGGAGACGGGCTACCTGACGCGCGAACAGGCTGAAGCGGCCAAGCAAGAAGAGATCCGAGTGAAAGAGAGGGGCCTGGCAGAGCGCTTTGACGTGATCGCTCCGCACTTTTCGCTGTACGCAGCGAACCAACTGGAAGAACTGGTGGGGCAAGGGGCCATCACCAGAGGGGGGCTGCATGTATACACTACGCTGGATCTGGGCCTGCAGGGCAAGGCCGAGGCATCGGCACGCCAGCGCACCCAGGAACTGAGGGACCAGAAGCGCAACGTCAACAACGCGGCTGTGGTGGTCATCCGTCCTCGGACTGGCGAGCTCCTGGCAATGGTGGGCAGCCTTGACTACTGGAATGAAGAGATCGACGGTAAGGTGAACGTGGCCCTGGCGCAGCGACAGCCAGGGTCGTCGATCAAACCGTTCACGTATGTCACGGCGTTTGCCCAGGGGTACACGCCGGCGACGATGGTGATGGATGTGCGAACCTGCCCCAACCCGAACGACCCGTCGTGGTGTCCCGAGAACTACCCAGATAACCAGGGCAACCGACCTTACCACGGGCCACAGCGGTTGCGCAATGCCCTGGCCCGCTCGTACAACATCCCGGCAGTGAAAGTGATGAAGATGGTCGGCGTGGGCAGCGTGATCAAAACGGCGCACGCCATGGGCATTACCACCCTGCGCAAAGACTTGGACTACTATGGCCTGGCCTTGACACTGGGCGGGGGCGAGGTTAAGCTGATCGACATGGTCTATGCGTTTGGGGTATTCGCCAACGGGGGCATGATGTACGGCGTGCCGATTCCCGAAGCGCGGAGAGAGATGGGCTTTCGCGAGCTGGATCCCGGCTCCATCAAGCGGGTGGACGACCGGGATGGCAAGGTCATCTGGGAGTACGTGCAGCCGGACTCGCGGCGGATCCTGGACCCGAGACTGGCCTACCTGATGAACGACATTCTCTCGGACAATAACGCCCGTTCCTGGGCCTTCGGGACCAACAGCAAGCTGTACCTGGAAGATCGGCCTGTGGCGGCCAAGACAGGCACTACCAGCGCCTGGCACGATTCTTGGACCCTCGGCTACACGCCGCAGATCGCCACCGGAGTGTGGGTGGGCAACACCGACAACAGCCCCATGGAACGGGTGTCCGGCTCATTGGGAGCGGCCTATGTGTGGAACGATGTCATCCGCGCCGCGCATGAGGGGCTGCCGGTGGTGCCTTTCGAGCGCCCGGCAGGGATCGTCGAGGTGCGGGTATGCGCAGTTTCGGGCCTGCTGCCAACTCCAGATTGTCCCGTGGTGAAAGAGGTCTTTATCGCCGGGACCGAGCCAGAGGTGACGTGTAACATCCACAAGGGATATAACATCAACCGCGAAACTGGGAAACTGGCAACGCCCAACACGCCTGCAGAGCTGGTCGAGCGCAAGGTCTTCGAAGTCTACCCACCCGAGGCGGATGATTGGGTGCGTGAAGCCAAGATCCCGCAGCCTCCGACCGAGTACGACGACTATGCGGCGAACCGTGAATCGGAGGATGTGGCGATAGCCAGGCCAGCCAATTTCGGCTATGTTGGCAAGGTCGTCGAGATCACTGGGAACGCACGGAACAACGTCCGGTTCTGGAAGCTGGACTATGGCAAGGGAATAGACCCGAGTGAGTGGCTGCAGGTAGGCGGTGACCATCCATACGAAGTCAATGGCGCATTGATGGAGTCCTGGGACGTGAGCGGGCTGGACGGGCTCTATACCCTGCGCCTGACTGTCGTCGGGAACGACGACTCGGTACGCCAGGATGCCATTCAGGTCACAGTAGACAACCGGCCGCCGTCGATGAAGCTGGATGCTCCCGAGAACGGCAAGGCGTTCGTCAAAGAGGAAGATGAGTGGATCAATGTGCAGGCCACAGCAGGTGACAATGTATCCATGGACCGCGTCGAGTTCTACATCGATGGTCTAAAGTTTGCCACGTCTACCGTGCCGCCCTACAACAAGTCGTGGACCATCGTGATGTCGGACACCGTGCCAAGGCTGGGGTCGGATCCGGTGCAGGTGACCCTGCCTTACACCCTGAGCGATGGGCGGGTGGTACAGCGGGATTTCATGTCCACGAGCGTGTGGGCTACGCGCACGATCACCAACCCTGATGGCAGCCTGGGGCAGGAGCAGTACCAGGTGTCGCAGGTGCTGTATGACCCGAGGCTGGGTCAGACGTCGATGTGGTTCGACGGAGGAATGGGGATCATCAACGACAGCGGCGGCTATACCGAGACGCACCTGATCCACGTGGTGGCTTTCGATGCGGCCGGCAACGAAACCGAGAGCAACCCGGTACGGGTGTATGTGGCCCACAAGAAAACGGAGCCCAAGAAAGAGTCCATGGTGCCGCACGGTGCTCTGGTCTGGCCGGTGCGCGTCCAGTGCACAGAGCAGGCTTGGGCGGAGAACAAGAGGAACGACATGCGGAGGATACGTCGTTGAGTGAAATGGAGAATCGCCAGCATCTGGCTACGGAAGAGTATGTGTTCAGTGCCCTAACCAAAGCGCGCTACCAAGTGCTGGAGGATGGCACCTACTATGCAGACATCTTTTTGTGCCCGGGAGTGTGGGCGGTAGGGGAGACGGTGGAAGAGTGCCGCGAGGCGCTCAGAGAGGCTCTATCGGACTGGCTAGAGGCGGCTCTCGAGGGGCGCGAGCCGGCGTTGGACGTGGGCGACCTGGCGTGGCTGAACCCACGCTGGCATCGGGCGGGGGATTAGCGCAAGAGCCGCTGGGCAAGGACTGAGCTTGGGATGGAAACCCGGCTTCTGAGAGAAGCCGGGTTTCTTGCGTCTTCCCACAAGCCGTGTTCCCTGCTCTCAGGGTCGCGGTATGGCGGGCAGGTAGACCCGGTGCAGGAAACAGGCCGGGCTGATCCCTTCGTTTGGCACAGAGGCCGCATCGTGCAGCCGATACTGGATGCGCTCCAAGGGCGACGTAAAGGAGACGGGCACGTTGGTGGCGATGACCGTCTCCCAGGCATGAGAACCGCTGATACCACTGCAAGTAGCTGTGACCCAATCACTCCACGTCATACCCTCGTCCGAGGAATAGCGGTAGGCGGCGCTGGTCACATCCAGTCCGGCGATCGAGTCGTGGACCAGGACAGCGCACGTTGATCCGGCGCAGTGGAATCCCCACCAGTCGCCGGGCGGGGTGTGGTCCGTTACCGTGAGAACCAGAGCAGACGGGGGAGAGATATTGTCTGCGCCATCGATGAACCGGGCGGTGACGGTGACCGGCCCTTCACGCGCAGGAAGGGGCCAGGTGAGGGTTGGGGCCGCCTCGACCGGGTAGGCGGCAATGGTCACACGGTCCAGCCACAGGTCGAACGGACCGGAGAAGCTGGTTCGGAACTCGAGCTCGCCTCCGCTGGCTGGAAAGTTGAAGTCCACCGCACGCTCCTGATAGGCATTCCCAACCGGGAAATCGGTTCCAGCGATATAGCGCACGCCGAGCAGTTCGGCGCCAAGGTTCCGTGACACATCCAACCTAGCCAGCTCCAGCGGGCTGGTCAGTGCCTCAGTGGGCACCCGGAGACGGAAAAAGGCACGGTACTGCTCTCCAGGGGTGAGGATCGCCGTGTACGGCCCGTATAGGACCGCAGAGGTGCCAGCCGTGACGTGCCAGGCGCTGCCATCCAGGGCAGCGCTGTCGGTGACGATCTCACCGCCGTTGTAGTACAGATAACGATCTTCCCATACCCAGTCTTCATAGCCCAGGCTGATCCGAGTCGGTATGCCAGCCGGAGAGGAATCGCTCACGGTGAGGGACAGCGAGGCGACGAGGGTGGTGACCTCGGTGGACGAGATGGCGAGCGCGCCGTTGGGTGCTGTCCTGTCTAGCCCGATGTGGCTGACAGGGCTCTGCGCCATCTGTCCCACGGAATCGGTAACCTGCAGTTGCAGCTCGATGGACGGGGTGACAGTGTCGGAGCAGGCCAGGACCGGCCATACAGTGCCCCAGCCGTCGCTAGCATCGGTATCGACGCCCACCACGGTCCAGGTATCGGTGAGGCGTGCAGAGAAGGCCACAGTCAATACCCCTGTCTGGCCGGCAACGCCATCGTCGGCGGCGTTGGCCAGCAGGTGGATCTGATCGGTGGTGGCGTATAGGTCGG
>Ga0315274_10001319_pt1 | contig 38245 bp, 31 predicted proteins | sample YL17G02_20_MG_FD_203700 | JGI IMG/M metagenome (GOLD analysis project Ga0315274, IMG submission 203700) | Sediment microbial communities from Yellowstone Lake, YNP, Wyoming, USA - YL17G02_20 | ecosystem: Environmental > Aquatic > Freshwater > Lake > Sediment | place: USA: Wyoming | collected...
GGGGGAGAGGATTGAGGTGAGGGGGCAAAGGCTTTGACTCACCCTCACCCCCACCCTCTCCCATCAAGGGAGAGGGTGAAACAATTTTCATGGTTCGAGGGCGCCCTCCCGGGCATGGGGCATTAGTATGAAACATTATTGCTGTGGAAGTAAAGACGATACGGGTTATTGAAGGTGAATCTATGAAGGTGAATCAGAAGGTGAATCTATGTTGACTTCTCTGAGCTCATTCAATATGCTTATATAGAGACTGAAGCATATTCTTTAAAACATTAAGCCGTTAGAGGGGGATGGGGTGATAGTATACAGAGTTTTTTACAAGGATTACTACCGTAGAAAAAGTGTACTACTTGGTACATTGATCGAGAGAAGGAAAGGTTTAAGGGGAAAGAGCCAATTGGAATCTGGCCTAAAGTGGGCGAAGTTCGCTTTCGGCGACAAGGTAAAGAATATAGATCGTATTTTCGTTGTGCCTAAAGAGGTGAAACAAGCGAACGATAATGGAGTGAGGTTCTAAACTCTCGGGAGATATCCCGCTTCCCTCAACCACTGCTCGGTCAGTTTCATTCCCTCTTCCAAAGAAATTCGTGGTTGATAACTCAACTCGCGCCTCGCTTTTTCAATGCTGAACCGGGCTTGGCGGGTCAGAAAACCGACGGCCTCACGTGTGATTTTCGGCGGCTTGCCAGTGAGTTTTGAGGTTATTTCCATTCCCAGTGCAATGGTCTTTCCAAGCCATTCAGGAACAGATCTTATTTTTGGTTTTCCGGCCATCTCTGCGTAGTATCCAAAGAATTCTTCCCAAGTCACTGCAATCCCATCGGTAATCAAATACACCTGCCCCACGGATTGGTCGCGTTTCGTTGCCGCCAGCGTTGCATCAATAAGATTATCGATATAAACGTAGTTGCAGAGACCTGTCCCTCCGTTGATCAGCATCATCTGGCCTGAATTGATCAGCTTTACGGGACGGATTGTCCACGGATTGGAATACGGGCCATATACATTGGCGGGTCGAATCACTACTACCGGAAGCCTTGCCTCCTGATGAGCGGCCCACACAGCCTTCTCCGAGGCAATCTTTGTGTCGCAATAGAGATTCCCACAAGGTTGGTAGGGCGTTGCTTCATCTGCCCCGTCCGGCGGATTCATTCCATACACAGCCACGCTGCTGAAGTGGATGAATCTTTTGACTCCGGTGTCGCTCGAAACCTTGAGGATGTTCTCGGTGCCTTTAACATTGGTTTGAAAGAATTCGTTCCGGTCTCCGGTCTCCCGGACAAGGGCGGCACAATGAAATACAAGATCGCAACCATCGATAGCTTTGCGCAATGAGGACAAGTCAAGGAGATCTGCTTTAACGATCTCCATGTGAAGTTTCTGCAGTCGCTCTGCTCTCTTCGTGTTCCGAACCATGGCACGGACGCGCACTCCTTCTTCGGTTGCAAGACGTTCTGCCAACCGGCCCCCGATGAAACCGGATGCACCTGTCACCAGTGCAGAAAAACCACGGATCTCCATGACTCCCCTCGAACTGATTTTGATAAGACCTCGCTGAAGGATGAGTTGAATATATGAAAAACAGAGTTGAATGTCAAGCCAAAAGAACCAGAAGATATGATGGAAAGTTTTGGGCCAGCACTGCAGATAACGGTTATCATATTAAATCTTGCACCATGGTCAAAATCTGTCAAGCAGCGACGATTTGCATTAACACTATTATACAGAATTTAGATAATTTAACAATCATTGATCCGTGCAGAACCGGAGTCTGTCCGGTCAGAATCTCCAGGGTCATCGTCTTCTTCCCACATTCGAGGCAATCATCCGCATTTCGAGAATGCGTGATTGACGGCAACCCCTTTCTCCCGCAATAACCACACGCGTACAGTAGGTCATGGTATCGGATGAATGGACACCCTTGCCCGCGAATGATTTGACTTTTATAATCAAAAACTGAAAGAATGGTGAAAAGTGGACAAGGAATCTTTCCGGGAGGGGAAAGCCTATGGATAATCGAGAAAAACTACTTGAAGAGATCTTTGAATTGGCGCTTCAAAACGACATGAACTACTTTGGATGAACCCAGTCCGTTCTTGCAGCGTTGCAGGAAAAGCTCAATGTAGGAAGCAAGGAGGTTTTCAAAGCAGGGAGTGCTCTTGCTGGTGGCGTGGCCAGAAAAGGAGAAACATGCGGGGCCCTCACCGGTGCCATCATGGCGATTGGCTCGGTGGTAGGACGGGAGAGGCTTGAAGATGTAGAACAGTATCAAAGAGCAATGGAACCGGCGACTCAAATTTATAATCTCTTCAAGGAGAAGATCGGCCACACCCTTTGCTGGGAGATCCACAAGATTCGCTATGGGAAGGTCTATAGGCTTTTTGTCCCTGAAGAAAGGGAAGCCTTTCACAATATGGGAGGTCATAGCAGGAAGGGGTGTCCCGAGGTATGCGGTATTGCAGCGAGGTTCGCTGCTGATGTCATCCTGGATCTTAAAAAGAGATCATAGTTAACATCGCTCTCTTTGGAGCTTTTTTCTGCACCCATTAATCTGTAAGGTAGAGTCACCCAGCCTTAATTTTTACATTAATTTTACGAATGGTTAAATTGTATATTCGGTTATCTCACCTGCCAACATTTACCCCGTTAGAAAGCCTCGTCACTTATCGTGGGGATGTCGAAAAAAAGTGTTCATTCTTTATAGAAAGCAGCAGGGCCAAAACCCAGTCCTTTCTAACGGGGTTAACTGTAACTCCTTCATGCGGATCACTTACGAAATGAAGAGATGTTCCCATCGGATTCGAAAGAGACCATCAGCTCTTCTGTTCCTTGATTCTTCGAGGGAGTTTTAGTATAGTTTTTTATAATCGGGTTTTAGGCGCTTAGTAAATCAACATCGACAAAAAATTGTCGATATTTATTAACGGCCAATTGGTAGCCGCAGGCTTTAGCCTGCGCATGTGGCTCGGGATTAGAACGTACTCCGAAACGCAACCTGAAGGTTGCGGCTACCTGGAAAACAACTGCCCCGAAGGGGCCACCTCTTCCGGGCGAAGTCCCGGACGAGGCGTAGATTCTTATACTCTACGTCTAAGAGTTATCTTCTAACATTTTGTCCCCTTCACCCTTCCCCTCTCCCCAGTGGGGAGAGGGAGGGGTGAGGGGAAATTGAATTGATATGAAGAAAGAGCCAGAAGAACAGGTGATTCAAAAATTATCTCATCGTTGTCCTTATTGTAATCAACCCATCTCCTATGATCAATTCGATTTGAAGAGAGGGGAGAATCGCATTCAATGTCCATCCTGCAAAAAGATCTATATTAAAATACTTTCAGATTCCATTGAAGGAAGAAAGGCCGGGCAGATGAAGAGGCCTCAGGCCCCACATTTTAAAAATCGCCTTTTAACCCCTATTCAATATGTGAAGGGTGTCGGCCCCAAATTGGCCAAGCTTTTTGAGAAAAAAGGAATTTATACTGTAGAGGATGCCCTTTACTTTCTTCCCAGATGTTATGAAGACCGCAGAAATTTGAAGCCGATATCTGAGTTAAAAACAGGAGGGAAAGAGACGGGTTTCGGTGAGGTTCTGCTCTCGGGTGTCGCTTTTTATCAGAATAAGAGAAAGAGAGTCTTTGAAGCAGTGATTGGAGATGGAAGTGGCGTGATCACACTGAAGTGGTTTCGCGGTAATGAACGATATCTCAAGGATCGGTTTAAAAAGGGACGCAAACTGATCTTCTCCGGAGAGGTGAGGTGGTTTAATCATCAAAAAGAGATTCATCATCCCGACGTGGAAATGGTCGACGGAGATATCGAGCAGGATTATCTCAACTTCAAGCGGATCGTTCCGATTTATTCCGAGACGGAGGGACTTCATCAGAGAACGTTGAGAAGATTGATGAAGAATATATTAGATGGATATACCGATGAACTTTTGAGTCCCATCCCTCAAGAGATCGTGGAACGACAGGATCTGATCAGTTTTTCAGAAGCCTTTCGAAGAGTCCATTTTCCACCCGAAGGAGAATTGATGGAAGTGCTTAATCTCCAGCGATCAGATGGACATCGCCGGATCATCTTCGACGAATTTTTTTTCCTGGAACTCGGAATGGCATTGAAAAAAAGGGGAATGGCGCTGGAGACCGGGATCTCTTTTCAAACCGATGGCCTTCTGGCTCGGAGATTATTGAATCTCCTCTCATTTCAATTGACACGTGCCCAAGAGAGGGTCTTGGCCGAGATCAAGGAGGATTTGAGAAGGCCCCATCCCATGAACCGACTGATTCAGGGGGATGTGGGAAGCGGGAAGACGGTTGTCGCACTCCTTGCCTGTCTGTATGTTGTGGAATGTGGTTATCAGGCTGCCATCATGGCGCCTACCGAGGTGTTGGCCGAGCAACATTACCTCAATCTCCATCGGTGGGTTGAGCCGTTGGGGGCAAGTGTAGCCCTGCTGACCAGTAGTATCAAAGGTTCTGAGAGGGAAGGTCTCTATCAAAGAATTCGGAGAGGAGATGTCCAACTGGTGATCGGAACCCATGCAGTGATTCAAGAAGCGGTCGAATTTCATCGTTTGGGCCTTGCCATCATCGATGAGCAGCACAAATTCGGTGTGGTCCAACGGGGACTTCTAAAGAAGAAAGGGGAGAACCCCGATGTACTGGTGATGACAGCGACGCCTATTCCAAGGACCCTTGCCATGACGATTTACGGAGATCTGGATGTCTCGATTATCGATGAGATGCCACCAGGCAGGATGCCGGTGGAGACCAAGGTCTTTCCTGAATCCGCAAGGGGAAGGGTTTACCGAATCGTGGAGGAGGAGGTGAAGAAAGGCCGGCAGACCTTCATCGTCTATCCGCTGGTGGAGGAGTCTGAAAAATTGGACCTCAGAGATGCCACACGAATGGCAGAACACCTCCAAAAGGATGTTTTCCCAGAGTTTCGGATTGGTCTGCTCCACGGCAGAATGAAAAGCGATGAGAAAGAAGCGATCATGATGGAGTTTAAGGAAGGGGGAATCCAAATCCTGGTTGCCACGACAGTCATCGAGGTGGGGATTGATATCCCCAACGCCTCGGTCATGGTGGTGGAGCATGCGGAGCGATTTGGTCTCTCTCAACTTCATCAATTAAGGGGGAGGATCGGCCGGGGCCGCTACCCATCCAAGTGTATCCTGTTAGCCCAATACAGGGCTTCTGAGGAGGCGAAGGTTCGACTTCGAGCGATGGAGCGGACGACTGATGGATTTCAGATTGCAGAGGAGGACCTGGCCTTGAGAGGCCCAGGAGAATTCTTTGGCATCCGACAATCCGGATTGCCAGATTTCAGGGTAGCCCACATCGTTCGGGATACCCCAATTTTGGTCGAGGCGAGAAAGGAGGCTTTTCGGCTCATTCAAGAAGACCCCGCACTTACCCATCCCTCTCATTCAGGTTTGAAGGAGATGTTGACGAACCGATGGAAGGGAAGGTTGGAACTGGCCACCATCGGGTAAGAGAATTGAAATAGAAATTAATTTATGTTAACCGTGATATGAAAATCCTCTCTTTTCCCCCCTTTACTAAAGGGGGGTTTGCGGGGATTAAATTGTTTTATCAAAATATGCCAGAATACCCCCCAGTTCTGCTGGGGGGATGAATGGCCTACCCTCTCCCCTGGGGGGAGAGGGTTAGGGTGAGGGGGAAATGATCTAATCATCACCCCCACCGTAATCCTCCCCCATCAAGGGGGAGGAAAGTTTTTTAGAGAATTAGATGCCCCGCAGCTCTGCTGCGGGGTACTTCACACTCCATTTCAGTGAAAGGAAATTGTTGCATGGAACCGTTTCATCCTGAGGGTTCAGGATTTCATCGAATGATGAGGCTTCCTCCTTATGTCTTCGGGATTGTCGATCAGCTGAAAATGGAGGCGAGACGAAGGGGAGAGGATATTATTGATTTGGGCATGGGAAACCCAGATCTGCCGACACCCAAACATATTGTCAATAAATTGGTTGAAGCCGTCAAGAATCCGAGAAATCATCGATACTCGGCCTCAAAGGGAATTTATAAACTTCGGTTGGCCATCACCGATTGGTACCTCAAACGCTACGATGTTGAACTTGATCCGGATTCAGAAGCTGTCGTCACGATCGGCGCAAAGGAAGGAATCGGGCATCTGGTTTTGGCAACCCTCGGCCCCGGAGATGTTGTTTTTGTCCCAGATCCAACTTACCCCATTCACGCCTATTCCGTGGTGATCGCAGGAGGAGATCTGCGCTCCGTCCCCTTGACGGGTGAGGGGGATTTCTTTCAAAGATTGTTGACAGCAACCAAACAGACCTGGCCTCATCCCAAGATGCTGATTATCAGTTTTCCTCAAAATCCGACGACCAAGGTGGTCGATATCGATTTCTTTGAGAATTTAGTAACCTTTGCAAGAGATCACCATCTGATGATTGTCCACGACTTAGCTTACGGCGATATTGTGTTTGATGGATACCGGGCACCCAGTCTTCTTCAGGTCAAAGGGGCGAAGGATGTGGGTGTGGAGTTTTTTTCACTCTCCAAAAGTTACAACATGCCAGGATGGCGAGTAGGATTTGCCTTGGGGAATGCAGAGATGCTGGCCGCTCTGGCCCGATTGAAGAGTTACTTTGACTATGGTGTTTTTCAACCCATTCAGATTGCAGCCATCATTGCCTTGAATGAAAACCAGGATTGTGTTCGAGAGACCGTAGAGATCTACCGGAAGAGGAGGGATACACTCATTCATGGGTTAAAACGAGTGGGTTGGGAGATTGAAAAACCGAAAGGGACGATGTTCGTATGGGCGGAAATCCAAAAGCCTTTCAAAAAGATGGGGTCGGTTGAGTTTTCCAAATTGATACTGAGGGAGGGGTTGGTTGCGGTTTCCCCGGGCGTGGGTTTTGGTGAATACGGAGAGGGGTTTGTGAGGTTTGCCCTGGTGGAGAACGAAGCACGCATTAAACAGGCCGTCAAGGGGATCCAAAAAGTACTAAAAAATTTTTCATGAAGATAAGTAATGTCAAATGCCAAAGTCCAAAGTTCAAATGAAATCCAAATGACTAAATGCCAAAGGTAGCTTCAAATTCCTCCAACCCCCCTTTATTAAAGGGAAGGTGTGAAAAAATTGGGACTGCCGGTCGGGTGGGAATATCTTCAAAGTTTTACAATTGCGGTCGTTTTGAAGGGAGAGGTAATAAGGCCCTGCAAGTAACAACGATTATTGAAGTTTTTCATCGTGGGGAGTTAACGCGAAAATGTACCGCTGTAAAACTTTTCCGATATCCCTACCCGCCCTCTCAACTTGAAGCAATTTTTTCACAGCTTCAGGGGGGCGAAGGGGGATTAACAATTTTCATCGTTTGCGTGTTGACATACCTATCATGAAGAATTGTCTAATATTTAAGGAGTGAAAGGGATGAGAGAAATTAAGGTCGGTCTGATTGGTTTCGGGACGGTGGGCTCTGGTGTCGTGAAGATCCTTCAGAAAAATTCCAGGCTCATAGAGAAGCGCATGGGTGCAAGGATCGTCTTGAGAAGAATTGCGGATATTGATTTAGAGACCGATCGAGGGGTGAAGTTGAAACCAGGGATCCTTACCCGTAGGGCAGACGAAGTGATCCGAGATCCTGAAATCGATATCGTCATGGAACTGATCGGGGGCATCGAGCCTGCAAAAACCTTTATTCTTAAAGCGATTCGTAACAGAAAGCATATCGTCACTGCCAACAAGGCCCTTCTTGCCCTTCACGGAGATGAGATCTTCAGGGAGGCTTACCGCTTCGGTGCCGATGTTAGCTTCGAAGCCTCGGTCGGAGGTGGTATTCCCCTGATTCGGTCGATCAAGGAAGGTCTGGTGGCCAACCGAATCCAATCGATCTTTGGTATACTCAACGGAACATCCAACTACATCCTTTCAAAGATGACGGATGACGGCAGAAATTTTAAAGAGGTTTTAAGAGAAGCTCAGGAGGAAGGATATGCAGAAGCGGACCCAACGTATGATATTGAAGGGATCGATGCCGCTCACAAACTCACGATTCTGATCCGGCTTGCCTTCGGGACTTCCATCCAATTTAAAGAGATCTTCATTGGGGGAATCTCCGAAATCACGCCCTTGGATATTCAATTCAGCCGGGAATTTGGATACCGGATCAAACTATTGGCCATCGCGAAGATTGATCGAGGGAAGATAGAGGCCCGGGTTCATCCCACCATGATTCCAGAAGGACACCTGCTTTCCACCGTGGATGGGGTATTCAATGCCATCTATATCAAAGGTGATGCGGTGGGAGCCACACTTTTTTATGGTCAGGGAGCAGGTCAGATGCCCACTGGCAGTGCGGTAGTGGGAGACCTGGTAGAACTGGGGAGAAATCTCCTTATCCGAGCCACTGGACGACGAGTGCCGCTGCTCTCTTTTCAGGAATCGGCCATTGAAAAAATTCCTCTTAAGAAGATGGATGAAGTGGTGATGCCTTTCTACATGAGGTTTTCCGCACTGGATCGGCCTGGAGTGCTTTCGAGAATTTCGGGGATTTTGGGGAAGAATGATATCAGCATCGCTGCGGTGATCCAGAAGGGAAGGCAGGTCAATGGTGCAGTGCCCATTGTGATGATGGCCCATGAGGCGAAAGAGAAGAATGTCCATCGGGCCCTGAAGGAGATCGACCGGCTCGGTGTGATCTTGGGAAAGACGATCTTCATCCGGGTCGAAAATGAATTGGAATGAAAAAAGCACCAAATAACAAGCACCAAATAACAAATAAATCCCAATGAACAAAACTCAAAACTCCAAACAATATGATTTAGAAGATAGGACATTTGAATTTGCTAAGAATATTGCTCTTTATATAAAAGAATTATCAAAAAATATTTCAAACTTAGAATATGGAAAGCAAGTGGTAGGCGCTTCAGGTTCTGTTGGGGCCAATTACATTGAAGCTAATGAAGCTTTGAGTAAGAAAGATTTTGTAATGAGAATAAAGATATGCCGGAAAGAAGCAAAAGAATCAGCTTATTGGTTAGGATTAATCTTAGAGACAAATGAGGAGAAATACAGGCAAGAAGGGGAAAAACTTCTTAATGAAGCTACCGAATTAAAAAAGATATTTTCTTCTATCCTTCTAAAATCACAATAGTTTTGGTCATTTGGATATTGGGATTTTGAATTTATTTGGGATTTGTAATTTGGGATTTGTAATTTGAAAACTGCTCATGACACGAGTAAGAGATAAAAACCTGTTTAGTGTCCGGTCAGGTAAGAGCCTACAGGGGGATGCGATGTGGCATGGGGTGATTCGAGAATATTGGGATTTTTTACCGGTCAAGAAAGAGGAGAGTATTATCACCTTGTTGGAAGGGAATACACCTCTCATTCCCTCATCCCGGATCAAAAAAGAAATAGTCTCAGGGATCGATCTTTATTTTAAATATGAGGGTCTCAACCCCACAGGCTCATTCAAAGACCGGGGGATGACCGTTGCTGTCTCCATGGCTAAAGAGATGGGCTCGAAGGCGGTCATCTGTGCTTCAACAGGAAACACTTCCGCATCGGCAGCGGCCTATGCAGCAAGAGCAGGAATGAAGGCCTATGTTCTCATTCCCGAAGGGAAGATCGCACTCGGAAAGTTGTCTCAGGCGATGGCTCACGGTGCTCAGGTGATACAAATCGAAGGGAACTTTGATGAGGCACTCCATGTCGTCAGAGAGATTTCAGAGACAGAGTCCATCACCCTGGTCAACTCGCTTAATCCCTATCGGATCGAAGGTCAGAAGACGGCAGCCTTTGAGATCGTCGACCACTTGGGGTTTGTGCCGACGTACCATTGCCTTCCTGTTGGAAATGCAGGAAATATCACCGCCTATTGGAAAGGATACAAAGAGTATTGGGAGAAAGACAGAGCTGAAGGGCTTCCAAAGATGCTGGGATTCCAGGCAGAGGGGGCAGCGCCCATCGTCCGTGGAAAAGTCGTGGAGCGCCCAGAAACCATTGCTACAGCCATCCGCATTGGAAACCCTGCCAGTTGGAAGCAGGCGGAGGCGGCCCGGGATGAATCGGGAGGATTGATCGATATGGTGAGCGATGAAGAGATCCTGGAGGCTTATCGGATGTTGGCGAACCTGGAAGGAATCTTCTGCGAGCCTGCGTCTGCAGCCTCTCTGGCCGGAGTAATGAAACTTTATCGTAAAGGCTTTTTCAAAAAAGGTGATACAGCGGTACTCACTATCACCGGACATGGACTAAAAGATCCGGACATTGCCATTCGAGTCTCTCAAAAACCCATCTCTCTTCCCCCCAAGAAAGAAGCAGTGTTAGAGTACCTCTCTCTCTGAAATTCCCCTTTATTCCCCACTAAAAGGTGGGATCATTTGTTTCCTCCCTTTAGTAAAGGGAGGTTGGGAGGGATTATGAAGACTGCCTTCATTTATACTGATGCCTATCTCGATTATGATTATGGGCCGACCCATCCGCTCCGAGTTATCCGACTCAAATTGACTTACGAACTCATCCGAGCCTACGGACTATTGGATCTACCGTCAGTGAAATTCATTCACACCCTCAAAGCAGATGAAGAGGATTTGGCCCTCTTCCACAGCAGAGAGTATTTGGACATATTAAAAGAGGCCAATGACGGCTATTGGTGAGGAGATGCTTACTCCTATGGGCTGGGACCTGGAGACAATCCCATCTTCCCAGGTCTTTATAACTGGTCTCTTTTGACGACCGGAGCAACAGTTCAGGCGGTTGATTTTGTGGCGAGTGGGGAAGGGGAGATGGCCTTCAACATCGCTGGCGGTCTTCACCATGCGATGAGATCAAGGGCCTCTGGATTCTGTTATGTCAATGATCCAGTAATCGTAATCTTGAAACTTATAAATCGGGGCAAGAGGGTGGCTTATATCGATATCGATGCTCATCACGGAGACGGTGTCCAGAAGGCTTTCTATCAGACCGATCAGGTCCTGACCATTTCGCTTCACGAAAGTGGATACAGCCTTTTTCCAGGAAGCGGTTTTGAGTATGAGATAGGAGAGGGTGAAGGAGAGGGATATTCTGTTAACCTCCCCTTTCTACCCTATACCGACGATGAGGTCTACCTCTGGGCCTTCGAGGAGATTGTACCTCCTCTCATCCGTGCCTTTCAACCCGATGTGGTGGTTACCCAATTAGGTGTGGATACCTTTTATAATGACCCATTGACGAATCTTCACCTCTCCATTTTCGGTTTTGAAAAGGTCGTTCGGCGAATCAAGGATTTGGCTCAACGGTGGGTGGCCTTAGGTGGGGGTGGGTACGATGTTTCTAATGTTGCTCGAGCTTGGACATTAGCGTGGGCAGTGATGAATGGGATCGAATTGAGTGAGGAACTTCCAGGATCCTACCTTGAGAAAGCAGCGGGAGTAGGGATATATGAAAAAAAATTGAGAGGTGGTCTGAAATCCTCTCCCCATAGTGAAAGGAAAGATATCAGAACTGAGGCAGAACGGGTAGCCAACTACATCAAGGAAACGGTCTTTCCAAAAGTTCTACGATAATTCTTTGTCTTCGTCTTAAGCCCCAGTCCTAACCATCAGAATATAAAAAGAAACCATCCTTAAATTCTTATTGACAACTTCAACAAAATTTAATATCTCTTGTCGATGGGGGTCGGACCAAGGCAACTAATTGAATCTATGAGTCAATGCTGAAAAAAGAGGGCTGATTTTGGCCTTAGAGTGGCAATTTGAGGGCCTAAATTACCCTGATTAGGAATTTTGAGGATGCCCAGGGCCAACAGACATTACATTCCAGGTCAGGTCTGGCATATTACCCATCGATGTCATAAGAGGGAATTTCTGCTCAGATTTGTCCGGGACCGACGGCGGTGGCTACAATGGCTCTTCGAGGGAAAGAAACGATTTGGGACGTGCATTCTGAATTATGCGGTGACTTCAAACCATATTCACCTCCTCGTCAGGGATGGCCAGGAGCGAGAGGTTATTCCGCAGACTATACAGTTAATAGCTGGAAGGACGGGGCAGGAGTATAACCAAAGGAAGAATCGGAAGGGTGCTTTTTGGGAAGATCGTTATCATGCGACCGCCGTGGAGGCGGGTCCTCACTTGGTCCAGTGCATGGTTTACATCGATATGAACATGGTTCGAGCAGGAGTTGTGACGCATCCTTCGGAATGGCCATTGAGTGGATATAGCGAGATACAAAATCCCCGGGAGAGGTACGCATTAATCGATCATGAAAATCTGATGGGATTACTTGGTATAGGGAGGATGGAGGAGTTGAAGGAGAGTTACAGGGGGTGGGTGGAGGAATCGCTGGCGGTGCAGGGCCGGGGGCGGCAGCCGAGATGGACGGAGAGTATTGCTGTTGGGAGTGAAGGATTTGTAGAACATACAAAGGCGGCTCTTGGGATAAAGGCGATCGGTCGGGAGGTCATCGAGATCATTGGAGAAGAAGGAGTCTATAAGCTTAGAGAACCCGAAACTCCTTATAGCCTCAACTTTAGCGGTCAAAATGGGCATTTAAGGCTCCAAAACACGTACTTTTGGGACACATCTGATTCAATTTCAAGAAGTTAGCTTGGTCCGACCCGGATCGTTGGATCAACCTTCGTGTCTCTTTTGTGCCGCAGCCGTTAGCCGGAAATCACTATAAGGATCCAGAGATGAATATAAGAGAATGGCTTAGTAGGCAGAACGCGATATTTTTCCTTATGGCAGGACTTTTTTTAGTTGTCGTTCTTGGCATTGTTGATAAAATAACAGGTTCAGAAATTTCTTTTTCAATATTTTATTTAATTCCAATCATTTTCGTTACTTGGTTTTCAAAAAGGTGGGTCGGCATTTTCATTTCTGGCGCCAGTGCGATAGCATGGCTTATGGCGGATTTGATGGCGGGGCAAATTTATTCACACTGGATCATTCCTTATTGGAACGCTATTATGAGATTTAGCATTTTTTTGATCAATGTCTATGTTTTGTCGAGATTAAAAGATACATTAGAGCTGGAGAGGATGTTGTCGAGGATAGATTCTTTGACAGGGATTACAAACGGTAAATACTTTATTGAATTGCTCAATAGCGAACTTATTCGATCAAATAATCTTTCTTTTACTATGGCCTATATGGATCTTGATAATTTCAAAACCGTCAATGATCGATTTGGACATAGTGAGGGTGATATTGTTCTGTCCACAGTGGCCAGCATCATTCGAAACAATATCAGAACAACAGATAGTGTCGGCCGCCTTGGTGGCGATGAATTCGCAATTCTGTTTCCTGAAATGGGAGCTGAAGAATCTCAAGGAGTTATTCCTAAAATTCACAAAAGTCTTTTAGATGCTATACTGGAAAACAAATGGGGGATAACCATTAGCATGGGAGTGGGGACCTTCAAAGGTTCAAATTTTAATGCGGAAGAAATCCTCACACTGACAGAATCTTTGATGTATTCTGTAAAGAATGCTGGTAAGAAAGGAATTAAGTATGAGGTCTTTAGTAAGTAAACCCCGTTAGAAAGGTGGGGCTTTGACCCCGCCTTTACAAGGAGCTGATGCTTTCTGTTTATAACATCCCCGGCATAAATGCCGGGGCTTTCTAACGGGGTAAAATAAGAGATCAAGATGGATTCAAAAATTTCTGAACTTCTCCCAAGGCAGGGCCCTCTCCGAATGGGGACTTTGGGACATTGTTAATTTATCAAAATATGCCAGAATACCCCTCAGCTCTGCTGGGGGGATGGATGGCCTACCCTCTCCCCTGGGGGGAGAGGGTTAGGGTGAGGGGGAAATGATCTAATCATCACCCCCACCTTAATCCTCCCCCATCAAGGGGGAGGAAAGTTTTTTAGAGAATTAGACGCCCCGCCGCTCTGCTGCGGGGTAGTTTACTTGACAGGACATTTCTCGGTCTACAGCGGAAGTTCTAATAGACAGAGGCTATAAGGTTTTGGATGTTCGGGACTGCGGTTCGAGAGGAGAAATAGATTTGATGTCCTATGCCTGCCGCATGCAGGGATTTTTTTTAAGAGCTAAGATGATACGTAACCCCTTATTTCTCCCATAGCTTCTTCCGGTTTCCTCACAAAATTTGGCATACCTTTTGCTTCCGATTCTCGCTTTTCATTTGACATTTGTAAGGTTTTATTATATTTAGGTTTTGATGATTGAAGGGAAAGCTTAGCGAAATGAAATATATAGTCCTCGTTGGAGATGGGATGGCCGATTACCCGGTTGAGAGTCTCAAAGGAAAGACCCCATTGATGGTGGCAAAAACACCTCACATGGATTGGATGGCAAAACATGGGGAGATCGGCTTGGTGAGGACAATTCCTCACGGCTTTAATCCGGGAAGCGAGATTGCCAACCTCTCGATCTTCGGATACGATCCCATCCGTTATTATACTGGGAGAGGTCCTCTGGAGGCGGCCAGCCTTGGCATCCAACTCGAACCTGATGATATTGCCTTCCGATGTAATCTGGTCACCCTTCAAACGGATGGAACGAAAATCATCATGGAGGATTTCTCTGCCGGGCACATCACGGATGATGAGGCAAGGAAGATCATCTTCGATTTGGATAAGGAGATCGGGACAAATGACATCCGGTTCTATCCGGGAGTGAGTTATCGACATTTGATGGTCTTGAAAAATGGAGCTGTCAAATTTTCAAATTTGGAGAGACTTGAACTCACTCCCCCTCATGACATCATTGGCAAAGAGATATTCCCGTTCCTTCCTCAAGTGAGCCGGCCTACCGAAACCCGAAACTTTGAGAGAGGCGGAGGGGATCAAATCCTCACTATGATGACAAGGTCTCAACAGCTTCTAAAAAACCATTCCGTCAATCTTGCCCGTGAAGCAAAAGGGCTTCGACCCGCCAACTCCATCTGGCTTTGGGGACAAGGGCGATCCCCCCGGATGATCACACTGAAGGAACGATTCGGGATTGAGGGCTATGTCATCTCAGCGGTTCACCTTCTAAAAGGGATTGGAATCTTGGCAGGGTTGGAAGTCCTGGAGGTCCCCGGTGCCACAGGGTACTTCGACACGAATTATGACGGGAAAGCCCAGTACGCACTGAGAGGATTGAAGGAGAAGGATTTTGTCTATGTCCATGTGGAAGCCCCTGACGAAGCCGGCCATATGGGGAACCTCCAGTTGAAGATCGAAACGATAGAGACTTTCGACGAAAAGATCGTGGGGGCAATTTTGAGAGGGATGGATGATTTCAAAAGTTACAAGGTCTTGGTCCTGCCAGACCATCCCACGCCGCTTTCCATCAGAACACATGCGGCTGACCCTGTCCCCTATGTCATTTACCCCGTTAGAAACCCTCACCACTCAAGGAGGGGATGGAGAGAGAACGGGGTTTACTCCACTGGAGGAAGGGTCGAAGATGCTGGCATTGAGGGATTTGACGAGGTTTCTGCAGAGCAGACCGGAATCTTTATTGAGAGAGGATTTGAGCTAATCGAAAGATTTTTAACTTCCTCTTGTTCCTGCTGAGGAGATGGAGGAGTTTTTGTGAACGCAAGGACAAAATATATTTTTATCACAGGAGGCGTGGTCTCCTCCTTAGGAAAGGGATTGGCATCGGCATCCATCGGAACCCTCCTGGAGTTAAGAGGGTTGAAGATCAACTTCCTTAAATTCGATCCTTATATCAATGTGGATCCCGGAACGATGAACCCCTTCCAGCATGGAGAAGTCTACGTCACCGAGGATGGGGCAGAGACGGACCTCGACTTGGGACACTATGAACGTTACACCAACGTCAAGACGTCGAAGAAAAATAACTTCACCACCGGACAGATCTATGATGCCGTCATCTCCAAGGAGAGAAAAGGCGACTATCTCGGCGGCACGGTCCAGGTGATTCCCCATATCACCGATGAGATTAAGTCGAAGATCTTCGACCTCGCCCAGGATGTAGACATCGTGATCGTCGAGATCGGCGGAACGGTGGGCGACATCGAAAGCCTTCCTTTTTTGGAGGCCATCCGTCAAATCCGTGGAGAGGTGGGCAGGGAGAATTCGATTTACATCCATCTTACCCTGGTGCCTTACATCGAAGCGGCGGGGGAACTGAAGACCAAGCCGACCCAGCATAGCGTGAAGGAGCTTCGGGAGATCGGGATCCAGCCCGATATTCTGCTCTGCCGCACCGACCGGCTCCTCTCATCGGACATCAAATCGAAGATCGCCCTCTTCTGCAATGTGGATAAGGATGCGGTGATCACCGCAAAGAACGTGCAAACCGTCTACGAAGTGCCCATCATGTTTCATCAGGAAGGGCTGGATGAAAAGATCGGGGAGAAACTCAATATCTGGACAGGTAGGCCTAACTTGAAGGGTTGGGAGCGGGTTGTCAAAAAGATAAAACATCCCCGCATGGAAACCACCATCGCGGTGGTAGGGAAATATGTGGGTTTAGTTGAGTCCTACAAGAGTTTGACAGAGGCATTGACTCATGGGGGAATTGCCAACGATGCCAGGGTAAATCTGAAGTATGTTGATTCAGAGCAGGTGGAGAAGGAGGGGCCAGAACATTTTCTCCAGGAGGCAAATGGAATCCTCGTTCCCGGAGGTTTTGGGACAAGAGGGATCGAAGGGAAGATCAAGGCCATTCAGTTTGCAAGGGAGACGAAGATCCCTTATTTTGGAATCTGTCTGGGGATGCAGTGTGCGGTGATCGAAATTTCGAGACATTGTGCCAGTTTGAAAGGGGCCAACAGTTCAGAGTTTGATCTCCATACCCCTCATCCAGTGATCTATCTCATGGAAGAGTGGATGGATCGTGATCAGGTGGTCCAGAGACGAACTGCAGATACAGCGAAAGGCGGAACGATGAGGTTGGGGCTCTATCCCTGCCGGCTCGAAGAAGGCACCTTAGCCCTTGAGGCCTATAACAAAAAGTTGATCTATGAGCGACACCGGCATCGTTATGAATTTAATAATACCTATATGGATATTTTGGGAAAGACGGGTTTGGTTTTCAGTGGGGTTTCTCCTGATAAGGAGCTGGTGGAGATCGTTGAATTGAAGGACCACCCCTGGTTTCTGGGATGCCAGTTCCATCCGGAATTCAGATCGAAGCCGATGGACCCCCACCCCCTTTTCAGGGAGTTTATTAAGGCATCCCTTCATGGGGGGAAAAGCTCAAAGTTAAAAGCTCAGAGATCAAAGCGAAGGGGTAAACCCCGTTAGAAGGTCTTCGACCTTCCAACGGGAGGGCTCACACGGGGCTTTAAACCCCGTGCTCGCTCTAAGAGGAATTGATTGTTATTCCCGCTGCTCGCCCCGTTAGAAGTGGGCTACCAAAGGGACCTCCTGGTTAATAATGAAGAATTTCTAACGGGGCAAGCAGCGAGGCTTTCTAACGGGGTAAAAGCGCGAACCTGAAAACTGCATAAGGAATTTCGGATTGCTCCTTACCCCGATCTCTTACCCTGCCTACCGGCAGGCAGGCGTCGAGGGAAGGGGCGTTGCCGTCCAAAGCCAGACTTTGGCACCGGAACGGAAGGGTGAGGGGGCGGGTCGCCAAGTGAAAGAGGAGATGACGCAGGAGAAGTTGGATATCCTTGAGGAGGCAAAACGGGTATTGAGGGTGGAGGCCCATTCCATCCTTGATCTGGTAGAACGGATCGATGAGAGTTTCTCACGAGCAGTGGAGCTGCTCTACCAGTGCAAAGGGAGAGTCGTCCTCATGGGTATGGGGAAATCTGGATTGGTCGGGAGGAAGATCGCCTCCACATTTGCCAGCACAGGGACCCCAGCCTTCTTCCTTCATCCGGCAGAGGGGGTGAATGGGGATTTTGGGATGCTGGCCAAAGAGGACGTGGTCATCGCCATCTCCAAGAGTGGTGAGACGCGCGAGCTTTTAGAAGTTCTCCCTCTTATTAAACGGTATGGAAATCGATTCATCACCCTCACTGGAAACTTTAACTCCACTCTGGCCAAAGCTGGAGATGTCTGTCTTAGCATCCATGTGAAAGAAGAGGCTTGCCCCATGGGCTTGGCTCCAACGGCAAGCACGACAGCGACCCTTGCACTGGGGGATGCCTTAGCGGTCGCACTGATGGGGAAAAAAGGATTCAAGGAAGAGGATTTTGCCCTTCTCCACCCCGGAGGGACATTAGGAAAGAGGCTTCTACTCAAGGTGGAAGACCTGATGCATATCGGGGAGGCATTCCCCATGGTGTCGGAGAAGGCATTGATGAAGGACGCAATTTTTGAAATCACTTCGAAACGATTGGGAGCGACCGGTGTCTGCAATGGCGAAGGGCATCTGGTCGGGGTGATCACGGATGGGGATCTGAGACGTGCCTTAGAGAAGTTCAGTGATCTCCTTCACCGTAAGACCTCTGAAGTGATGACGAGGAATCCAAAGTGGATCGAAAAGGATGCACTGGCTGCCAAGGCTGTCCAGAGGATGGAAGAATATTCGATCACCTCTCTCTTCATCTTCAATAGGACTGGGGATAAAGTGCCTGTTGGAATCATCCACCTTCATGATCTCCTGAAGGCGGGAGTTGTCTGATTCCATTGCGGAATGCAGATTGCGGAATGCTGAGTGATTTAGGGATTGCGAATTCAGGAATTTTGGAATTTTAATTCCTTAATTCCCAAATCCGTTAATTCCTCAATTGAGTGAAATGAGAAGAGCTAAGATTGCCATTCTAATTTCCATTGTTTTGGTCGGGGGGATCGTCCTCGTCAGTCTTTGGATGAACCTCAAGGAGAGAAAAACTTCGGAAAAGCTCTCAGAGGTTCCCAAGGTTTCGACGGATGGGGCGGATACCCGTCTGGAGAAGATCCATTTTGTGGAAGATAAACGTGGCCAAAAGACCTGGGAACTGGAGGCGACTTCAGTCGAGCAATACCAGGGCCAGAACATGTTGGTGTTGAAGGATGTGAAGGTGACTTTCTTTTCAAAGGACGGACGGTACTTTGTTTTTACGGGCAAGCAAGGGAAGGTCTATCAGGACTCAAAGAATTTAGAGATCGCAGGGGATGTGGTCCTTACCTCCAGCGATGGATATAGCTTGAAGACCCAGTCGATTACCTATGATCACAAAGAGAGAAAGGCGAGAACCCCCGACCTCGTCGAGATCGAAGGAGAGCAACTCCGCCTGGTGGGGAGAGGAATGCTTGTGGATATGGAGGCCAAAATCTTTAAAGTCCTCAGCCAGGTCAAGACTCAATGGAGAGGAGGAAGAAAGGGATGAAGACGAAAATAGGAATCGTCCTTCTCATCATCGTATTCTCTCTTTTCCTTTTTTCAGTATTCTTAGGGGCTCAGGAAAAGAAAGGAACCGCAAAAGGTGAAGGGAAAAAGCCGCAGGGGGACATGGGATTCGGATTGACCGCCACCCGAGCACCCATCGATATCACCTCCGACACGGTGGAGGCCAATCAGAAACAGAGCAGCGTTATTTTTAAGGGGAATGTGATAGCGAAACAGGAGGATATCACACTTTATGCCAACACACTGGTCATCTATTATGATCAGGAGACCAAGAAACTGAAACAGATTATTGCTACGGGGAATGTGAAGGTCGTCCAATTGGAGCGCAGGACGACCAGCAAGAAAGCCACCTTTCATCAAGCTGAGAATAAAGTCGTTTTAGATGGAGAGGCAGTGGTTCGTGAAGGGGAGAATGTAATCAGGGGCGAAAAGATCACCTTCTACGTCGATGAAGAACGGAGCGTTGTGGAAGGAGGGAAGGGAAGCAGGGTCAACACCTTCATCACCCCGCCTCCCAAAGAAGAAGGAGCAGATAAAATACCGAAAACAGAGATTAAAAAATAATTCAGAGTTCAGAGTTATGAGTTCAGAGTTGAGAGTTAAGAATTGAGAATTTAGAATGAGGAGTTTAGATTAATAATGAGTCAAATTCATAACTCTAAATTCATAACTCATAACTATTAATTGAGGAGAGAACGATGTCGCACCTTTTGTGTGATCGTTTAACGAAATCCTTTCGTCACAGGAAGGTTGTGGATACGGTGAGTCTTGAGATCCGAGGGGGAGAAGTGGTGGGATTGTTAGGACCAAACGGTGCAGGAAAGACCACGATCTTTTATATGATTGTAGGATTGCTCCAGCCCAACGGGGGTAAGTTGTATCTCAATAACGAGGAGATCTCATCCCTTCCCATGTATTTGCGAGCGAGAAAAGGGATCGGGTACCTACCTCAGGAACCATCGGTCTTCAGAAAATTGACTGTTGAAGAAAACTTGATGGCGATTTTGGAAACCCTTTCCCTCTCTAAAGAGGAGCGAAAGAACCAGGTAGAAGACCTGCTGAACGAGTTGGGACTCACTCCGCTGCGAAGGCAGAAGGCCTACAGCCTTTCTGGGGGAGAGCGCAGGAGGGTGGAAATTACCAGGGCCTTGGTACTTTCACCTTCCTTCATTCTTTTGGACGAACCCTTTGCAGGGATTGATCCCATTGCGGTATTGGATATCCAGGCCATTGTCCGTCAATTGAAATCAAAGGGGATTGGAATTATAATTACGGATCATAATGTTCGAGAAACATTGGGAGTATGTGACCGAGCCTATATTCTTAACGAGGGGCACATCTTGGAGGAGGGGACTCCCGAGAATATTGCTCGGAGCCATAAAGCGAGGAAGATTTATTTGGGAGATGGGTTCGAATTACCAGGGGGGGGCCGAAAGAAAGAGGAGGAGAAAAAGGATGTGAACGCCCCTGTGCAAGGGAGATTATGGGAGTGAGATGGCTTTAGAGCTCAAACTGACACCCAAACTCGTTCAACAGTTGGTGATCACTCCACAGCTCCAACAGGCGATTCGGCTTCTCCAATTAACACGATTGGAACTGGTCGATCTGATCCAGCAGGAGATGAAGGAGAACCCGCTCCTCGAAGAGGTTGAGGAGGGAAAGGAGGAGGTTGACGCCGCAGAATCCACGACGGAACAGAGGGAGGAACAAGCCCTGCCGGAAACTGAGCATACTCTTGAAGTGAAAGGGGAGGGTGAAGGCTCAAAAGAGTTTGATTGGGAGAACTACCTGGAGAGTTACAATCTCACCTCCTTTCAGCGACAGAGTCAGAGCTATCAGGATGGGGAGGAAAGGCCCTCTTTTGAAAATTTCCTCAGCAAGAGGATGACCCTTTTCGACCATCTCTACTGGCAACTCCAGCTCTCCCGTTTCACAGAGGAAGAACAGAAGGTCGGGACATGGATCATCAGAAGCCTGGATGACGATGGATATCTGAAGATCTCCTTGGAAGATATTAGTTCGGAAACGAATCTTCCGTTGGAGGTGGTGGAGGGGGTCCTCCGGAGGATACAACAGTTCGATCCGGTTGGGATTGCGGCGAGAGATCTGAGGGAATGCCTTCTCATCCAACTGGAACAGATGTCGGTTCGGGACCCCCTTGCAGAAAAGATTGTTTCAGAACATCTCCCCCTGTTAAAGAATCGAAATTATCCAGCGATCGCCAAACGGTTGAGGGTTTCCGTCGACCGGGTGAATCAGTCTGCATGCCTCATCTCCAAATTAGATCCCAAACCAGGAAAGGCCTTTGGGGGCGACGTGATCCAACAGATCATCCCCGACGTCTATGTCCACAAAGTCGAGGGGGAATATGTCATCTCGCTGAACGATGAAGACCTCCCAAGATTGAAGGTCAATACTCTTTACCGAGGGATCCTCAACGACAGCCGTTTCGCGCTTGAAGGAGATCGCAAATATATTCAAGAAAAACTCCGATCAGCCCTCTGGCTGATCCGAAGTATCCATCAACGCCAAAGGACGATTTACAAGGTGACGAAGAGCATCGTAAAATTTCAAAGGGAATTTTTTGATCAGGGGATCCAGTTTCTAAGACCCCTTGTCCTCCGCGATGTGGCGGAGGATATTCAGATGCATGAATCGACCATCAGCCGAGTCACCCACAACAAATATGCCCATACTCCCCAAGGAATTTATGAATTAAAATTCTTCTTCAATGCAGGGATCGCCTCTTCGCAAGGGGAAACGTTGGCTTCAAAAAGTGTCAAGAATCTACTCAGGGAGATCATCGCCAAGGAGGATCCAAGGAAGCCTTACAGCGATGAGAAACTCGTTCAGATTCTGAAGGGGATGGACATCTATATCGCACGGAGAACGGTCTCGAAATATCGGGAGCTGATGAAGATCCTTTCCTCCAACGAGCGGAGGAAGATCTCATAAATGCTCATTGCAAAATGAGCATTGTAAAATTAGCAATTATCATTTTTTTATCAAAATATGCCAGAAATCCCCCAGCTCTGCTGGGGGGATGAATGGCCTACCCTCTCCCCTGAGGGGAGAGGGTTAGGGTGAGGGGGAAATGATCTAATCATCACCCCCACCTTAATCCTCCCCCATCCCCGCCATAATTCAGCGGGATCTTCGACAAGGGGGAGGAAAGTTTTTTAGAGAATTAGATGCCCCGCAGCTCTGCTGCGGGGTACTTCACTGTTAAATTTTTATTGTTAAATTTGCATTTTGCAATAATCTTCGCAAGCCAGAAGGAGTCGATCGATGCAAATTGCGGTGACGTTCCGACATATGGAAGCGGATGAAGGGATCAAGGGATATGTGAAGGGAAAGGTGCAAAGGTTGCAAAAATATATCGAGAATCCGAGAGAAGTCCATGTCGTTCTGTCCGCGGAGAAATTCCGGCATAAGGCAGAAATCACCATCATCGGGGATAGGGGGGTTCTCAATAGCCAAGGGAGGGATACGGATCTTTATGTGGCCATCGATCAGATGGTGGAAAAGATGGAACGCCAAATTCGTGAACGCCGAGAAAAGGTGAGACGGAAAAGGTCTCATCTCGCTCTCTCGAAAAACCTTTTCCAAAGTGGTGAAAGTCCCTTCCCAGGGAAAGAGGAGACGGATATTCCCCCTATCATTCAAAGGAGGCGCACCCTTGCCAAACCCATGTCTCTCGAGGAGGCGGTTGCGCAATTGCAACTTTCAAAAAAAGATTTCTTAATTTTTATCCATTCGGATTCTGGGCAGATGAACGCTCTCTATCGCCGCAAAGATGGAGGTCTTGAATGGGTGGAGCCCCGTCCAAAGTAGGGGTAGCACCGAAGAGGGGAGAATGAAAATCTTGGATTATCTGCGGGAAGAATGGGTGATCCCAGACCTGAAGGGGACCGATAAACGTTCCGTTCTTGAAGAGTTATCTGGTGTCTTGCTGAAAGCATGCCAGGTGGCCTCAGCGGGAGAGCTGCTGCAGGTGCTTCTCGACAGGGAAAAACTGGGATCGACGGGAATCGGAGAGGGGATTGCCATTCCCCATGGTCGGTTGAAAAAATTGAAGCACTTCTTTATCTCGTTTGGTCGCTCGATCAAAGGCGTGGATTTTGATTCCATTGATCAGCATCCCAGCAAACTTTTCTTTTTGGTGATGGCTCCGGAAAATTCGGCGGTGGACAACCTCAAACTTCTGGGACGGATTGTCACGCTGTTGAAGGACGTTTCTTTCAAGAAACGATTAATGGAGGCTTCTTCCCAGAAGGAGCTTTTCCAGATCATTACCGAAGAGGATGAAAAGTATTAACTGAATTTAGGGATTGAGGGATTGCGAATTTAATTCCAGAATTCCTAAATTCCTGAATTGGATCATCAATTCATTTATGAACAGCCTTTTAATTCAAGAATTGGAGCAAGACAGAGAGCACCATTTTGGCCTGACTCTGATGGCCGGGAGAAAAGGACTAAGAAAGAAGATCAACCATCCGCAGGTACAAAAAATGGGATTAGCGCTGACCGGTTTTATCCAATTCGTTGACCCCCAGCGCCTTCAAATCATCGGCAATACCGAAATGACTTACCTCCGGACGCTTGCCGCCGATTTACAGGAGAAAGTAATTCATCAGATCTGTGGTCTGGAGTTGTCCTGTTTGGTCATTACCCGCAACTTGGAGGTTCCCAAACTCCTTTTCGAAGAAGCAGATGAGAAGGGCATTCCACTATTTCGGACGAACCTCCACACCACTGATTTTATTGAGCGAGTCACTAAATTCTTAGAAGAGAAGTTGGCCTCCACCAGTAGTATCCATGGTGTGCTCATGGATGTCTTCGGGGTTGGAATTCTCATCCTGGGTAAAAGTGGGATCGGGAAGAGTGAGTGTGCATTGGATCTCATTCTTCGGGGACATCGATTGGTCGCGGACGATATGGTCTGCATCCAGAAGCGATCTCCCTCTGCCTTAATTGGAAGTGGGTTTGAGGTCATTCAACACCATATGGAGATTCGGGGGTTAGGGATCATCAATATCCGGAGCCTTTTTGGTGTGGAGGCCATTCGTGAGCGAAAGAAGATTGAATTGGTTCTAGAGCTGATGGAATGGGATACCCATCGGGAGTATGACCGCTTGGGATTTGAGGAAGAAAAGTACTCGATCCTGGATGTTGAACTTCCAATGTTAAGAATTCCCGTTACGCCCGCTCGGAATATGACGACTATTATCGAAGTGGCCGCCCGCAATTACCTCCTTAAAGTGATGGGATACAATTCGGCGTTGGAGTTTGAGAAGAAACTCCTTCGCAAGATGGAAGAGAGTAAGGGTGGCAAACTTGAGGTCGAGGGCGAGGTGGAGTGAAGAACATCCGGGTAATTCTCATCAGCGGGCTATCTGGATCCGGAAAAACGACCGCCACTAAGGCCTTAGAGGATATCGGTTTTTACTGCGTGGATAACCTTCCCATCCTTCTTTTACCTAAATTCATCGAACTCTGTGAACAGTCGGGTGGAAAAATCTCCAAGGTGGCAGTCGTGGAGGATATCCGGGGAACCGAATCGTACCCAGCCTATCGACAGCAAAATGATGGTCAAGGTGGGAAGGATTTTTTAGAGGATTCGCGAAGAATCATCCAAGATCTTCATAGGGAAGGCTATCCGATTGAAATCCTCTTTTTGGATTCTTCCGATCCCGTTCTGATGAGGCGTTTCAGTGAAACGCGTCGCCAACATCCCTTAGCGGTTGGAGGGTCCATCGGTGAAGGAATCCGTTTAGAAAGGGAGCGGCTTCAGGGGATTAGGGATATGGCAAATCAAGTAATCGATACATCCCATTTCAATGTCCATCAATTGAAGGATAAAATCCAGCGATACGCCCAGGAGGGATTGAGTTCAGGTCAGATGACCGTGACCTTCCTTTCCTTCGGATACAGTTTTGGGATTCCTTATGAGGCTGACCTTGTGATGGATGTTCGGTTTTTACCCAATCCTTACTTTGTCGAGGAACTGAAACAGTTGAGGGGGGACAATCCCCAGGTGGCAGCCTATGTCCTCCACTGGGAGGAGACGAAAGAGTTCCTACGGCGGGTTCAGGAGTTCATTCGGTTTCTTCTCCCCCTTTATGAAAGGGAGAGGAAAACCCATTTGACCATAGCCGTGGGATGCACGGGTGGAAGGCATCGGTCCATCGTGATCGTCAATCAATTGGCAGAAATACTACGAGAAGAACTGACCGAGAGGGGTGTATTTCTTTCTGTGCGGCACCGTGACGCGGAAAAGGGGTGATGGTGAGATGGTGGGAGTTGTAGTGGTGACACATTGCCACCTGGCAGAGGAGTTGATCGCAGCCGCCGAACTTGTGGTGGGAGAAAACTTAAAACAGTTTCAGCCCGTTTCGATCGATCCAAAGGAAGGATCGGAGGAAATCCGGGAGAAGATCATCAGTGCGATCCGAAAGGTGGACGAAGGGAAAGGGGTCCTCATCTTAACGGATATGTATGGAGGAACCCCTTCCAATATCAGTCTCTCTTTCCTTGAGGAGAAGAAGATCGAAGTGATCACCGGAGTTAACCTTCCGATGTTACTGAAATTGGCAACCTACCAGAACGACATGGATCTCGAAGCATTGGCTATTTTCGTCACCGATTATGGGCAGAGAAATATCCACCTGGCCAGTGAGGTGCTCAAAAAGAGGGTCGATAAAAAGAAGAGTGGAGAATGATGAGTCTGTAGATTGAAAGGGGCAGAGGAGTTACAATTAGAGGAGAGTGGATTTACGCCATACCCTGTATTCTTCGCATTTCGTAGACACGGAGACCGACTGAAAGAGTTGAGATGGAGATTCAGACCTTCACTATTCGGAATCGGTTGGGGCTTCATGCTCGAGCAGCCGCCCTCTTGGTTAAGACGGCGAATTGCTATGTTTCGAACGTGACCATCGAGAAGGATGGCCTGGAGGTCAACGGAAAGTCCATCATGGGCATCCTGATGTTGGCCGCTTCCAAAGGGACGAGGATTACGCTGAAGGTGGATGGAAAGGATTCAGCCAAAGCCATGCAAACGTTGGGTAAATTGATTGAGAATAGATTTGGTGAGGAGTAACGATGCCGGTTCAGCAACAGATCAATAAGTTCATCCAAGGTATTGGGGCTTCCCCAGGGATCATCATCGGAAAAGCCTATCTGGTCGAACGATCCAAAGTTCGTCTCCCAGAGAAACAGATTAACCCGGAACAGGTGGAAGAAGAGGTGAAGCGGTTCCTCAAGGCGATTGAGGACTCAAGGGGCCAGTTGATGGAGATTAAGGAGAAAATTCTGGATCCAGAGGTAAGACGCCATTCTTTCATCCTCGATGTTCACTTGATGATCTTAGATGACGAGATGCTGTTGCAAGATACGGTGGACACGATCCGGAAGAAAAAAGTGAATGCGGAATGGGCGCTCGATCTAACGTTGGAGAAGCTCGATACCGCCTTCAAGGCCATCGAAGATGAATATCTGAGGGAGCGGCGCAGCGATCTCCACTATGTGTCGGCGCGGATCTTTCGGAACCTCTTAGGAAAGAAGCACGATGATATCACCAAGATCAAAGGAAAAGTGATTGTGGTCGCCCACGACCTCTCTCCTGCGGATACCCTGCAGATGAACCTGAATCATGTGGCGGGGTTCGTCACGGATATCGGTGGAAAGGTCTCCCACACCGCCATCCTCTCCCGGTCCTTAGAGATCCCAACTGTGGTGGGACTCGAGGTGGCGACCTCTCTCATTAACGGAGGGGACCTCTTGATCATCGATGGGGAGACAGGAGAGGTGGTCATCAATCCTACGGAAGATACCTCCCAGTCCTTCCTCGAACGGAAGCGGCGGATCAAATCCATGGAGCGGGAGGTTTTTAAATACGCCTCTCTGCCAGCAGAAACCCGTGATGGAGTCCGTGTCCGTCTGCAGGCCAATATTGAGATGGTGGAAGAGATCTCCTCTGCGAAGGCGCACGGAGCGGAGGGAATCGGACTTTATCGCACCGAGATCCTCTATCTCAATCGGAAGGATCTGCCGACCGAAGAGGAGCATTTCCAAGCCTATCGAAGGCTGGCGGAGAGTGTTGATCCTGCAACGGCAACGATCCGCACGTTAGACATTGGTGGAGACAAGTTTCTTCCTAATTATTCGACGGGGAATGAGATGAACCCAGCCATGGGCTTAAGGGCCATTCGCTTCAGCCTCAAGGAGCCCGATATTTTCAAGGTTCAGTTGAGGGGAATTTTGCGAGCCAGCGCGCACGGAAACCTGAGGATCCTGCTCCCCATGATTTCAGGGATTGAGGAGATCCGCCAGGCGAAGGCGATCTTGGAGGAGGTGAAGAAGGGTTTGGCGAAAGCCAGAATTCCCTTTGATAAAGAGATCAAGATCGGGGCCATGATCGAGATCCCCTCTGCCTCGGACATTGCTGACATTTTAGCGAAAGAGGTGGATTTCTTCAGCATCGGAACGAACGACCTGATCCAGTATGCCTTGGCCATCGACCGGATCAATGAACATGTGTCCTATCTCTATGAACCCCTTCATCCAGCCGTTCTGAGAATCATCCGATGGGTGGTTCAGTCCGGCCATCAAACTGGAATTCCCGTGGCCATCTGTGGGGAAATGGCAGCTGAGCCAGCCTATGCCCTGATCCTATTAGGCCTGGGTTTGGATGAATTCAGCATGAACCCGGTCTCCATTCCAAAAGTGAAAAAGGTGCTCCGTATGTCGAGATTCGAGGAGACCCGAAACTTGGTGGAGCAGTTGTTCCAATTCCCAACGGCCTCAGAGATCGAATGTTATCTCCGGAACTGGATGGCCCAACGATTTCCTGGAGATATTATCCGGTGCTATACCGAAGACTTAAAAACATAAACCCGTGAAGTTGAGGGGAGAAAAGGAGGAAATGCTGCATGGCAATGACAGACTTTTTGTTCACTTCTGAATCGGTCACCGAGGGACATCCTGATAAGGTGGCCGATCAGATTTCCGATGGTATCCTGGATGCGATCATTGCTCAGGATCCATATAGCCGGGTAGCCTGCGAGACCTTGGTGACGACAGGGATGGCTATTATTGCAGGTGAAATTACCACTTCCTGTTATGTCCACATGCCAACCGTTGTCCGGGAGACCATTAAGGAGATTGGATATAATGACTCTGCCATGGGATTCGATTGGGAGACCTGTGCGGTGATCACTTCCATCGATGAGCAATCCCCCGACATTAAGCAAGGAGTGGATGAGAGGGGAGACCATGAACAGGGGGCCGGGGATCAGGGGCTGATGTTTGGCTACGCCTGTGACGAGACGCCCGAGCTGATGCCCATGCCCATCATCTTTGCCCATCGGCTGACCCGGAGGTTGGCCGAAGTTCGGAAAGATAAAATCCTTGATTTTTTGAGACCGGATGGGAAATCTCAGGTGACGATCCAATATGTCAATGGGAAACCCGTTCGTGTGGACTCGGTGGTGATCGCTGCCCAGCATTCGGAGAAGGTTGTATATGAAAGGTTGAGGGAGGGGATCATCGAGGAAGTCATCCACAAAGTCATCCCTCCGGAACTCAGAGACAAGCAGACAAAGTATTACATCAATACGACGGGCCGTTTCGTGGTCGGAGGGCCGAAGGCTGACTGTGGTCTGACAGGAAGAAAGATCATCGTCGATACCTACGGAGGTGTTGGCAGTCATGGAGGCGGTTGCTTTTCTGGGAAAGACCCCTCCAAAATGGACCGCAGCGCTTCTTACATGGCGAGACATATTGCCAAGAATGTCGTTGCGGCGGGCCTTGCAGAAAAATGTGAGGTTCAGATGGCTTATAGCATTGGGGTGGCGCAACCCGTCTCATTGATGATCGATACCTCGAGGACTTCTAAAATTCCTCCGGATCAGATAGCGAAGATCATCCGAGAACATTTCGACCTGAGGCCAAGAGCACTCATCGATTATCTCGATCTTTTAAGACCCATTTATAAAAAGACATCTTGCTACGGACATTTTGGGCGACATGAACCTGAGTTCACCTGGGAGAGGACGCACCGGGCTGAGGAGTTGAGGAAGGCAGCGGGACTATAAAATTGCGGATTGCCGAATGCAGAATGCGGAATGAATAATATGAAATTAATCCGCAATCCGAAATCCGCATTCCGCAATCTTAAACAATTGGGGAGTAAAGATGGATTATCATATTAAAGATGTTTCATTGGCGGAGAAGGGGCGCCTTCGGATGGAGTGGGCGGAGATGGCGATGCCCGTATTGAAATTGATCCGGAGCCGTTTTGAGAAGGAGAAACCTCTGAAGGGGATTCGTCTTTCAGCCTGCCTCCATGTGACGACCGAAACGGCCGTTTTGATGAGGACCCTTTTGGCAGGAGGCGCGCAAATGACCCTTTGTGCCTCCAACCCTTTGAGCACGCAGGATGATGTAGCAGCCTATCTGGTTAAGGAGTTAAGTCTTCCTGTCTTCGCCATCAAAGGAGAGGATAGTGATACCTACTATGGTCACATCCAGAAGGCCTTGGCCTTTTTCCCCAACCTCACCATGGACGATGGGGCGGATCTTGTTTCTTCATTTCATTTTATCGCGTTAGAGAAGTGGGGAGAACTTTCTCCTTCGGTTCGAAAATGGGCTGAAGGCCTTTCTAAACCCAAGCGGGAGGAGATGATCAAAGGGTTAATCGGTGGGACAGAGGAGACAACGACTGGTGTCATTCGACTCCGTTCGATGGAGAGGACAGGGGTATTGCAATTTCCCATCCTTGCCGTCAATGATGCGGAGACAAAACACTTTTTTGACAATCGTTACGGAACCGGTCAATCTACGATCGATGGGATCATCCGCGCCACGAACCGATTGATGGCAGGGGCAACCTTTGTCGTCTCAGGGTATGGATGGTGTGGAAAGGGTCTTTCCATGAGGGCCAAAGGGATGGGGGCCAATGTGATCGTCACAGAGGTGAGTCCCCTGAGGGCGTTGGAGGCTGTGATGGATGGATATCGAGTGATGCCCATTGATCAGGCGGCTGAAGTGGGTGATATTTTCTGCACGGTCTCCGGGAATGTCAATGTGATCCGGAAAGAGCATTTCTTAAAGATGAAAGATGGAGCCATTGTCGCCAATTCCGGCCACTTTAATGTGGAACTCGATCTGGAGGGGCTCCGTGAGGTGACCGTCTCCCGAAGGGAAATCCGCGACTATGTGGAGGAGTTTCATCTCAATAATGACAGAAGGATCTATCTTCTTGGTGAGGGGAGGTTGATCAATCTGGCTTCCGCAGAAGGTCATCCCTCCAGCGTCATGGATATGAGCTTTGCCAACCAAGCCCTTACCTCTGAGTATTTGGTGAAACATCACCGAAGCATGGAAAGAAAGGTCTATCCGGTCCCCCTTGAGATTGATCAGGAGATTGCCCGGATGAAGCTCGAATCGATGGAAATTCAGATCGATCAACTCACGAAAGAGCAGGAGCACTACTTAGCCTCATGGGAGAAAGGAACATGAAGAACCAAGAGGCTCTCCAGGCCCCTTTGAAAAAAAGAAGAGGAAACTGGAAATGGATTCTTCTTGCAGCGGTTGTTTTATTGGCCGCATTGGTCCTTTACCGGGGATGGGGTTTCACACAGAAGCGATCGGGAACCCAGCGAGCCGCCCGGATAGAGGTCCCTGTTCAAGTCACATCTGTTGTGAGTAAACCTCTCACTTATTCCATCAAGGTCACCGGCGATGTTCTGCCTCTCATGCAGGTTGATCTCTTTCCAAAAGTGTCGGGATATCTGGAACGGATCGACGTGCATATCGGTGATATCGTGAAGCAGGGGCAGGTGATCGCCCAAATCGACCGGACCGATTTTTTGCAGAAGGTAAGGGAAATCGAAGCCAAGGTGGCCCAGGCAAAGGCCCAGCTATCAGAGCTTGAAACCGGGACGAGAACAGAAGAGCTGCACCAGGCGGAGGAAGCGGTCCGGCAGACGCAATCCAGATTTGAGAATGCCAAGCTCCAACATGAAAGGATAGAGGCCCTCTATAAGAGAGAGGTGATTTCGAAAAAGGAACGGGATATTACGGACATGGACTTTACGGTTGCCGAAGCCCAGTTGGCATCGAGTCAGCAAAATTTAAAGCTACTCCGGGAGGGAGCCCGCCAGGAAGTGAGAGAGGGAAGCCAGGCAAAGTTGAGGGAAATGGAGGCGATTCTCGAACAGGAGAGAACTCGCCTTCAGAACGCAAAGATCGTCGCGCCCTTCCGGGGAGAAGTCAGCCGGAAGTATCTGGATGCCGGAGCCCTGGTCTCTCCTTCCACTCCGCTGGTGAGCCTTGTCCATACGGAGACCCTAAAGGTCATCGCCAATGTTTTGGAAAAGGACATCCCTCTTTTGAAGCCCGGGATGAAGGCGAAGGTTCGAGTCGAATCTTATCCAGGGAGGGTCTTTGAGGGAAGAGTGGAAAAGATCAATTCAGCCCTCGATCTTTCGACGCGCACGCTTCAGGCGGAAATCTACATCCCTAACTCGGACCGATCCCTCAAGCCGGGGATGTTTGCCAATGTGGAACTGGCCCTCTTGGAAAAGCCTCAGACCCTGGTCATCCCGAGAGAAGCAGTCATCGAGGCAGGAAGTGAGATGTCTGTTTTTGTGGTTGAAGGGAAACAGGCCGTTCGGAGGTCCATCACGATTGGCTACGAACAGGACCAGTCAGTGGAAGTCCTTAAGGGACTGAACGAAGGAGACCAGGTCATCATCAAAGGGCAACAATTGATCAAAGACGGTTCCGCCATTCGGGTCGTTGAAGGGAGTTAATCGTCTATGGATCTTATCAGAGGTTCCCTGAAGAATCCCGTGGCCAGATTTATGATGGCCATCGGGATCATCCTTCTTGGAGTGATTGCCTTCCAGCATCTCGCCATCGATCTATTCCCCGACATTTCCTACCCCATTGTTTCCGTTTCGACGGAATATGAAGGGGCAAGTCCTGAAGACATTGAAATTACCCTCTCGAGGCCCATTGAGAAACGGTTAAGTCGAATCCAAAATGTCCGTCACATCTCATCCCGGTCTAGAGAAGGGATTTCTAACGTTATTGTTGAATTCTATTGGGGGGCAAACCTCGATGTTGCTGCTACCGATATCCAACAGGCCCTGAGCCAGATCAAGAATCACTTTCCCGAAGAGGCCAAGGAGTCGGTGATCTACAAATTTGACCCTTCCTCCATCTCGGTCATCTCTCTTTCTGTCAAGGGTCCTATGGATGAATACCGCTTAAGGGAGCTGGCCGAAGACTTCATTGCCCCAAGGCTGGAGAGCCTTAAGGGGGTGGCTTCTGCCAATGTCGGGGGCGGGAAGATCCGTGAAATACAGATCGATCTCGACCGTAGAAAACTGGAAGGGCTAAACCTTTCTATCGACAAAGTTTCAGAAGCTGTAAAGGCGGGCCATACGGACCTCCCGGGAGGAAGCCTCAAGGGAGAGAAGACAGATTACATGGTCCGAACCATCGGTCGAACTGGGGAATTTAAAGATATCGAGGAGATCGTCGTTCAGCAGCATAATGGGGTTCCTGTCCGTATCAGGGATATCGGGAAGGTGGTAGATGGATTTGAGGATGCCCTAACCGAAGTCCATATCAACGGGACAAGAGGGGTCATCATCAACATCCTCAAACAGATCGGGGGCAACACGGTTTCCACGGTCGACAATGTCTTAAAGGCGCTGCCCCAGATTCAGAAGGAACTCCCTAAAGGGATCACCATTGATGTCGTCTCAGACCAGTCCACCTTTATCCGGAAATCGATCAAAAATCTCCAGCACGAAGCGATCATGGGAGCCCTCCTGGCTGTCGCGATCATCCTCATCTTTCTCGGGAGCGGGACGAGCACCTTGATCATTGCCCACTCCATTCCTATCTCGATTATTTCCACCTTCGTGCTCCTCTATTTTGGAAATTTCTCATTAAACATCATGACCCTTGGAGGCCTGGCGCTGGGTGTCGGGCGCTTGGTGGATGATGCTATCGTCGTCCTGGAGAACATCAACCGCCATATTGAGAATGGGGAGCCTCCTGAAGAGGCTTCCTACAAGGGGGCAAAGGAGGTGAGCACACCGGTCATTGCGGCGACCGTCACCAGCATTATTGTTTTTATCCCCCTGGCATTTGTGAAAGGGGTTGCTGCGGTGCTCTTTCTCCAGATGGCCTACACGGTTGCCTTTTCTCTGCTGGCATCCCTTTTTGATTCACTGACCCTCGTGCCCGTTTTGACGGCTAAGTTCCTTCGACCCAGAAAAGAATCGAAGGAGGTCCCATGGACGCAGAAGGTTTTTCAGAAGACCCGGCCCTTCTTCCTCTGGGTGGATCAGCATTACCAATCCCTTCTCGATTTGTCCCTGTCTCATCGAAAGATGGTGATCACTGGGGTCATTGGGATTTTTATCGGGAGTCTTTTTCTCATCCCGTTACTTGGAACCGAATTTTTCCCTACGACGGACGAGGGACAGCTCAGGATGGCCATTCGTCTTCCTGTGGGTTCCTCTCTTGATGAGACCGTAAAGGTGGTCAATAAGGTAGAAGGCATTATCTTCGAGGAGGTTACGGAACTGAAGGCCCTCTGGTCCAGGTCCGGTTCAGGCATGGGGGGGAATGTCATCTTCAGCGGTCGATTTGCAGGTCCCCATACCGCCAACGCATCGCTGATGCTGTTTGACCAATCAGAGAGGAGCCGATCCTCTGATATGGTTGCCCGCTCATTAAGGGAAAAGATAAGACAGATTCCGGGGGCGACGTTCTCTATCTATCCGGGTGGTCTTGTTACCCGAATCATCACCTTCGGAAATGATGACCCGATTGATGTGGAGATTCTCGGATACGATCTGGCAACGGGAAGCCGTTTAGCCCGGGAGGTCGAAGGGTACCTGAGAGAGGTCCGGGGGGTTACCGATATCCAGGTCGGCCGGGAGGATGGTCTTCCGGAGTACCAGGTTCGGGTCCACCAGGACCGTGCGGCAGCGCTGGGGTTGACAACCTCACGGGTGGCAGCGGTGGTCAGACATGCCATTGAGGGGGATGAGTCGGCTATCTTTGTCGATGCAAAGACGGGTCGGGAGCACTATGTCAGGGTCCGTCTCAGAGAGGAAGACAGGAAACGTCCTGAAGATCTGGCGCGGCTCCCCCTGCCTGTTTCAGGTAACAGGATTGCTGCTCTGGAAAATGTCGTTGAACTGAAACACATCCTTTCTCCCATTCAGTTGGAGCGGAAATATCAGCAACGGGTCATTCATGTGACAGCAAATACGAGTGGAAGGGATCTCGGTTCCATTGCTTCGGAGATTGAAAATAAGATTTCACAACTGAAGATCCCAGAAGAATTCTCTGTAACACTTAAGGGGGCCCGTCTTGAGCAACAGGAGGCCTTCCGGATGCTTCTCTTTGCCCTGATCCTTGCCATTGTTTTAGTTTACATGGTGCTTGCCTCACAGTTTGCGTCTTTACTCCACCCATTCCTGATTATGTTCTCGGTCCCCTTAGGTTTTATCGGCGTCATCTGGGCCCTCTATCTGACAGGAAACACCCTGAGCGTGGTCTCCTTCATTGGGATTATCATGATGGTTGGGATCGTTGTGAGCAATGCCATCATCCTGATCGATTACATCAACCGCCTCCGCAGGGAGGAAGGGGCCGAACTGAAAGATGCCATCATTCGGGCCGGTAGAATTCGTCTCAGGCCGATCTTGATGACAAGCCTCTGTACCATTTGTGGGCTGATTCCAATGGCACTGGGATTGGGCGAAGGGGCTGAGGCGAATGCCTCTTTGGCGATCGCAGTGATCGGAGGACTTGCGGTTTCTACGGTCCTTACACTGGTCTTTGTACCCACGCTGTATATGATTGCTGAAAGCTGGAGAGCCAAACGGAAAGGGTTCCATGCGTCCGGAGTTCAAGTAGTCGAATAGTCCAATGGTATTATGAATGTGGAATGCGGAATGATTAACGATGAACAAAGAACGATGCACAATGAACAAAAAGTTCGGAATCCAAAGTTCATCGTTCATCGTCCATAGTCCATCGTCCACAGTTCTTCATCCCCAAACTCGAATTCGGGATTCATGATCCAACGTCGAAAAACCCGCCAGATCTCTGTTAGTTCAGTAAAGATTGGGGGAGATGCCTCGATCTCCGTCCAGTCGATGACGAAGACCGATACACGGGATGTTCGAAGGACCGTTCTCCAGATTCGACGTCTCGAAGAGGTAGGCTGCGAAATCGTTCGAGTGGCCATCGTCGATGAAGAGGCAGCTCGTGCAATCGCTGAAATAAAGAAAAAAATTAAGATCCCCCTCATTGCCGACATTCACTTTAACTACCGATTGGCTCTTAAAGCAATGGAGTCAGGGGCCGATGGACTTCGAATTAATCCCGGGAATATCGGTGGGAGAAATCGCCTCATGGCTATTGTCACCGAGGCGAAGGGTCGTTCAGTCTCGATCCGTATCGGGGTGAATGCTGGCTCGTTGGAGAAAGATCTCTTGAAACGCTTCGGAGGGGCGACCCCGGAAGCAATGGTATCGAGCGCCCTTCGGACGATCGAGTGGATGGAGGACATTGGTTTCCATCTGATAAAAGTTTCTTTGAAGGCATCCGATGTCATCAGAACAGTTGAGGCCTACCGCCTTTTTTCGCAAAAAACGGATTATCCAGTCCACCTTGGGATTACAGAGGCCGGAAGAGGTTCAGGAGCCATTGTCAAGTCTTCCATTGGCATCGGGCTCCTACTTCATGAGGGGATCGGAGATACTCTCCGTGTTTCCCTGACCGGAGACCCTGTCGAAGAGGTCCGTGTGGGCTACGAGATATTGAGGGCATTGAAGATCCGGCAGAGAGGGGTGGAAATCATTTCATGCCCCACGTGCGGCCGCTGTGAAATCAACCTGACCCCTCTCGTTGAAAAAGTTGAAAAGGCAACCCAAAGGATTGGCAACCCCCTCACCGTCGCTATCATGGGATGCGTTGTGAATGGCCCAGGTGAGGCGAAAGAAGCAGATGTGGGTATTGCTGGAGGAAAGGGGATAGGTTTCCTAATTAGAAAGGGAAGGGTGGTCAAGAAGGTGAGAGAGAAAGATTTTGCTCAAGTCTTGCTTAGTGAAGTGGACGAAATGACCGGGGGAATATGACTGGGTTCCCCGCGTTACATCGGATTATTTTGTCATTCCCGCGGACGCGGGAATCCAGAAGCCTTTAAAGCAGGGCAAGGGCGTAGATTCCTGCTTGCGCAGAAATGACACAGAAGAGCTTGTTGCAGATGTTATTGGTCAACTTATTGCGGACGGAGTTTTTTCCAAACATAATAGATTCGATGAAGCACAGTGAAATGGGTAAGGATGGCCAAGACCCACAGAACCAATCCCATCCAGCCAAATAGAGCTCCCGCAGAGAGCAATATGATTCGTTCCGCCCTCTCCATGAGTCCAATGCTGCAGGGAAGATTTAAAGCTTCTGCCCTTGCCCTGACATAGGGGATCAGGGCGGTTCCAATGCTCACAAAAAAAGTAAGGATGACCAGACCAGGGTCTCCTTCCTTTAAGTAGTGGATGAGAAGGGCGAGAAGAAGGAAGAGATCCGAATACCGATCCAAGACCGAATCTAAGAAACCACCGAAGGCCGTGACCTTCCCCAAGTTTCTGGCTACCACACCATCGAAGAGGTCGAAGAGCCCGGAGAGGATGATTGCCAATCCTGCCAATACCCAGAATTCCTTGAGAATAAGAAAGGAGGCGAGGAGGGTTGCAAAAAATCCCATCAGGGTGAAGAGATTTGGATTGCCTCGTTCTCCAAAAATTCTTTTAAGAACGTGGTTGATATAGGGATCCAGTCGATGTCCGATTTTGTTACCGATCATCTTTCAAAAGCCACCCCCTCTCTTCCTCCCACAAGTGGGGGAGGAAGAAGGGAGGGAGGAGTTTCCAAAAGAAAATAGCATTTCTAGTGAAAAAGTCAATTAAAAGGGTTATTTCATTTCAGATTGCGGATTGCAGATTGCAGATTTTAAGATTTGAGATCCTAAATCTGGAATAAGATCAGCGGTCTTTTGGGACGGAAAACCACTGCTTTCCCTCCCCATTAGACGCTAATCTTAGCACACACTTGACACAGGGGGTGTGATAATAGCTTTTTACAATGTCATGTAACCCGATTGTAAAAAATCAATTAGTTTTCAACTTGTTACTCTCCCCTCCCTCGACGGGAGGGGATTAAGGGGAGGGTGAAAGACAGCCATTTTGTCCACCCCCACCCCACGCACCACGTAGGGTGCATGACTGTCCTGAACCTTACATGGTTCAGGGCTCACCCTCCCCCCTGCCTTCGCCGAAGCGGCTTCGCGCAGGCAGGCATCGAAGGGGGAGGGGATAATTTGTTGTTATTACAAGAGATTTTCATACCCCCTGTGTCAAGTGCGTGTAAAGCTCAGCCTCAAGGGGGAGGGTTTTCATTGTCTTTCGGTATGTTACAGAGCGGTTTTTCATAGAACTTTTGACAATATCGCAGGTGATTCTTCCAAATCTCAGAACCATAATACTTCAACACCTTTACTCTGTCTATCCAAATCCGTCAGAGGAGTAAACCCCGTTAGAAAGGTGGGGTTTTGACCCCTCCTTTCTAACGGGGTAAAAATCTGTGATACTAAGGAGTCCATAATTGATTAGACATATCAGTTTAGCCTTTTGAAAAATGAATTTCAAAAGCCAAAAAAATTAGAAGAATCACTATAAAATCCCCCTCTATCCCCCTTTTTCAAAGGGGGAAGCTAATATCTCCTCCCTTTCGTAAAGGGAGGGAGGAGGGATTTAGTCTTCAGCGTCCATACAATTAGCTTGAAAATAGCACCTAATATACCTCCTCTCCCCTCTGGGGGAGAGGATTGAGGTGAGGGGGCAAAGGCTTTGACTCACCCTCACCCCCACCCTCTCCCATCAAGGGAGAGGG
>Ga0315274_10001320_pt1 | contig 38242 bp, 38 predicted proteins | sample YL17G02_20_MG_FD_203700 | JGI IMG/M metagenome (GOLD analysis project Ga0315274, IMG submission 203700) | Sediment microbial communities from Yellowstone Lake, YNP, Wyoming, USA - YL17G02_20 | ecosystem: Environmental > Aquatic > Freshwater > Lake > Sediment | place: USA: Wyoming | collected...
AATAGGTAACGCCAACTCCACTATAAAATACTGGACCAGGGACACGACTCCGCCATCCGTCTCAAGATACTCTCCGCTGAACCAGTCTTATCCGCTGAACTGGGTCTGGATAAACGTTACGACGGATGCTACGGCGTCATCATGCAGATACTCGATAAACGGAACATCAAATATCACCATGGATGGCTCAGCTACAGATTTCTATTCGAATGCGTCCGGACTCAATGACGGCTACAAAAACATGACAGTTTACTGCAATGATAGCACAGGAAACACAAACTCTACCGGACCAGTTTACTTCACCATAGATACGACCTATCCCTCAATAAACATAATACTCCCTGCAAATATCACATACCCTTCGTTCTCGAGGACGCTGAACTATATATATACGGAAGCAAACCCCCAATCATGCTGGTACAATTACAACGGAACAAACACGACCTTATCCAACTGCGCCAACACGTCATTTACTGCACTGAACAACCAGTCCACCCTGACTCTTTACATGAACGACACTGCCGGAAACATGAACTCCAGCAGTGTCACGTTTACGGTGGATACCACGCCAGCCGCCGTAACAATTGATTCCCCTCTTAACCTTTCGAACCAGTCATCATCATGGGTTTGGGTGAATGTCACCCTTAGCCAGGGCGGCTCATGGTGCGGATATTCCCTGAATGAAACGTCAAACGTCACAATGAACAACGACTCACAAACGCACTTCTATTATAATCTTTCAGGCCTGATGCATGGCCAGAAAAACATAACCGTCTGGTGCAACAATACGCTTGGGATCTTTGATGCTTCCGGAATCATTCGTTTCAACGTGGACCAGATAAATCCCGGTCTGAACCTTGTGCTTCCCGCAAACACAACCTATAATTCAGTTCTAAGAACTATCAACTATACCTACGTTGAAAGCTATCCGCACATATGCTGGTACAACTACAATAACACGAACACGACCATCCAGGGATGTGCCAATACCACGTTCATGGCTCTTGATAACCAGCAGTCCACTCTGACCCTTTACATGAACGATACTGCAGGCAATATGAATTACACCAGCGTCACGTTCACTATAGACACGATACCGCCTGCACTTTCTCCCGAGTCGCCGTTGAACCAGTCATATCCGAGATCATGGGTCTGGGTCAATGCAACATCCCAGGCAAGCTCATGCAGATTTTCCATAAACGGAACGGCAAATATCACAATGAGCAACGACACTCAGACGCACTTCTATTATAATCTTTCCGGCCTCGGCGACGGATACAAGAACATAACGTTCAGCTGCAATGACACGGCGGGAAATGTAAATTCAACGGCCCCTCTTCATTTCACCATAGACACCACTCCGCCTTCGGTCGCATTGATTCTCCCGCAAAACACTACGTACAGCTCGCTATCAAGAAATCTTAACTACAATTATGTTGAAGTCAACAGGGACTCATGCTGGTATACTTATAATAGCACAAATACCACTCTCGCAAACTGCACAAACACCACTTTCACAGCACTGGACAACCAGCAGTCCACCCTGACACTTTACATGAACGACACTGCGGGAAACATGAACTCAACAGGCGTAACATTTACCGTGGATACAATTTTCCCCGTTCCGATCATAATCCTTCCAGCCAACACGACATACAATTCATTATCAAGAACACTCAACTACACTTACACGGAAACAAACAGGGACACCTGCTGGTACAATTACAACGGCACCAACACGACCCTGACCGGTTGCATGAACATCACGTTCACCGGATTGAACAACCAGCAGTGGGTTCCGACCCAATCAACCCTAACCCTATACATAAACGATACCGCGGGCAACACCAACTCCACCAGCGTCACTTTCACCATAGATAGAGAAATCCCAAACGTGGGCATATTCAGCCCCCAGAATATCAGCTACAATAATGCCAGCATACTTGTGAACATATATTCAGGCGACTCGGCTCTGAACGCCACGTGGTACAGCTGGAACGGAACCAATGTGACGTATTCAACCGCTCATAATGTAGTATTTCAGGAGGGATCTAGGACCCTGCAGGCATGGGCGAACGATAGTGTGGGAAATACCAATTATACAAGCGTCACTTTCACTGTTGACGCGTCCGGCCCCATGATAACCATAACCAGCCCCGCGAACTCGACCATGGTTTCCGACGCCTTCAGCTTCTCCTATTCCGACGCCTTCTCATCGATAAACTGCTCAAAATACTCGGTGGACGGAGGAGCCAACACCACCAACTGCTCAATCTCAGGCAATGCTTGGTCAGGAACACTGGCCGGGCTATCGGATGGTTTTCACAGCATAACGGTCTGGGCGAACGATTCTGCCGGGAATGCAAATCAGACATCCAGATACTGGACGAGAGACACCACGCCTCCTGCTATAACAATAACAAACCCGGCAAATGAAACCACGAGCTATTCCGGCTTCAGCTTCTCGTATTCTGATGCGAATTGCTCGAAATATTCCCTGGACGGAGGGACAAATGTTACGAATTGCTCCATCACAGGCAATGCGTGGTCAGGATTGCTCACCGGCCTCCCGGACGGCTTCCACAACATTACATTATGGGTAAACGATACCGCAGGCAACACAAACCAGTCCGCAAGATACTGGACCAGGGACACGGCCCCGCCTTCAATATCCAACGTCACGTCATCAGCCTCCGGGACTGCAGCAGATGTTTCATGGACTACCAACATGACTTCGAATTCCACCGTATTTTACGGCACCAATTCCAGCTCGCTCGAATACAATGCAACGAACAGCACATTTTCGGTCAACCATTCAGTTGCTCTTTCAGGCCTGACTGTTAATACTCTTTACTACTATAACGCAACTTCGTGCAACTATGCAGGAAACTGCGCAATCTCCGGGACATATAACTTCACCATTACGGTAACATCCTCCTGCAATGAATCATGGTCATGCATGCTCTGGTCCACCTGTGCAGGAGGGATTCAGCACAGGACCTGCACGGATGCAAACGCCTGCAACACCACGGTCTACAGGCCGGCAGAAAACCAGTCATGTGTTGCAGGCTCAGGCGGATCCGGCGGAGGCGGAGGGCTGATAGAGCCCGAAACCCAGCCGAGCGCCGAACACCTGTGGCTCGAGATAATCCCCGGAAGCGAGACCCCGATGCAGATAAACAGGACAGGGCTTGACGTGCTGGAGATAAGGCTCCTGGTCAGGGTGACTGCCGAAGGGGTTTCCATGAAGGTCACCAGACTGGAGAAAAAGCCATCTTCGATAACCAATGACCCGGCCCCGGCAGGAAGCGTATACCAGTACATTTCAATAGATACGAAGAACATAGTGAATGAAAAAATAGACAGAGCGAGGATAAAATTCAAGGTATCCAGGAAATGGCTGAGCGACAGCGGCGCGGATAAATCAATGATAATCCTTAAGAGATACGTGAATTCATGGGAGCCTCTGGTAACAATCATGCTTTACGAGGACGATGAAAACGTGTATTACGAGGCCGTGACCACAGGGTTCTCTTACTTTGCCATAACCGCCGAGAGGCCCGCGGCCTGTGCGGCGGACGCCAGAAGATGCGAGGGAAGCTCCCTTCAGCAATGCAGCCCTGACAGGTCGGAGTGGAACACCATTGAGACATGCCTGGAAGGATGCGACAGCGAAGCTCTGGCTTGCATCTCATCTCCCCAGCCGCAGCCGGTGAATGGCATGATATGCGCCCCGCTTGAGACAAGATGCGAAGGGTTTGCGGTAAATATATGCTCACCTGAAGGAACCGGATGGTCCGTGTATGAATTCTGCAGGTACGGCTGCTATGAAGGCGTGTGCATAGAGGAAATCGACTGGCTGTCTCTGGCGACCAGATACAGGCTGCTGATCGGGCCCGGCATAACAGCGGTGCTTGCCGTGGTTCTTCTTGTAGCAGTCGGCGTGTTATTGTGGCATCACCATGAGAAGGAGAGAAAGTTCATGGAGACCTTCAGGCCCGGTTATAAGCATCCCGGGCATCATGAGGAGAAGAGCAGGAAAAGCTTCAGCCATGCCATTAAGCCGAAAAAGGCGCTCCGGCATAAAAAGAAACGATCAAAGTGACCCAGTAGGTCAAGCCGGCCTTCCGTTCCCGGCGATGTGCACTTTCTTCGCGTTCAGGTCAAGCAGAAGGAAGATGTCGTGGTCCGAGTAGACTATGGGAGTTTCTGATTCTATTGTGATAGAGTGTTCAGAAACCTCACTGACCTTCACGGGCAGCGTCTGCATGCCCACTGAAACATGGAAGGTGCCCTCACGAATGCCTTCCTGGTAGAACTTGTTGGGGCGGAATGACAGGCTAAGCTTCCTCTGGCTTTTCATGCTGCCTGGTACGCACAGGACGGAGCCCCTCTTCAGCTCGTCGACGACAACTCCTTTCAGGGCAAGGCCGACTCTTGAGCCTGCGTCTGCCTCGTCAAAATCCTTGTCGTGCATCTGTATCGAGCGGACGACAACTTCCTTGCCAGCCGGGAGCAGCTGGAGCTTGTCATGCTTGTGGACGATACCACTCCTGACGAAGCCGAGTATGACCTCACCCACGCCGTTCACGTGGAAAGAGTGGTCTACGACCACGGAAGTTGGTGAGTCGTTATCCCTTTTCGGCTCAATACTCTCAAGCACACGCAGTATCTCGTGCGGGTCGGAATCCTTTATCACGAATGACTCGAGGGAGGTCCCCTTCGTTATCGCGACTATGGTGTGCATCTCCGTGTTCTTGGGGACTATGCAGACGCCGTGCGATACCTTCAGGGAGTCCAGCATGAGTATGGATTCCCCCACTTCGGGAGCCATTCGGGCGAAGGAGATTATGGCGGCGTCTATGGAGGACATTATCTGGGCCTTCGCGGAGAGCTTGTCCCCCACGGGCTGCATGAAGGTAATCGTTTGATCGTCAGTCTTCCTGTTGAACATGGCGATATCGCTCTCCGTGCCTTTCTTGCCCAGCTCCCTGCCTATCTGCTCGTCATGGAATATGCCCACTGTGAGGTTTTTCATGAGTATGATATGCGTATTAAGAATAAATTGGTTTACTGACTGGTATCTAACGGATATTGCTTCCGCTGGAATGAAAATAAAATGAGAAAAACACGAAAAAACAAACGGCGTATTTGTCTAAGGGCGGCTTTGCGCGCTATCCCCTAAAACTTCCTTTTCTTTGCAAAGCAATCTCTACAGAAAACGGGTCTGCCATCAGATGGCTTGAAGGGGACTTCGCATTCCTGTCCGCACTCGGAACAAACTGCCTTGTGCATCTCTCTTGGCCTGAAATCTCCACCTTCGGAACCACTACTTCTGAAACGGTTTCCGCCTTCTCTTCTGTCTCTAAATGCCATATCAACCTACTCCTATGTATATACCAACCGGTCTCGGCTGGCTATTAAAGAATGGTCGTGAGTCTTTAAAAGCGTATGCCCCGTGAGAAAAACTGGAAAGTGGTGAAAAATCGGGCATTTTCCCCGTTTCTGGCCCAACTTGGCCGCATTTATATACATATTTAGAAAATATACGGTTATAGAATGTATATTGGTGTAATATTATGCAATTCTGCCCAAAATGCGGCCTGGTGTGCGTGACGAAGAGAGAGGGTGGTAAAACCGTTCTCGTCTGCAGGAAGTGCGGCTACAGGATAGAGGATTGCCACCCGGCCACGATTACGACTGAGGAACCCAAAGAGCAGGACCCGAAGAAAGAAGTCGTGGTCATAGAAGAGAAAACGAGCCTTGCTCTGCCGCGCACCCAGGAAAGATGCTCAAAATGCGGCAACAAGGAGGCCGTATGGTGGCTCAAGCAGATGAGAGCGGGAGATGAACCGCCCACGATATTCTTCCGCTGCACTAAGTGCGGGCATTCGTGGAGAAAATATTAGGTGAACCATACCATCCTGATGGATGGCTCATGGCTGAAATACCGCCTTATTCCATCCTGGTTGTTTCTCACGTAATCGCAGCTTGTTTCGAAATGCAGGTTGAACCTTCTCTGGAAAGGTACCTTTTCCGGGAATACGGGGTAGGTTTTGCATACCAGAGGACGTGACGGATTTTCATGGACGGAGCATAAACCGTTCTCCTCAAGCCTCGGACAGCGGTCAAGAAGATCGTATCTGCTTTCAAGCTGCAGGAATCTTATCTCCCTGAAAACCCTCTTTTCTTTCATAAGCCTTTTAATCAGATCCGGATCGTCTCCTCCATAAATGAAGCGTATATCCCCTGATGTCATGCCATTCGGCTGGAGCCTTCCGCAGCAGTTGTCCTCGCAACCGGAAATGCAGTATGGGCTGAGCACTCCTGCCTTCCACCTCTCCACCGCCTCGGGACTCATCTAAAGGATTATGACGAAAGAGATTTAAGCGCTGCGCAGTTTTTAACCCGCCCCGCCAATTATATGTATTATTATGCTGTTTTGGGTGGATGCGCGTGGCTGTGCAGTTTGATTACATAGAGACCGACGAGGGCCTCAGGAAGGCCGCGGCGGAGTGGGAGAGGGCCAAAGAGCTGGCGATAGACCTCGAGTGCGAGAACAACTTCCACCACTACGGGAACTACATTTCTATAATACAGCTATCCGACGGCAGGAAGCACTGGATAGTTGACGTGCTCCGGGTGAAGGACATGCGGCCCTTCGCGCGCATAATCGAGAGCCCGCACATACAGAAGATATTCCACGACGTGAGCTATGACCTGAGGGTCACCACGCACCAGTTCGGGTGCAGGCCGAGGAACATATTCGACACCCAGATAGCCACCGTGCTCATCGGGAGGGAGGAGATAGGCCTGGGCCACCTGATGGAGCACTTCTTCGGCGTAAAGAAGGAGCACAAGTACCAGAAGGCCGACTGGACGAGGAGGCCGCTCACCAGGGACATGCTCGACTACGCGATAAGGGATGCAGTGTACCTGATCCACCTGCGCAACATACTGAAGAAGGAGCTGAAGAAGCTCGGGAGGATGGAATGGGCCGAGCAGGAGTTCGCCATGATAGAGAAGAGGGATTTTAGCTACAAGGAACCGGGGTTCCAGGACATAAAGGGCATCAGGCTCTTTTCACCGAGAGAACTGGCTATTCTGAAGAGGCTTTACCAGACGAGGGAGCATATGGCCGAGGCCACGAACAGGCCCATACACTACATAATCAACACGAAGCTGCTCAAGGATCTCGCGCAGAGGCCGCCCAGGTCAACCGATGAATGGAGGAAGTTGCGGGGGGTACATCCGGTAGTCCGCTCGCGCGCAGGCGAATTTTTAGCGGCGGCGGAGCAGGGCAAGAAGGAGGAGGTCAGGCTGCCCCCGCTGAAAAAGCTGAGGCTCTCCTCCGCGCAGAAAGAGAAGATAGAAGGGCTTAATCTGCTCAGGGGCGCAATCGCGACCCCACTAGGGATAAAGAAGCATCTGATAATGAGCCAGGACCAGATGCAGGACATGGTGGTGACCGGGAAAATGGACAGCCTCAGGCCATGGCAGAGGGACCTTGTCCTGAAGAAGCAGGTGGAGCTGGCCAAAACCCAGGCAAGAAAGCTTAAGGAACATTCGGCGCCTGCTGGTCCAAAGACCGGGAAACAGGCCTGAGTGGGGATATTTTTTTAAGTATGTGATATAATTTACTATCTTAGTTAAGGGTGATTCGTGATTATTATGTGGCTTCAGGCAAGGATGTACATGCTCCTGGGACTCATGTTCGCAATAGTCTACGCGCTAATCGTGGTCGTGGGCTGGGCCGCGGGCTTCGGGAACTTCTTCGTATACGGAATCATAGCGGCCGCAATGCTTTTCATACAGTATATGATAGGCCCGAAGATGGTAGAATTCTCAATGAGGGTGAAGTACGTTTCCGAGAAAGAACAGCCCGAGCTGCACAAAATGGTGGCTGAGCTCGCCCAGAAGGCCGGGATAAAGAAGCCGCGGGTCGGAATATCCGAAGTGAATATACCCAACGCCTTTGCCTTCGGCAAGAGCCGGGGAGACGGAAGGATATGTGTCACTAAGGGCATAATGGGCCTCATGGACAAGGATGAACTAAAAGCCGTACTGGGCCACGAGATCTCGCACATAGCCAACAGGGACGTCACTATCATAACCATCCTGAGCATCATACCGATGATATGCTGGTATCTGGGCCAGAGCACGCTTTACTCTTCAGGAAACAGGGACAGGGGCTCTGCCGCCATGCTCATAGGCATATTCGCCATAATACTTTACTTCGTGACCAACCTGCTGGTGCTCTATGCATCAAGGATACGCGAATACTACGCGGACAGGGGGGCAGTGAACCTCGGAAACAAGCCCAATGACCTGGCATCGGCGCTCTACAAGCTGGTCTACGGCAGCGCGAAGGCGGGAAAGGGCGAGATCAAGCAGATTGAGGGATACAAGGCATTCTTCGTCAACGATCCCTCGAGGGCCATAAGGGATTTCTCGGAGCTGAAAGCCCTGGACAAGGACATGAGCGGGACGATCGACCAGCACGAGCTCGGAGCGATCAGGGACAGAAAAGTGAAAGTCAGCGCCGGAGACAGGATCATGGAGGTCCTGAGCACCCACCCGAACATGCTGAAGAGGATCCAGCAGCTGTCGAAGCTGCAGGCAGAGTGAAAATTTCTTTTCGGCTTTTATTCCCGGGCTCAAATAAATATTCATGTGGGGTGAGTTTCCGCGCATAGAGCCGGGTTTCGAGATAGAGACCACTGATTTTGTCGTGGAGAAGCCCAAATTCTACAGCGTGGAATGGAAAGTCGGTTTCGGCGGCAGCGTTTCCACCGCAGGAAAGATAAAGGACGGGATAATGTATTTCGGCTGCTGTGATCACTACGTCTATGCCGTTGACTGCCTGACGGGCAAGGAGGTGTGGAGGCTCCGCGGCTCCGGGAGTTTCGTAGAGGCAAGGCCATTCATGGATGGCGATTTTCTTTATATCGGATGCTATGACGGATGCATGTACAAGATAGACACCAGGAACGGGGAGCTCGTCTGGAAGTTCAGGACGGGAGACAGGATAACCGCTTCGGCAATGGCCCACGAAGGAAAGGTTTATTTCGGGTCTTTTGACAACTACGTTTATGCCGTGGACGGCTCCACGGGAAAGGAGTTGTGGCGCTTCAGGACAGGCGGATCCATAATCCATTACAACCCCTTCTGCATACGCGACGACATAATGTACGTCGCTTCCTACGACAGGAACATGTATGCGCTCGACGTAAAAAACAGGAGGGAGTCCTGGAGGTTCAAGGCCGGATGGATCATAGGGACCGATCCGGTCATTGATGGCAACATCGTATATTTCGGCTCCTGGGACCAGAACATGTATGCGGTCGACATAACCACTGGCAGGGAGGTATGGAAGTTCAGGGCGGAGAACATAATAGACGACCTGAAGCCGCTTATCCATGACGGGATCATATACTTCGGCTCCGTAGACAGCAACATGTATGCGGTCTCTGCCGGGGAGGGGAAACTTCTCTGGAAGTTCAGGACCGGAGGAGACATATGGAGCGACGCCGTTCACTGGAACGGGCTCGTGATTTTTGGTTCCTGGGACTGCCACCTGTACGCGGTGGATGCAAAGACGGGCAAGGAAGCGTGGAGGTTCCAGACTTCCACCAGGACCCAGTCGCCGCTGGAGATGGCGGAACAGATAATCGTGGAGCCGAGGTTCAGGGAGAAAACGGGCAGCGGCGGCAAACAGGGAGATTACGGGCCGCACCCGGACATAGATCTGTCAGAGACCGTCTATTCGATCAGGAGCGAATATTCCGGAAGGGAAGTCTACGGCGCGGGCAAGAAGGATTACAAGGCGGTTTAATTCCCTGTTCAGGAACCAGCCTTTCCGCGTCTTCTCACCAACATCGGGTTTAAATGACTAACATATAGTCTAGTCTCTATGTTTGCGTATATAATGGCAGGCGGAAAGGGAGAAAGGCTTGGCGTAGTCTACAGGCCAAAGCCACTGACATTTATAGCAGACCTCAGAATGGTTGAGATAGCGATCAGGCATGCAGCCAGATACGGATTCACAGACGGAGCAATACTCATGGAATATAAAGCTTCGAAAATGAGAGCAAAATTAAGAGATCATTTATGTGACAGCGGGTATGGAATGGATATCGATATGATATCCCCAAGAGACATACCAGCTGAACTTCTTCTGGCAGGAGAAGAACCAAGATTCAACGGAACTGCCGGCTCAATTGCCAAGGCAAGCCTTGTTGTCAGAAAAGAGAAATACGGAAAGGAGCCTGTCGGCATTTTCTCAGGAGACATACTCACAGATGCTAATTATGAAGAGATTATTCGCGCGCATGAAAGGAACAAGAGGAAAGGCGCGAAAGCGACTATAGGGATACAGGAAATACCTGGAGAAGGGCTTCACGATTTCGGGGTTGTCGCCGTGAATGCGGACGGGAAGGTAACAGCGTTTCAGGAGAAGCCTTTCAGGGAAAAAGAACCGAAGCCGATCTCAAGAAAAAACAACTTAAGCATCTACATTCTCGATTCCGATCTTGTAGAAAGGATTCAAAGACTGAGAAACGACCCCAAATACTGGAATGAAAGGGGTGACCTGGATTTCGGAAGTATGCTGCTCCCGTTGTTTGCCAAAGAGGGTGCACTTTATGCCCACGAGTACGGCCCTGATACCTTCTGGGAGGATATCGGGAATCAGGGCGCTCTCCTCAGAGCAAATCTTAGAATAAAGAACAACGTCAGAACGAGAACCAACAAAATTGCAATACCTGAATATTTTGAGTATGATCCCATGCTAGATTCATTGAAAGGCAGGGAAGTTTTGGTGCAGCCTCACCTGAGTCAGGTCAAAAATTCTGTTCTTGGGAGTGAGACCTTTATAACAGGCAACTGCAAAATAGAAAACGTTGTTACGTTGGGCTCGGTCGCTATCATTGGACCGAGAAACATTGATGAAAATCCGCTTGTCATAAAAGATGCCATGCTTGACAGGTATACCACGGTACATGGTTCGGCAGGAATTATAAATATTCATGGGACAACCCAAAAACCCGTCTTCATAGGAAGGGATGTTGAAATAGTTGTTGAAGGTGGCGGCAGGCTTGAGATAGTTCCTAAAGAATCAGACCACGGACCGAACATATTTCGCCATGTTTCTGTAAACGGTGTTGACAAAAAAATAGATTATGATATAGGATATCCTAAACCTGTGCATTTTGGCAAGAAAAGCAAGAAGATAAGATGACATGAATAATCGATTTTAACACCATTTAAATAATCCCTCCAAATTATATCTATGATTGAGATTGTCTTTCTGGGAACGGGTTCCGGCCCGCCGATGCCGCAGAGGAACCATGCATCCATTTATGTGAGATACGAGCAGGATAGGATGCTCTTCGACTGCGGCGAAGGGACTCAGCGCCAGATAATAATCGCAGGCCTGAACTTCATGAAGATATCGAACATATTCATCTCCCACTGGCACGCGGACCACTGGATCGGCCTCATCGGCCTGCTCTACACGATGAACCTGGAGGGGAGGAAAGAACCTCTCTACATCTACGGCCCGGATGCCGAACGCTTCATCTCGGACATGCTCGACATGGACTACTGGGGGAGCGGTTTTCGCGTGATACCGAAATCCGTGCCCTTCGAGGGCAACAGGATCACAAAGATATTTGAAACCACGGACTACGAGATACAAAGCATTCCCGTAAAGCACACGGTTCCCGCGGTCTCCTACGCTCTCGTGGAAAAAGACCGGATGAACGTTGACATAAAGAAGGCCGAGAAGCTTTTTGGCCTGCGCCAGGGGCCTATGGTTGGTAAGCTGAAGGCAAAGGGCAGCATAGATTTCAAAGGAAAGGAAGTAAAGATGGAGGACGTCGCCGTGGTCAAGAACGGGATGAAAGTGGTATATTCCGGCGACACGGAGCCGTGCTCAAGCGTGGTTGAGATATCGAAGGGAGCCGATCTTCTCATACACGATGCTACATTCGTTGAGAAGATGGATAACCGTATGCATTCAGGCGCCGCGGATGCGGCTCAGGCGGCGAAGAAGGCCGGCGTGAAGTTTTTGATTTTGACACATTTCTCCAGAAGGTACCAGGACGTGAAAGAGCTCGAGGATGAGGCAAAGAAGGTCTTCGAGCACACGAAGGCCGCGAAGGACTTCATGAAAATAGAGCTGCGCGACCACGAGGTCATTTTTGGCAAGATCGAGCGGGGCTCAGCCTTATAAAATTTGCGTTGAAGGTATAAGCATGTTAAGGGATTGCATAGCAAGCTTCATGCTTGGTGTGGAGGCAGCAGAAAGACCGGATGCCAGACATATTCATGTCCGTGTTTTCGGAAAGGACTACGACATGATTAGCATGAGAGACGTGCCTTTCCCGGTTGTCTATATGATGGGGATACAATCAACAGGTTATTTAAGCTCCGCCGCTTTTGCGGCGAGTGCAAGAAAAGGCCTTACACCGAAATTTTAAACACTTATTCTGAGTTCTGGTTTTACATCTTGTCCTTCAGCGCGTAAATGAACACGGATATCGCGAGGATCAAAAAACCCCAGAAGAAAAGCGGGTTTGCCGCCCCCACGAGGTCGCGGAAGAAGAGCGAGCAGATGACGTTTATGATCACCCCGAGGATGATCATGGTCAGGCCGATTATGGGCACGATCGAGGCGCCGATCTCGAACTCTTTCTTCCCCTCCGAGTTCGACAGAACAAACGAGCATGTTCCAGACATATCCGCGCCGCTTTAGCTGCTCTTTCTGAGCCTGAACTTCTGCATCATTGACGAAAGGTCGAGCTCGTACTTTCCCGGGCCGACCCTGATGACCAGGGGCTTCTGGGTGAAAAGGTTGGTCACGTCAATCCTGTACTTTCCCGGCCCGATGACCCTTATGGCCTCTACGTCCAGAATGACCGTGTCATCATGCTCAACACCATCTTCCCTGCCGACTATCTCCCTCACGTCGTTCTCTATCTCCTGCATCTCCTCGGCGGTGATATCCTTCATTTCCTTCTCCGCCCTCTCCAGGACCTCGTGCCTTATGTAGAAGAAGAACTTCGAGCCGCAGCTGTCGCAGCCTTCCATCAGGTATTTGGCGTCATCCGGGTGGATTTTTCCGCACTTGGTGCATTTGTTCGGAATAAATATCACTGTTTAAATATGGTCTCAGAAGCTTAAATTATTGAATCGGGCTCACATATACAGCATCAGGTCTTCCGGGTTCTTTTTTATCTTCCTTATTATATTCCCCGGGCCGACCACGGTCATGCCCCTCTTCTTCCCTATTATCTTCTCGATGAGGATGTTTCTGAACTTCCCGAACCTGTTGAGGTCCTCTTCCGAAGAGAGGTCTATCGAGCTCAGCTCTATTCCGGAGAACTTCTCGGAGACATGCTCCATGGTCTTCTCGATCAGATTGGCTTCCTCCTCCGGCCTGAGCTTCGCATCTATCAGAATTATCGTGTTCTCTTTAACGTCCCTGAGCATGTCGGAGATGTTCCCATGCTTCATCTTCTCGTAAGGGATGAACTTTATCTTGAGGTTCATGTTTTACCTTAGCCTATACCTTCTTTATCATGGAATTGTAGAGGTCCTTCATGTTCTGGCCGGTCTTTGCTGATATCCCGACCACGTCGTATCCCGGGAAGGCGTTCCTTATCTTGGTCGTGCTCGATTTCCTAAGGTCGGCCTTGTTAGAGACTATGACAACGGGCACGTTCCTCGCGTCCAGGTTGCCGAGTATGGTTATGTTCACCTGGTTTATCGGATCATGCGTAGAATCCAGTACGACCAGCACCAGGTCCATCCTGTCGAGCCACTTTATCGATTCTATCACACCGCGCGTGGCCTCCTTCGCCCTTATCTTCGCGTCGTCCCTCTTCATCCCGAACTTGAGGAAGTCCTCGAAATCAATTTTCGTGGCTATTCCCGGGGTATCCACCAGGTTGAAAGTGAGAGATTTTCCGTCGGCCCTTATCGTGACCTTCTCCTTCATGTTTATCTCCCTCGTCTCGTGAGGGATCACGGAGACCGCCCCCATCTCCTCACCGAGCCAGTCCGTACATATCTTGTTGGCGAGGGTGGTCTTTCCGGAATTGACAGGGCCGTACAGGCCAATCTTCAGGTCCTTCTTCTTTCCGAAGAGCCGTGCAAAGAAAGTATTGAGCCCGTTTTTTATTCTCCTGAAGTGCTTCATCACCATAAGCCCCAACCGAAATAGAATATCTATTAAACTATTGTTTAGCTTGTATTTAAAATTTGCAGGATTTCCGCTTTTTCCGGGATAATTTTAAATCCTGGCTCGGACAATTATAAATTGTATATATTGCATCAGGCACGCTGCCTGATGATGTGGTAGCATATGGTCAGGAAAAAGACTCTGGGTGTCTCGCTGGTCTTAGCCATCGCACTTATAGTTCTCATACAGGCGCACTACACCAGTATTGCGCAGTCCAGCCAAGAGGGTTTGTCCACAATGTCCGCATCGGGTCTCGTGATAGGCGGAGATGTGATGGAGGAGGGTGCAACGCTTCCGGGAGCGTTTCTTGAGTTCTCCATCCTGCTAGCGGTGACATACCTGTTCCTCTCCAGCGTCGCGAAGAGGTTTGAAGGGTAAATTTATTCTAAGCCGCACAATCCTATTCATGGATGCGGATGAACTCGACATGAAGCTGGAGAGAATAAAGGATTCCATATTCAAAGCCTCAAAGAAGTCAGGAAGAAGGCCGCGCATACTATTCGCCACCAAATATGCAGACCACGAGGCCATCTCAATCCTGGCGGATATAGAATGTGATGCAGGCAGCAGGCTCATTATAGGCGAGAACCGCGTGCAGGACTGGGAGAGGAAGCTCGCCTGGCTTCGCTCGAACAGGCCGTATGTTATCCAGCAGATCGAGGCGCACATGATAGGCCATCTCCAGTCGAACAAGGCGAAGAAGGCCGTGGAGCTGTTCGATTGCATACAATCAATAGACTCGATCAGTATCGCGCAGAAAGTCGATTCCTTCGCCCGCGAGGCAGGCAGGGTCATGCCAGTGTATATTGAAGTGAACATATCCGGGGAGCAGAGCAAGTTCGGCTTCGAACCTAAAGATGCTCCCTCGGCCTTCCAGAAGATCTCGCAGCTGAAAAACCTGAAAGTCGTTGGTCTGATGGGAATGGCGCCTCACGTAGAGCCGGAAAAGGCCAGGCCGCATTTCAGAAAGCTAAGACACCTTGCTGATTCACTGAAGCTCTCCACATCTATGGGCATGAGCAACGATTATGTGGAGGCCATAGAGGAAGGCTCCGACATGGTGAGGCTGGGGAGCGCGGTGTTTGGCACTGGGAGATGAGCAGTTTAAAAAACTAACTTCTGAATTACTGTAAAGGAGTAAGGATGCAACGGAGGATGCTGAGATGTTTTCATTTAAATCATGGAGGAAAAAACGCGAAAAATCCCCGGAAGCCGGAAAATTCCCATTCCAGATAGGTGAAGAAGTTGAAATGACACTGAATGGCGTTTGCTTCGGCGCAGACCACCAAGGGCTTCCGTTTGGGAGGGAAAGAGGATTCAAGATAGTGGCAGACGATTTCGGCGCAGGCCACAAAAAAAGGCCTTTTCCGGGAGAATACGTCCGGGTAGAGATCCGGAGGGAGCATGGAGACCATGCGGACGCCCAGATTGTTCATAACTATGGCCCGATCCTGGGAGGCCTAAAAGGAGAGGAAAGACTAGTGACTATAACAGGAAGGGACAGTTTTGACGCAAGGAACGTGTTGAGTTATCCTACGGATGAGGTGACGGGCGGCATAGACGGAGTGTGCACCTCGATTAAAAGTTGCATTTATGATGAAAAACACACGAGAGCACCTGTCAGAATAATGGATTTCTGCGGGCTGAAAGATGGGGGATACATACTTTTCACAAGGCTTTCTGATGAAAGCAGCCACTTGAGGAGAATTCTGGAAAAACAGCTTTTCATAGGGGAGTTGCAGCATGGATATGCCGAGTCAGAAAATCCGCCAGACTGCGTTCTCTCCTTTTCCGGCGTTCCCATGGGAAGAAAAAAAAGACCGAGGGAAGTATTGTACGTGGGAAGCTCATCCAACATGAAGACGATTGAGCTATCCGGATTAACTTATCATGCTGGAAGAGACGTTTCCAGATTACCCCTGGGTACCGCCATAGGTACCTTGAAGGCAAGACTTGGCGATTCAGGTTTCCCGCTTGTGATCGTCGAGCCGGAAGTTCTCGGGTACACTATGAGAGTGGCAGAAGACATGGGCCTGAAGCCTGAAGTTCTTACCTGGCAAAAAAGGGAAGAAATATATTAATCAATCCCGTAATCACTCGATTCCCCCGCCGGCGTAGTACATCGGCTCGTACTTCTGCTGCTCCTGCAGGGTTATGTTCTTTATCTCCGAGAGGTCCGTGAGCGAGCTGATCTTCAGCAGGCTGTCGGAGACCGTGTAGAGCGCCTCGCCTATGTAAAGCGAGCGCTTCACGGACTGGCCGTACCTCGGATAATAATATGTCACGTTCTCTGGCCTCGGGTCTGTATGGGTGACCTCCCCGCGGAAGACTACGCCTTCCTCGAGGTTTATCCTGAACACCTGCGCGCCATCGTGGTATTTGCTTTCCTTTCCGTCAAACCTGAGATCGTTTATCGTTGCGGGGATGACGAGCAGCTGCTTCTCCCTGTTGAACAGGAATGCCTTGTGGTCGTTGAGGGCGTATGAGTAGCTCCCGCGGCCGCCTATGACGTGCGTTGACATCTCCACGGGCTTGGTTACGTCGGTCACATCGAACAGCGAGACCTTTATTCCTGAAGTGGAGATCCCTCCCCACTCGTTGTTCTCCGTGTCCATCCCTATCCCTATTATGTGGTTCTCGTCGTATGGGTGCAGGTAATCGGAGAATCCTGGTATCTTCAGCTCTCCGAGGACCCTTGGCTGCGTCGGATCTGATAGGTCTATGACGAACAGCGGGTCAATCCTCACGAAGGTGACCATGTATAATCTGTCTCCTATGAACCTCGTGGAGTATATCCTCTCCCCCTCGGCAAGGTCCTCGAGCCTTCCCACTATGTTGAGGCTCATGTCAAGAACGTAAACATTGTTACTTGAGTTGATTTGGCTTCCTGAGATCCAGCTCCCGCCAGTGGTCGTGGCTATGCGGAAGTATCCATTGTTCTCGTCCATCGAGAACTGGTTTAGCGGCGTTCCCGGAACGCTGCCGCCTGCGGCATATGCGATCTCGCCGTTTGATATTGATATTCTGTGGACGGAAGACCTTTCTGCTTCCTTCGCTATTTTTTCAATCCATAACTGCATCTTTGCCTGCAGGGACTCCTGGAATTTCGCGCTCTCCTCAGGGCCAATCCTTTCAATGTAATCTGTCAAAAGCGAGGATAGCATCTCCATCTTGTTCTGGTCGAAGTTGTCTGAAGACCATATCTCAGCGGCTCTTGTCTTCAGCTCTTCCGGAAGGTTTGGTATAATCGCCTCGGTTATCACCCTGGAGGTGATCTCTTTCTCGCTGATCCTCTTCTGGTAGGTTATATATATGTTGTCTGAAGAAACGTAGATGTTCTGGCTGTAGCCGAGCAGGAATACCTTGCTCTTCGGCTCGACCGAGTCCTCCTTTACGTTGACTGATGTCACGGAAGTGAACTGGTAGGAGCTGTCAGGCACGTCGAAGTAGTAAACATCGGCGCATCCGCACGCCGGCCTGGCTGATTCGCCACTCATTATATTGGGTATCCCTGGCTGGCTCCATCCTCCTGCCGCCTTGTTGGATATCACATAAACATAGTCGCCTATCATCCTGGAATCATAATAGCTTCCTTCAAGCGTCATGTTGCGCTTTACCACGGGGTTTGCCCTGTCAGTTATGTCATAGACAAGGACGTTGGAGCCGTATCCGCCTCTCGAAGGCGCGTATCCATCCAGTGCAGCCACCTTCAGCATCGGCCCGTAATAATACCCTGAAGAGAACACCACAAGCCTGTCTCCGTTGACATAAATCTCGCTCGTATATCCCGTCAGGTTTATTTCTGAAATTATACTTGCCTCTTCTGCAGGGTAGGCATCTAAGATAACAATCCTGCTCCCGGAAACGACGTAAATGTATTTCCCGTCGCTCTTCACCATGTCAGCTTCATCCACCCCCTGCACCTGAATGTTGGTTGTGGAGAAGTCGGTTGATCCGGCACCTCCCATGGAAGCGACTGCGTTGGAATCCGTCGCCCCCTCTGCTTTCGTTTCCGACGCCATCATGGGCGCGGCTGCCCCCATGCTCCTCATCAGCCCATAGTTGCTGTATCCCGTCCCCGTGTTTTCCTCGAGGAAGCTCTGCATCTGGGAGCATGATGAGAACTTTTTCACGCTATCAGCGCCGACGACCGGAGAAATGTGAGGGATAAGAGAGACTCCAGCAACAATCCCTATGATTATGACTACCACTGCAATAGCCAGCGGTATCCCGAAACCTTTTTTCATGATATATTCTTGTTTCCCGCCTGATATATACCTTTTGATTTCTTTCGGCTAAGGCCGAAACTAAGGGTTAAGAACCCACACGCTGTACGTGAGCAGTGACGCGAAGCTTACCCACAATATGTAAGGTACCAGAATCAGACCAGCTCTCCTGTCGATCCTGTAGAACAGGATTATGTTCGCGAGTATCGCAAACCACATGATGATGATTTCAGCGAATGCCAGCCCGAGGTTCTTTGCCCCGAAGAACAGAAGCGACCACAGGGTGTTCAGCGCTAGCTGAGCCACGAACACCGAGAGGGCAATCCTGCTCTCCTTCTTTTCAAATCCTTTCTTCCATACAAGATACAGCGCTATTCCCATGAGCGCATAAAGAATCGTCCATGCCGGGCCGAATATCCAGTTGGGAGGGTTGAACCAGGGCTTCTGGATGCCGGCATACCACGTTGTTATGTTCGGGTAAGTGAATACCGATCCTATTATCCCGGCGAATTCGCAGATCAATATGCATGCAGCTAGCTTAAGGATGCTACCCCTGTCAAGAGATAATTTCATAACACCACCGTTATAATTTTTGTCAGGAGGAATAATAAAGAAAAATAAAAAAATGCGCCGGCCGGGAGTTTCAGACAGACGCAGACCAGGTCTACGTCATGTGTCATTTGAACCCGGGTCACAGGCTTGGAAGGCTTGCACTCTCCAACAGGCACGGATGTACCCGAGGATATCGGTGTCCTACCAGGCTAGACTACCGGCGCATTATACAAATCTTAATACTAAATAATTAATAAATGCTTTGTCGTTCTCTGATTTTGTTCAGGGTGCTTAAATAATCTCTGGAGGAACCCGTTAAAAGCGGATTTTCAGCCAAAAATGGCCCTCAGGAAGCTTTATAAATAGATAAAATTAACTACTAAATAGTAGCATAAATATATTTAATACTTTGGCGGAATTATATCATTCTTCCGTTGGGTGATCCAGAGGAGATAATATGTACAATCCGATATGCGACAGAAGAAGTATGTTAAAGGGATCTCTAGGCTTAGCTTTGGCAGGATTATCGCTTGCTCCAGGCTATCGGCTTTTGGCCTCTGATTCAGGCAGCATTCCAGCCAAAAGAAAGGGGTTATCCCTCAGTGAAGCGTTCGATGCAATAGAAAGAAAGGATTTTGGAAGATATGAAATCCGGGCCAATGATGGCGTGGATGAAGGCGGTCTGATGGAGCCCGGGCAGGTCAGGGAAAAGGCACTTGATCTTCTGGAGAGCAAAAAATATTGCAAGACTGTTGAAGAAAGACTGGAAATCGATCAGCACGGTTTTTCAGGGCTTCTCACGAATGGCCCTTCGCACGCACCCGTGACGGTATGCAAAATAGTGAATCACCTGTCCAGGCTTGACGACAGCAAGGAATATGTGGTGGGGCTTAATTCCACCCTCTCGGACGGAGACGGCGAGACAGGGTTCGAATATTCCGGGAGAAAGGACGACGTGAGCGGAAGGTTATGGTTCCTTGATGTCGGCGAAGAGCGCATGATAATTTATGCAGAAGGGCGGGTTGATCCGCTGCGTTTGCCCGGAAGAGCCCTGGGGATTATTTCACACTATCCGGATAACGGAAAGACGGATACCATATTCCAGGCAGTGGTGAGGCCAAATTACAAAGGATTGGCCAGCGTCATTAATGATCCCCTCACGGATGCAATAAAAGCAGGTGCTGCGATGGACAGGGTGCTCGCATCCGGTGTTGATATGCTTTTAAAAAAGGACATAAAAGGACTGGTTGACGGTAAAATAGAAGTCCTGAAACAGGACGCAGGGAACGTTGCCAGAAAAATATCCGTCGCCATGTCCAGTCCGGATAAATGGGAAGAGTTTCTTGAAGGCTTGACAGGCACCGGAAAATTCAATGAATCTGAAATAAAATATCTGAGTAACCTGTGCCGATATTAGATTAAAATCAGAAAATATCAATAACATACACTTAAGTCAGAATTTTTTTCTCTCTGAAAAAATAAACTGTGAATCATAATTTTTTTAAAAATTTCCCGTAAAACCGGAAACATTTATTATTACATGTTACAATAATTAAATATTCTTAACGGTAAAAATGGGGAGGTCGATTGAAATGGTAAAGAAGAAAAAGAAAAAGTAAAGGCGGAATGACATCTTCTCAAAAATAAAATAATGATGCCGATTACGTTTTTTGGTTTATTTTCATTCAATTTCGTTCTTGTTCCCGGAATTTTTTCCCCTAAAAGCTGAACATGTCGTCTTCCGATTTCTTTTTTGCGGAATGAACTGTGCCTGAGGACGGGGCTCTCCCGAAATCCGACTTTATCATCTCCGCCGCCTTCTTCATCGTCTCGGGAGGCAGCTTCTTCACCGGTATTACGCTCTCTAGGCCCGGCGGCCCCTCAGAAAGATATCTCGGTATGACATGGAAGTGGACGTGAGGTATCACCTGCCCTGCGGCACGTCCGTTGCTCTGGCCGACGGACACGCCATCCGCCTTCATTGACTCCTTGACGGCCAGTGAGACCTTCTTGACCATGATCATGAGGTCGCTCAGCTCGCTGTCCGGCATGTCCAGTATGGTCTCGTAGTGCTTCTTAGGGATAACCAGGGTATGTCCCGGATTCCTCGGGTTTATGTCGAGGAATGCAAGGAAGCTGTGGTCTTCATGAACCTTGTCCGAGGGAATCTCCCCGGAGGCAATCTTGCAAAAAAGGCATTCTTCCATTATATTCACCTATTCAATATGATAATAAGAATCGTGAGGTTTATAAGTTTTCAGGATTTCAGCCACGGCCCGGTCAGACTCCAGCTTCGTACCCGCTTGAACCGACAATGTCTTCCGGATTGGAGCTAACAGCAATTGCAGAATTCGGTCCTTCTGCAGAACTCATCCACTCTTCATATCGACTCGAAGTACCATCCAGAGGCACAGCATTCATGAAAACTCCGTATTGTTTCTTAAGCGTGAGGATTTTTTTGCGCAGCAGTCCGTCTCTGCCGCTTCCGAGCTTCCCTATGATCGCTTCTATAAAATCCGCCCCGTCCCTCATAGTTCCGTATTCAGTCCCGTCTTTTCTCAGCTTTGTGCCTTCGGAAGGGAGTTTAATTAAAGACAAGTGATCAATCACGGCGAGGGCCGCCCCGTTGTTCGTGGAGCTTCTGATTTTTCCCATGGTTCTCGTAACAGCTTTGTACGCAGCGGCCAGATCAACACTGCCCGCGCCACCCGTGTCGCTCGCTCCAACATAGCTTTTTCGTTTTGGTGCCATACAAAGAATAAACATGTAATTTTTATAAGCCTTTCCTCAGCCGTCTGCAGACAAACTTTATAAGATTTTCCATGGAATAAACATCATGCCTTATGATCTCGATCCGAGGATGGAAGTTCTGCCGAATGAAGCTGTATGCTCCGCCTGCCTTGGCAAAAGCAGGGTGGCATACGACATGGGAGGCGAGATGGTATATGCCGTCAAGACATGTCGCAGAGAATTTTCGTCACCATTTGGGCTTTCCGAAGGTCGGTCCTCGTTGAGGGATATGAAATACCGGTGGAAGAATGGCGAAAAGGCCAGAAGGCGCAGTCTGGACGTCGTAACCCTTCTTAAGAAAGGGACTATGAACCCGAAAAATTGCATAATCCTCGGTTATGCGGATCCCCGGGAGCTCGGGGATGGCAGGCTTTCATTCACCAACCACAAGGAAGACGACGTTTTGATACGGCAGGGAGAATCCACGGCCGTGTATAAAGGGGCTGAGATGACCTGGGAAAATTACGTCCGGCTGTCCAAAAACACACCGAAAACCCTGAGGGAAAGCCGTATCGCTGAAATGCCAAACGGCTTTGTGGTCTTTGAGGGCATGGGCGATGCGACTCATGTGACCGATTTCTTCGGCGGGATCGGGAATTTCCCATTAACTCCATTAACTGACGAATATCTGATGGATCTTGTAAGAAGATTCGGCAGAATGAGATGAAAAGCCCCAGGAGGGGATTGAACCCTCGACCTTTCGCTTACGAGGCGAACGCTCTTTAATGCGGAAGCCAGGAGCGAACACCGTGAGCGACGGTGGCTCCTTTTTCGATCGAGACTTTGTGACAAAGGCTCGCACCACTGAGCTACTGAGGCGTATTCAAACCAATTAACCGGTAATTGCCGATTATTCGGATATATCCGTTTATACGAATTAATAAAAGGATTACATTAATATATTTATTCCACGGGGCCATGGTGTAGCCTGGTCTAGCATCGGAGCTTTGGGTCAGCCTTTCCGAAGAAAGGAGCGGCTGCAGAAGAGCTTCAGACCTGAGTTCGAATCTCAGTGGCCCCACTCATTCTTACATTTTCACAACTTCTCAGATACAAATACTTAAAAAGATTAGTGTGCAAGAAAGTGTATGGCGAAAACGGGTAAAAGAGACAAGATGTACAGAAAACCTTTCAGCCTTATGAGAGTAGCTCTTGAGGACTTCAAGGGGAAACAGCCGGCTGCTGATTATCAATCACCAAAAGTAAGGAACTATGTAGAAGGTGAGATGACAGAGGCTTTTGGAGACTTCATGCAGAATATGATCACTCCTGATGTAGTTCAGGGTGTGAGGAGAATTGCTGAAGCAGCGGGCATTCGTTCAGGAGAAGTCTCTGACAGACCATTTTTTGTAACCGACGATAATTTGGGGATAAGCGGAGCCAAATCAAATTCCTGTGCTATTGTCGTCCCCGGGGAACGTGGATATCCGGTCAGGATTGTAATTGCACACACGGATTCTCCGTGCCTTAAAGTTAATGGTATATGGGGTGAAATTGATGCGGAGTTGCAAAATGCATGTGATTCGCTTTATTTTCAAACTCGTCCGTACGGAGGGTTAAGAAAGAGAGACTGGTTTGGGAGGAGCGTTAAAGCGGTCGGATGGGTTTATGACGGTAGAGGAAAATCAAGAAGGATTGACCAGATTGGTAGCATACCGAATATGTCCGTCCATGTTGAAAAGGATGATGATCCGAAAGAGACTTTTGATCATCAAGGGAGAACTTACTCAAACCTTAGAGTAAAGACAGGCGCCAGAGATCTTCCAGAGCTTTTCCAAAAATATGGTTTTAGAAATGAATCTGATCTCCTTTCGTCAGATATTTTCGTCGTGCCGAATGAAGGCAGAAACCTTAAAGTCGTGGGAAACGGAATGACAGCTTACGGCCTCGATGACCGCTCATGCGTTTGGACAACCGCAGAGGCCGCTTCTGAGGCGGCGGCAATGAGAAAAGGCAGAAGGAAAGGTAACACGATTATAACCCTTTATGTTGACGGCGAGGAGATTCTCAGCCAAGGCGTAAGTTCAGGTTACAGAGGTTTCGTTGAGTCAGTGATAAAGGAATCTCTCAGACAGGTTCTTCCGGAAAGTGAATTCAGCAAGCTTGATCTGCCTCTGGATTTAGTCAAAGACGACAGGCTTATGAGAGGCATGCCAATGGTTGTCTCTGACGTAAGTATCGCCCTGGGTCCTGTCGAGGCATATAAGCACAGGACAAGCGACGGCATCGATCTTTATAATTCGCCTTTGTCAGGATGGGGCGCCGTTTTGTCAAATGAGAATGGGGATTGCGATACATCCGAGACATCCCCTGTGCACATAAAAAAAATGATGGACCTGATGGATAGAGGTTTCGGCGCAAGATCGAGGCGAAGGTTCCAGGTTCCCAGTAACATGGCAACAAGGGATATGGATGAGGCTTCGATGGGAAATGCGGGAGATGTATTTTACAAACATCTCACGTGCGCTTGCTTTGGCCCTGCCCTGATTAATGCTCACGGGATAGTAGAAGAGCTCAACAGGTATGATTTATTCTGCACCAAGAAAGGAACAGGATTTTACATTAATGGCTAAAGAGACTTCTCAAGATAGCTAAATGCCTAATTAATTAATATATTAATCCCCCCGATAATTTCTTTCTATGAAAGAGGCCTCCTTCTACGGGAAGGTGCCGGGTGCGGGAAAGCGGGTCAAGTGCGTGCTCTGCCCGAGGAACTGCGTGATCAACGAAGGAGCAACTGGCTTCTGCATGGCCCGGAAGAACGTGAACGGGAAGCTGTACGCCATATTCTACAGGAAGCCTTGCTCCGTGGCCGTTGATCCGGTCGAGAAGAAGCCGCTCTTCCACTTCGCCCCCGGGTCCCAGTGCGTTTCCATCGCCACGTTCGGATGCAACCTTGGTTGCCTCCACTGCCAGAACTGGGAGATTTCGCGCGACTTCAGGATTAAGGCGAGGAAGGAGAGCTACGAGGTCCCGGACGAGAACCTCATGAGCCTGGCCGGGAACTATAATGCCTCCGGGTTCGCTTACACCTACACGGAACCAACCGTTTTCTTCGAATATGCTCTTGACGTAATGAAGCTCGCGAAGAAGAAGGGCTTCTATAACGTCTGGGTGACCAACGGATACACGCCTCCAGAGGTGATCGCGAAGATGGCGAAATACCTCGACGCGGTGAACGTGGACATAAAGGGGAATGATAATTTCTACAAGAAGGTCAGCATGGCGCCGCTGGGGATAGAGCCCGTGTTCAGGGCACTGAAGGCCTACAAGAAATACGGGATTTGGACGGAGGTGACCAACTTGGTCATACCCATGTACAACGACAAGAAGGAGGATATGAAGGAGATTTCCTCATGGGTGAAGGACAACCTCGGGGCGGACACACCCCTCCACTTCTCCGCGTTCTTCCCGAACTACAAGCTCATGGACATAGGCCCCACGCCTCAAAAGACGCTTGACTCGGCGGTTAAGACCGCGAAAGAGCTGGGCCTGCACTGGGTATATGCCGGGAACATATACGGCCACAAGATGGAGTCCACCTGGTGCTGGAAGTGCGGCAGTCTTATCATAAAACGGGTTGGTTTCTCCGTCCTTTCTTTCAGCGACAAATGCCCCAAGTGCGGGACGAAGGTCCCTATAGAGGGGAAGAAATGGATGAGCAGGGCAAAGGGTGGCGGTTAGCATGAACGTGGTTGCGATATGCGGGAGCCCCAGGAAGGGGAATACTGAGGCAATACTGAACAGGATACTTGACGGCGTGGAGTTCACCGGCCACAAAGGCGAGATCGTGCTTCTCCGGGAGATGGACATAAAGTTCTGCGACGGCTGCGAGACGTGCGTCGAGAAGGGCCGGTGCATGATAGATGACGACATGCAGCACATATACGGCAAGCTGGAGCATGCCGAATACATAATACTGGGCACTCCCTCATACTGGGACAACGTGAGCGGGCTGATGAAGGTCTTCATGGACAGGACAAACCCCTACTATCTTACCAAGAAGCTCAGCGGGAAGAGGGCGATACTGGTCGCCGTGGGCGGAAAGAGCGCGTCCAGGGCGATGGAGTCGCTGAACGTATTCTGCACCCATCACGGGATGGACATAAAGAGGTCCATCTCCATGAAGGTAGATGGGCCGGAAGAGGTGCTGAAAGACACCAGATTCATGGACAGGTGCTTCGAGACCGGGAAGGACATAGGAAGCCGGAAGATATAGGAAGCTATAAATATGCTCCCGCGAAATAAAGGAATAAAGCAAATTGAACAGAATCGATGGTGATATGTCTGGATAAGCCTGAAGATGTTGCTAAGAAGAAGGTGAAGGACGGCTGGATAAGGTCATGGATGATGATAGAGGCCATGGCAATAAACAAGGATGCCGTCAGGACCGCTCTGGAGAAGCACATCAAGAACCTCACCGGAGAGAAGAACATAATCATCCTGAAGAAGGCGGAAGGCGAGATAAAGAAGGTGGACGCCCCATTCCCGAACATAAAGGAGGCCTATTCCCAGGTCATAGAGCTTGACGTGCTGACGCTCAACTACGACACGCTCATCTACATAGTCCTCAACTACGGCCCGTCGGCCGTTGAGATACTAAAGCCGGATAAGATCGTTCTGAACCAGGGCGAGGCGCAGGGCGTACTCAACAGCCTTGCCGCGCTGGTGCACAGGTTCGCCGCCATGGGCGGTGGCGGGCTGATGGTTTCGACGTGATGCCTTCCATATCAGCGGTTTTTTCTAACTTTGTATACCAAGGTTATATTTAAATATAACTTAAGTATACAATTAAATATGTACGGGAAAATTCCGCTGAAGAACCTGCTGAAAGGTGAGCTGTTGAGGATAGCCGAACTCCAGGACAAGGCAGTGATAGACATCATAAGCCATTTCAACGTGGTGTTCCACGGCGGGACGGCTTTGTGGAGAATCTATGGCGGAAAGAGGTTCTCTTACGACATTGACATGTATTACTCCAATCCCCGGGAAATACACGGATATCTAGCATCCCAGAAATCATTCAGTGTGGTCCTGAACAGGATCACGGGCTCAAACGTCGTATATTCCAAAATCAGCGAGGGAAGGACCGTCATAGAGCTGGAGATTTCCCCCATGTTCAGGGCGGTCAATGCGGTAAGCAAGGAGTTCGTATTGACCGACGGCAGCACAATGGTGGTGGCCACGATATCCCCTGAGGACATGCTCTCGGAAAAGGTGTCGGCATACATGAACAGGATGAAAGCAAGGGACCTGTACGACATATATTACCTTGCCGGCCTGGCGAAAGGCACGGAGGAGCTGAGGAAGGATTTGAGAAGGCTGCTCGAAAGCATGAAAACCATGCCCAAGGATTTCGGGGGACTGAGGGAGATAGTCCTTGTAGGCAACGTGCCTGCATTCGAGATGATAGTTTCCGCGGTGAGAAGATATGCCAAAGGTTAAATACAGGGAATTCGTGGATACGCTTAGGAAGGCATCCGTGTTCAATTCCAAAGTGGTCGCCGGCGTCGCCGGGAAAGGCTACTCCAAGCTGCTTCTGCACAACCTCAGGAAAAGGGGGGAAATAATAGAATTAATTAAGGGCTGGTACTCGTTCAGGAAATCCCCGTATCTCATTACGATACCGCTCCCGGAATCCTACATCGGCCTTGGAAGCGCAGCCTTTATTCATGGTGCATGGAATACCGTGGCAAGCGTAAACGTGCTCACGACCAGCGCCCCGAGAAGGCTGCGGACGGGGGAAAGGATTATCGCCGGCCAGAAGGTCATCGTAAGGAGGATTTCCAAAAAGATGTATTTTGGCTACGAGCTGAAGTACATGGAGGACGCAGGCGGGCAGATAAGGGTTTCCGACCCTGAAAAAACGCTCATAGACATGATCTATTTCAATTATCCCTTCAGGGACGAGATATTCCCCGAACTCATCAAGCTCTGCGATAAAAACAAGGTCAAGCAATATGCGGAACTTACCAGTAAAAAAAGGGTAAAATCGTGGAAGAAGATCGGCGCAGAGGTCGGCCGCATGTTCGATAACGCGGCATGACGAGCTGCGGGCTGATGGTCTCTGCCTGATTTTAGATGATTTCCTGGACTTGGTGGATTTCGAGCCGCTGTTTTTCAAAAGAAACAGGCGTTCTTCCCGGTGAGGGTGAACCATTTTTAAATCCTTTAAACAACCTTCTTTCATGGCAGACTACAAGATCATCCAGGACCCTGTGCACGGGAGCATGCGGATACATGGCCTCTTTCTCGAGCTGATACAGACGCCGGAGATGCAGAGGCTTTATGGCATCCGCCAGCTGGGGCCCACCTACCTTGTCTATCCGGGGGCGAACCATACAAGGTTCGAGCACTGCCTCGGGGCATTCCACACGGCCAAGAGGGTGTGCGGCGCGCTGGATATACCCAAAGAGGACGCTCTTCTGATCAAGGCCGCCGCACTCATGCACGACATAGGGCACGGGCCTTACTCCCACACGCTGGAGAGCGTATATGACGAGGTGTACAGGATAGACCACGGCCGCGTGAGCTCAGACGTGATCACCGGCGGCTACGACATCATCAGGAAGGAGGACCGTGAATGGCTCAGTTGTGATCGCATCCACGAGATCCTCGAAAGGCACGGACTCGACCCGAAAGAAGTTGCCGCGCTGGTGAAGGGATTCCTTCCCGGCAGGCATTACATGGGCCAGATCATCCACGGCGGGATAGACGTCGACAAGATAGACTACCTTCTCCGCGATGCCCACTACACCGGGGCGGTGCACGGGCTGATAGACCTGCCCAGGCTGCTCGAGGTGATGGCGGTCCACGGGAACGAGCTGGTGATCATACGCAAAGGGGTGACCTCGGTCGAGGAGATGCTCACCGGAAGGGCGCTCATGTTCATCTCGGTCTACCTCCACAAGACCGTGAGGATAATAGAGAACATGATGTGCAGGTGCGTAGAGGATGTCATAAAAGAGATCGGCGACTTCCAGAGGATGAACGATTCGGAGTTCATGCAGTTCCTGCTTGAGCAGAAGGGCCGCCCCGGGGAGCTGGCGAGGATGATCAAGTACAGGAAGTTGTTTAAGTCCGCCTATCTGCTCCCTGTTAACCACACGTCCCCGGAGACCATGGACATGCTGGGCAAGGCCGGGAAGAGCCTGAAGAGCCGCAGAGGGTTTGAGGAAGAGCTCTGCAAAAAGCTCAAGGTACCGGAAGGCAGCCTTATTGCGGACATCCCTCACGCGAACAGGGTGCTTGAGAGCGAATCAGGCTTCCGCCTGAAGGAGATAAAGATACTCGACAGGGGAACGCTCCACCAGCTGGATGAGTACACGCCGATATCGGAGTTCCTCTCCGGAAGGAAGATACCCGAATGGTCCCTCATGATAGCCGCCCACCCGAAATGTGCGAAAGGCCTTGAAGGAAAGATTGAAAAAGCGGTCTCAGATAGTTTGTAGGTTAACCGCATTAGCCTTTATAATTAACAGCAATAAAGCTTGTCCGGGATCTTCCCCTTCTCGATCTTCCCGAAGGGGTTGCCGAACTTGCGCACGTTCTCGATCATCAGTTTGTTTGCGGCGGTCTCCCTGCCGGATTCGACCAGTTTCTCCCGGGCCTCCCTGAGGCCCAGGCCCACTTTTGCGGGGCACCTCTCCTCGCAGGCCCCGCAGAGCGTGCACTTGTTGAAGATGTCCTTGTCAATCACGCCCTTCTTCAGCAGGATAGCTCTACCTCTGGGCGAGAATGCTTCGCTCTTTGTCGCGGCGAACGTGGGGCACCCTGCCTTGCAGAAGCCGCAGAGCGAGCATAAGTCAACCGTGTTCTTCTTTTCTGCCTGCTTGGAGGATTTGTCATCTTTCATACAACCTTCCCCCTGTTGAAGACCCCGTGGGGATCATGCTTCTTCCTCAGCTCCCTGAGCCTATCAGCCAACTCTTTCCCAACGTACTGCTTCTTTGCCACACCTATACCGTGCTCCCCGGAAGCGCGGCCTCCTAGACCGGTCACCACCTTGAACATCTCTTTGATCAGGTCCTTCTGGTCAGCCATGAACCTCTGGTGGATTATACCGACTCCGATGTGGCCGAAGGCCGGTATGCCGTTCTTCTCCAGCCATGCGGAGAATTCAGTGATCTTTTCCACCGGAACCCAGGGGTCCTCCATGAACATGTAACCCTTTGAAGAAAGGTTGGTGCCAACACATTCCCTCATTGACCATATCTTCTCTATCTCGACTTCGTCAGCCACACCACCCTGGTCATCAGAGAACTCGGCTATGAGCAGGTGGTTTGGCTCAAGCCCGGAAAGACGCGAACACTCCCTATTCATGAACTCGAGCGCGTTCAGGCTTTTGTTCCCGGACAGAACCCTGACCTTTTCCATGAGGCCTTCCATGTGGTCGAACCTGAACAGGGTGACAGACCTCTTCTGCACGGCCTCCGCAAGCTTCAGCCTGGCGGACACGACCACTCCGAGCACGCCCTCGCTTCCGGTGAACTCTTTGGCCTCTTTGCCTCTGAGAACAATCTCCTCGCCATTGCCGTCAATTATCTCTATCTCCTCCAACCATTCGGAGACTCTGCCGAACCTGATCGCGTTGTTACCGGCGGCATTGGTGGCTATCATCCCGCCGATTGTGCACACCGCGTGAGAGGAGGGTTTTATCGGGAACGCGAGCCCGTGATCGCGAAGCATCATATTGAGGTCGTCTAAGACCACGCCCGGCTCGGCTGTAACCAATCTCTTCCTTTCGTCCAGCTCTGACATCTTGTCCATTCTGGAGAGGTCGAGTATTATTGATGATTTGGCCGGAATACAGCCGCCGGCCATCCCTGTCCCCCCGCCGCGCGGGACGATATCCCACTTGTTCTCCGCGGCCATCCTGACGAGACGGGCGATCTGCTTCCTGTCGGTCGGCCAGACTATTGCAACCGCAGGCGGCTTGCCCTCGATCATCGAGGCATCGAACGAGTACGTGAGGCATTCGTTTGGCTCGAAGGAAACGCCATGCTCCCCGAATATGGATACCAGCTTCTCTTTCATACGAGCACCTCGCTGAACTCAAGAACCTCCACGCCCTTGGGCGCGTTCTCCTTGAACTGTGCATAGCACATGGGGCATGGGGTAATGAGCTTCTTCGTCTTCAGCTCAGCAAACCTACTCTTCGCTATGTCGTTGGACATCGAGGGGCAGTTGGTCTTGAGACCGCCTCCCCCGCCGCAGCAAAGGGAAAGGTTCCTGTTCTGTGGGAACTCCACGACCTCGAAGCCAAGATGTTTCAGTATGTTCCTGGGTTCATCATATATCCCCGAGTGCCTCCCGAGGTGGCAGGGGTCGTGGTATGTTATCCTCTCCCCGGCAAACCTCCCTGACTCAAACCTCCTGATGTTCTTCCATATCAGGGTGGTCATGTGCTCCACGGGAACACTGTAATGGTTTTTGATCATGTAAAAGCAGGCAGGGCAGTTGGTCACTATCCTTCCGACGCCAAACTGCCTGAACGTCTCCGTATTCTTCCGGACCAGGTCATCGAAGTCCTTTTTGTACCCGGCGTTCAGCACAGGGCTTCCACAACAAAACTCTTTGTCCTTGAGCAGGATGTAGCTTATCCCCATGGCCTTAAGGATTTTCCTGTAGTTCTCGTCCACCCTGGGCAGGACGAACTTGGTCAGGCAGCCGGGGTAGTAGAGCGTGTTGCCTGACGAGATCCTGTCGAACAATCCCTTTAACATCTAAACCACGCTCAGAACTGATACTATCCCTAAAACTATCAAAACGATCCCCATGGCAAGCTTCATCCAGTTCTTCTTTGAAGTCCTCCAATGCTCCATCCTCTCGGCGCTCGCGCCCCTGATCACCAGCAGGAATATCACGAAGAGCGGTATGACGTAGAATATGTTGTAGATTATGAGGTAGAGCAGCGCCGTCGCGCTCGTGACGGTGTTGGCAAGCATCGCTATCACCGCGAGGTATATGCCTCCCGTGCACGGAAGCTCGAAGATAGACACGAGGAAGCCAAGTATGAGGGCCGCCGGCACATTCGCCTTCTTTATCCATTTGTCTATGGTGCCCTTCCTGCTCTCCGGTATCTTGAGAGAAAAGCCTTTCCCATACCAGAAGTAATCCTTTATGTTTATGGCCCCTGCTATTACGGCAACCGCTCCGGCTATGTAGACCACTATCACCGAAGCCCCGGCGAACTGTATCGCGCTGAGCAGGCCTATCCCCGCGAGCAGGTATGTCATGTACACGGCGGCCATGTATGCTATGGCAGCCTTAACCATCCTCTTCCTGTCGTCAGATATCTCCAGCAGGAAAGTGAGCAAAAAGATCATCACTGCGAACGTGCACGGGTTTATCCCGTCGGCCAGGCCGGCCACTATCACGAGCGGGAGGGAAACCATGTTCCCCAGCCCCGGTATCAGCGGGCTCACGTCAGTCTGGTTGTACTCGTCGATGCGGCAGGCCGTAGTCCCGTTCTCGTCCATGACAGGGCATATCCTCTCGCCCGTGGCAATCATGCGGTCTATCTCCGCCTCCAGGTTCGCCTTTATCTGGCTGGAGCCTATGAAGTGCTTGTCGCTTATGGCAAGGAAGGGAACGCCCCTCGCCTCCACGGGTATGTTGTTGACGGAGCAATAGCTGTTGTACATCTGGAAGTTGGCAAGGTTGTGGTAGACCTCGAGCTTGTTTACGTGTACCTTGTCCCCGTATTTCTGCTCGACTTCCTTCATGAAAGGCTCGGTGGCCGCGCACTTGGTGCAGCCCTCGCCGTAAAAGTAGATTATGCATATCTGGCCGGGCTCCGCGGTGATCTGGGACGGGTTCCTGACCTCGGTCTCGGACGGCAAGCCTACTCCGCACGCAGTCTCGTTGGCGCTGCATGACTCCTGTGCGTGAACCGGCACGCCTGCATAGGCAATGCTGGCCACGAGAACCAGTGCAAACACGGCGAACAGCGTTTTCATGTTCATGGGCATCAGACACGTATTTTCATAATGCGAACGGATACTAATTAACCTAATTACCTGCCTTGTTTTTTAAGCGTTTGTAGCTCGTCCGCTTCAGGAAGAGCGAGTTGGAAACCACGGACACGGAGCTCAGTGCCATGGCAAAGCCAGCGAACTCGGGCCTCAGCGTTACTCCAACCCCGGCCAGCGCCCCGGCGGCTATCGGTATGCCGGCAGAGTTGTAGAACAGAGCCCAGAACATGTTCTGGCGTATCTTGGACATGGTCTTCCCGCTCAGCCTCATTGCCATGTAAACGTCCATCGGGTCGCTTTTGACAAGCACTATATCCCCGGTCTCCATGGCGATGTCAGTGCCAGATCCTATGGCTATCCCCAGGTCTGCCTGCGCGAGCGCCGGAGCATCGTTTATGCCGTCGCCTACCATTGCGACCGACCTGCCTTCCTTCTGGAGCTTTCTGACCTCGTCGGCCTTCTCTCCAGGCAGAACCTCCGCAAGCACGCGGCCTATCCCGGCCTGCCTTGCGATCGACCTGGCGGTGGTCTTGTTGTCACCGGACATCATAATCACTTCCCTTCCGGAGGCTCTTAGCATTTCGACGGCTTCTCTGGCTCCTTCCTTCATCACGTCTGCTACAGCAACCACTCCTTCGGCCTTACCATTGACTGCTATGATCATCACGGTCTTCCCCTGCTCTTCCAAACAACTGACCTTCTTTTCAATATGTGAGATTTTCACGCCTTTCATCAGCTTCCTCGTGCCGAGTAATATGGTCTTCCCCATGCACGTAGCGCGCACGCCCTGGCCCGGCACCGCGTGGAAGCTCTTCGCGTCAGGGATTCTTCCACTTGCCTTATCGAGCACGGCCCTTGCAAGCGGATGTTCCGACCCTTTCTCCGCAATGGCAGCGAGCCTGATCAGCTCTTTGCTGTCGTATCTTCCAACCGGAACAACGTCCGTCACCACAGGCTTTCCCGTGGTTATGGTCCCGGTCTTGTCGAAGACGACTGTATCCACCTTGCCGGCCTTCTCGAGCGCCGCGCCGTTCTTTATGAGTATGCCCATCTCCGCCCCCTTGCCGGTCCCGACCATGACTGCGGTCGGCGTCGCCAGCCCGAGGGCGCATGGACATGCGATCACCAGCACTGCAATCGAGAACATGAGGGCGGAAGCGAACCCTGCGCCGATCACCATATACCATGCGACAAATGTGATCATCGAGATCATGATTATCAGAGGCACGAAGAATGCCGATACCCTGTCCGCGAACCTCTGTATGGGAGCTTTCGAGCCCTGGGCCTCCTCGACCATCCTCACGATCTGCGAGAGCATGGTGTCCTTCCCGACCTTGGTCGCCCTGAACCTGATCAGGCCATTCCCGTTTATGGTCGCTCCTATTACCTGATCTCCGGCATTCTTCTCAACCGGAATGCTCTCGCCCGTTACCATGGACTCGTCAATCGAAGTGGTTCCGGAAATCACGATCCCGTCAACGGGTATCTTCTCCCCGGGCTTAACGATCACGACGTCTCCGACGACAACGTCTTCAACGGGAACCGAAACCTGCTTCCCTTTCCTGATCACCATGGCGTTCTTCGGGTTCAGCCCCATGAGCTTCTTTATGGCATCGCCCGCCCTGCCCCTCGCCCGCGCCTCGAGGAACTTCCCGAGAACCACGAATGTGATCAGCAGTGCGGAGGTCTCATAATACATATCCCCGGGGAAAAGGAATGTTGACCCGACGCTGTAGAAGTATGCAGCCGAAGTTCCAATCGCTATCAGCACGTCCATCCCGACCGCCCTGCTCTTCAGGCCGCTCCATGTCCCCCTGTAGAACTGGTAGCCTACGATGAACTGCACAGGGGTCGCGAGAAGAAATAGTATAATCGGCCTGTAGGGAATGTCCATGACGAACATGCTTATGATGAAAGCCGGCAGAGACAGCGCGATGCTGAACAGAAGCAGCCTCTTCTGCCGCGCAGCATCGTTCTCCACGGCTTTCCGGCTCTTATCATCTCCCTCCCCGAAGGCCTTGTATCCCGCGGCCTCGACCACGGAAATTATCCTGCCCGAGTTGGTCACCCTCTGATCAAAATCCACGATCAGCTTCTCTGACGCGAAGTTGACCTGCGCGTTCTTAACGCCGGGAAGGCTCCCGACCTTCTTCTCTATTATCCTCGCGCAGCTCGCGCAGTGCATCCCGCGTATCGCAAAGGTCTCTTCCATAGTCTCATCCTCACATGCCGCAGCCGCAGGAACCTCCGGCATTCATTCCACAGCTCCCGCCGGTGGCCTTTGGAGCAGCGGCAGTGGCTTGAATCTCTTTCTGCACCTGAATCTGGTTTCCGAGGTCGATGTCCTTCTTCACGATGAAAGTCCCCTGGATCATTCCCATCCAGCAGCTCCACGGTACGACCCCTTCCTCTGCCGGCGGCGTGAACTCTATCACCTGCTCGCCCTGCTTTATGTCGAAGCTCAGACCGAGCTTGGGAACCTGTATCGCCTTGTTGCAGCTGGTGATTTCCTTGCCGTTTATCAGCCACTTGACAGGAACCCCGGCTTTGAGCACGAACGTATCCGGCTCCCAGCCGTTGCGGGTCACGTTCATCCTGATTTCCTGGAAGCCGCCAGGACCGGAAACGACCGCCCCGGCTCCGGAAACCTCCTTCGCCTGGACGTACTGCGCCCCGAAAGTGGCAGCTATGCTTGCCGCGTCATACCCCGTCCCTGTCAGAGCCAAACCCCTGTTCAGCATTATCAGGCCAAGGACGATTACTATTATTCCGGATGCCTTAAGTATGTTCTGGGTCATGCTCTTCGACACATAGGAAGCGAACATCCCGAAGCCGAACATCACGGGCAGCGTCCCCAGCCCGAAGGCGAAAAGGGCGAGCGCCCCGTTGGCAACGCTCCCTGTCCCTGCCGCATAGATATACAATGCCTGGAGCGGGCCGCATGCTATCATAAGCCCGTTGAGCAGGCCGGTTACAAGTGGTCTTCTTTCGCTTTCGCCGCTGCCATAAACAAGCTTCGAAAGAGACGAAGGCATCGGGACCCTTACTTTCCTCAGCGCCGGGATGTATCCCAGCATGCTCACTCCGAACAGCACCAGGAAAACGCCTGCCACCATGGAGGCCGCTCCCCTGAGCAGGGGCGTGAACACGAATATCGTCCCGATCAGCCCGAACAGCGCGCCTATCGCGGTGTAGCTGACCAGCTTCCCGGCTCCGTATTGTGCGTGCGAGGAAAGATTCAGGCCACGTCTGCCGTCAGCTGCGTTCTTGGCAGTATACGACATCACGAAGCCGCCGCACATTCCAACACAGTGGAAGCCGGTGAGCAAACCCACTCCGAATAGCAGGATAAGCGAAGCTGGCCCTCCAAGGACTGGAAGGTCGAACGCGGCGAATCCCTGGGCCATCTGGTATCCTCCGAAGAGGATCGCCACCAGCGCCAGTGTAAGCACGACCGGCTTAAGCATGGAAGATTTCTTTGTAGGTTGTTTTGCCGGAACGTTGCATGCTCCCGAGCATTCATACTGCTTCTCCTCTATCTTCCTCTTTATCTCCTCCAGGCTGGTTTTATCATTATCAAAGGATACGATGACCTTCTGTCTGGCAAAATCGGCCTTGCAGCCTTTGACGCCTTCCACGGAGAGCGCCTGGCTCTCTATGGAGCGCTCGCAGCTTGTGCAGGACATTCCCCGCACGCCGAACTCCTTTGTAATGATATTGCCTGGATTATTACCTCCTGTCTCTTCCGCCATCATTCCACCTCCATGGAGAAGCCCTCGCCGCTTATTATATCTGATATACGACTTTCTTTCAGCTTCCTTTCGTCAAACGTCACCTTGACCTCTCCCTTCTTGTGGGAGGCTTCAGCCTTCTGGGCGCCGGCCTCAATGAGAGCATCGGTTATCAGTATCTCGCAGCTGCGGCAGTGCATGCCGCCAACCTTGAACGTCTTTGTTTTCATAACACACCTCCTATAATTCCATTGCCTTTCCGCAGACCATGCATTTCATGCACAACTCTGGAGTGGAACGGCATATAGACGTGTGTGTCAAACTGGTCTGCAACTAGTTTCAATTAAAAATAGGCTTATCTCGCCCTTCTGCGGGCTGGGAAGTTCTTATTCTGCTGCCTATTGGGGACGCTTTTGATGAGGGCTTTATAATCATCCCTTACAATGTCCCATCTGAAGTCCTTTTGATTGAATTTACCGCTATAATCAATCATGAACATTCCCATCCCTGTTTTTTCTCCAAATGCTTCCGGTATCCCATCTATTCTGGAGCTATCGCCATCTGAAGCTGTATATCTTTCTCTCCGGGGCTTTTCCTCGAAAATCAAGATCGTATCAAGTTGTGACCATAACCACCTATCGGCAAATTCCATCGCATCATGAGCATTTACGGCGTTCGTGGTGTCACTAGTAGATTTCTCCCTTTCAAATTCAGGGAAATCATGCGTTTTTGGCTTCACTAACAAAAGAGATATGTGGCCCATGGGATTTTCGCCCTCTGACATGACGGTCATGTTAGCTCTCGCACTCTTTCTTTTCCCATCCCTATCTATGAAAGGTACTTTGCAAGAATAGAATCTTCCGGTGAAAACTGTGTCAACACCGTTCACTTTCACGGTATCCGGAAAATCAATCCTCTTTCCGAAACCCGTTATATATCTGATCAGCGGCATCGCATCCGGAGTTATTCCCCTGTAATCAATATCCTGTCCCATTGCTAATTCTGGCCTGATTCCGATCACTCCTGCGGCTGCAAGTGCAATCATTCCCGTCTTATATGCGTTCATGTTTGTCACCTCGGCCTCTTCCTGCTGTTGAAATCCTTTCTATGCATTGAGTCTATGCCTTCCCTGATTTTTACAAGGGCGTCACTGTACTCTTTCCTGGCGTTTATTGTTCCGAAAAATGTCTCTTCGACCATATCGCTCTTAAATTTTTTGCAACCACTTATGTCCGGAACAGGTCGTTCAGGATAGATATCAGGCAGTTCAGAATAATAACCACGTTTCCAAATATCGCCTGTTGTATCTTTTTCCCAATATATTTTGGCATTTCTTAAATCACACCAGATCCTAGCAAAATCTGGCCAAGGATATAAATCTTTTTCTATATATACCCCTGAGACTTCGTCCAGAAACATTTCCCTTCCAGAAATCTGAGCGATTTCAGGATTTCCGTCTATGCAAGAACTATCTATTGGAACATCTCCCACTAAACCCACACCTGTTTGAATAAAAAAAGGCTTTTCCTCAATGAAGAGAATATCTGTAGTAAATGCTCTATATGATTTTCTTGGGGAGATTATTCTAAACGATCCATCTTTGTTCCTTACAAGTTCATCATGATACCACCCGGGGTTCGATCTTCTTTTAAATGGAAGCCTGATCGAAAGTACCACATAATTGTGGGTGAAAGGGTTGTCCTTTGTTGATGTACAAACTAT
>Ga0315274_10001321_pt1 | contig 38218 bp, 19 predicted proteins | sample YL17G02_20_MG_FD_203700 | JGI IMG/M metagenome (GOLD analysis project Ga0315274, IMG submission 203700) | Sediment microbial communities from Yellowstone Lake, YNP, Wyoming, USA - YL17G02_20 | ecosystem: Environmental > Aquatic > Freshwater > Lake > Sediment | place: USA: Wyoming | collected...
GTGCCAATGTGGTACCATCCATGTCGGGCCTCCTTGTGTCGTTCAATGGACGATCCTTCGTCCAAACCATCGCCATTGAACCCCAAGGAAAGGCCCCTGTCGCTACCCCTTAACTTGACGCAGACCCCGAGGGCAACGCCGGGGTCCATCTTGCGAGAATGTCACAGCACGCCGGCGTCACCAGATGGGGTCGCTGAGCGCGGCCGCGAACGCCCCAACCGATGAACGATTCGTTTCGACGCCCTGTTGTTGGATGGACGGCGCTCTTCCTGGTGACCTACGTCGCCTACGTCCCCGCGCTCTTCGGCGGTTTTGTCTGGGATGACGATCAGTACGTCACCCACAATCCCACCCTGACGGACCTGAGCGGCCTGCAGCGCATCTGGTTCGCGCCCCGCGCGACGCCCCAGTACTATCCGCTGGTCTTCACCACGTTCTGGGCGGAGCGACACGCGTGGGGACTGCACCCCGTAGGCTACCACCTGGTCAACATCGGCCTCCACGCGCTCAATGCCGCACTGCTCTGGCGCGTCCTTCGCCGGCTCGGTGTGCCCGGCGCGTGGTTCGCCGGCGCCCTGTTCGCCCTTCACCCGGTGCATGTCGAGTCCGTGGCCTGGATCACCGAACGAAAGAACGTGCTTTCGACCCTGTTTTATCTCGCCGCCGGTCTTACGTTTCTCCGTTTGCACCGCATCGGGGAGCCGTCCGTGCAGGACGCGACCGTCGCCCCGGGGCGGCGTGACCGTGGCCTCTACTGGACGATGTTCTTGCTGTTCCTAGGCGCGCTGGCGAGCAAGACGGTTACCTGCACGTGGCCGGCGGCCGCGCTCCTGGTTCTGTGGTGGAAGCGAGGATGGGTAGAACGCCGGGATGTCACACGTTTGACACCGATGTTTCTCGCCGGGCTGGCGATGGGTCTTTGGACGGCGTGGGTGGAGCGGCGTTACGTCGGCGCGGAGGGGACGACATGGGACCTGTCGGCGCTGGAACAGTGTCAGTTGGCCGGACGGGTGTTATGCTTCTATGTCGCCAAACTCTTCTGGCCCGACCCGTTGGTTTTCATTTACCCGCGATGGACGATCGACCCCGGCGACCTGCGATCGTGGGCCTACTCGGCCGCTTGCCTCGCGGCGATCGCGGCGGTGTGGCGTTTGCGTGGACGGATCGGGCGCGGTCCGATCGTCGCGGTGCTCTATTTTGTCGGGACCCTCTTCCCGGCCTTGGGCTTTTTTCGGGTCTATTTCATGCAGTTCTCGTTCGTGGCGGACCACTTCCAGTATCTCGCGAGCATCGGTCCGATCGCCCTGTTCGCGGCGTGGGCGTCGCGTTGGAACGGCTTCCGCTCGGAACGGGTACTGCAAGCCCTAGTGCTTGTGGTACTGGGGATCAATACCTGGGGGCGAGCGACGACCTTCTTGAGTCCGGCCGTCTTGTGGGAGGATACGCTGCTCAAGAATCCGGATGCTTGGATCGCGCACAATAACTTGGGACTGTTGCTGGAACAGGAGAGTAAGCTCGACGAGGCGGAGCGGCACTTCCGCCAGGCACTCGCTCTCAAGCCGGATTTGGCACGGGTGCACTGCAACCTCGGAAGCCTACTGGCGGATCGCGGAGATTTCACGGCCGCGATGGAGCACTTCCACCAGGCCCTTCACATCGCGCCCGACTACGCCGACGCCTGGTACAACCTGGCGACGGCTTTTGCACGGCAGGGCGACTGGCCCCAGGCGATTGAACACTATCGGCAGGCCCTTCAGCGCCGACCCAACGACGCGGACTCCCACTTCGGTCTCGGAACGGCACTGAAGGAGACGGGTGATCGCGGCGGAGCGGCGAGTGAATACCTTGAAGTGCTGCGAATCTCCCCCGACCACGAAGGCGCGCATCGAGCGCTCACCGCGCTTCGCGGCGGTGCTGCGCCATAACACTATGGGAAGGCGTGCCGGACCCTTGATCCGCCCGGCGAACAGGGCGCGGTCCAGCGCTTCAGCGGCGGGGTGCGTGCGAGACCGATTCGACTCCCCCGCCGCTAAGGAGGCGAGTCACCCTTTGATTGAGGCGTGTCGCAGCACTGACCGTTGTTCTCATACTCGGCGATCTTCTGCAGCCGCCGGTCGTGCCGGCCGCCCTCGTAATCGGTTCGCAGCCAGACATCGACCAGGCGACGCATGAGTTCGTTGCCCAGCAGGTCGGCCGGCAGGCACAGGACGTTGGCATCGTTATGACGGCGGGACATCTCCGCGGTTAATTCGTCGTGGCACAAGGCCGCTCGAATCCCCTTTACCTTGTTGGCGGTCATGGACATCCCGATCCCCGTTCCGCAGAAGAAGATGCCGCGATCGTTCGTTCCCGAGGCGACCGATGTCGCTCCCGCGAGTGCGTGGTCGGGGTAGTCGCAGCTTGCGGGGCTGTCGCAGCCGAAATCGACGACATGGTGCCCCGCCGCCTTGAGAAAGGCCTTGATCTGTTCCTTGGCTTGGAAGCCCCGGTGGTCGCTCGATACGGCCACGTTCATACGATCACCTCCTGCAAGCGGGTGCGCAAGCCCCGCTCGACGGTTTGAGCGCAGCGTTCGTAATCTTTCTCCGCGCCGCCCATCGGGTCGCGCACGTCTTCATTGCCCAGCAGCAACATCACCCGCGACTCGGCCGCGGGGACCATCTGCACGATGGTATCCCGGTGGGTCCGCATCATCGCGAAGATATAGTCCGATTGCTGAATCACTTCCGCGGAAAGGGCCGTCGAGACATGGTCCGACAGGGCGATCCCGCGCTGGGCCATAACCTTGATCGCGTGCGGCGATGCCCCGCCCGTGCCGCCGCCGGTCCCCGCGGACTGCACGACCACACCGCGGGCGCGCAACTCGGAAGGCTTGCAGCCCAGCCGCTCAGCCAGCATTTGCTCGGCCAGACCCGCCGCCATCGGACTGCGGCAGGTGTTGCCCGTGCAGACGAACAACAGCCGCACGGTCGACAACCGTTCCACAATGCCGGCATCGTACACTCCCTCACGCACGACCTCATACGAGGAGCCCGTCACACGCACGATGGTCGACGGCTTCGCATACTTGGTACGACCGGAATCGATTAGAAGGTCAATTCTTCCGTCCAAATCGCGGAGAACCTCAGCGCCGCTGCGGGGGGGAGGGTTGCCGGCGAGGTTGGCGCTGGCGGCGACGATCGGTGCGTCCACCGCGCGTAGCAACCGCTGGGCGACGCCGTCGTCCGGGCAGCGCAAACCGATGGTGTGGTCGTAGTACATCGCCTCCGCCGCTGCCCCGTTGCGTCCGACCATCACCGGCGCCGAGGACGGGTCGTCGACGGTCATCACCAGCGTCAACGGACCGGGCCAGCCCTTGCGGACGAACCGCCCGGCAAGCCCCCCGATTCCGGGGACGAACCGTGCTGCATCTTCGCGCGCGGCGATATGCACGGTGAAGGCCTTGTTCGGCTCGCGCGACTTGACCGCGCGCAACCTCCCCATCGCCCCGGCATGATCCGCGCGGGCGCCCAGGCCATAGACCGTTTCCGTCGGAAACGCCACCAGCCCGCCGCGCTCTAACACTTCACTGGCTTCGCGGATCGCGTCGGCGTACGTGCCCTGCGGATCGGATCCTTCGCAGCTCAGGACAAGCCTGACGACCGCCGTAGCCATAGTGCGTTCCCTGGAACCTCAGTTTACACGAAGCCGCTCCGCCGTCAAGGAGAAGCGTCGCCCCGCGTGCCGAGTGCGGCGAAGTTGTGTATAAGGGTCAGGGCTTCAGCCCGCGCGAACGCGCGATCCCTGGGGTATTGGACGAACCCTTTTCCGCGAAGGACCTGACTCATCAACGTGCCCCCTCACCCCGACCCCCAACCCCCGCCCCCCCGACGCCGCACCATTCTCATCCTTGCCCTGGTCCTCGCCGCCGTGGTCATGGGAATCCCCACGCTCCGTGGCGGTTTCGTCGGCGGGGACGATCACCGCCTGGTCCTCAACCACGTCTTCGTCAACCATCCCTCCCTCGCCCACGCCTTGCGACTTTTTACGATCGTCCATCGCGACCTCTACCAACCGTTGCCGCTGCTGACCTTTTCCGGCGAGTTCGCCATCGCCAACGTTTTGCGCCTGTTCGACTCCGGCGTGGAGGGCGGGGCGTGGCTTTTTCATCTGACGAATGTCCTCCTCCACGCCTTCAACACCGTTCTCGTCTGGATCACCGTCGGGATGTTGCAGAGGCGACTTGGAGTTCAGCGTCTTGCCGTCGCCACCGTGGCGGCGTTGCTCTTCGCCGTTCACCCCTTTCAGGTCGAGGTCATCGCCTGGGTCAACGGTCGCATGATGCTCCTGTCCACCCTGTTCGCCCTGGCCTCGCTTCTGACGTTCACCCGTTGGCTCGACGCATCGCGGCCTGGGTACGCGGTGCTGACCATCCTGTTCGTTCTCCTCTCGTCCCTGAGCAAAGTACGCGTCGGCCTACCGCTTCTCCTGGGCCTCGTTGCGTTAATCCACGGCCAGAGGCTCCGCACAAGGTTTTGGTCTCTTTGGATTCCTTGCGCGCTCGTGACCGGTTGGTTCGTTCGGATCAACATCGACGCCACCGCCGGCGCAGATCTTTTCGCGGAAGGCGCGGAGCATTTGCGAGGTCCGGTTTTAGTCCGCGTGCTGCTGGCGCTGGCGTTCTATTTTCAACACCTCATCTGGCCGGTCGGACTGACCAGCTACTATCCCACTCCGCCCGAGGTCCATTGGTCGGACGCGACCACCGGCGTCGCCGCGATGACCGTCGGCTTGAGCTTGGCCATCCTCGCCTTTTTCTGCCGAATCTCCCGGCCATGCCGCTGGGGCGTGCTATGGTTCTTCATCGCCATCGCCGACACCTTGCCGTTCATTCCCGCCCGCAACGTACTCGCCGCCGATCGGTACATGTATCTTCCCATCATCGGGTTATTCTGGTGCCTGGCGACCATCGGATGCGAGGCCTATTCGCGATGGACCTCGCGATCGTCCTCGATGCTGCCACGCTGGATCGTCGCCTCAGCCGCCGTGGTCCTCCTCCCCGCGATGATCGGGCAGAGTTGGTTCACCGCGAAATGGTACAACACCGCCCTGCTCAAGACCCAGCGCGTCGCCGACTGCTTCCCCGACGAGCCGCGCGTCTGGGAGAAGGTCGGCTGGTCGCAGTATCAGGCCGGTCGCTACGTCGAGGCCCTCGACTGCGCGCAGAAGGAGTTGCGCTTCGACACTCCCCGTGTCCAAAGCGGCGCCTATCAACTCATGGGCGCCTGTCAGCTCAAATTGGGGCATGGCGACGAAGCCGTGCGGCTCATCCGGCGGGCCATGGAGGTCGATCCCAACGACGACTTGGCCTTGTACCGCCTCGCCGCGGCCTATGACGACCTGGGTCGCCTCGACGACGCCCTTCCCTATTACGAAGCCGCCGCCAAGGCCGCCCCTATGAACAATCCCACGCTTCATCGTCTCGCGGCCGTGTACCGTCGCATGGGCCGAGACGCCGAGGCCCGCGCCGCCTATGAAAAGGAACTCGCCAACAACCCGTACGAAATCCCCGCTGTCCTCGGCCTCGTCGAGCTCGACAATCAAACCGCCACCCGCGACGCTTATCTGCACGCGGAAGAGTTGCTCGTGACCCTTCTCCGCGACGTTCCCGACAACGCCCCCGCCCGGATCAACCTGGGCGTGGTCCGCTACGCACTGGGCAAGGTCGATGAGGCCATCGACGCCTACACCGAAGTGCTTTCACGGGACCCCAAAGAGGCCACAGCGGCCATCAACCTGGCCCAACTCGCCCTCGCCGGCGATGCGACACAAGCCCGCCGGATCGCGCCGGCGTTATCGGCCGCGGCTGACACGGTACCCCTGGCGACCGCCGCCTTGGCCTATGCCGCTCTCGCCGACGCGCGATATGAGGAGGCCGGTTCGCGCATCCAATCTCTATCTTCCCGCGATCAGGACGCCGCGCAGGCGCGCCGGCTCCTGCTCGCCGCCCTCGAACGGTACGACCAACAACATCCTGACGTCCCGTGGACGATCGCCCTCGCCGCCGACGTGTTAATCGCCGACGGCCAACTCGACGCCGCCCGCGCCTTTACCGACCTGTTCGAGACCCGTTGCGACAACCCTGCCTGTCGCGACCGCGTCCGATCATTGCGCCAACGACTCTCATCGAGCCGCCCCTTCGCCCCGGAACCCTCGTCCGGCGGGCCATAACTCGCGCACATACGTTCCACTTCCAAAGTCCGGGAAAACGCCGCGAGCAGACGAAGGCCTTGCCGTGCGGCAGGCCGCGACGCGTCCGATTTGCCAGACGGCTTTCGTGTATCGTAGGTTCAGGTTGTGCATCTACTCGCCGGTCCCGCATGGGGCCGCACTGAGGCGGGGTCAAGAAGCAGAGCGTCGGTTCTCCAGTGAGGGAATCCCAAGCTCGATGCACGTCGCTCGCATAGCGAGGGGGGGTTCTCTATGTCAGGTCTACGTTTGCGCCAGATGCGCCGGTCCGTCGGTTCTGCGGCCTTGGGCTTGACCGCCGGGGCCCTGTTCTTTGCGTTTTCCGCCGGTTCGCCCGCTCCCGCGGCGGAGGGCGGCCCTGGGCCGTTCGCGGAGCCCGTGATCCGCGTCGAGGAGGACTGGAAGCTCGTCCTCAACGAGCCTGACGGCAGCGTCGACTCGCCTCAGTTCCACACCATTATGTCGCCGTATACCGACGTAGATTCGTTCTACGCCCAGGTCCTCTGGAACTACCGCGAGACGCCGGACTTCACGGCGGGCGGTGTGCAGCTCCAGAGCTATGCGGGCGAGAGCTTGATCCGTCGCCGCAGCATGGAGTTCGGCCAACTAAGCACTTCGGCGGAGACGATCACCTGGACCCAGACCCTGACGACTGACGGCGTGGCGCTCACGTTCGATGTCACCAACGGTCAGTCCACCACCTGGGGCACGTTCGGCACGAATATGAGGATATCCTCAGACGCCAATTTGCCCGATCTGAGCGGGTACAGCCCGGATGTCTCCGCCCACGAGTCGTGCGTCACCTACGGCGGGAACCGCGTGGACCTTCTCGTTATCAGCGAGGTGCGGTACTACGGCGCGAGCGGACTTCTCGGCGTCGATAACACGCCGCGGGTCGTCTTTGAGTTGGACCAAGAATAGGAAACGCTGCAAGCGCCGTTGACGATAGAAAGAGAGAAAGTCCGATGTTCACATTCCGAATCCGAAACAAGAATCCCAGGCGACGGGCGGTTTCCTTTGTGATGGTCGGGGTCAGTCTGGTCATGCTCCTGGGGATGGCCTCCTTGACCATCGACGTGGGGATGTTGTACCGCGCTCGCGCCGAGGCCCAGGCCTCCGCCGACGCCGCCGCGATGGCCGGGGCCTGGAGACTCCTGGACAACGATAAGCTCAAGGGCACTCCCAACATGGCCGCAGAGATCGCCGACGCGCGGACCGTCGCCGCCGCGATGGCCGCACGCAACGTGATCGTCAACCAGAGCCCGTCGTTGGACGTGAACAGCTCCAACGACGCCAACGGCGACATCATCGTGGGCTACCTGAGCGATCCGACCAACTCCGCCGAAGCGCTGTCGACGGCCAATGCAAGTCTGTTCAACACCGTCCGCGTGCACGTGCGACGTGATCCACAACACAACAGCCCCATCGACTTGTACTTCGCGGGGGTCTTCGGGCGGCTCACGGCCAACATTAGCGCCGAGGCCTACGCCACCTTCAAGGACGGTGTCGTCGGGTACAAGGTTACCGACAACACCGGCAACGCCGAGCTGCTGCCCCTGGCCCTCAAAGTGACGGCGTGGAACAACCTGCTCGCCGGGTCGTTCACCACCGGGGACAACTACACGTATAACCCCACCACCGGGGCCGTCACCGCCGGACACGACGGCATCAATGAACTTAACTTGTATCCGGGCGGTGGGGCGACGCAGTTGCCGCCCGGAAACTTCGGTACTGTGGATATCGGCAGCCCGAATAACAGCACCGCCGACCTGTCTCGCCAAATCCGCTACGGCGTCAACGCCGATGACCTGGCCTACTTCGGCGGCGAACTGAAACTCGGAGCCGACGGTACGCTGTTGCTCAATGGCGATACCGGGCTTAGCGCGGGCATCAAGGATGACCTGACCTCGATCATTGGCAAACCGCGGGCCATCCCGCTGTTCAGTACGGTCGCCGGGCCGGGCAACAACGCCATGTTCACGATCGTCGGGTTCGCCGGCATCCGCATCCTGGACGTAAAGCTCACCGGCTCGATGAGCTCCAAGAAGGTGATCATCCAGCCCGCCTTCATCGTCGACGACGCCGTCCTGACGGGCCCAGGCTCCGGCTCCAGTTACTTCGTCTACCAGCCCGTTCATCTGGTTCGCTGACGGGTCAGGAAGTCCGATTCCGCATCAACACAGAACCCGGTCGGCTCGTCCCTCGAACCGACCGGGTTCTTTTACTGATCGCGGATTCCGCGCGGACGTCAGCCTTTGAGCCGCCGTCGCGTCATCGCCGTTAGGGTAAGTCCGGCGAGCGACGCCAGCAGGCCCGGCAGCATCCCCAGACCGCACATGGCCGTCGGTTTCGGGCGCTGCCCCGAACTGTCCGGCGGCTCCTGCGGTTCTGGGCGCGGCGGCGGAGGTTCCGGCGGCGGCGGCGCCGACGATTCGGTGACCAGAATGCTCTGCGGCTCGCTGCGCCCTTCGGCCCCCGCGCCGTCTTTCACCACCAGTTCCACGGTGTAGTTGCCGGGAGTCTCGAAGACCCGCGTCACCACCGATCCCGTCATCGTATCCATCAACTCCCCGTTCTGTCGGAACTCCCAGGTGTAGGTGATGGCGTCGCCGTCCGGGTCGTAGGAGATCCGTCCGTCGAAGGTCAGCGTCAGCGGCGCCGTGCCCGCGCGAGGCCCGGTGACGATCATCGGCACCGGACTGCGGTTCTCGCCTTGCAAGAGTACGCGCACCGTCTGGGTGGCATCCGTGGAGGCGTTGGCCGCATCACGCACGGTCAGCCGCACCAGATAACTCCCCGGCGACGCATAGGTATGCGTCGTCCGCGGATTCGTGGTGAACTGCGTCTGATTCCCGTCGCCAAACACCCAGCGATAGCGAAGCGCGTCGCCGTCCGGGTCGGAGGAGCTGCGGGCGTCGAAGTTGACCACCTCGCCCACGAACGCTTCCGGCGGCGAGATGACGAAGATGGCGCTCGGCGGATGGTTCGTTGACGGTGGGGGCGGTTCCCCGCCTTCTTGGGTCACGACCACGCTCTTCTGCGTCCGGCCCGTGTGCGGCGGTGAATCGCCGTCCGCGACCGTCAACGTGATCGTGTACGTTCCCGCGGCCGAATACGCGTGACTCTGCACCGCACCCGTTGCGAACGGCGTCGCATCACCCCAGTCCCACGTGTAGGCGCTGATCCGACCCCCGGCCGGATTGTCAAACGACCGGCTCGCATCCACCGTGAACGACTGGTCGACCGCCAGGGTCGGCGTCGTCGTCTCGCACTCGTTGCCCACCTGGAAGCAGAAGATGGCGCGCGGATCGGAATCGCCGGACGCAGCCGTTGTCACCGTCACGTTCACGCCCGCCCAAATCGTCTCTCCCCCCTTGCGGGTCCCGTCCGCTTTCAGGTCATACACGGCGGCCTTGACCGCAAAGGTCTTGCTCGTCGTGTTCGCCGGCAAGGTGAACGTGTGCGGAACGCTGCCATCGGTGGCGGGCGGCTTGCCCGTCTTGGCCGGGTACTTCTCGTTCGGCGTCCCGTCGCCCCATTGCCACTCCACCTCCAGCGGATCGGTCTCCGGGTCCGTCGAGTTCTTCGCATTGAACGTCACCGTCAACGGGCTTGAGCCTTGCAGAGCCGTAGTCGAGACATTCGCCACCGGATTGGTGTTGCCCACCCGGATGACCGTCGAATCGGTATCCGACTTCCCGCCGCCATCGGTCACCTTCAACGTCGCCGTGAACGTGCACGGGTTCGTCGTCGTGCAGAGAGTTCCGTCCGCGCGCCTTGCGTAGGTGTGGACCGGCTCGCGCAGGATGCCCGGCGTGCCTTGGTCATTCGCCGTCACGCCGTCCCCGTAATCCCACTGATAGATCAACTGATCGGCAGCCGTCTCCGCGTCGCTGGATTGCGCGGCGCTGAAACGGACATCCAACGGCCCCTGACCGCTGGTCGGGGTCGACTTAATGACCGCCTTCGGCGAGTTGTTCGTCACCGAGATGTCGACCGAGGCCTCGCCAAACCGACTGTTCGCCGGGTTCGTCGCACGCAGCGTGACCGAAAAGTCCCCGGCGTTCGCGTACGTGCGCGACGTTTGCGCACCCGTCGCCGTGACGCCGCCCCCAAAGTCCCACCGGAACTGAAGCGGCTGACCGTTGGGATCGATCGATCGCCGTGCGTCGAAGTTCACGGTCAACGGCGGCGGCCCGGAGAGCGGCGAGGCGTCGATGATCGCCGTCGGGTCCTCGCGGATTTGCCCATTGCGGATAGTCACGCCGGCGCTGGGCGCCGTGATGCCCGTCGTGGTGAACGTGAACGTGTCGTCCGCCGCGCCCTTCGGCGACCCGCCGGTCCCTTCCCGGATCGTAAACTTCACCGCGCCGGCGATCGACGTGTACGGGGTCCCCGTCGTCGCGCATTGGGTCGGGTTAGCGTTGCACAGCGCCAGGGTCGGTGCATCCGTCGGGAGCGGTTGCGTCAGCGAACTGCTGACGAACCACTTCCCCGCCGTCGCGTCGACGCAGCGGATCGTCCACGTTTCCGAGCGAGACGTCCCGCTGTGGGTCACCTGTCCGTTCGCGATCGTGGACGTGTCCACCGTCACATCGTTCTCGACGAGCGTTCCCGTCCCCTGGTTGTTCCGGCCCGCCCGAACGATGGTAAGTTGCCGCTCTCGCCCGTCGGCGCCCCGGTCGGGGATCAAATCCGCGAACAGGAAGTAGCGACCGTCCGGAACACCGAGAATGTTCCAATCCACGCTGAGGTCGTTCGTACCCGGCGTCGTCTTGCGTACCAACTTGATGAGCGTTCCGTTCGTGGGACTCGGGGTGCTGGTGCCCTGTGTCGTGTAGAAGAACCGGATCCAGGTTCCGCCGTAGACATCGGTCGCCTCGGTGCGAATTTTGTAGATCACCGACCCCGGCGGCGTTCCGACGCTCACCCCGCCCGGCGGATCAATGAACTTCAAGCTGGGGATGCTCGTCGGCGTCCAGTTGAACGTGACCACCGCCGATCCGCTGTCGTCGGGTGCGATGTCGACGACCTCCAGTCCCGTGCAGGCGTTGTCCGTATACCACTCGCTTGCCGGATTGGTGTCGCACGCGAAGTGCGTGTTGTTGCTGCTGCCAGGCCAAGGGTCGCCGTCGTCGCCGCGGTTAACACACGTCAGCAGGTCGCTGTCGCCGTCCGCCTGGACGATCATGTACGCAGGCCGATCCCCGGATCGCTGTTGCTGCGGCAAAGCATCCGGGTTCGACCCCACGTCCGTGTGCAGGACCAACATGCCTGCACCGGGCATGAGCCGGTCAAACCCGCTGCCCGCTTCCCAGAAGTAGAACCGCTCTCCCAGTCGATTCTCGTTTTCGATGAAAAAGTAGCTGTCGTCGCGGACGAACTCCGCGGCGGGCAGGGTGATCGCCTTATCGACCCCGGGCGTGAGCACCGTAGCCAGGTCGACGGGCTCCACCCAGGCCGTGCAACGCTTCTCTTTCAGAATCGGCGTGGGGTGCACCAGACCGCCATCGGCCATGATGTCCCATCGCCCGACGGGGCAATTCTCGATTGGCCCCGGCTGATCGTAGACATCGTAATCATACAAGTCGGGGAAGTACTCCCACGTATGAAGGTACTCGTGGGCGGAGTACGCCGTCTGGGTCGCACCGGCTGGAATGCTCCCCTCTCCGCTCGCGCCAATGGCAAAAACGAGGTCGTGGAACAGTAGGTTCCAGTTCAGTTGCCGCGTACCGGTCTTCGGGAACTGTGCGTAGAGGAATTGAGGATCGCCCAGCCCATCCTCGTTGTGAATAGGATAAAGTTCGGGGTCAAAGAAGTTCGTCGCGTACAAGAAGTCGAGTCGAACGGTGGAGCCGGCGGGCAACAAGACGATTCCGGAAACGATCCCGGCGACGTTGACCGATCCGGCATCCTGAAACGGAACCGGCACGGGCGCGGCGATGGCCCCCCCGCCGCACGTCACCGCGTCCATCGACACCGTGTCCACGAAGTCGTCGAAGTCGATCGCATCATCGAGTACCTGGATGCAGTCTTCCACCAGTCGGCGACGGTTCCACGGATACACCGACCCCGAACCGCGCGGAAGAAAGTGCATCGGGTCGACGAGGTAGTTGCCCGTCTTGAAGATGTCCGCCGCCGCCGCTCCCCGCGCGATCGCGGTCTCGCCGAGGTCGATCAGACCATCGAGGTTATAATCACGGAACCCCAGGTTCGCCCCGGAGGGTCCGGCGAGCTTGTGGGGCCCGTGTTCCGCCTCCCAAGCGGCGCCGTCGTTGTACGGCGGCGCGGTGCGCCGGGTCAGAAGCTCGATCAAGAGCTGGTTCCCCGCGTCGCGGCCGAGCTGCCCGTGCAGATGGGTCGCGTAGGGTCCCGAAGCCGGCAGGATGAAGTCCGGCGCGCCCCCGGGCGCGTTCGGATTGTTCGGGCCTCGATCCTCCCCCCAAATGTTGTTGCTGAACGGCGAGGTCACCTCGCCGAGCTGTTGATCCCCCGCCCGGTGGTACTTCGACGACGGCAGGTCGTCGTACTCCACTTCGCCGTCGTAGAGGATCAACGGCCGACCGACTCCGTTCGTTTCCTCGGGAAGAATTCGCGCCGTCGCCGAGCAGTTCGCCTCGAAATCGCCGCATGGCGCCGTTGCGAACGTCACCGCGAAACCGCCGGCGGCGCAATTCGGCCACCCCGTCCCGTTCCCATCGAGCCCGCCGCGGTTGGCGACAAACTCCATTCGAGCCGCGGGCCCTTCGCTCGTAATTGGAACGACCCTCGGCGTTTGCGTTTGCCACGGCGGCGGGTCGGCGCCGTTGTATCGGTCCCTCCACGCCTGTTTGTACCAGGCCGGCTCGGGGGTCACCGAGAGCAACCAGTTCGCCGAATTGGGATCCACCCAGATCTTCCTCGTCGCCACGTCCGTCCACGCGTCCGGCGGGTCGTATTGTGCGTGCTCACCCGCGGGACATACGCCCGAAAGAGCGCCGATCGTGCGATACGGTTGCCCGTCGGCACAAAGACGCTGCCGTCCGTCGGTGATTTTGGTGTCTGGATCGTGGAGTCCCCCAATTACGCGGACCGTCCCCCGCGCTACGACGTTGTTGGCACTCTGCCCTGGGAAATTGGCCCGGATCGTTGACTCCGACTGCTGGTCCGTGCAGTAGTCCGCGTTGTTACGGCTCTCCTCCGACGCGATCTTCAGCCTCGCGATGAAGTTCTCGAACGGCTCAACGACGTCCAGTGTGCCGTCCGCATTGGCGTCGTCCCACTCACATCGCGGAACGGGCGTCCGCACCTCGCTCCCCGTCCGCGGCGAGCACGCGGACTTACCGCAGCAAGGATCTCGGTTCTCTGGTCCACAGTTTGTCGGCAGCGTGGCTACACAACCTGTTACTACTGGAACCGGTGACATGTACTGACACGCGTCCGGGATCCCGTCGCCCTCACCGGCAGCACACTCGGCACCCTGGGCCGTGAACGGAAGTTGATCCAACGTGCGATCGAGAGCGATTTCGATGGCATCGTCGATGAGGTTCCCGTTGCAGTCGATGAAGTCCGCATCATTGAGTTCCTTCCAGCGCGTGGCCGGGCACGCCTTCGTGCCGGTCCCGTCTTTCTTGAGCCCTTCGCACCCGGGTCTGCCGGGGCCATTGGGACAGCAGTCCGGGTTGCGGTCGTTGTCCGAGTCTCTAAGGTAAATGCAGTTGGCGTCATTGTCGGGAGCGTTGTTGAAGTTCAGGTCTATCCACGGACCGAGAAGGTCGGGCTTCCCGTCGTTGCTCCAGTCCATGCTGTTGCGGGCTTCATCGTACCCATCCCACTTCTCGTCGCCGTCCATGTCCACGAACCGCTCGCCCGGCGTCCACACCGCTCGTCCCTGCGACGTGGTGAGCCCGGCGCCACGGGCGTAAAGTGGGTTGTCCTCGACTCGCCGCGGCCCGTTGTCGCCTCCCGACGGGTCCCCGTCAGTATCGACGATCACTTCCGCCTTGTGGTTGTCGAACTGCTCACCCCGACCGTACGTGTAGTCCACGCCCGGGGCGAGGCTGACGTGGCGCACATCCGCCAGCGGGGCGATCGGCCATGGCAGTTGGACCCAGTCCGTCACACGCCCCGAGATGGTCACGTCCCCGTAGCTGATCTCCTTCCAATACTCCGCGAACGAAAGGACCGCCGGGTTCGTGGTGTCGAAGTAGGCGGTGGTAAAGGTCTGCGGGTTGGGAAGCCCCCCCGGCGGCTCGGGAGCGCCGAACGTCTTCGGTGAGTTGGCGAGAATCACCAGGAACTGACGTTGCCCGGCCCAAGCCTCCGGCGACGACAGCAGCCCAAGGACGCTCGCCGCTGCGAGCAAACCCACCGGTACCGCCCGGACGACCCGAGCCCTCTTCTTCTCATGCGATTTCATCTGTCGCGCACTCCCGTCCAACAACCGCCCGACGCGCCTCCGCGCCGAATCCCCGAGTCCCCCAACCAAGCCCAACGTCCGCCACGAAGCACTTGCACGAAGGTGGGTCCGTTTCCGTGGTCCGCCGACACTCCGACTCGCGCAACTTGCAAGGGATGACACACCCTCGGCGAGGGGACAAGGCCGGCAAGCGCCCCCCGGATGACCGAGCACCTGCAATTCGCGCCGTAAACCCGTGTGAAACCTCCTCCGTCGTGCGCGGGCGCCGGGCGGTGCACACCTCATCCCGACGGATGATCGTATCGCTGGGGCCAAGTGTCTGTCAACCAAATGCCGCGCGCCACGCGGCAAAACGCGGGCAAGCCCGGCATTATCGGCAGTCGTACGGTTCGCGCGCCGCCGTCATTCATCCTGGCACCAAGTCCGCGTCAACGCTTAAGGGCGTTGACGCTGCTGGGTGCGCCGGTTCCGTACCGCCCTCCGCCGTCCGCTTACGGAATGCTGGACCCGTAGATGAGGTAGGCCTCGCCGCCGTTCTGCACGCCCACGCCGGTGTTCGGATCGCGCCGTGGGTCGGCGAGGATCGACCCGATGAGGATGTCGGCCCGCTTGTCGCCGTCGACGTCGCCGGCGCCGGCGAGCCCGTCCGACCGACCGCGCCCCTGCTTGCCGGCGATGCCGCCGAGGGCCGTGTCGCCTGCGTCCCCGCCCCCGATCCGGTCCCCCGCCCGCCGACCGGCGATGATCAGACCGTGGAGTTGCGACTTGCCGAGTTGGTTGATGTTGATGGTGAAGTTCGTGCTGCCGCAGGCCTTTCCCGTGGGGCAGTCCGCCGACGTGCTGCACGCCGTGTCACTGTCCTGGCACGTCTTGAGTAGGTCCAGACGGTTGCTGCCGAAGATGATGTACACCAACCCGGCCTCTGTCAGGTTCTTATCGCCGGGAACGACGTCCTGCACCCCGTCGAAGTCCAGGTCCAAGCCCGGCGCGGTCATCTCGTCCGTCGCGTCGTTCGGCTTGGGGTCGAAGCGCGGCGTGGCGTTCGGGGCCGCGACCAGCAGGTCGTCGAGACCGTCGCCGTCGATGTCCCCCGCGTTGGCGATGTTGAACCCGAATTGACCGTTGGTGTCCAAGGCGTTGCCGCGAATCCGCGCCGCCACCGGTGCACCCGTGCTGGTGCGCGTCGCGGACAACAGGTTGTCGATGGTGATCCCATTGGCCGGGCTGACGATCCCCGTCCCGCCGAAGAGGATAATCACTTCGCCGGAACCGCCCGCGGCCGTGGGACTGCCGATCACAAGGTCGGGAATCTTATCGCCGTTGAAATCAAATCCGCCGGCCAGGCTCGCGCCGAACCCGTCCAGCGAGGTGGCCACCACCAGCAACCCGTCCAGCCGCTCGGGCGAGTCAGGCGCCAGCGTCAGCTTGTTGAGAGCGAAGTCTCCTTCCAAACCGTCCAACTGACCGCCGAATTCTCGTCGGTACGCGATGTACAATCGTCCTTGCCCGCCGCCCGCCGACGGCCCTCCGACCGCAATGTCATCCCGCCCGTCCCCGTTGAAATCTTCGATTCCCAGCAGGTTCTGAATCCGATCGTTCGCATCGCCGCCCATGCGCGTCGCACTGAGCGCCGGGGCCCGGTTGTCCCCACAGTGACTCACGAACCCCGCGATGTACTGGTGCGGCGTCGGTGGAACCAACCCCGGGTTGAACACGCCGTCCACACCCCACAAGAGGCGATTCAACGTGATGTACGCCACGCCCGAATCCGCCACGTCGCTCGACAGCCCCTCGATCTCGTCGGTCGTGCCCGTGCGATTCGGCGCACTGATGATCAAGTTGATGAGGGAGTCGTCCCCGAATGGCCGACTCACCGCCACCGACGTCCCAAACCGATCGTCCGCGTTGAATCCTAGCACGCGAGCGCCTCGCGGCTCCAGCGGCGTCGCCGTCGCCCCGTAGAACCCAGAACCCGCGTTCGCGCCCGTGAACACATTCGCCGGTCCGTCCCTTGTGTTGGCAATGCATCCCGCAAGCGCCGACCGGGTCGCACAGACGCCCTGCGCCGGCGAGGTTCCGGCGGGGATCAGCGTGAACCCGACCTGCTCCCAGCAAGACGGTGCGACCGCGGCCACGAAACCGACCGACGGCCCCGTGATCGTATCGACGACGGTATCCGTCCCGGTGATGCAGGCGTTGGTCGTGGGCGGGAACGTCTGCCGGTCCGCCAGACAAGCCGCCGCGCCCCCGGGCGTGACCGTCTGATTCGAAAACCGCCGACCCACCAAATCCAGACCAATCACCGTGTTCCCGATCCCCGGCGCCTCGAGGATCGTGTTGTCACTGCTCAGAATCACAATTCCGCCCGGAAGGAACTGTCCCTCAATCTCCAACGCGTCTCCCTTCGCCGAATTCGTTCGTGGGAAACCGAACACCAACTCGCCCTTTCCATCCCCATCCGCGTCCGGAATCAGCGTGATGTCCGACAGCCCGTCCGTGTCGCTCGAATCGTTCGCCGTACGCACGCCGCGCAGGACAACACCCCGCAACAAACTCGTCCCCACGGAATTCAGGTGATACGAACCCGACAGCCGACGCGCCCCGGTCCCGCCGTATAGGATGTACGCCTCGCCGGGCCCGATCCCGCTTGGGTTTACAAAAAACGGCTTCCCATACCGAGACCCGATCACGAACTCATCCAACTGATCCCCGTCCAGATCGCCCGCCGTCGTCAGCGACGCCCCCGCGTTGTCCTCAAAGTTCACGCCGCCGAAGATCGCCCCCTCCACGCCCGACGTGGAGTCGGCCAGCGACCCCAGCCACAGCACCGGCGGCAGCGACGTGACCCGGACGTGCTGCGGAGCGGCGTCTTGCACCACCGTGCCGTCCTTGAGGTTCAGACGCACCGTGATCTCGAACAGACCGGGGGTCCCGCTGCCGAACGCCGCCGTCTTCGTCGTGATGACCCCGTCGTTCACCACGGAAAGCTCCGCTCCGAAGGGATTCCCCGACGCATCCACCGTCTGGGCGAAGACATCGACCGTCCCCGAACCCGCCGGCGCGTTGGTCGTCCATTTCACGTCCACCGTCTTCCCCGGGGCCACCGGCAACGAGGTCGCCGGAGCGGTGACATCCAGTGTCACCGTGCGCACGACCGAGAGCTTGCCCGCCGCGTACACCGTCACCGAGGGGTTGATTCTGTCGTTGATCGAGGCCCCGATGTGGTAGGTTCCCTCGGGCACGCAGGGCTCGCCGTCATCGCATGTACCGGTCGAGAAGGGAATGCTCGTGGTCGAGACCGGAAGGTCGGGCGCAATGCTTGTGAACCCGTTGGCCACGTTGTCGTCCAGATCGTAGAACACCTCGATCGTCCCCGTCGCCCCCGCTTCGTGGACCGCCCCGTTGAAGCGGATGGTGAACGGGTCGTCGAGATACAGCGCCACGTCCGTGGCACCGGGGGCCGTGATCGTGAGCGTGGGCGGCTTGGCCGCGCCGGGCTCGGCCACGCGGATGATCGGCGTAGAGACCGTGTCGTTCGGAACCGTGACGATCCGCTCGGACTCACCGGTTGCGACCGTGATCGCCACCGACGAGCCGCTGTCCGTCGCGGAGATGCCGAGTTGATAGTCGCCGGGAGCCAGAGAGGTTGTTGGGAGCGTGAACGTTCCGACGTTTCCCGAGCCGGTCGCCAGGCCGGTGCCCAGTTGGTCGGCGGGGTTGTCGCGGGAATCCGTCTCGCTCAGATAAAACAGCCGCCACTGCGCGTTCCCCTCGGGATCGCGAACATCGAAGGAAATGAACACGTCGGCGCCCTGGGCCACCTGCGTCAAAGCTTGGGTCGGTTGAATAAAGAGGGGATTGGGCGAGCCTTGGACCTGGATGACGGCTTGGCTTTCGACGTCCTCCTCCGTCCCGTTCAGGACGTAGAGGATGCCCACCCGGAAGAAACCGACGCCGGCCTCCTGAGGATCGAAGCTGAAAACCTGCTTGACGCCCGCGGGGAGGTCCGCCGCCGTGATCACCCGATCGCCGATCGGGGCGCTGTTGACGCTGGAGTCCGCGACGGGCACGCGGAACCCGCGGATGTTGGTCGCCGAGGCCTCGACGGTATAGAGCACGGACACCGGCGCGTCGAGGGCCGACAAACCGAAGCTGGTCGACGGGCTGACGATCTCCGCCGTCCCGCCGTTGGTATTGTCGTTGGTATTGCCGTTCCCGTTCCCGTTCCCGTTCCCGTTCCCGTTCCCGTTCCCGTTCCCGTTCCCATTGCCGTTGCCATTGTCCGACGGGGGGAAAAAGTCCGGACAGCCGCCGCCCAAGACGACCAGCGTTACGCCGAGGATCGTCGCGGTATGCCACGACCACCGAGCCACCCATCCGCCGTGAAGCCGAAAATCTCTCACCTGAACACTCCGAACGTCGCAAGGCGTGAACGATCGAACCATCCGCACGTCGATGTTGCGCTTCCGGCTACGTCGATCTCGAAGCCACTCTTGGATTCCGCGAGTGCGGGTGGACGCCCAAAACCGCAAACCCGGAAACGGTCGCGGAGTTATACGGGTACCCCAAGCGACCTGTCAACTGACCCCGTCCCATCCACGAGGCGTGTTTTTCGGCCTCCCTACGAACCGAGATGCACGAGGCCCCTTGCGTCCGCCTCGCAATCGAGTACCACTCGAACCCACAATCGGCGTGCTTGGATCGCCGTGCGAGCGCCTCGTTCGAATGGACGCACCCATCATACCGCATCCCGTCTCCGGACGCGCCACGGGGAGCGTAATCGCCTTGACGGCACACGCCCTCGCCCTTGGCGTCGCCGGCTGCGCCGGCACCACTCCCGTGGCCATGCGGGCCGAACGCTATTCCCTAGAGGTTCGGCTTGATCCGCAGTCCCATTGGTTGACGGGGCGGGCGGCCATCGACATGTCACGGATGGATGACGCTGCGCTGCCTCCCGATCGACCCGTCTCGGTTGAAATCCGGCTCCACCCGGACCTGAAGATCACCGCTCTTCGCGCGGGCGGTGCGGAGCTGCGCTCCAGGAAGGCCGTGGCGGTTCGCATCAGAACCCCAAGCGCAAGCGCGGGGTCTTGGCCCGTCGCTGGCGCTCCGGGTTCGGATGGAGCAGCGGTGCCGCATCGGTATCGGGTTGAACTCAAACGCCCCGTCGATGCGATGACCCTCTTCGTCGATTACGAGGGCCCGTTGTTTCAAGACGTCGCCGCCGGCGAGAAAGCGGGTGAAATCCACAACTTCGCCATGCGTGCCCATATCAGCCCCGAGGGCGTGTATCTCGCGGAAGGATACTGGTACCCGCAACCGGCACACGACGATGACGATCCGTGCCTGGCCGACTTCACCTTGGTCGCCGGTCCGGTGCCGGGGATGGAGTTGGTCGCCGCCGGTCAACGCGACGCCGCGCTCAGCGAGCGGACGGGCCAAGTCGCATGGCGAAGTCCCTACCCGATCGAGGGGATGGTGCTGGTCGGCGGGCCGCACGAAGTTCACCGCGACCGCCACAACGGCGTCGATATCCGCGTGCACCTCAAGCCCAGCCAATCGCCGAACGCCGAGGGCCTGATCGCGACCGTCAAACGCAACCTGGATCGCTATGAGCCGCTCATCGGAAAGTACCCGGCCGGCGAGTTCTCGATCGTGGACAACTTCTTCAGCAGCGGGTTCACCTTCCCCTGTTTCACGCTGCTCAGCTCCGCGGTGATTGATATGGGCGAGCGCGCCCAGACGGCGCACGGTTACATCGACCATGAGATGCTGCATAGCTGGTGGGGCAACGGCATCCACGTCGATCCGCGGGATGGAAACTGGTGCGAGGCCCTGGCCAGCTACGGGGCCAATTACTACGGCTACATCCTGGACGGCAACGAGGCGGAAGCCCGCCGCAAGCGGCGAAACTATTCGCACTTCTTCAGCCGCATCAAGCCGGATCAGGACAAGCCGTTGGCGACGTACGGTCGGCCAGAGGGCTGCAACCGGCAGATCGCCTACGACAAAGGCGCGGCGGTGTTCCACATGCTCGCCCACAAGATGGGCCAGGAGCACTTCTGGGCGGCCATGCGGCGCTTCACGGCGGAGTTCGTGGGCGGTAGTGCGTCCTGGGAGGACATCCGCCGCATCTGCGAAGCGGAAAGCGGACTGAACCTCGAAACATTCTTCCGCCAGTGGGTCCGTCAGGAGGGCGCTCCCCAGTTAAGCCTTGAGGAGGCGCGGTACAGTTTGGCGGATCGGACCTTGACTGTCGTGCTGTCGCAGGGTGGGTGCGAGAATGGATTCTCGCACCAGTTCGACCTGGATGTTCCAATCCGGGTGGCCCATGCCGGCGGAACACTCGACCTCGTTGTTCCGCTGCACGAGACCCGGCGCCAAGAGTCGATCCACGTCGACACGATGCCGAACACGGTCGAACTCGATCCGGACTATCACATTCTCCGCAGAGTAGCCTCCGATGAAATCATCCCCACCACGGCGCTGACGCGCCGCGGATCGGCGTTCGCCGTGGTGCTTCCCAGTGGCGACGCGCCGGAACAGTACAAGCAGCTCCAATCCATCTTCGAATCGAGTTTCAAGGCCCACGAGCGAATTGAACGAACGGTGGGAAACATCGAACAAGGTGCCCTCGCGGAGCGGTGTTCATTGATCCTCGGCAACGCCGTCCGCGATCCATACGTGGAGGCCTTCTTGAGCGCCGTCGAGTTCCCGGTGAGCTTCGACGACGCATGTCCTGAGCGGCGAAGGAAAGGGTTCGAGTTCGAGGGGACCGATTACGACGACCCGGGGGACGCGGTGTTGTGCACCATCCACCATCCCGGCGTGCCCGGCGGCGGCGTCACCGTCGTCTACGCCAACAGCGAGGCGGCCATCCCCAAGGCCATGAACGTGCCCATGTACGAGCACAGCCTGGTGATTTTCCGCAACGGCCGCCCCGTGGTCCGTCACGATTTTGAGAAGCCCCGGATCGTGTCCGTCGAACGGTCGTGAGGCCGCAAAACCGGCGTTCCCGCAGTCGGGCCCGCGCCTATCTCGGCCCGGTCAAGGTCGTAGACCCGCGATACAACCCGTCCCCATCAGAGCCGGAAGCGGAAGCGCCGGGATTCAACGTGTGGACCGCAATCCCAGGCGGACGAATCGGGTCGCTTCCGCTCCCCGCTCTGATCACGCTACCCCACCGCCCGCCGCCCCTGTGGACGGAAGGGCTGGTGGACCGAAGCCGTTGCGATATAATCCCCGCCTGCGGAATGGGCGACGCGCGTCCCGCCCTGGTACGCGAGATGCTGGGTGCCGGATGACGGCCGTGCCCAAAAGTGAGAGCGGGTCGGTCGCGACGCGAACGAGCGCGGTGTGCGCCGCGCGAGTAATAAGAGTGCGTCCTGAAACCCCCTCACCCTGCCCTCTCCCCCAGCGGGGGGCGAGGGGTATTAGAAGCCTAAAGGGGGAGAGGGATCCTAGGACCGGCTCTAAGGGGAGAGAGCTTCTAGGATGCACGCGAAGTTGATTCCGCACTTGGGTCCCGCGTAGGAGAGAGCCTTACGATGATTCGTTTCGGTCCTGAAAATCTGCGGATTCCACGGTTTGAGCGGCCGGTCTACGTGGTGGCTGGCGGGCTGACCGATTTTCGCAAACGCTACCCGGAGAAGAACACCTCCGAGCTGTGCATGGAAGCGCTGCGCATGGCCGTCGAGGAAAACGACCTCAAGGTCTCCGCGGAGCAGTTTCGACGGATGGTGAACTGGTGCGTCTATTCGCAGTTCGCCGACCACTTCGGCGATCAGCTATTGGCCGCCGCGAAGGTCCACGACTACCTCGGCTTCGATCCGCTGGGCAACATCGAAGTCAAGACCGGCGGAGCGACGGGCGGTTCCTCCGTGCTGGCCGCCGCGCAGGCGATCGCCTCGGGTTATGCGAGCTGCGTCCCCGTCGTCGGCTGGGAACGCATGGACGAAGTCTCCACCAAGGTCGGCAACGCCTACATCGCCAGCGCCGCGTGCAAGGATTTTGAGAGCGAGCTGGGGTGGATGTACGCCTCGTACTACGCGCTGATGGCCCAGCGATATCAATTCGAGAACGAAGTGCCGCGCGAGACCCTGGCCAAGATCGCCTGCAAGAACCACGAGTACGCATGCTACTCGCCCTACTCGCAGAACCCCGGAAAGTACACCGTCGACGACATCCTCAAGAACGGCACGGTGTCCGATCCGCTGTCGTTCTTGGAGTGCTGCGTGATGAGCGTCGGGGCCGCCGTTGTGATCGTCGCCGACGAGGAGACGGCCTTCAAACTCTCCGATCACCCGGTACGCCTAAAGGCCATTTGCGGAGGAACGCACACTCTCCGCACCGCCGATCGCCGAAACATACCCATCCTGCTGCTGCCCAACGAGGACGAAAAGACCTACAAGGACTACTTCGGCGGCAAGCGCCATGAGTGGCCGGGGTTCAGTTCGTTTCTGGCCACTCGCATGGCGACGTACCTCGCCTATCACATGGCCGGGATCAAGGACCCGATGGAGGACTTCGACCTGCTCGAAACGCACGACGCCTTTACCATCAGCGACATCCAGACGTACGAGGACCTCGGCCTGCGTCCCTACGGTCGAGGGCGTGAGTTCATCGACTCGGGCGACGCCTACTATGAAGGCCGACTGCCGACCAACATGTCCGGAGGACTGATCGGCACCATGCACGCCGTGGGCGCAACGGGCATTTTTCAGATCGTCGAAGCCATGTGGCAATTGCAGGGCAAATGGAACAAGTTCCACGCCGACCCGGAGCGATGGATGCGATACGGCAAGAAAAAGCCCGCCGATTTCCGCAGCTTACAGGTGCCCAACGCCCGCCGCGCCTGCACCGTATCCCACGCCGGCACCGGCAGTCACGTGACCGTGGCCGTCTTGGAAAAGGAGAAAGCGTAAGCCATGACCGTCGAACTTAACGGTACGATCGCCGAACCCGTCTCCCAGGACCCGTTGGTGGTGAAGAACCTCAAGACTTGGTTCCACCTGCACAGCTATGGCGGTTGCAGCCGGTTCTTCACGGGACTGGCGAAGGGCCGCCTTCTGGCTACGCGTTGCACCAACTCACGCTGCACGGAGAAGCGCTTGTGGTTGCCGCCTCGCTGCGAATGTCCGGATTGCTGGCATCCGATGGAGTGGGTCGAAGCGCCGACGGTCGGAGAGATCTACACCCACACCACGGTCGAGTATCCCGGCGAGCTGTTCCGCGCCAGCCCGCCGTGCCCGCTGATTAGCGTCTCGATCGAAGGCGTGTGCACCAAAATGATGAGCTACCTGAAAGAGGGCAAGCCGCGCATCGGGATGCCGGTCCGCGCCGTCTTCAATACCTCGCGCCCGACGAACACCATTCTTGACCTCGCTTGGGTTCCCCGGGGATAGGCGAGCGAAACATGCGCACTCGACAGGTGCACGCGGCGGCTTGCCCACCAGCGGGACTTGTCGAAGCGCGGGAATGACGAAAGACGCTCTCCGGCAATCCTTCCCCGGGGTAGACCAACGTCGGTTGAAGCCTTAAATGGCGGCTTCAATCCCCGGAACCTGATCGAGCGCTTGTTCACCCTCGCTGACGATCCTCGAAACGTCCGTTTTAGGACCATCCCATTCCTGAGAACGGTCCCCGCGCGAAGTTCTTCGTCTCGATAAATCGCTCTCATCGAAATCCCCATTCTTTCCCGCAGAATTCGTGGTCTTACCGCCCGTTCCAAAGTCAGGGGTCGCGCACACCCAGCCTCGCGGCATGGATTGTGCAGCTTGAAGTTGCTATAGTCATAGGCTCGTTTCGCCCGTTGTGAGGGGCGATGGAGCGGGGGCGGGCTACCGGAGTGGGGAGCCGCGTTCTCATTTCTGAGACAGATGAGGAGGGAACGGACATGAGGCGGGGGGGCATGCAGCCTGAGAACGACAATCGCATTCCGTTTACGCGGGCCTTCGTTCACAACGACAGGCCGGGTATTCAACGCCGGTGGTCCGATTTCACGACGTTGCCCCTTCGAGGGCGGCGGCGTGGCACGGTGGCGGCGCTGTTTGCTCCGTTATCGAGCCGGGCACTGTGGATGCCGGCCCTGCTGGCCGGTGCGTTCGTAGCTGCTTCGGCCGCGCAACCGCGAGAGCCGGACGCAAAGCGCGGCCCGCAGCGGACGGATACCCATTCGTACGTCGTCGTCGATGGAACACTCAGGTTCGATTTCGCGGCGGACGTGCTCGAAAGCATCGGGGTCGGCTTTATTCCACAAGGCGACCTCGACGCAACCGACGGCGTAAGCGGCGTCGCTCAAGCCTTGTCGGTGACCTTCCAGGTTGACGCCGCGTCCGATCTGGAGATCGCAACCGAGCGCGGGCGCTTCGATCGCATCCAGGGCGGTCGCCTGCGCACGTGCGGGGCCTTGCTACTCGATCGCCCCGGCGAGCGGGTCGTCGTCGGGAACCTTGCCCTGGAAGTTGACCCCGGCGGCGCGCTCACCATCGTGAGCACCCTCGATTCAGGTGAGCCGTCTCAGCACGTCTTTGAGCTGCTGTCGGTCGCCATTCAACTCAACCCCGCCGAAAAGGAACTGCAACTGCTCGCCGAGATCGGAATATCCGAGTCGTGGGCGGATCGTCTCGGCTTGCCCGAGGCGAGGGGCTTAGTCATCGGCGTGATCACGGTCGAGGCCGAGTTGTCGTCCATCGGACAGGCCGCCGCCGAACCCGGCGGCTGTGCTGCGGGCGGGACCGCCGGCGAGGCGGGAGGGACGGCGTCCGTGGGGCCGGACGTGTTGGTCGCCGAGTTGCAGAGCACGTACCGATTCGATCGCCTCGGTGACATCACTGCTTTCGCCGTCGGCACTACGGCGTGCAATATCGGGACCCAACGCGCGAACTGGATTGCCAGTACCAACCAACATCCCGTCATCATCCAGAACGCCTACCGTCTGGACGACCGGGGATTTCAGCAGATCGGGATGAGCTGGGTCAAGCATGGGTTCTACGCGGTCTCCCAAAGCGTCTGCAGTCCCTGTCTGGATCCGACCAACGGCAGTCAGCTTGGAGTCGGTTGTTCGGATCCGTACTCAGCGAGCCTGAACGGGGTGCAGACGAACATGAGTCCGCGGTCGACCGTGAATGGGCATACCGGCCATTTCCCCTACCCGTGGTCCGGAACGGTGCAAAGCACGATCGCCCGCCGTTTGCAGGTGCATGACGCGGACCTCGATCCCGCCCGGAACCCGAATGCCCGCTATTTCGTCGAGTGCCATTATGTCACCGCGGATGACGCCGCCGCGGGCAACCAGGACAACAACGCCTCTTACCGTGAGATTTACATCGGCAATCCCAGTGGCTCCACGTACTACCTGTGTACGGGCCCGTCGCCTCCAAACTGCGGCATCGGTGCAAGCTACCCGACCCGCCGCGGAAAGGCAGCGGTCCGCGCGTGGAAGGACGCCGACCCGGCCGTCGTAGAGACGGACATTCGTGTCCCCGGTGAGGGCTTGTTCATTCTCGCCGCCGACGCGCGGCCGACCGGCACAGGCACTTGGCGGTACCGCTATGCGCTCCAGAACTTGAACTCCGACCGGTCGGCACGGTCCCTCTCCGTACAATTCCCGCTGGGCGGAACCGTACTATACCCCACCTTTCACGACGTGGATTATCATAGCGGCGAGCCGTATGCGGGGACGAACTGGCAAGCCGTCTTCGACGGAGCGTATCTGACGTGGTCGACCGACACCTACGAAGTTAACCCCTACGCCAATGCTCTTCGTTACGATGCCGTCTACAGCTTTTCCTTCGAGTCGAATGTCGCGCCCGGAGTCGGCAAAGTCACTCTGCAGCTGTTCAAACCCGGACAGCCCACCGAGGTGGCGGCCTCCACCCTCGGCCCTTTGCTGGAGCTGATCGACTGTAATGAAAACACGATACCTGATCTGTGCGACCTCGACTGTGGAGCCGCCGGGTGCTCGCCACCCTGTGGTGCAAGCATAGATTGCAATCTGAACGGCGTTCCTGACGAATGCGAGCCGGATTGCAACCACAATGATGTGGCGGACGAATGCGACATCACCGACTGCCCCCCGGGGGAGCTGTGGTGCGCGGACTGCAATTCCAACTCGGTGCCCGACGGCTGCGAAGCCGACTGTGACGGCGACGGCGTCATCGACGCCTGCGAGGTGATTCTCGACACGGACGGCGACGGGGTGACCGACTGCGAGGACCTCTGTCCGAAGACGACCCCGGTCGGCGCCTGCCTGCCGCCCTACAGTCAACCAGTGATCTGCTGTTTTCCGAGCGGCATCTTTCTCGTGAACCTGCTGACTTGGAGCCAATGTCTGGTTTCGGGAGGCCAGCCGGTCTGCGACGATCCGCCGATGTGCCCGGGGACGCCCTGCCGGGAAACGCTTTGTCGTGCCGGATGCTTGGTCGGGGACTGTGACGGCGACGGAGACCTGGACGGCAATGATTTCGCGATCTTCCTCGCGGCGTTTGGCTGTCGCGTGGGCGATCCGAAGTACCTCTGGGAGGCCGACATTGATGATGATGGGACCGTGACGCTGGTCGATTATCAGCTCTGGCTGCAGATTTACCGTGGCTTCGTCGGTGACTCCGACGCATCCGCGCCGCAGCCCGGCGTGCTCGGCGACCTCGATGCGGACGGAGACGTCGACCTGGGCGACTTCGCGGACCTGCAATCTTGCATCAACCGGGCGACGGAAACGTCGCTCTCGTGCATCGTGAAGTTCGATTTCGACGACAATAGGAGGGTGGAGCTCGATGATTTCGCGGCGTTTCAGGGGGTGTTTCGCGGGCCGCAGAGATAGGGCTACAGCGGCTATGAGAGGGTCGTTGCGGTAGGATCGTGCCATCAAGCCAGAACGCGCAGGAGGGGATGATTATGTTTTCGCTGAAAAGAGAGACGGTTGTGGTGGGGCTGGTGACGCTCGTCTGCCTCGGCGGAGCGGCGCGCGGCGGCCTGATTGTCAGGTTCGACACGCCGGAAAGAACCGTCGGACTTAGCGATGTCTTCACCATCGACATCCTGGCGGACGTTGGGGATCCGCTTGTCGGATGGGGGTTCGACCTGTCGTTCGATCCATCGATTCTTTCACTGGTTGACTCACCAGCGATTGGGCCGATGTGGATCCCGGCCTCTGCGCCAGACGGCGACGGACTGGCCGGCTTGGCGTTCCCTGACAGCGTTTCGGGAGCAGGTGTCCTTCTTGCATCAGTCACTTTCTCGGCCGTCACCCTCGGCGAGACGGATCTGACGCTTAGCACAACTCCCGGGGACCTCACCGAGGGTTTCGCGCTCGACCCGACCGGCTTCGCGCAGCCGGTCTTCGAATCCGCACACGTATTCGTCGTCCCGGAGCCGGCCACGGGTCTTCTCTGCGCGATCGTCCTGTCTATCATCGGGCTGCCGGCGAGGCGTTGGAGTTGGTGACCACAGTTCGTGCGCCATCGGCGCGCGACGGAGGGTGCGAAGATGCGCAAAGGGATTAGGTGTGGTTGGGGAGTTGTGTTGCTCAGTGTGGTTCCGGGCGCGACTGCACAGGCCGCGGCGTCCGGCGATTTCGACGGCAACGGCTACGTCGGCGCGCCGGACTATCTCTACTTTGAGGTGTGCCTTGATCTGTCTGGTCCCGGGCACACGCCCGGTTTCCAGGAGTGCCGGGACGTCTTCGACGCCGACGTGGACCTTGCTGACTTTGCCGCCTTTCAGCGCGCTCGAGGGCACCTGCCGATTCCGCTTCGCGATACGCTGGGGAATGTCCTTTCCGTCGACTCCACGGTGCCGTACAGCGGGCGGCAGACCTGTGTATAAGACCGTCCGCCAACTGACGGGTATGAATCCCGTAACCTGAGGCGGGACTGCCGGGAGGGTGACGGACTGCAAGGCGGTGCGAAGTGGTCGCTCTCGTTTGCGGAGGTTTGGGCCTCGTAGCGACATTCGCGGCCCTGCCACTCGGCGGCTCGATGGATTTCGACCGGGATGGGTACGTGGGGAAGGCCGATCTCGTCGCCTTCCTCGCGTGCTTCGGGGGGCCGAGTGGGTCGCTTCCAAAGGGTTGCGGCGTCGAGGCCGATGAAAACGGCGACGCCCACGTCGATCTAGCCGACTTTGCGTTCTTCCAATGCGCCCGCGGGCACCTGCCGATTCCGCTCCAGGATTCGCTGGGAAGCGAGATCACGATCAACTCGACGGCGCCTTATGACGGACGGCGAACCTGCGGCGGGTGTCACGATGTTGATCGCATCGCCAACGGCTTTCTGTTCCAGCAAGGCCGCACGGACACCTCCGGTCAACTCGATATGCAGGACGACTACTATGCGGATGGCCGGTTTTGGATCAAGAGTTCCGGCCGCTACGGCAAATGGGGGCAGTCATTCCGGTATCTCCTCGCCGCGAAAGAGAACGCGAGTCCCTCGAACATGGATCAGACCGCATTCGCGTGGGTGCGCGATTGCGGCGGTTGCCACCCCGGCGGCGGACCCGGGGAGTTCGACCGCGACGGAGAGCTCGTGTACGACGAAGCCGCCGGTCAGTTCGGCTACGAACGACTGGGCAAAACGGCGGACGAGGTCGCGCTCGACGGAGACTACAGTGTTTTGAACTACACGACGGGCGAAGTCACGCTCGCCCCCTGGAACGTCACCGGATTGTCCGGTCCGGACTGTCTGCGATGCCATCGCACAGAGCGAACGGTGCGCAGCGGAAACGACATGAACTTCATCTGGCGCAGGGATGTGCTGGCGGCCGGGACGACTTTGGTCGACGACAGCGGGGCGGCCGTCCCGGCTTTTGCCGCTGCCGCCACCGCAGGCCAGGGTTGGTTCTCCCGCATCGACACGGCCGCCCGACCGCCCGTTCTTCAAATCGACTACGCCGTCGGCGTGCAAGATGGGAGCATTTTTGCGGACGACGACGCCCGCGCATTCTTGTCTCCCGTCTCGGTCACCTGGCCGCCCAAAGACCGAGCCTGTTGGGGATGTCATCCATTTGGCACCATCACGGGCACGGTGTGGTTCGACGACAGGGACGTGCTGTATCGGTATTTCAACCGTTTGTCGGATGACAACCCCGCCAATGACATTTCGCCCGAGAATAGCCGCGTATGCACTGTCTGCCATATCGGCGATGTGAGCCACAACTTCGGTCGAGGCAACAGCCTGCAGATCTCTTATCGGGACGAACTCGACTGGCAGGGGCTGCGCAGCTGTCGGAGCTGTCACCTCGTGACACTTCCGAATGGGCAGCCCAACCCGGGAAAGCACCCCGCGGCGCCGGACTACCCCGCGGAGATCACCATCCATCTGAAGATGGAATCGCCCGGGGAAACCCAGATGCGCTTGTCCTGCCAGGCTTGTCACATCCCCCGTGCCCTGGCGCCGGCGTTGCTCTTTCGGGATATTACGATTCCCGGCGCGACCGGCACGACTTCGCAATACCTCTCTGCAGACCCGCTCGACCCCGCGAATGTGGACAAAAGCCGCTGGTACCCGGCCTTCGCGTGGAAAACCGATGTGGACGGATTGGAGCGACTTTTCCCCGTCAACCTATGGATTACCATCTATTGGGGGGACTGGAACCGGAACGGCACGCCGGACGACCTGAGTGACGACATCATCGCCCCGATCCCCACGTGGCGGGTCAGCCAAGTCGTTCCCGTTCCGCTTTCCGTGGTGACGGACGACAATGGGGATGGTCAATTGGAGATCAACCGCCCCGAGGAAATCCTTGAGTACATCCGGCTGCTAAAGGGCAACGACGCCCTCGGTGTTCCCGTAGCTCTCAATCCCGTCCTCGTCAAAGGCCCGCGCATTTGGTACGAAGACCCGGACTCCGCGGGCTCAGTGATCTCGTTCGACCATCGGGATACGGGGATTCCGATCACTTCCTATCCATACGTTTGGGAGCTTGACCACAACGTGCGCCCGGTCGGGGAATCACTGGGCTATGCACCGAATCACGGCCCCGAAGGCTGCCGGGACTGTCACCGACCGGCCACTCATGACGCGCCCGTGTGGGACCGCCTCATTCTGGTCGATCCCTATGGTCCGGACGGACGCCCCGTCTACGAGACCGTGCGACGGATGACCGGCCTGAATCCCCCGTAGCGTCGGCCCGTGCCGCTGACGAGCTAATCGCCGGACGAATCGAAGACCGTCTGGGTGACCCAACGTCCGCCTTCGAGGCGTGCGACGATCGCACTCCCCTTTTCGTGGAGGCGCTCGTAGTGGGCTTCCCCCCGAGCGCTCCGTGACATGGCCTCCAACATTCGACGCACCGACGGTCTGTCGGGCGCCGAGCGGCGAATGGCGTCGATCAGATGCTCGGTTGCGATCCGTGACCGGGAAGCACGAGCATCCGGCGGCGCGTTGATCCCGCGAAGGGTGTTCCGCGCCGTGTATTCTCGGCGAAACCAATCGTCCGACGGGCCGCCCGGGGTCGAGTCCTGCGGCATTAAGGCAATTACGGGTCCCGGATCACTGCCGACCAGGGTCATGAAATCCTCGGCGACGATGGCCGGACCTCCCACGAACCACTGCCGCATTCCCGCCTGCCGCATACTCCGCAGCATCTTCGCCGCCGTCTGCTTGTCGCACCACGTGAGCACCACATCGGCGTTCGCGCCTCGAAGCATCTCCCAGGTAGTTTCCGGATGCGCGGCATCCGACTCCCACTCCACATCGGCTACCAAACGATGTCCGCGTCCGAGCGCATAGTCGGCCCACCAGTCAAAATGGAGTTCGCTGTCCGGCGTGCGCAATGCGGCCGGCCGAGAACAGCCGAGCCGGTCAAAAACATGATCGAGCAGGATGCGATGTTGCCTGGGCAGATCACCCCAGCATTGGAATACCCAGGGATTGTCCGGGCTGCCGAGATCACCCGTTTGTGCAATGAGAAAACCGTCGTTCAAAGCAACATTGATCCACGGGACTTCCGTTCGGGCCGCCGCGGCATTGGTGATGAGTTGCTCTGGACCAATGGCCCCGATAATCCCCAGAACACGCGGGTCTTGAGAAAACAGAATCATGTCATCTTCAGGTAGACCCCATCCGTACCGACCGTATCCGGGCTTGATGTGCTGCAGCTCAATGGGCCGGGTGGGCTGTCCACTCGGCAGCGCTGCACCACGCTCGACGATCATCTCAATCGTAAAGAGGTCGGGACCGTAGTTTTTCCCACGCCTCTGTGCAGCCTCGCCGGGCAAACTGATCGGCCGATTTCTCGGTCCATACACGGCAATGGCACACGGCGCCGCCGGACTGTCCGACTGCGACGCCGGTAATGACGGGGGCGCCGTATCCGGTGCAGTCCCGCCGGTGGGAACCTTCGGAGGCCGTTTAGCTGCAAGAGTATCGGCCTGCATCCATGAGACTGGCTGCCTGCCGTGGCCAAGACCGCGTGCCGTTCCCACCCAGATGTCGCCGTGATCGAAAGCAATGCAGCGAACATTGTTGTCGGGAATACCGGGGATATCATGCAACTCCGCATGTTTCACCTCGCCGTGTGCCATGGTGATGACACCAGCACCGCCGTCACCATTGGAATGATAGGTAATCCACTGGTTCGACGACCGGTCCGCGAGTGCGTGCAATCCCTCATGGGTGCCGACCCACAGGCTTCCACCGGGTCCGAGGGCAAAGCACTGGACGTGGCCGGGGATTGGTCCGGACCGCGCGGGGAGTCGTCCCGTCGGTCCACGGCGCGAGTCCTCCTCACGAGGCGTACGTTCGTTCCGGCGCCACACCTTGGTCGTCGTGCTCAACGGAAGCAAAGGCTCAAGATCAAACCGCCCGATGTCGATTTCCCTCAGAAGGGTCGAGAGGCGACCGTCGTCGTAGAGCAAGTCCGTCACGGCCGTCCCCTGTTCGTCCGCCCGCCGAGGGTGATAAAGCTCCCATGAGTCGGCCGGCGGATCAAAAACGCTCAAACCGCCGTTGGTCGCCGCCCAGACTCGTCCCTCGGCGACGACTACGCCGAAGACGAGATCGCCCGCCAGTCCGCTGTTGAACTGGTTGAAACTGTCGGCGCGACCCGCCGTGAAGCGAACGATCCCGCCGCCCCAGGTTCCTAGCCACAGGTCGCGGGTTTCGAGGTCGAGGTCGATGGCGGAGATGGGGTAAGGCGGAAGACCGTCGGCGGCGGTCCACGATTTCCACTCCCCGCGCTCAAGCCGGGAAATTCCGCCGTCGGTACCGACCCAGACCTGATCGTCCACGACGCGAACGGATCGAATCGAATCGTTCGGTAGGCCTTCGCGTACGCCGATGCTCCGCCAAGCCGTGTAGACGAGAGGCGAGTCGAGGTCAGGAGGCAGCGCGGAGACGGGAGTCAATGGGCCGAGCGCGAGGCCGAGGCTAACGAGGGCGCCGAGGAGTAGGGTTGAAGGGTTGAAGGGTTGAAGGGTTGGGGTCATGGGAGCACCCTACAGCGACTTGAGATAGGCGATGAGATCATTGAGCTGTTGCCTTGTCAGGTCGTGGGCGGGGCCGTGACGGTCGGTCATGTTGAAGCGTGTCCAAATCTCTTCCAGCGTAGGTGCCGCGCCGTTGTGCAGATAGGGCGGGCTGTCAGCGATGTTCCGCAGGCGAGGCGTGCCAAGGATCTTCGCAGGCATGCCCGCGTCGATGAATAGGTAGGTTCCCAGCTCGCCGAATTCGTCGGTGTTGAAGAGGTCCCGCAAGTCCACGTCGGGGACGAAAGCGTCAAACCACATCGTGGTGGAGACGGCGAATTTGCCCTGGTCGGTCAGATACGCGCCGCTGTGGCAGAACGAGCACTGTCGCTGCGGCGACAGGGGGCTTCCATCATTGGGCAGGGTACGTTCAAAGACGGCCTTGCCGCGCCGCTGGGCGAGCGTCAGACCCTCGGCCCGCCGGTAACGGTTGAGCGGTTGCTCGATCGTGCACATATACCGAACGAGGGCGTCGAGTTGTTCCGGGGTAAAGGGTTCGAGCCGCGTGAAGAATACCGCAAATCGCGGGCCGCACTGGCGATGCAACGACGGGTTGGTGCCTTCCCATTTGAACGGGGGGGTATCGAAGATGCCGCGAAGGCTCCGGTTGTCGACCGGACTGAGCCCGATGCCGTCGCCCTCAATGTCAAACGTGAGACCGTTCAAATGCCCGTCGGGATGACAACTGCGGCAACTGAACTGGCGCGAGAACGTGCCCTCGGCGCTGTGGAACAACCTCTCCCCCCGGCGAAGCTCGCTCAACTCCGTGGGACCGCCCAGCGAAATCACCCCGTCGACGCGACCACGATCCATGTCGATGATGGTTACGGAGTCGTCGAGTGCGTTGGCGACATACGCCCACTTGCCGTCGCGCGCGATCGCGACGCCGCGCGGATTTGCCCCCACGGCGATCCGCTTCACCACGAATCGGCTGCTCATCCCCAGATGATTGGGGAGCATTTCGGCGCGCTGTTGCTCGGTGAAACCCTGGATGGTCTCCAACAGTTTCTCGACGTCGACCAGCGCGACCTCATCCGCTCCGCCGCTGGTCACCAAAGCCCGCCGCCCGTCGGGAGTGACGGCCACGTCCGTGGGATCGGGAAACGAGTCCGCCGGCTCATCGAGGAGAACTTGGTCCACACGACCGTCGGGCCAAAGGATCCCCAGACCGTTGGTGATGACCCAGCCCTGCGCAATCCGGGTGACGGGAACCAGGTTCTTGGTGCGCATCAGCGTGAACAAAGCAACATTGCGACCTGGAACCGGGGCGACACCCTGGAGCATGTTCGCGTCGGCGACGTTGGCCCGGGCCGAAACGACGCCGAGTTCCGCATCGACGATCGTGACTTCGGATTTCGGCGGGTCCCGAAAGGGAACGGGCCGGGGGCGGATGCTGGTCACGTAGCCGTATCGGCCGGTTGAGTCGAACGCGAGCGACCACGGACCGCCGCCCATCACCAGCTTGCGGCTGACGGTAAGTCGGTCGACGTCGACGATCGCGAGGGTGTCGTCCGCGGTATTAGCGACGTAGACATGCCGCCCGGTCGGATCAACCGCGACGCCGTGCGGCTCAAACCCGACCGCAATCGTCGCGGTGACCTTCAATTGCTTCGCATCGACTACGCTCATCGTCGCGTCCATGCGGTTGGACACGTAGAGCGTGTTCCCATCCGGGCTGCACGCGACATCGTGAGGCCGACGACCAACGGCAACTTCGCCCAGCACCGTGCCGGCCGCCAAATCAACCGCGATGACGCTATTACCATGTTCGCAAACCACGAATAAGCGGGTCCCATCCGGCGACACGACCAAGTTCACGGGGGTCTTATAGAGTCGATCGGCTGCCGACAGCCGGAAACCTTGCTCCAACACTTCCTTGTGAGACGGTCTCGCCACGTGACATCGCCCGCAGCTTTGTCGATCGCCGCGCTGGATCAACGCGTTGCCAGGGACCGCTCGGGAGCGATTCGCGTATTCGCTGCGCGCCGCGCTCCGGACGTGCAGGCTTCCGGGGCCGTGGCACGCCTCGCATTGCACGCCGTCCGCCATACGAAACGCATCCGTCGTCCATCGCGGCCCCTCGTCCGCCGCGGTTGCGTGACAGTACAGACAGATACGGCTCTGCGTGGGAACATCGGGAACACCGCTTAGTGCGACAATGTGTTCGGCCTTCGGCTTTTGCAGAGCTTCATAGGAGTGATCGTGCAGCGGGATCGGTTCGAGTGTGCAGACCGACGCGGCGCCCCCGTTGGCGTCCGAAGAGCTATGACACTGCAAGCAGACCGATCGCCCCACGAAGAGCGCAAACTCGCCCGAGTCGCCGGGCAATGGTTCCGCGCCGCCGAACGCGACCAGCATGACGAGAGAAAGTGTCGCAGACATGCCGCTCATGGCAGATTCACGGGCCCTCTTGGGGCTCAATGACCGCGGAAGGGTCTCCCACACCGATGCGTTGCGGGGACTTGCGCAGCGCGAGCACGTGGCGATTGGGCGGCGTCAATTCCCGGTCCTCGTGGCAACCGATGCACCCCCGACGTTCCGCGGGCATGAGCCACATCCAGCTCCGCATCGTCCGCACCACCTCACCGCGGCCGTCCACCGTCTCGAGACGAAGCGGCGTACGCGCCGGCGCTTCAAGGAAGAACGACCCGTCGGGCTCCACGGAGGCGGTTCCGAGAACCCCGCCGTCCGCGCTTGCGGAGAACACGCGTACACCCGCGACCGGGCGATCAGAGGCCTTCGAGCCATTCATACTATCGGATGAGCTCACGTCCAGGCAGTAAAGCTGACCCACCGTGGTGTTCGTGTTCACCACGCTCGAACGCCCGTGCGGCACAGGACGAGCGCCCACCGCCACGGGATCGACTTCGTGCCACATCGGTTTATCGACCACCGGCCGGCTGAGCTCGCCATTGTTCGGATTGAGAATGTACAGATCGTAGGAGGAACGGATGCGGCCTTCAGCGGTGCGATACGAGACCAATAGCCGGCCGTCTTCAAGGACCGAGATAGAGTGAAAGTCTCCCTGATCGGTTGACGCGACGACGCGCCGAGATTGCAGGCTCCTCGCTCGCCGCACTGCGACAACCGACCCGGCCTCCCCTAGAGGCGTCGCCTTGGACTCCAGAAAGTAGACCCAGCCGTCGGGCGATTCGCACGGTCGCCCACGCCAGGCCGGTCCGTCGCCGACGCCCGCGAACAGGGATATGTCCGTGCCGTCCACGTTGATCGTGAACAGGGCACGGTTGGATGCGGGCGACTCGCTCGCCGCCGCGGAGTCGGCTGGAAGACCCATGCTGAACAGTAATCGGCCGTCGGTCAGGAGGTAGCCGTCGGACACACCCTCGGGCGCGAAGGTGATTTGTTGGACGTTGCTTCCGTCGGTCCGGCAGGTGAAGAACTGGTTCGGTCCCGCGTCGGACGCGGGGCCGCAAAAGGCAATTCGGCGGACGGGTTGCTCGGCATCGAGCGTGTACAGCGTGGAGAGGTAGATCGCCGCCTCGCAGCCGAAGGGGGGGGCGACCACCTGACGCATTTCGCCGTCGGCAAGCCGCATTTCCCAGACCGCGTTCTTCTCGCTCGCTGCGCGCCGCCCGACGAAGAGGAGATGGGCGCCGTCAAACGACAAATCCGCCCGGCCCGCCGCGGCGAACCCATCGGTTAAGCTTCTTACCCGGCTTGCCCCGCGCTCGACGTTGACCTCGACGATCCGGCTGCCGGTGGACAACTCCGCCCCGACGCGACCGGCGGCAATCCCGTCGGCTTCATTCACGCGAGGGTCAAATGGGGTTTGCGTCATGATGATCGGACCCACCGTCGAGGGAGCGTTCAACGTGGACTCCGCTCCTCCAGCGGCGCGAACGACAACCGGTGTACTCGCGAGCACCGCGAAAGCCAACGCATGCCCCGCGAAACCTGTTCGAGCGAAGTCACGGCCCCGCCGTCGGAGCATTTCCGTGAGATGTCGACGGATGCGCATAGCGACCCTTGCGTTTCAGACCTGGCCCTCGACCCCAGTACAAAGACCGTCCCCGGACTTCACAGCACGATCCGGGCCAATCGACCCGCATTGACGCACGGCCTTCTTTCGACCGGATGGACATACCCCCGCCCGATAGTCCCACCATTCCAGGCCGACTTTCGACCTTGGCGTATGACTGGGTCCGAGAAAAAGGACTCGCCCCACGATGGGTTCGCCGCACTGTGCCCAAGTCGGAGCCGGACCAAGGGCGGTACGCATCTTGCACGGCGTCCATCAACTGTATCGGCACTACGCGAGACAAGGTCCGATCTATCGGGTCGGGGTCGGGAACAGAGCAAATGGCGAATCGACGGCCACCGGGGCGAACTCGGTGTCGGCCTCGGGCGGAATGCACCACATCTTCCGTGGCCGGGGCTTCAGCTCGTTTTTTTTAGCGTCCGACGGATCGTCTCACGCGAACCGTGCTCGACGATCTTCAACTCCACCACCCGCTCGTCCGGCAACCCCGGTTCCGCGTCCGACTCATCCGCCGCCAACAGCACGTTGGCGTGCCGAATCTTGTACGCAGCCGTCTTGCCCGTACGAACCCATGGCTCTAACCGACTCGGTTCCTCGGCCTCCAGCCGAACAACCCATTTTTTCATGCCGATCCTCCTTGATCGCGGGCAACATGCCCGGAACGAGGATCGGCAAACTAACCCTCCTACGGGTAAATATGGACGGGTCGGACCACTAGTCCACTGACCGGAGCCAAAGCTGTCACCCTGAGCGCACCGAAGGGTCTATAGGCAGGCAAGATTCTTCGCTTCGCTCAGAATGACAAAGCGTCGCCCGATATCTTGTTGAGGCGCGTGAGCAGGGCTTCCGATAGGTTAGGAGGAGGGAGGTCCCGGCGCGCCGGGATCGGCGCGGCGTGCGGGCCCCTACGTGCGGCTAGCGCGTCCGCAGGATAACTCCGAACGGAGAGGCAAAGCGAACGGGCATGGAAGAGTACACCCGGCGGTTGATTCACGTCCCGATCATCCATTCTCCGGCGGATATGGGATCCATGGGCGCCGAGCTGGCGGCAGCCTGCATTGAACGGCTGGGTCGTCGGCACTGGGATGACTACCTAGCCATGTTGGCTACGTTCTGGCAGTCGGTCCGG